>UMEI01016426.1_pt1 | contig 37829 bp, 40 predicted proteins | sample 1964711 | NCBI WGS metagenome assembly UMEI01 (sample SAMEA4836016, study PRJEB28245) | human gut metagenome | biome: gut microbiome; material: fecal sample | place: Denmark | collected 2008 | reverse complement strand
TATGGATAATATTTATTATCCATAAAACTAATATTGTATTTAGGTGCATAATCTTTAATTAGATTGATTTCTAATAAAAGGGCTTCCTTTTCACTATCTGTCACAATATATTCAAAATCAACAATTTCTTGAACAAGTTTTGTTGTTTTATAATTATGACTTCCTGCAAAATAAGAAGAAACCCTATTTTTTAATTTTTTTGCTTTTCCAACATAAATCACCGTACCATCTTTATCTTTCATTAAATAACAGCCCGGTTGCATTGGTAAAAGTGATAGCTTATCTTTAATATATTGAAGATCCATTATTCAAAATATACCACTGTTGCACCTAATCCACCTTCATTTGGTCCACCATCTTGATAAGATTTTACATATTTATTTTTATCCAATAACTTTCGAACACCTTTTCTTAAAACACCTGTTCCCATTCCATGGATAATTCGTACTGTTGAATAATTTGATACGAGTGCTCCATCAATAAATTTATCTACTGCATTCATTGCTTCTTCATAACGCATACCAATAATATTAAGTTCATAACTTTGTTTATTAGCTCTTCGTAATGAACGGATATTAGATGTTTCTTTCTTTTCTGGAACTTTTTCATGCATAAATTGAACTTCTGTTTTTTTAGCATTCAATTTTAAACCACCCATTGAGATCGTCAACATTCCTTTTTTATTGATGTCAACAACTTCTCCTTGTCGATTGACAGATAATACTTTAACAATATCACCTATTTTATAATCATGATCTTCATGATTTTCAACTTGTTTCTTTTGATGTTTTAAATCACCTAATTGTTTTTTAGCTTGAATAACTTGATGCGGCTTAATTTGTCCTTGTAATTCTTTTAAAATTTCATCTGCTTTATTTTGTGCTTCTTCAAGAATCTTATTCGCATCACTTTGAGCCTCTTCAATCATTTTTTCTTTTTTAGATTGATAATTATCAATCAATTGTTGATAATGCTTTTCTTTATCTGCTGTTTCTTTTTGTAATTTTTCAAGAGCTTCTTTTTCTTGTAAAACAGCTGATAATTCTGATTGTAATTTTTCTAATAACTTTTGTGATGTTGTCATACTTTCATCTTTGATGATGAAAGCATGTTGAATAATGTCTTGATTTAAACCTAAATGTTTTGAAATTTCAATAGCATAAGAATTTCCTACGCTACCATCCAATAAACGATAAGTAGGTTGCATTTTTTCTTGATCAAATTCAACCGAAGCAATTTTAATATAATCTGATTCTTTCGCAAATTCTTTTAATGCACTATAGTGAGTAGAAGCTAAAATATAAGCACCTTTTTTATGTAAATAAGTTAAAATAGCTTCTGCTAAACTTTCACCTTCTTTAGGATCAGTTCCTGAACAAATTTCATCAATTATAACCAAACTATTTTTTGTCGCATGTTGCGTAATAAAAACCAATCTTTTCATATGTGATGAAAAAGTAGAAAGCGATTGTTCAATAGATTGTTCATCTCCTACATCTACAAAAACATCATCAAATAATGGAAGTTTCGCTTGAGTGACAGGAATTGGAAGTCCACAAATAGCCATTAAAGAAAGTAAACCCGCTGTTTTTAAAGCAACTGTTTTACCTCCTGTGTTACTTCCACTAATGAGTAAAATATCTTGTGGTTTCTTTAAAACAATATCATTAGCAACAACTTCTTTTTGATCAATCAAAGGATGTCTCGCTTTAAGTAACTCAATTTCCTGACAATTTTCATCAACAACTGGCATCACCATATCTAACTTTTTGCCATATTCACTAATAGCAAAAACAGCATCCATTTCTATCATGATTTCTAAATCTTCATTTAAAACACGATCATAACTTCTTACCTTTTTTGTTAGTTCTAATAAAATACGATGAATTTCTAGTTGTTCATCTTGTTTAATTTGTGAAAGTTGATTGTTGTAAGAAACAATTTCTTCTGGTTCTACATATGTTGTTCTTCCTGAAGAAGAATGTCCATGATGAATTCCCTTGATTTGAGTTTTATAAGAAACATTGACGGGTAAAACAAAATGATCATTTCTTGTTGAAATAACATCATGAGATAAATAATCTTTATTTCGTGCTCTTAATGCTTCAATTTTCTTTCTCATATTGGCTTCAATCGCTGAAATTTGTCTTCTTAAACGATAAAGCTCATGACTTGCATGATCATAAATATTTCCACTTGGATCGACGCATTTTAAAATTTCATTATATAAATCTTTAGGTAAATAAAGTAATGAAAGTATTTCAAGTAAATGACTTTGTTCAATTTCTTGATCCAAATAAGCTTGTACCTCTTGTACATTTTTTAATATTTGTACGATTTTTAATAAATCTTGAGGATAACAAACACCACCTTTTTGTGCTTTTTGAAGTATTTCTTTAATATCTTCATAAGGGGCTAAAGGAATACGTCCATAAGCATAGATGATTTTCATAGCACTTGAAATATCATCTTGATAGAGTTTTAAATCATCTATATCTTGAAAAGGCTGTATTTGATCAATTCGCTTTTTAGCCATTTCACTAAAACAATAGTTTTTAATATAATCTTGAATAAATGAAAACTCCAATGTTCGATAACTCTTTTTCATTTCTAATGTCCTTTCGTTAAAAGATTGATATCAATATCATAATTTTGACATAAAGAAGATATTCTTTGATAATCTTCTTGATCTACTGTTTGTAAATCTATTTCACTATAATAGTTATAAATAAAATCTTTTATTGTTTCATCATCTAACCATTTATTTTGACTTGCTTCTTCTATAAAATTTGTCACCATAGATACTTGTTTTTCATCAGATAAAGAAACATCTAGATGTGTTAATTGATTTAAATCTTTAAAATCAGCAATAGATGAAAAATAATGAGGCATGGTATCAATTATAAAAGAGCCTATATACGTTTGTTCAATTGTTTCTTTTCCTTGATTGATAAAAGGAATAAAAATCATTGAAAGAACAAAATATACAATAATGATTCCTTCAATAATTGATAAAATCAAACCTAATAAATGATCTAATAATTTTGTCATTTTTAATAAAGAAACAATTTTCTTTAAAAACGGTTTTAATAAAACACCAATTCCCTTTAAAATGAAATAACCAACAATAAATAAAATAACAGCAACTAACAATTGATTTACCTTTATACCAATTGGTTCTAATAAACCTTCTAATTGATAAAGTGTAATCAATTTAGATAAAGGAAAAGAAAAATTAATTGTTAGAAAATAAGCTATAAAAAGACTAAAAAAGTCATAAAGTCGAATAATGAATCCTTTTAGATAACCAATAAATGTATATATAATAAGGAATAGACCTATAATTATATCGATTATGTAGGGATTATTTAATAAAGCCATAAATACCTCCTTGCAATTATTGTATCAAAACAAAAATATAGTGTCAAAATTTGAAAAATATGCTATAATTAGTATATATGGTAGGAGGAAAGAAATGACATGAATGTAGCAAATAATAACAAACCAATGAATATTATGGATATGCATGTTGAAAACTATGCCCCTTTAAGTGATGGTGGTCCATCAAACCAAGAAAAACAATATTATCCTTATTCTCACATTGGTTGTGATGAAACAGGATCAGGTGATTTTTTTGGACCATTATGTGTTGTTGCATGCTATATCGATGAACGTGATTATGATTGGTTAACGAGCTTAAATGTTCGTGATCCTAAACTCATGACACCTCAAGAAGTTATTGAAATTGCTAGAGAGATCAAAGATCGACTTGTTTATAGTTTGTTGATTCTTGATAATTCTCACTACAATCAAATGGCAGCTGCTGGTAATAATCTAGCAAACATTAAAGCAAAACTTTATAATCAAGCCGTTACAAATGTAATGCAAAAAGTTGCAATGAAAGTTGATAAAAAAGTCGTAAATCAATTTGTTTCACCTAAAACGTATTATAATTATTTAAAGAGTGAAGTAATCGTTGTTAAGGATTTATCTTTTGAACAAAAAGGAGAAGAACAATACTTTGCAATTATGTGTTCGTCTATTCTTTCAAAATATGCCTTTTACCAATATTTTAATAACATGTCTAGAAGCTTGAAAGTGAAATTGCCTCGTGGTAATACAAGCTCAGTTGTCGATCATGTTGCTGTAAGTATTGCTAAAAAGTATGGTAAAAAAATGTTACTTAAAGTAACAAAAACTAATATGACTAATTATAAGCGTATTAAAGATGTAATTTAAGGTCTTCCAAAGAAGACCTTTTTATTTTATAAACTATTTAATTCAAATGCTGGAATTTTTGTGTATTTGACATCCGCGGCATCTAACATACGTTTTGCAGCACGATCACTGTCTGTTCCATTATATTTATCATCTTCATAAATAATTTCTTTAATACCACTTTGAATAATGGCTTTCACACATTCATGACATGGGAATAAAGAAACATAGATCGTACATCCTTGTAAATGAGAAATACTATTTAAGATGGCATTCAATTCTGCATGAACAACATAAGGATATTTTGTATCATACAAATCTCCTTCTCTTGCTGCCCATGGAAACTGATCATCTTCGCATCCCCATGGAAGTCCATTATATCCTACTCCTACGATCTTATTTTCTGGAGAAACAATACACGCTCCTACTTGTGTATTAGGATCTTTTGAACGATAAGATGAAAGCTTAGCAACTCCCATAAAATATTGTTGCCAACTAATAATCTTTTTAGACATTTTATTCTCCTTTCAATTCATCAAGTTTTGCTTGAAAATAATCAGGTAAAGGACATTCAAACTCTAAATATTCACCTGTAGTAGGATGAATAAATCCTAATTTTTTAGCATGTAAGAATTGTCCATGACTTTGATCATCTTTTTTCTTTCCATACTTAGGATCTCCATAAACTGGATAACCAATATAAGACATATGCACCCTAATTTGATGCGTTCTTCCTGTTTCAAGTCGACATTCAATTAAAGACATATCATCATATCTTTCTAATACTGTAAAATTAGTAATTGCTTCTTTACTGTTATTTTTTGTGACAGCCATTTTTTGACGATCATTGACATCTCTACCAATTGGTGCATTGACTTTACCATGAACATGTGGAATAACACCATGAACTAAAGCCACATAACGACGTGTAACACTATGTTCTTTTAACTGTTCACTCAATGATTTATGAGCTTTATCATTTTTTGCTACCATTAATAAACCACTTGTTTCTTTATCTATACGATGAACAATACCAGGACGATTCACACCATTGATTCCTGATAAATCTTTACAATGATAAAGTAAAGCATTTACTAAAGTACCACTATAAATTCCCACACTTGGATGAACGATCATCCCTGAAGGTTTATTGACAACGATAACATCTTGATCTTCATAAACGATATCTAAAGGAATATCTTCTGGTAAAACATCCATCTCCTTATTATCAGGAATCGTGATTTCAATAGCATCATTCATTTTAATTTTATAACTTGCTTTTTCAATTTTTCCATTTACAAGAACATGCCCTTCTTTAATATATTCTTGAATAAGTGTTCTTGATAAATCAGAAATTGAATTCATAATAAACTTATCTAAACGTACATTTTCTTCATTAATCTCTAATTTTCTTTTTTCCATTAATATAATCCTCAAATATAATCTCTAAAATAATCAATCCTACTCCTATTACTACTGCCATATCAGCAATATTAAAAATAGGAAAATCATAACCAAAAATAATAAAATCAATAAAATCTCTAACATATCCAAAATAAAGACGATCTGTTAGATTTCCAACAAGACCTGCAAAAGTTAAAACAATTCCATAACGTGTTAATCTTTGAGCTTTGGTTGTCTTACTAAAGTAATAAAACATAAAAATTGCTGCAGCAAGCGAAACAACTACAAACAAACTAATATGTCCTGATAACATTCCCCAAGCTGCTCCTTGATTATGCGAATATGTATAATAAAAGAAATTATCAATAATCGCTTGCGATTGCCCTAGCATCATCGAAGAAGACACTAATATTTTTGTAAGTTGATCTCCAATAACAACCACCAAAAAAGTAACAATATATAAAACCCAATTTTTCTTACTTATATTTTTCATCTAATCACCAAGGACATTATACAATAAAGCTTTTTAAAATCCTAGTATGACTTTTTTAAATATGTAGTATTTAAAACCATTTCAAATAGTTTATATTGCAAAAAAATATGATAATCTATAAAATAAATATGAGGTGAAATTATGAATAAAGAAACACTAGAAACTCTTGTTGAAAAAGAAAGTCAAAAAAGTTCTATTACATCTAAAGATATTCCTGATTTAGATCTCTATATGGATCAAATTATGACTCTTTTTGAAACCCATCTAGCAAATCATAAAAAAAATGAAGATGATAAATTACTTACTAAAACCATGATCAATAATTATTCCAAAGCAAAAGTCATTACGCCTGTAAAAGGGAAAAAATACACTAAGGAACAAATCATTCAAATGTTGATCATCTATCAATTAAAAAATAATCTTTCCATTCAGGAAATTAAAGATCTATTGACACCTATTTATGAAAATAACGATGATTTATCAAATCTTTATGATCATTTTATAGATATTAAACACTCTTTAAATTCCCAACTTCAAAAAATGATTCAAAAAATAATGGATGATTATCAATTAAAAATTGAAAACTATCAAGATTTATTTTTATTGGTGGCTATTTTATCTTCATTAAGTCATTCGCTAACAAATATTGCGGAAATGCTTATTGAAACGAAAGAGATATAGTTTAAAACAATAGCCAACTTTTATTTTTTCTTCGTTTACTATCTATTTATTTTTCTATATAATGTATAAAAAAAGCGAGGTACTATATGAAAATTAATGAATTATTAAAGAAAAGACCAACATTGTCTTTTGAAATATTCCCACCAAAAAATAATGAAAATGATATCACATCTATTTATGCAACCATTGATGAACTAGCAAAAATGAATCCTGATTTCATTTCTGTCACTTACGGAGCTAATGGTTCTACATCTAAAAATACATGTAAGATTGCCTCAACCATTAAAAATAAATATGGTATTGAATCTGTAGCTCATTTAACATGTATGAATAATACAAAGGATGAAATCAAAGAAATTCTAGAAGAACTTAAAGAAAATGGTATTGAAAATGTCCTTTCTTTACGTGGCGACTATCCTAAAGATGGTGATGGTATTAATCATGGTGATTTTAAATATGCCAGTGAATTAAATGAATTCATTGAAGAAAACTTTCCTAATGATTTTTGTTTATCTGGTGGATGTTATCCAGAAACACATTATGAAGCTAAAAACTTTGAAGAAGATCTTTTAAACCTAAAGAAAAAAGTCGATGCTGGAGCTAAATATCTTGTTACTCAAATTTTTTATGACAATCAATATTATTATCGTCTAGTCAGAGAAGCAAGAAAAATTGGAATTCATGTCCCTATTCTTGCAGGAATTATGCCTGCTCATAATCCAAAACAGTTAAAAAATATCGCAAAAATGTCAAATTGTTCTGTTCCGTTTGATTTAGCAGCTATGATTGATCGTTTTGCTGGAAATCCTAAAGCGGGAAGGGAAGTTGGTTTACACTATGCAACTTATCAAATCATCGATTTAATGACTCATGGTGTAGATGGAATACATATTTATACAATGAATAAACCAGAGATTGCAAAAGAAATTTTAAAAAGAACAGAATATATTCGTGATGAATTTTTCAAAGATTAAAGAAAATGCTTTAAAGTATTTAGGATATCATCATCAAATACTTGATGAAAAAATGAATGTTTTGATTGATGAATGCATAGAGGAAATTGAAAAAATGAGTTCTTTTAGAGCAACTTATCGTAAATTTCCTCTTTCTTTTCATCCTTTAAGAATTGATGAAATTTCTTTAAATCTCGATTATCCAGACTTGAATAATTTATTTCAAAATTGTCATGATGTTGTTATTATTGGCTGTACTTTAGGCCTGCAAGTTGAAAAAAGATCTCATTATTATAGTCATATTGACATGACCAAAGCGACGATTTTTGATGCTGTCGCAAGTAGTTTTTTAGAAGTGCAATGTAATGAATATGAAAATGAACAACTGATTGGTAAAAGAACGTTTCGTTTTTGTCCAGGTTATGGTCGTGTCCCTATTGAACTCAATAAAGAGCTTGCATTCATTATCGAAAGTTCTAAAAAAATTGGTTTGACGGTTCAAGAAAGTAATATTTTATTACCTCAAAAATCAATGATTGGTTTGATTGGTTTAGGTGATAATAGAAAAGAAAAAACATGTCAGAATTGTTTACATATAAAAGATTGTAATTTTAGAAAGAGAGGTCAAACATGTTACGCGAAAGATTAAATAAAGATCTTCTTATTTTTGATGGTGGTTTTGGTTCACAACTTCAAGAACTAGGAATGAAGGCTGGAGAAATTCCAGAATATTATAATATTGAACATCCTGAAATGATTATTGATATCCATCATCGTTATTTAAAAGCAGGCGCTGATTTTATTACAACCAATACATTTGGCGCAAATCCCCTTAAATTAGAACAACATAAATATAGTTATCAAGAAGTGATTTTAGCGGCTATTCAAAATGCAAAAGAAGCTAAAAAAATCAAACCTGATGCTTATATTGCTTTAGATATTGGACCTATTGGTAAACTTATGGAACCGATGGGAACTTTAACTTTTGATGAAGTTTATCAAAGCGTTAAACAAATGGTAGAACTTGTAAAAGAGGATATTGATGTTGTTTTATTTGAAACAATGACAGATATTTATGAATTAAAAGCGAGTATTTTAGCTGTCAAAGAGTGTAGTGATCTTCCTGTTTTTGCAACAATGACCTTTGAAACAAATGGTCGTAGTTTATCAGGATGTGATCCTCTTACAATGGTCAATGTCTTAGAAGGATTAAAAGTGGATGCTTTAGGGATCAACTGTTCTTTAGGACCAAATGAAATGGCTCCAATTATTGAAAGCATTTTAGAAAGTACCTCTTTTCCTGTTATGATTCAACCAAATGCAGGTCTTCCTCTTTTAGAAGATGGACAAACCGTTTATCCAATGAAAGCAGATGAATTTATTGAGGCAATCGTTCCTCTTGTCAAAAAAGGAATCGCTATCGTTGGTGGATGTTGTGGAACAACCCCTGAATTTATTCAAAAATTAAAAGAAAACTGCCCAACAACAGTGACTCCAAGAGAAGTTTCTTTGTTGACACGTGTCTCTTCAGGAACAACAACTGTTGAATTTGGAAAACATGTTGTTGTTTGTGGAGAAAGATTAAATCCAACAGGAAAGAAAAAATTAAAAGCTGCTTTAAAAGAAGAACGTTATGATGAACTTGTTGTAGAAGCCATCAAACAAGAACAAGCAGGAGCTCATGTTTTAGATGTCAATGTCGGTTTACCTGGTATTGATGAACCAAAAGTGATGAAGCATGTTATTAAATTATTACAAGAAGTTATTCAACTTCCTTTACAAATTGATAGTTCTAATTTCCAAGCAATTGAAGAAGCTTGTCGTTATTATAATGGAAAACCACTTATTAACTCTGTCAATGGTAAAGATGAAACTATGGAAGCCGTCTTCCCTGTTGTAAAAAAATATGGTGGTGTTGTCATTGGTTTAGCCTTAGATGAAAATGGCATTCCTCCAAAAGCTGAGCAAAGATTTGAAATCGCTAAAAAAATCATTAATAAAGCAAAAGAATATGGCATTGATAAAAAAGACATTATTATTGACTGTCTTGTTTTAACCGCTTCTGCCCAACAAAAAGAAGTTATGGAAACAGTCAAAGCTGTTTCTATGGTTAAAACATTGGGTGTCCATACTGTTTTAGGAGTAAGTAACGTTTCTTTTGGTTTACCAAATCGTCCTTTACTTAATAAAACATTCTTAGCAATGGCCATGTCGGCAGGACTTGATTTACCAATTATCAATCCATTAGATCAAGAATTAATGAATACAATCGACGCCTTCAATGTACTTTATAATTATGACCGAGACGCTACAAACTACATTCAAAAACAAGCACAAAACCAAGTCGTTTTACCAAAACAAACAACATCCTTTTCTTTAAACGATGTTGTCTTACACGGTTTAAAAGATGAAGTCAAAAAAGCAACAGAAACAGCCTTAGAAAGTCAAGATGGACTAACAATCGTCAATGACATTTTAATTCCTGCTCTTGACCAAATTGGAAAAGACTATGAAACAGGTAAAATCTTTTTACCTCAATTGATCCAATCAGCAGAAGCAAGCAAAATTGCATTTGATGTGATCAAACAAACATTTAAAACAACGAAATCTTCTAAAGGTCCTGTTTTAATTGCGACTGTCCATGGAGATATCCATGATATTGGGAAAAATATTGTAAAAGTTGTTTTAGAAAGTTACGGTTATCAAGTCATTGATTTAGGAAAAGATGTGCCTGCAGAGGTCGTTTTAGAAGCCTATCATAAGCATCATCCTAAAGCTATTGGTCTTTCAGCTTTAATGACAACAACGGTTGTTTCAATGGAAGAAACGATTACTTTATTAAAGCAAGAAGAAAACATGTGTCCAATCTTTGTTGGTGGTGCCGTATTAACAGAAGATATCGCACAAGATATTCATGCGGATCACTATACAAAAGATGCCATGGCTGCCGTCAATTTACTTAATGAAATTGTACATTAAAAGGAAGTTTATTGAAAACTTCCTTTTACTATATGATTTAAAATTTGTCCACAAACATAAGCATCATCATAAGCACGATGCGCATTTTCATTTTTTATATGTAAATAATGAGCAATCGTTCCTTGTTTATAATTATAAGGTCCATGAATATATTTTCTTGATAATTGTAAGGTATCTACATAACAGATCTTTCCTGTTAATTGAAGCCGATCAAATGTTTTCTTTAAAAACGACATATCAAATTGAGCATTATGAGCACAAACAAGAACTTCTCCTTGAAGCGCTTCTTTCATAAACTCTTGAAACATTTTATACGCTTTTTCTTCTCTTGGTTGGTTTTCTAACATTTCATTAGTAATATGTGTTAAATTAGAAATAAACTCAGAAACTTCTACTTCTGCATTAACAAGTGTATTAAATTTTTGAACAGCTTGTCCATTTTCAAAAAGAACAGCTCCTAATTCAATAATTCTTTCCTCTTTTGGATTCAAACCTGTTGTTTCTACGTCAAAAGCAATAAATCTTTTTTCTAATTGTTTTTTGATATCTTGATCATATTTTACTTTAATAAGTTCTAACATCTTATAATCTCTCTAAAAAATGAATTAATCTTTGATAACATTTATAAAATGAATTCATATTTAATCTTTCATCAGGAGTATGAATATCAAACATATCTGGACCTAAAGTAATAATATCTAAATCTTGAAGTGCCCCTTTGAAAATACCTGTTTCAAGACCACTATGTGTTCCTTCTTCTTTTAAAGTGATTCCTTCTGTTTCTTTAACAAAATCAACATATTGTTTTCTAAGTTTTGAACCTTCATCGTAATTCCATCCTGGATAGTTATTATCTAAAACATATTTTGCCTTAAACATTGAAGCAATTAAACTCAATTTGTTTGATAATTCATCTTTAGCTGATTCCATTGGTGAACGAATTGAAAAATAAATATTGAATTTTTCATTCATTTCCACTACACCCATATTTAAAGAAATATTGGTAAGATCCATTTTTAAAGATTTATGCATAAAACCATTAGGCATTAAATACATCATTGAAATAATATCTTGGCTTTCTTTAACTGAAATCACTTCATTTAAAGAATCTACTTTTTCTAAACGAACAAATATATGTTTATCACTTTCTTTTAATTCTTCTTTTAAATCATTTTCTACTTTTAAAACAACTTCTTTGATTTTTTTAAAATCATCATTTGAAGCAAAGACACTGACACATTCTCTAGGAATCGCATTATCTTTTAAACCACCTTTAAAACTTCCTAATAAAAATTCAATATTATTTAAAGAAAGATGATAATAGACACGTGTCATAATCACATTAGCGTTTCCTCTTTCTAAATGAATAACGCCTCCTGAATGTCCACCTTGTAAGCCACCCACATAAAGTTGATAACAAGGTGATTCGTTTTTTAGATAAGAAAGTCCTTTTTCAACAACAGCTCTTCTTCCTCCAGAACAGCTTACAGTAATAATTTTTTCTTTCCCTCTATCAAGTCCAATCATCTTTTTCGCTTTTAAAATACTTTTATCAAGACCCATTGCTCCATTAAGTCCTACTTCTTCTTGAACGGTAAAAACACATTCTAAAGCTGGATGTTTTAAGCTTTCATCATCTAGTAAAGCAAGCATATAACAAACACCAACACCATCATCCGCTCCTAATGTTGTTTTATTGGCATGTAAAAAACCATCTTCTTCAATAAGTTCAATAGAATCTTTTGAAAAATCATGATCACTATCATTATTTTTTTCACAGACCATATCCATATGTCCTTCTAACATGACTGTTTCATGATCTTCATAGCCTTTTGTTGCTTCTTTAAAAAGCACGATATTATGCATTTTGTCCCTTACATATTTTATATTTCTTTCTTTTGCAAAGTTTTCCACATAATCACAAATTGCTTTTTCATTGTAAGATCCTCTTGGAATCTTTGAAATTTCTCTAAAATAATATTCTACTTTTTCCATATATATTCCCCTATACTAATGTTCTATTCATCCATTTATTGGATCTATATCTAATCATAAAACAAATTGACCTAAAAATCCAGTCAACAATCATAGCCCACCAAACACCAATGACACCCATGTGTAAATACAAAGCAAAAACATAGCTTAAAGCAAAACGGAAAGTCCACATTGAAAATGTAGAAACGATCATTGTAAAAGTTGCATCATTGGCTGCACGTAAGGCATTTGGAAAAGAAAATGCCATTGGCCAAACAAAGAAATCAAAAACGCAGTGAAGAGAGACCATGGAAACCGCTAAATTAGCAGTATCTTGTGGTAAAGCATAAAATCTTAAAATATATCTAACCCCAACAAGTAAAATACCAGCCGATATAATCGTAGAAATATAAGCAATAATCATCAGTTTTTTCGTATAATATTTAGCTTGCTGATAATCATTAGCCCCAATACATTGGCCTACAACTGTTAAAATAGCAAGTCCTAAAGCCATTCCTGGAACAACGGCAATAGACGTTAAACTAAAGGCAACAGCATGTGCTGCAATGGCAGCTGTTCCAAAAGTTGAAACAAGTCGTTGAACAAGGATTTTCCCCATTTGAAACATTCCATTTTCTAAACCATTTGGAATACCAATTTTTAAGATTCTTTTGACAGTTGAAAAATCAAACTTATATTTTAAATACGTATCAATATGTACAATATGTTCTTTATTTAATAACATATATAAAATAATAAATGAACAGAACATTCTTGAAAGTAAAGTAGCAATTGCTGCTCCTTTGACTGACATATTTAAAATAAAAATAAAGAAGTAGTTTAAAACGATATTTCCAATATTCATATAAAATGAATTTGTCATAGCCACTTTACTATTTCCCATTGATCTAAATAAAGCAGCCCCACCATTAAATAAACCAATAAAAGGATAAGATAAGGCTGAAAAGAAAAAATAAGTTCTTGCATAAGCCATCACATCACTTTCAATATGTCCAAAAATCAAATTCAATAAATTCCCATTGAAAATCATACATAAAACCATAATAACAAGCGATAAACCTAAAATGGTAAATAAGAGCTGTTTGGCACTATGGCAAGCCATCTTTTCATCTTTTTTACCAATATATTGCGAACAAACAACAGCTCCTCCTGTAGCTAGTGCCGAAAAGATATTGATAATCAACACATTTAACCCATCGACAATACTCACTCCTGAAACCGCACTTTGTCCACATTGGGAAACCATCATCGTATCAAAAATCCCAATTGTCAATGCTAATACCTGTTCAATAATTAAAGGTATTATCAATTTTTTTAAATCTCTATTACTAAATAACAAAATAATCACTTCCTCGCATCTATTATATACCTCTTATTTATTCTCGTTTTATGCTTTCAAAAAATGAAAAAAATCTAATGCATGTTGCGATCTCGCCAACAATCATTAGATCTAGAACTTCCATCATTATAAATAATATAAGGAACTGCCCTTCTTCTTTCATAGCCTTCTTCATTTTTTAATAAATCTTGAATAATTGAAAGACGTTTGTTCCCGTCTTTACAATAATATTGACCATCAATAATATTAACTTTAATAGGAAAAGATAAACCTATTCTCTTTATGGAATCATACATTGACTGAGGATAAGGACAATACTCAAAACTTATTTCTTGAAAATTTATTTTTCTAATTCTCATTTAATATTACATTCCTTTTCAAAGAAATCTGCAATACCATCTTCAGCCACTGTTAAAGTCACTGTAGAAGCATGTTTTTTAACTTCATCATCCGCATTACCCATCACAACAGAAGTTCCTACAAGATGAAACATTTCAATATCATTTTCACCATCACCAAAAGCATAAGTATTTTCTCTTGGAATATTTAATTTTTGATATAAATACTCACACGCTGTTCCTTTTGTGTAACCTTGAGGATGTACATCCATACGAATATGTCCTGTATCATAAGCATTGATGGACCATTCTTTTGGTAACATATCTAAGGCTTCATGTAAGTCTTTTGCATTATAGAAAAGCGCTGTTACTGTATTGGCTTTAATATCTTGAAAACGCCAATCATCATTATACTCTTCAGGTAATTTATCTGTCCCATTATAAAGCCTTAAATGTTTTTTGATGAGTTCTCCATCTACATCACTGAAATAACTTGTCGCTCTTTCACTGATAATATATTGACCATTGGTTGCTTCATAAACACTATTTTGTAAGTTTAAATCTTTCACACTAAAAACGTTATTTAATAAAACTTCTTGATGAAATTCAATATAGCCTCCATCACAACCAATAAAGCCATCAAAAGGAATTTCGTCTAAACATTCTGGTTTAACCCCTCTTGCACTCGCTACAACAATATAGTTTCCTTGTTTTTGAAATTCTTTTAAAGCATGAATTGTTTTATCTGTTGGTTTTAATAATTGATGAGGAACATTGATCATCGTTCCATCCACATCAAAAAATGCAATTTTAGTCATGTATATGCTCCCTTATATATTTTTCTACTTCTTCTTGATCAGAAAAATGAATCTTTTCTGTTCCAATAATTTGATAATCTTCATGACCTTTTCCTAAAATCATTAAGATATCGTTTTCTTTTAATAAACTCATTCCTTTAGCAATCGCTAGATGACGGTCATTGATGACTTCATAATCACCACTAACACCTACTAAAATATCATTAATGATTTTTTGAGGGTCTTCTGTTCGTGGATTATCATCTGTAATAATGACATGATCACTATGTTTACAGGCAATTTCCCCCATGATTGGTCGTTTTGTCGTATCACGATCTCCCCCACAACCAATAATCGTAATAATTCTTCCTTTTTTAAATTCTTGAGCACTTTCTAAAACATTTAAAGTGGCATCAGGGGTATGGGCATAATCTACAAAGATACCATTTGTACCATAAACGATTAACTCCATTCTTCCTTTAGGTGCTTTGAGTTTTGTATTTAAGGCTAAAATAGCATCAATTTCATATCCTAATTCATGAATTAAAAGCATCGCTGTAAGATAGTTATAAACATTGTATCTTCCTACCATTTGAATATGTGTTTGATACTCTTTTTCTTGATATTTAAAAGTAAAAGTTGTCCCTAAATGAGAAAATTCAATATTTTGAATTAACACATCCCCTTTTGTATCTGAAATAAGAAGGTTATGATTTCCTTCCAGTTCAAAGTGAGAAGCATGTGGATCATCTCCATTTATGACTGCAATTTTATTTCCTCTTGTCTTTTTAAATAAGAGTTGTTTAGCATTCGCATAGTTTTCTAATGTTTTATGAAAATCTAAATGGTCTTGTGTTAAGTTTGTAAAAGCCACTTCATCAAACTCTAAGCCATGAATTCGATCTTTCGCAAGCGCATGAGAAGAAACTTCCATCACTAATACTTTACACCCCGCATCTTTTGCTTTAATAAAATAATCATAAAGTACATCTACATCAGGTGTGGTATTAACCATTTTAATAAAGTTCCCACAATAATAAAAACCAATTGTTCCCATATAAGCACAAGGAATATCAAGCATCGTCATCATTTGATACATCATATAACCAATCGTTGTTTTACCATTTGTACCTGTAACCCCTATTAATTTCATATCTTTGAAATAAGGATAATAATGTTCATACAAATAATCTTTTAAATATGCTCTTGTATCTTCAACAACAACAGTTTCAACATCATAGTTTCCTTCTTCTACAATGACTTTCGTTGCTCCATTTTTAATAGCTTGAGGAATGTAATCATGACCATCACGATTAACATTTCTAATCGCAATAAAAGTATCTCCTGGTTTTACTTTACGTGAATCTGTTTTTAAATCTATTTCCATAGTAATCTCCTTAATAAACTAATTGAATTTTTTTATGTAAACATTTTAAGTGATATGTTCCTGGTTCATATTTTTCACCATCAATATTAACATATTGATTGGTTTTGACCCAAACATCATCTTCTTTAAAATGTTGAAATTTTTTTGTTTTATGTAATGTATTGGTGATCAGTCCTTTTAAATAATATGGTAATTCTTTTTTAGATATTTCTGGTACCACCGATATATCAATCATACCATCTTCTAAAGATGAATAATAACCAGCTTGATAGCCACCCCCAAAATAATGACCATTACAAAAGGTACAAATCAAAACATTACCTTGATAAATATCTTTATTATATGTATAAATATCGGTTGGATAAAATTTTAAATGAAAAATCTTATTTAAAATCGTTAAACTATATTGCATAATTCTTGGAAATAAGGTTGTCTTACGATTTGTATTCACTAGATTTCCAACATCAGCATCTAAACCACAACAAAAGACATTGATACAATATAAATCTTCTTTGCATTGAATCACATCAATTGCTTTGGCTTGCTTATTTAATGACTCTTTAAAAATCTTTATCGCATCTAAATTTTTGTAGATGCTTCTAGCAAAATCATTACCTGTTCCTTGCGGAATGACAACGAGTTCATGAAAAGATCCTACCATGCCATTGACCACCTTATGAACAAAACCATCGCCACCTATCGCATATAAACGACAAACTTCCTTTTCATCTTGATAAGATAAGGCTATCTTTCTTGCATCATCTAAATCTTTGGTATAGCGTAATTCATAACGTTTTCCTTGCATCATTGTTACTATACAATTAATCAAACTTTTAGAAGTATCTGGTTTTAATATAAAGATATGTTTCATGTTTATCACCTTATCCATTATAACATAAAAGAGAGTGCAATTAACACTCTCCATCTTATCTTCTTTTCTTATTCTTTCTATAAAGACAACAAATAATAAAAGCAATAATTAAAATAGCTACAACAATAGCTTTATTAAAAACTTCAACCGGTTCAAAAAAAACACCAATACTTCCTGATAAAAAAATCATCCCTAATAAATACATTATAAATACAATAATAAGAGCCTTTTTCATAATAACCTCCATATAAAAACAATTGATCTATGATTAATGTATCATAAATCTATCGTTCTTTCATTATTTATAACTTAAATGACATCTTTCAAACATAAATGACATTCTATCTATTAATTGATGAAGCAATTTTATGATAAGTATGTCTTTTACCACGAATCGCAATTGATAATGCCATAATATTTTCAGGTAAGGCAATACCACAGAATCCTGCATCTCCAATATGTTGAATATCAATTCCACATCTTTTATTTAATAAAGCAATTTCACGAATTGTTCCTTCATCTGCACCTTCTTGGCTTGTACCAATCGCACTTAATGATAAAGCCCCATGAGCTTTAATATAACGACAAGCTTCTGTCACTTCTTGTTCAGATAAACCTGGAACTGTATTAACTGCTGGCATTAAAATAACATCTGCCCCTGCTTCAATGAACTCTTTAATACTTTCCATATCAACGATTGGTTCATCAATTCCTGCAGCATGCATTTTCCCTGCAATAATTAATCCTTTAAAATATTTTTTAGCTTCTTTGATTGCTTCGCAAATTGAATGATTTGAAACTCCAACTCCTGGATTTCCTGTTAAACAAATAAAGTTAAAACCTAATTCTTGAGCTTTAATATAAGTTTCTTTTCTTGCTTGTCTACCTGTAGAAATCACACGTCTTTCTTCCATTAATTCAGCTTCTAAATCAACTGGTTCTAGATTACATCCAATTGGACGACCAACGATTTCTTTTAATTTTTCTACAGGATTATCACATTCTGGTAACCCTTTGATTTCTGGGTTATTACAATCAAAACAATTTAATAAAACCATGTCACTTCCAAATGAAACAGCAAGTTCAGCATTTGTAAGATCTCCTAATAAAGGTTCAATCGCAACAACTGTTTCTGTCATCACAGTTCTTCCTTCACTAGCAAGAATAGCTTGTTTTAATTCTTGTCCATCCATTTTCAACATTTCACTACTTGTACAACTTAATAATCTTTTCATTTCTTAAAACCTTCCTTTTCATGTCTCTATTATCCTATATGTATATACAAGAGTCAATTATTGATTATCTATTTGTTCTTGTAATTCTAATAAATAAAGATATCTTTCATTTTTCTCATCAATTTGTTTTTGCAAGTCATCTCTTTGTTTTGAAAGTTCATCAATTTCTTTAAAATTAGTAACACCATTCATCTTTTCTTCAATTTGACTTAAATTTGTTTCTAAATCCATAATGACATCTTCAATTTCTTCAAATTCTTTCTTTTCCATATAAGTCATTTTGATTTTCTTTTGTTTACTTTGTTTATAAGCTAAAGCCCCTTGACTCTTTTCTTTTTCTTCTTTAGTTGTAGTATCAAGATTTTGACTATAACCCCCATTAACATATCTTAAATGTTGATTTTGTAAGATAAATAAACCATCACAAATACGATCCAAGAAATATCGATCATGACTAACAGTCATAATAATACCTTCAAAATCATCTAAATAATCTTCTAAAATATTAAGAGTATCAATATCTAAATCATTTGTCGGTTCATCTAAGACAAGAACATTAGGCATCATCATTAATACACGCAACAAATAAAGTCTTCTTCTTTCACCACCAGAAAGTCGAGAAATTGGTGTATGTTGTAACCTAGCATCAAATAAAAATCTTTCTAACATATCTTTAGCAGATAATCCTTGACCATCTACTTTAAAGTCATTGGAGATTTCTTGAATATAATCAATGACCTTCTTATTCATTGGAAGATCATCATATCCTTGTTTAAAATAACCAAAACGAACAGTCTCGCCAATTTCTACATAACCCGTATCACTCTTTAAATTTCCTGTAATAATATTTAATAAAGTTGATTTCCCTGTTCCATTATCTCCTAATATCCCAATACGATCATGTTGTTTAAACATATATGAAAATTCATCAAAGAGTTTCTTTTGTTCAAAACTTTTAGAAATTTCATGAAGTTCGATTGTCTTTTTACCAAGACGAGAGAACGTATGAATCATTTCTACTTTTCCATTGACTTCTACATCTTTAACTTTTGATAATTCTTCAAATCTTTGAAGACGATCTTTACTTTTAGTTGTACGTGCTTGTACACCAGCACGTACCCATTCTAATTCTTTTTTTAAAAAAAGTTTTCTTTTTCTTTGACTAGAAAGTTGTGTTTCTAAACGAACTTGTTTAAGCTCAAGATATTTTGAATAATTCGCTTCATATTTATAAATTTGACCATGATCTATTTCAATAATACGATTAACAACTCTTTCTAAAAAATAACGATCATGTGTCACCATTAATAAGCCTTTAGACCATTTAATTAAGAATTTTTCTAAATATTCAATCATCCCATTATCTAAATGGTTTGTTGGTTCATCTAAAATAAGTAAATCACAAGGTTTAATTAAAGCAATTGCTAAAGCAACTCTCTTAAGTTGACCTCCTGAAAGTTCTTTAATCTTTTGTGTTTCATCTATAATACCAAACTTACCTAACTGTGCTTTAATTTCATAATCATGAATTTCTTTAGAATCTAATTGTTTATAAACAGTTTCCATAATGCTATCATCTTCATTATAAAGTGGCGTTTGTGGTAAATAATTAATACGGATATCTTTTTGATAACTTATTTTACCTTGATATTCTTCTATTCCCGCAATTATTTTTAATAATGTGGATTTCCCTGTCCCATTAACTCCTAAGATTCCTACTTTATCTTTATCTTCTATATGTAATTCTATATGATCTAAAATACACTTTTCTCCATTATATTTTGTTAAATCTGTTATTGACACTAACATTTTCATCACCCACGCTATCATACCACAAACAAAAACAAAACGCGACTACTCGCGTCTTGTCTTGTAATGTTTTATTAATAAAAGAAGAAGTGTTGAAATTGATAATCCCAATAATGCATACCAAAATTCTTGTTTTGTATCATCTCCCGTAGCAACAGGAGTTGTCGTTACAGGTGTTGATTTTTTAACTTCCGTTTTAATTGTTTCACTTGGCTTTTCAGGTTCATCAACATTAGTTTCTATTACTTTGTATGAAACTGTTGGGAACAAAAATTCTTCAGGTTCTAATTCTTTAGAAAAACTATCAATAGGATGTAAAATAGCTTGCGTATTTGTTTTTAATCCTTCTTTAAAAAGATGACCATCTTCATCGTATTCCCCATATTCTCCTGCTTTTTTTTGAGGATTTATAAGTTGTAAAGTATAAACAAGTTGAACATGTTCGAATTGACTCACAGGTACATTCATTTTCCAAATAAAATGTTCCTTTTCTTCAGGATAATAGAATAATTCATAAGCATAACCATTTTCTTGATGATTAAAACCATAATGATTTTCTTCGATGAATTCTGGAACATATTTGTGATTTCCAACCATCATATAAAATTGTTTTGTATCTGTTATAAAGTCAAAATCATAATCATTTCCATAATTGTCTTTTCCTTTACCCATAAAGTCTTCTACATAAGTTCCTTGATCCAATAAATAATAAATATCATTTTGAATATCTTTAAAAGAAATTTCTTGTCCTTTAGATAAATAATTCATAAAAGATGTTGCCCATGGATAATTACTATATCCATTAGCAAGCATTGAATAACAATGATATCCTTCATCTTTCATTGCTTGGTAAGTAGAAACAGTATAATAAAGAGCTTTATCAACAGAATTTAACCCTTCTTTAGATTCTTCTAGAGGCATTATATTTGTTGGAGCCTCACCATAAAGATAATCATACTGATCTCCTTGAATGGCTAATTTTTCTTTTACATCTGTTAAATAATTATCCCAATCAGGAAGATCTTCTTGACCATATTTTAAATTCCAATTATCAGGTCCTGGCCAACTTGCAACAATGCCATCGTTTTCAAACGACCAAGCTGTAACCGTTGCTTTTTGATTATACATATAAGTAATACCATCACTAACAAAGACCATATACTTACGTTTAGCTGCTACCTCTTGATCTTGATCCAATAATTCTTTTCCTGCTAATAATCCTGCATGACAATTCGTTCCAGATGTTATTTCTTTAAAAATCGCCTTTTTGATATCATCCAAATCATTTTCTAGATCAAACCATCCAAAAACATTTGCCTCTTTATTAAAAATAACAATCCCGACTTTTACTTTAGCATTTGTTTGTGAAATTTGTGTTTGTAAATTTTCCAACATATCTAAAGTTTGATTTTCAATTTGTGTACTTGTTGATTTATCTAAAACAAAAACAACATCTGAAACAAGTTTTTCACTTTTAGCAGGAAGCGAAAGTGTCACCTGGCTTCGATAATTTTCATCAAGTTGTGTGGCTGTTTTTGATTTAGAAATATCCCAATTGATGTCACTTGCTTTAACAGGAACTTGCATAAAAAATAAACTTACAAAAACTGTTAAAAGACATATTAATTTTTTCATTTTTTTCTCCTTTCCATCTCTACAATAAAAAGAAAAAAATACAAATCATGTCGATTGATTGCCTTTTTAAATAATTATTAAAAATATTTTTACAAGCTATGCCCTATCTTGTAAGAAGATGTCAAAGACTTTCAATTTATCGTATTTTTTAGAGTTCATGTTCAATACATAATTCAAGCATATAATCACCTCATCAATGTAAGGAGAGATGTTTATGAAAGAAAAATTAATTCAATTCATGCAAGGAAGATATGGAATAGATACTTTAAATAATCATGCATTATTTTTTGTCATCGCTTTATTTATCCTTAATATATTCTTTAATAATAGAATCATTATGTCACTTGGATATCTTATTTGGCTTTTAGTTATCTATCGTATGTTTTCTAGACAAACATATAAACGTTATCAAGAAAATGAAAAATACTTAAAAGCAATTAAACCTGTTCAACAATTTTTTAATCTTCAAAAGAAAAGATTTTCCGATCGTAGTCATAAATACTACCGTTGTCCCTCTTGTAAACAAATGGTAAGACTTCCTAAAGGAAAAGGAAAAATTATTGTGACTTGTCCAAGTTGTCATCAAAAATTTGAAAAGAGAACTTAATTATGTTTGGCTATGTCGTTATTAATAAACCAGAATTAAAAATTAAAGATTTTGATAAATATCAAGAATATTATTGTGGTTTATGTCAATCTTTAAAACAAAATCATGGTCGCCGTGGTCAATTGACTTTAAATTATGATTTAAACTTTGTAGGAATTTTGCTTTCTAGTCTGTATGAACCGACAGATAAACAATATTTAATTCGTTGCCCATTACATCCTTTTCATAAAAAGAGTGTACGTACTAATCAATATATGGATTATGTCAGTGATATGAATATTGTTTTAACGTACTATAAATTAGAAGACGATGTTTTAGATGAAAATTCTTTAAAAAGTAAAACTTTTAAACAACTTTTAAAAAAAGAATTTAATAGAATTAAAAAGAAATATCCTGATAAAGTAGAAAAAATTAAAGAACATTTAGACCAAATTCATTATCTAGAAAAATCACATTGTTTAGATTTAGATGAAGTTGCTGGTCATTTTGGTCATATCATGGCAAGTATTTGTGTTTATCAAGAAGATGTTTTTAAAGATGATCTTTATCAAATGGGATTTTATTTAGGAAAATTTATTTATTTGATTGATGCTTTTGAAGATGTAGAAGAAGATATCAAAAAACAAACTTATAATCCTTTTAAAAATAAATTTAAAGAAGAACACTTTCAAGAATATTGTTTTAATATTTTAGAAATGATGATTTCTAGAAGCAGTTTTTATTTTGAAAAGCTTCCTTTGATTGAAAATGTTGAACTTTTACGAAATATTATCTATAGTGGTATTTGGACAAAATTTGAACTGATTAAAAAGAAAAGAATGGAGGAAAAATCATGAATCCTTATCAAATACTAGGAATTTCCCCTAGTGCCAGTGATGATGAAGTCAAAAAGGCTTATCGTACACTTTCTAAAAAATATCATCCTGACGCTAATATTGGAAACCCTCATCAAGCAGAATACACTGAAAAATTTAAAGAAGTCCAAAATGCATATAAAACTATTATGGATGAAAGAAAAAAAGGTTTTAGACAACAAAGTTATGGTAGTCAAACAACCGGCGGCTATCAGTATCATGGAAATGACCAAGAAGCTTATCAAGAAGCTAGTGGTTTTATTCAAGGTGGACGTTATCAAGAAGCTTTAAATGTTTTAAATCAAATTCAAAATAAAACAGGTATGTGGTTTTATTTAGCTGCTTTAGCTGAAAATAGTTTAGGAAATAATATTCGTGCACAGGAATATGCTCAAACAGCTGTTCAAATGGAACCCATGAATATGCAATATATTTTATTATTAAATCAATTACAAGGAAATACAAGACAATATCGTCAAACCAGTCAACAATACGGTAATCCAGCAAGTATGATGAATTGTTGTTATTCGATTATGCTTTTAAATTGTATGATGTCATGTTGTTGTGGTGGAGGATATCATTACCCTATTTTATGTTGTTAGAAGGAGAAAATTATGGCAAAGGTTATTGGAATTGACTTAGGAACAACAAATAGTTGTATGGCTTTTTATGAAAATGGAAAAGCTAAAATTATTGAAAATAAAGAAAACCAAAAGACAACACCAAGTATTGTTGCTTTTGATAAAGATGGAAAGAAACTTGTTGGAGAACTGGCTAAACGTCAACAATCAATGAATCCAAAACGTACGATTTCATCTATTAAAAGAGAAATGGGACAAAATTATCATGTAGAAATTGATGGAAAACAACTTTCTCCACAGCTTATTTCTTCAATGATCTTACAAAAATTAAAAAATGATGCCGAAGCTTACTTACAAGAAGAAATCAACCAAGCGGTTATTACTGTTCCAGCATATTTTAATGATGCCCAAAGGCAAGCAACAAAAGATGCTGGAAAAATTGCGGGATTAGAAGTTTTAAGAATCATTAATGAACCAACCGCTGCAGCACTGGCTTATGGGCTTGAAAATGCTTATGGGCAAAAAGTGATGGTTTTTGATTTAGGTGGTGGAACTTTTGATGTTTCGATTATTGAAATTGGTAGTGGTGTAATCGAAGTTTTATCAACAGCTGGTGATAATCATTTAGGTGGGGATGATTTTAATAAAGCTATCTGTGATTTTATTTTAGAAAGCTTTTTAAAACAAGAAGGTATTGATTTAAGAAAAGATACCGTCGCTTATAGTCGCGTTTTAGAAGCCAGTGAACAAGCTAAAATCGAACTTTCAAGTCAATCAAGTACCCTCATTAATTTGCCTTTTATTTATCAAGATACAAACGGACCTAAAAACTTAGAAATCACACTTACAAGACAAAAATTCAATGAACTTACAAAAGGACTTATTGACCGTCTTGTTTTACCAATGCAAACAGCTTTAAATGATGCCAGACTTACACCACAGGATCTCAATAAAATTATCTTAGTTGGTGGATCCTCTCGTATTTTAGCGGTTCAAGAAAAAGTAAAAGAAATTACGAACATGGAACCAAGTAAATCATTAAATCCAGATGAATGTGTGGCTTTGGGTGCTGCGATTCAAGCTGGAAAATTAAGTGGTGAAATGGTTTTATATGGTGAAGAGAATGATGTTCTTTTATTAGATGTCACTCCTTTAACGCTTTCTATTGAAACAGTTGGTGGTGTCGCTACACCTTTAATTCCAAGAAATACAACGGTTCCAACCAGTCATAGTCAAGTCTTTACGACATCAGCCAACTTTCAAACACAAGTAGAAATCAATGTTTTACAAGGTGAAAGACCCCTCGCAAAAGATAATCAATCTTTAGGAAAATTTAAACTTAAAAAAATCAAACGTGCGATGCGCGGTGTTCCACAAATCGAAGTTACTTTTGATATTGATAGTAACGGAATCGTTCATGTTTCTGCCAAAGACCTTGCCTCTGGAAACAGTCAAAGTATGACGATTGAAGGCTCTTCTAAAATGTCTGATAGTGATATTGAAGAAGCAATTAGACAAGCTAAGATGTATGAAAGCCAAGACCAAGTAACAAAAGATAATATGCTTTTAAAAAATGAAGTAGAAACTCTCATTATCAATGTTCAAAATGGTCTTGCCTCACATAAAAAAGAAATGGATAAAGCATTAAGAAAACAAATTAAAGCAGAACTTTCCTCTTTAATGAAAATGACAAGAAAATTCAATTATGAAATAGCTTCATCCAAAGAAATACAAAAAATAAAAGATTCTAAAAATCATTTAGAATCTCTAGCTCAAAATATCATCGGGAGATAAATGATCTCTCGATATTTTTTTGACAATTTCATCATGTCTTACAAATCCATATGTTGCGACAATCAAAGAGCCGCCTAAATCAAGCATTAAATCTTTCATCGTATCTTTTAATGCTTCATGCCCTTTTAAAGGAATATCATTTTTAGAAACAAGTGTTCCCTTTGTTGAAGCCATATATTGTTGAGCATTTGTATGAAAAATCCCATCACAACTATATTCTAAAATTTCCCAAAACGCTCCAATTCCTAAAGAGAAAACCACTAAAAATAAGCATGTAAAATATTTATTCATATAAATAAATTTGCTTTTTTCTGCCATCATAATATGTATAAACCATAAAGCTACAAAAGATAGAATAATTCCCGAATGGAAATGAAGAAAAGAATCCCACCATGGATATTTTCCATAAAAATCAAGTCCATCTCCTAAAACTAAAGCATTAAACGCAAAAAGTGCAATAACAATATAAAGTGCTAAAGGAACATTGATCTTAAACCATTTCTTTAAAAACTTAGGTGCCGCTAAAACAAGTAACATCGCACTAAACTGTAAAATACGAAAAATCATAGTTGTCACATATTTTATGTAAACATCACCAATATGATGGCGATAAGCTAAAATAAAGATTGTCCATCCCACATGATAAATCAGTAATAAAATTGTTAAAACAAATAATATTTTTTTAATAAATAATAGCCTTTTCTCTGTTAATTTCCTATTTTTCATAAAGAATATAATCCCACCCTTTCATCATCCTTTGTTCACTTTGAAAAAAATGATTGCCTACATTCTTTTCAAAGAAACATTGATTCTCTTTTTGATAAATCTCATATGTCTCTAAAGTATTTTTTAACACATTTTTCATTAAAACATTTCTCGTTTTATGTTCTTTACTTCCTAAACTCAAATATATTTTCTTATGATAAATGGGATGTTCTTTTAAATAATCCAACCATCCTTCTTTCCATAAAGAACCCGATACACTAATTGCTCCATCTAAATCTAATTCATGCATCGCATAAAGACTAAAAAGCCCTGCAAGTGAATAACCACTAATATAACATTTTAAAGAAAGATTCTTTTGTTTAATTGTTTCAATTGTATGGAATAATGCTTTTCCTGTTTTTGATTCAAAAGAAAGTTCATCTTGCCAATCATTAATTTCAATAACCTCTAAAAGATACGAACTCTTTTGAAAGTAAGTTTTTGCCTTTTCTACAAATTCATCTTGTCCTTTCATGACAAGATAAATGATGATTCCTTTTTTATTCATCATCAACCTCTACAAAGATAGGTTCATGATGAAGAGCCGGTATAATTTTTTCAAATACATCTTTCATTTTTATTTTTAAACTCCTTGTATTAATACAAGGATGACATCCTAAGTAATCATCTTCTAATAAATCTTTATCCACCAATAATTGAACATGATGTTCATGATCATTCATTAAACCTAAAACACTCACTGAACCAGGTGTAATATCTAAATATTCCAACATTTTTTCATCACTTCCAAAGGATAGACGTGAACTGTTGATTTGTTTTGAAATCACTTTTGTTTTGAATTTTTTATGTCCTTTCAACATTAGTAAATAATATTGACTTTTATTTGAATTAACTAAAAATAAATTCTTACAAATTGTTGATTTTAAATTTTTTTCTATTTCTAAACACACTTCCATGGTATTTGCTTCTTGATGATCAAGGCGTTGATAGTCAATGTTTAATTGATCGAGTAAATCATAAACTCTTTCTTCTTTATCTATTCTTTTATCTTGTGGTCTCCCTGTTACTAATTCCATTTAATCTACCTCATTTAAATTCACTTGATCTTTGATTTCATTAAATTGAATCATTGGTAATTGATTTTCATGATGTTTCCCTATAAACTTTTCCATCCATACCATATTATACCAACGTTTAAATTTATACCCACATTGATGAAATTCTCCTACCATTTGATATCCTAAATGATGATGATAATCAATACTATTGGTATCTAAATATTCATCATTTTGAATTGGTGAAGAAATACATGCATTTAAATTCGTAATATTTTGTGCTTTTAAAGCTTTTTCCAAAGCTTGATAAAGTCTTTTCCCTACCCCACATTTTCTTAAAGTATGATCTACATAAATCGATGTTTCTACACACCAATCATAAGCCGCTCTAACATTAAAAGTACCAGCATAAGCATAGCCGACAATTTGATCATCCACCTTAGCTACTAAATATGGATATTTTTCCATGACATGTACCATTCTTTGTTGAAATTCTTCGACAGTTGGTACTTCATATTCAAAAGTAATCGCTGTCTTTTCAACATAATAACAATAGATTTCTACTAGTCTTGCAGCATCTTCTAATTTTGCATACCTGATCTCTATTTTCATAACTCATTCCCCCGTTTGTCTTATTATCTACCAAATTAAAAAAGATGTCCATAAAAATGAACACCTAAGATAAAACTTCTCGCATTTCTTTAGAATATGTAAAACCATTTCCACTAACTTCTTCTACATGAGAAACAATAATAAATGCTTTTTCATCAATTTCTTTAATTTTATCTTTTAAATCAGGAAGTTTACGATAAGGTAAAATCGTTAAAACAACTTCTGTTTCATTTCCATAAAAACCACTTTTACCATCTAATAAAGTCACACCTGCATCCATATCATTTAAAATCATTGTTTTCATACGTTCAATTTCTTTAGACATTACAAGAACTTGGACACATCCTTTACCTGATGGTAATGTACCATTGAGATACCAACAACAAATAGCGGCATAACAGCAGCAAACAACTTCATATCACATAAATACAGTTAAATAACATATAGAATTAGGAATACTTGAAAAACGGTATTCCTTTTTTATTTCCAGACGTTCAGAAATGAGCGTCTATTTTTTTACCCAAATGAAAGGAGAATCAAAAAATGAATAAGATATTGAAACGATTGCTTACAGGTGTTCTTACTCTCGCAACCGTCTTTACTGCTCTACCCACAACTGCTGTCCATGCTGCGGAAACACAATACTGGACAGAATCGGAGGAACGTGTCGGCATTGTTGAGAAAGTAATGAATGATGGTTCTATCGGCTCTACATTTAATGAGGGGCATATGACCGTTGAGGGCGAGGACGCTTATTGTATCGACATCAACACAGGCTTTAAGAATGGATATAAGACCAGAAGTGACGCAAGTACACGCATGACTGCTGACCAGATAGAGGACGTTGCTTTATCTCTTGAATACGTCAAACAGTACACGAAAAGCCATACAGGATTGAGCAGCCAGCACGCCTACCTTTTAAGACAGCTTGTAGTCTGGCAGAGATTGAGCGTCCATCTTGGGTGGAGCTGTGACAATGTACGAGCTTCCTATGATGAAATCTCAAAATCCGTGCAAGATGAAGTATTCGCCGGAGCGAAAGCCTTTGTAAGAGAAAATAAAGGACGCTATGACTGTTACGGTTATATCTACACTGGTGAGGGGCAGGATTTAGGACAGTTCTTCGCAGAGCTGGCTGTCGGCAATGGCAAGATTCAGAAATCTTCCAGTAATACCACAGTCACAAACGGGAATGACTGCTATTCTCTCTCTGGTGCGACTTATGGTGTCTATTCTGATAAAGGCTGCACGAAATCTGTTGCCATACTTACGACAAATGCCAATGGTAATACGGACACTGTGGAATTAAGAGCTGCGACATACTATGTGAAAGAAACGAAAGCTCCAAAGGGATTCCAGTTAGATAAGAACGTCTATACTATGACGGTCAAGGTTAATGAAACTACGACTTTAAAAGTCAGCGACAAACCAAAAGTCACTGACACTTTGGTTGAGCTTTTCAAGATTGATATGGAAATTTCCAAAGCTACGCCACAGGGTAACGCTTCTTTAGAGGGTGCGGAGTTCGTCTGGAAGTATTATGACGGTTATTACACAAAAGATAATCTTCCATCAGAACCAACACGCACATGGACGACAAAGACAATCGCTGAAAAAGACAGCAACAATGAAGTCCATTACATCACAAGATTAGCCGATTCCTACAAGGTATTGGGTGACAGCTTCTATACACAGAATGGTACTATCTGCTTGCCGCTTGGTACTATCACTGTAGAAGAAAAGACAGCTCCAAACGGTTACTTATTGGAGGGTGCTTATATGCAGGCTGCCGGAAGTTCTGAACAGATAAAAGGTGTCTATGTGGCACAGATTACAGAAGATGGTGAGCTTGCAGCGTTAAGCGGCAGCAACCAGTATTCCGTATTAGACAAGGTTATCCGTGGCGGTGTCAAAATCCAGAAACGTGACCTTGAAACCAAAGATACAAAAGCACAAGGCGGTGCGACTTTGAAAGATACTGCCTTTGAAATCATTTCCTTAAATGATAACGCTGTCTTGGTAAATGGCAAGTTATACAACAAGAATGAAGTCGTCAAAACAATCCATACTGGCGTTGACGGTATCGCTACAACTGCCGCCGATACATTACCATACGGAAAATACCATATTGAGGAAAGCAACGCCCCAGAGGGATATTTGACGGACGGTGCAAAACCGATTGAATTTGAAATCACAGAAGATGGAAAAATCGTGGATTTAACAGATGAAGCACATTCCATCTACAACCAGATTAAGCGTGGAGATATTGAGGGTGTAAAAATCGGTGCTGGCACTCACAAGCGACTTGCGAATGTTCCCTTTAGGATCACAGGCAAGACGACTGGTGAGAGCCATATCATTGTGACAGACGCAAATGGTCAGCTTTCCACTTCCTCTGATTGGGTATCTCATAAGCAGAATACCAACGCCGGAAAGACCAGTGAGGACGGTATCTGGTTCGGTACTTCCACACCAGACGACAGCAAAGGTGCATTGCTCTATGATACTTACACAATCGAAGAATTACGCTGCGATTCCAACAAGGGAATGACGCTAATTCCGGCATTTGATGTAGTGGTGTCAAGAAATAAAGTAGTCGTGGATTTAGGTACGCTTACAGATGAATACGAGCCAGAAATCACTATCCATACGACTGCCACAGATAAGGTGACAGGTGAAAAATCAATCGTTGCTGGAAAGAACGTGACTATCGTTGATACTGTGACTTTAGATGGTTTGACAAAAGGCACAAAATATCAGTTGAAAGGCTGGCAAATGGTGAAGTCTGAAAACGCACAGCTTTTGATTGACGGTCAACCTGTGGAAAGTAATTACACATTCACTGCGAAAAAATCAGAAATGGAAGTTGAGGTTTCCTATACGTTCAATGCTTCTGCTCTTGGCGGAAAAGACCTTGTGACATTCGAGGAATTGTACGACTTATCCAATCCAGACGAGCCTATCAAAGTGGCAGAACACAAGGACATTGAGGATGAGGGGCAGACCGTGACTATCGAAGAACGAGTGATTGAAATTCATACCAACGCTGTCGACAAAGCCACAGGTGAAAAGATGATTGTTGCTGGTAAAGAGGTAACTGTCATTGATACGGTCACTTTAGATGGCTTGGAAAAAGGTACAACCTATCAGCTCAAAGGCTGGCAGATGGTGAAGTCTGAAAACGCACAGCTTTTGATTGGCGGTGAACCTGTAGAAAGTGACTATACCTTTACTGCAAAAGATTCTAGCATGGAAGTCCAGATTGCCTTTACATTCAATGCCAGTGAGCTTGCAGGAAAAGACCTAGTAACATTCGAGGAATTATACGATTTATCCAATCCAGACGAGCCTACAAAGGTGGCAGAACACAAGGACATTGAGGACGAAGGGCAAACAGTGACGATTACGGAACGTATCATCACTATGCACACAATCGCTACCGATAAGGCAACAGGTGAAAAGACGATTGAAGTAGACGACAAAGTAACTATCGTTGATACGGTCACTTTAGACGGTTTGGAAAAAGGCGTGAAATACACTCTTAAAGGTTGGGAAATGGTGAAGTCTGAAAATGCTGAACTTCTGGCGAATGGTAAACGTGTGGAAAATGACCTTACTTTTACCGCTACTGACACGAAGATGGAAGTTCAGATTGAATTTACATTCAATGCCAGTGAGCTTGCAGGTAAGGAGCTTGTTACTTTTGAAGAATTATATGACGTAACCAATCCAGACGAGCCTATCAAAGTGGCTGAACATAAGGACATCAAAGATGAGGGGCAGACTGTAACAATCAAAGAGAAACCAGAATCCCCTACCACACCAGATGAACCTAGCACACCAACTAAGGCAAGCACATCACCAAAGACAGGTGACAATACGCCATTTGCCGCATTATTCGCCATGATGGGGATTTCCGCTGCTGGTCTTATCTTTGCATGTTATAAGAGATTCCGCAGAGTAAAAAAGTCTAAATAATACGGGAGGTATCAGCTTATGAAAGCAACGCCCCGTTCACCGCCCATCATAAAAAAGTCAGTCTGTGGCTGACACTATATCTAACTTCTGCTTGATTACGATTTATCTTTCTGAATGGGGATTGTCAAGGGTGCTTTTAGCACAACGCTTGCCCTTGATAATTCACAGGCAGACAGATATTATCTCGACAGCAGAATGACACTAAATAACAAATCAATCAAAATCAGAAAGAAAAGAGGTAAACAATTTATGGAATTAAAACACGTTATCCCAAACATGGAAAAGACATTCGGGAATTTGGAGTTTGCAGGTGAGAATAAGGTGGAACAGCGTAGGATCAACGGACGTATGACGGTCGTTTCCCGTAGCTTCAACCTTTATTCGGATGTACAGAGGGCAGATGATATTATCGTGGTGCTGCCCGCTTCTGCTGGTGAGAAGAACTTTGAATCAGAGGAAAAAGTGAAACTTATCAATCCTAAAATCACCGCAGAGGGTTATAAAATCGGCACAAGAGGATTCACGAACTATATCCTGTCAGCAGACGATATGGTGAAAGCATAAGGAGGTACAGAGATTATGAGATTAGCAAACGGAATCATTATAGACAAGGAAAAGACTTTCGGAGTATTGAAATTCTCTGCATTAAGACGAGAGGTACATATTCAAAATGAGGACGGTACGGTTTCTGAAGAAATTAAAGAACGTACCTACGATTTGAAGTGTAAGGAGCAAGGACGCATGATTCAGGTGAGTATTCCGGCTTCTGTTCCGTTAAAGGAATTTGACTACAACACAGAGGTGGAAATCATCAATCCTGTAGCTGATACGGTGGCAACCGCTACATTTCAAGGTGCAGACGTTGACTGGTATATCAAAGCAGATGATATTGTCTTGAAGAATAAGAACGGTCAGCCAGCCGGAAATAACCACGCTCCCAACAATCCGCAGCAGCCACAGCATAAAAAATAAGGAAAGGATTTAGCCTATGCCACAATTCAATAAACGTGGGAATCGTATCAGAGCCAGTGACAAATCGCTGGTTTTTCGTTTCTCGTCTGGTTCGTTGCTCCTGCTGTTCCTTGCGGTGGTTATGCTGCTGAACCTAAAAACAATCATCACTACGGACTGGAAAGTAATCTCGCTTTTTCAAGATGGCAGTGTCCATCTGACGGTCACACCATATAGGATAATGACTATCGTTTTGGCAGCTTTGGTCTGTGTACTGGCTACCCTTTTCTATCGCAGATTCCAGTATGACAGAGTGAAACAGCTCTTTCACCGTCAAAAGCTGGCTCGTATGCTGTTGGAAAATGGCTGGTATGAATCGGAATCCACACAGGATAGCGGATTCTTCAAGGACTTGCCAGCTACTACTAAAAAAGAGAAAATCACCTATTTTCCAAAACTGTATTACCATATGGAGCATGGACTTTTATATATCCGTACGGAAATTACATTAGGGAAATATCAAGACCAGCTTTTACACTTGGAAAAGAAGCTGGAAACAGGCTTATACTGTGAGCTGGTTTCCAAAGAATTGAAAGACAGCTATGTGGAATATGTGCTGCTCTATGATACGATTGCGAACAGAATCACTATCAATGAGGTACAGGCTGAACATGGCAGCTTGCGTCTGATGAAAAATGTCTGGTGGGAGTATGACAAGCTCCCACATATGCTAATTGCTGGCGGCACTGGTGGTGGTAAAACCTACTTTATCCTTACTATCATTGAAGCTCTGCTCCGCAGCAATGCGGTCATGTATATTTTAGACCCAAAGAACGCCGACCTTGCGGATTTGTCCGTTGTCATGCCGGAAGTCTGGTACAAGAAAGACGATATAACCGCCTGTATTGACAGGTTCTATGACGGTATGATGGCAAGAAGTGAAGCAATGAAGCTCATGGAGAATTACAGGACAGGTGAAAACTATGCCTATTTAGGACTATCGCCCCACTTCCTTATTTTTGATGAATATGTGGCGTTCATGGAAATGCTCACCACAAAGGAAAATGCTGCTGTCCTTAACAAGCTGAAACAGATAGTCATGCTCGGACGACAGGCAGGATATTTTCTCATTCTCGCCTGTCAGCGTCCAGACGCAAAGTATCTCGGTGATGGAATCCGTGACCAGTTCAATTTCCGTGTGGCTCTTGGGCGTATGTCGGAGCTTGGGTACAGTATGATGTTCGGTGAAGTAGACAAGGACTTTTTCTTGAAGCAGATTAAAGGGCGTGGCTATGTTGATACGGGAAACAGTGTCATATCCGAGTTTTACACTCCCCTTGTACCCAAAGGACATGACTTTTTAAAAGAGATAGGAAGATTGTCACAAAACAGGCAGGACGGACAGGCGGCGTGCGAAGCGAAAGACGCAGGTACGGACTAGCCTGTGTTGGGGTGGCGTAAGCCGCCCCAACCATCTGCCCCCGTTATCTAACAGGGGGGCACAAATTATCTGGAAACAGTCAATTACATATCAAAAAGTCCTTGAAAACAGAGGACTTTTCAAACATTCAAAGAAGTGTGACAAAATCGGTAACTGTCACATTTCTTTTTCGATTGGAGGGATTGAAACTGAATGATACCGATTGGATAAACGATTTTAAGGAAAAACGGACGCAGTACGGCGTTTCCCAGAATCGTCTTGCGGTCATGGCTGGTATCAGTCGTGAGTATGTCAGCAGGATTGAATCTGGAAAAGTAGCCTTGACAGAAGAAATCAAGGGGAAATTCACGGACGCTCTGGAAAAGCTGAATCCAGAGAATCCGTTGGAAATGGTCTTGGATTACGTCAGAATCCGATTCCCCACACAGGACGTTCGGCACGTTGTTGAAGATATTCTGCAATTAAAGCTGGATGTAATGATACATGAGGACTACGGATTCTACTCCTATGCGGAACATTATGTGCTTGGTGATGTGTTCGTGCTGACATCACCCGATAAAGAGAAAGGCACACTGCTGGAGCTGAAAGGCAAAGGCTGTCGGCAGATGGAAAGTTATCTGCTGGCACAGCATAGGAGCTGGTATGACTTTCTCATGGACGCTCTGGTGGAAGGAGGTGTGATGAAACGTCTTGACCTTGCCATCAACGATATGGCAGGAATCTTGGATATTCCAGAGCTGACAGAGAAATGCAACCGTGAAGAATGTATTTCCGTATTCCGCAGCTTCAAGAGCTACCGCAGCGGTGAGCTGGTGAGAAGCAATGAACAGGACAGATACGGAATGGGAAATACGCTTTATATCGGTTCGCTCAAATCAGAGGTTTATTTCTGTATCTATGAAAAGGACTATGAGCAGTATGTGAAATACGATATACCCATTGAAGATACGAAAATCAAGAACCGTTTTGAAATTCGGCTGAAAAATGAGCGAGCCTATTATGCGGTGCGTGACCTGCTGACCTATCATGACGCAGAGCGTACCGCTTTTGACATTATCAACCGTTATATGCGGTTCGCTGACAAGGAGGTGGAGAAAAGACGCAGCGAATGGCAGACCAATGAGAAATGGGCGTACTTTATCGGCTCTGATCGTGGGCGTTTGAAACTGACGACCAAACCAGAGCCTTATACGCTCACTCGGACGCTCAACTGGATAAGCAGACAGGTAGCTCCCACTTGGAAAGTCTTACAGAAGATTGACAGTACCAACGGTACGACTTATCTCAAAGACATTTTAGACCATGCGAAGCTCACGGAGCGTCACAAAAAGCTGATTGAACAGCAGACAACTTCCACAGAGGAAATGATTACAGAAACGGAGGAATGACAACATGAAGCATATCTTATTTGATTTATTCCTGTTCTCACTTGGAGCAGCCGCAGAAAGAGAAATTGAAATGATGGAAAGGAGCAGAAAATAATGAATTTCGGACAGAACTTATACAACTGGTTTTTATCTAACGCACAGAGTTTGGTACTCATGGCGATTGCGGTTATCGGCGTATATCTCGGATTCAAGCGTGAGTTTTCTAAACTGATTGGATTCTTGGTGATTGCCTTAATCGCTGTCGGCTTGGTATTCAATTCTTCTGGCGTAAAAGACGTACTGTTGCAGTTATTCAATAAGATTATCGGGGCGTAAATTGTATTTCTTGTGTAAAAGTAGTATAATTTAAGCAGAATTTGAAAGGAGTGTTTTGTGTGAAAGAAAGTACAAAAGCCTATTTAGTAGATATTTATAACAGTATTCCTAAAAAAACAAAGGCTACTTGCTTAAAATTTTACTATCAATATCACAATGTTAATGTCAATGTATATTTTGACGCATTTGATAATCAAAGTGTAGTATTGAGCATTGTTCTTTCCGCTAAAAAGAAATATTATTATACGCCTTTAAATATTTTGAATACTGGTATGATAACAGAGTATTTGAGTGAAATTCCTCCTCAAATACTTGAAAAGATTTTAGTTGACAATCATTTAGATGATTTCTATGAAAATATGGAAAAACATCTTTTAGAGGATAAACCACATTTTAATTACTATAATGAGGACACATACTTTGTCAACACTATAAAATAAGCTAAAAGTAAATTGGATTTACCTTTCTGGTGGTATCTTCGTAAAGTACCTATGTCGGATGATACTCTATATAAATTAAATGCTAGAGCAGATATTACATTTGATATATTAAGAAAAATACAGCAAGAAGGATATACTTTAGTCAGAACACCAGACCCAGAAAAGCGAAAAGAACTTACTTTAATTTTGAAACAAATAGGAATCAAATTATCATAGACAAAGAGCAGTTAATTCTTTTGAGTTAGCTGCTTTTTCTATGCAAATTTTAAGATTGGAGGACAACATGAAAACAGATATATTTGAGGATATGAAAGAGCGTGTCGGCTGTGAAAATATTTCCGACCTTCCCTACCGCAAACGTATGGTGTGGGAAATCATCAAGCAGCACTCACCACTTGATTATCCAAAAGAACAGTTAGAAAAGTTTTCTCATTATGTATTCGGTGTAGATTATGCTGTTATAATGGGAATACTGGATATGATGAAAGGAAGTGACAGACCATGCAGGAAATGCGAATCTACCTGTTAAACAATACAAAACCGTATCGTGAGGGTGACGAAGAATATTCCGGTGCTTGGTTCAACTGCCCTGTGGACTTTGAGGAAGTCCGAGAAAAAATCGGCGTAGAACATGAAGAACAGATTGAGATTGCAGACTATGAGCTGCCCTTTGACTTACACAGTGATATGCCACTTTGGGAAATCAACGCCAACTGCCGCATGGTGCTGGAATTGGAGGGTACGCCTATCGGCAATGAAATGAAAGCCATTCAGCAGAAATGGTTTTCCAGCTTCGAGGAATTTATCGACCACAAGGACGAGATACGCTACTATGATGTGGGTGACGGTGCAGCTCTGGCAGAATACCTTATCCGTGAAGAATATGTTTTTGGTGAGATTCCTCACGAACTATTGAAACATATCGACTATCACTCCTATGGTAGTGAGCTGGA
>UMEI01004695.1_pt1 | contig 37931 bp, 35 predicted proteins | sample 1964711 | NCBI WGS metagenome assembly UMEI01 (sample SAMEA4836016, study PRJEB28245) | human gut metagenome | biome: gut microbiome; material: fecal sample | place: Denmark | collected 2008 | reverse complement strand
TGTTAACCGAAGGGTCGTAGGTTCGAACCCTACTCGGGGAGCTAAAACCTGTAAGTATAATACTTACAGGTTTTTTTGTATAATCGGGATTGCATTTCCTATTACACAAAACTCTACGTCAAGTTGTTAAAAACTTAGCATAATATTAACGTCTTTAAAGCTTCAAAAAACAACCACATTTATGTTAAAATAATTAAAAGATGCGGGGGCGAGTCCCAAGGTCGTTAAGCGAGTCCTAAGTTCATTAAAATAGTGTTCGAAAAGGTACTTTATTAAAGGATACATATTAATTAATACATATTAAATATAGAAGAAAGGCGTTTATGGGATTACAATTATATCAAAAAAATTTACTGGAAAAACTAAAAGAGTCATTAGGAGCTGTGTTGCCGATCATAGGCATTGTGCTGGTGTTATGCTTTAGCATTGCGCCCATTCCAAACAGCGTCCTGATGACTTTTGTTGTTGGTGCAGTTCTCCTGATCATCGGAATGATGTTCTTTACACTTGGTGCGGAGATGGCGATGACTCCTATGGGAGAACGAATAGGAACGAAACTGACCAATACAAGAAAGATAAGTGTAGTGATAGTGCTGTGTTTTATCCTTGGCTTTATCATCACCATATCAGAACCGGATCTTCAAGTATTGGCTGAACAAGTTCCATCCATTCCCAATTACACGCTGATTATTGCAGTAGCAACAGGAGTTGGAATATTTCTTGTAGCCGCAGTACTTCGAATGTTATTTGGAATTCCACTGGCACATATGCTTTTAATTTTGTACCCGATCATATTCATTTTGGCAAGCATTGTTCCACAAGATTTTCTGACAGTGGCATTTGATTCAGGCGGAGTAACAACAGGACCTATGACAGTACCATTTATTATGGCGTTAGGAATCGGATTTTCAGCAGTTCGAAGTGATAAACATGCGGAAAATGATAGCTTTGGTCTGGTTGCATTGTGTTCAGTCGGACCAATTCTGGCAGTATTGCTGCTTGGCTTACTTTACCACCCAGGGGGAAGTGGATACGAACAGACAATGATTGTGAAGACCGATAATTCAGTAGAAATGTGGCAGCTTTTTCAAGAAGGGCTTCCTTATTATATGAAAGAAATGCTGATTTCTTTACTGCCAATTATTTTATTTTTCTTCATTTTTCAGATTGTATCATTACATCTTCACAAAAAGACGTTGGTAAAAATTATTATAGGAATCATTTATACATACATAGGTCTTGTACTTTTCCTAACAGGGGTAAATGTGGGATTTATGCCGGCAGGTAATTATCTGGGTCAAGTGATTGCGGGGCTTTCCTATCCATGGATCATCGTGCCGATTGGTATGCTGATCGGTTACTTTATCGTAAAAGCGGAACCAGCAGTATATGTATTAACGGAACAGGTAGAAGAACTGACTTCCGGAGCCATTTCCGCAAAAGCAATGGGAATGAGTCTGTCCATCGGAGTCGCATTCTCTCTGGGACTGGCAATGGTGCGGGTGCTTATCGGCATTTCGATTTTGTGGTTTCTGCTCCCAGGATACGCAGTAGCCCTTGGATTAACATTTTTCGTGCCCAAAATATTTACAGCAATCGCATTTGACTCAGGAGGCGTAGCATCCGGACCGATGACAGCAACATTTTTACTGCCATTTTCAATGGGAGCATGCGAGGCGCTAGGTGGAAATGTTGTGACAGATGCGTTTGGAGTGGTAGCTATGGTAGCAATGACGCCGCTTATAACAATTCAAATCCTTGGACTGATCTATCAGATTCAGGAACAGATGAAAGAAAAACAGGCAGCAAAAGATTACACAAGTATAAAAGTATGCATAGAAAATCTAGACAATGTAGACAATCAAGAAATCATTGAGTTGTAAACAGTCGAGTTGTAAACAGGGATAGAGATTTTTACAAGGCGCATATTAGTGAAGATGGAAAATGTTTAAGAAAATTAGAAAGTTCGGAGATAATTTATGAGTAGATTATATATGATGATGACGATTACAGACCGGAACCGAAAGAAGAAATTTGAAGAATTTTATAAGAAAAATGAGCATATGGTTTTCTTTACAACATTGGGACGTGGAACCGCAAATAGTGAGATGTTGGACTATTTCGGATTGGAAGAATCAGAAAAGGTCGTAATTCTATCGGTGGTAACAGAAGAAGCGTGGAAGAAACTAAGGCGGGAAATGATTGTAAAGATGCAGATCGACGTGCCGGGAACCGGAATTGCATTTATCGTGCCACTCAGCAGCATCGGCGGAGAAAAAACATTACATTTCCTGATACAGAGCGAGAAATTTGAACGGGAGGAGGAGTCCACTTTGAAAGAAACAGAATATGAATTATTAGTAGCAATTGCCAATCAGGGGTGCATCGACACCGTGATGGACGTGGCGAGAAGTGTAGGAGCCGGAGGCGGAACCGTGATCCATGCGAAAGGAACCGGCATGGAAACAGCAGAAAAATTTCTTGGCGTATCACTGGCGGCAGAAAAAGAAATCATATTGATCGTCACAAGAAAGAAACAGAAAAATGCAATCATGAAAGCCATGATGGAACAGACAGGACTTGCCAGCAAAGAAAAAACAATTATATTTTCCCTGCCGGTCACAAGCACAGTAGGACTTAGAATGTATATAGATGAAATGGATATGGATGAAATGGATATGGATGAAATGGACATGGATGAGGAAGAAAAAGACAGATAATTCGTGCGTAATGATATTCAAATTCAGCTATAATGAGAACGAAAATCAATAAGCCGGCTCAAGTGAGCAATAATTATCAATAAGGAAAAAGAAGTGGAAATGAAAAAACAAATGCGTTACAATTTAGTGAATTCAAAGTGATGATATAGTACTGAACCAAAAAGTACATATCACATATACTAACATCATATAAGAACCTATAAGTAGAAAGAAAGGCAGGAGACAAAAGATGTCAAACATTTTAAAAGGCTTAAAAAAAGTAGATGGAAAGAAGACAGGAATCTTTGCAGCAGGAGTATTATTCGGAACTGCAGGAATCAAAGTTCTGTCCAGCAAGGATGCTAAAAAATTATACACAAACTGTACAGCAGCAGTTTTAAGAGCAAAAGAGTGTGTGCTTAAGACAGCAGCTACAATTCAGGAAAATGCAGAGGACGTATATGCAGAAGCACAGCAGATCAACGAAGATAGAGCAGCAAAAGAAGAGCAGGAGTACGCAGAGGCAGTAGCAGCAGAAGAGGCCGAAGAAGCAGAGGAAGCAGCAGAAGCTGATGAGACAGATTTTGCTGAAGAGACAGCAGAGTAAGAACGCAGATAAGACAGCAAAGTAAGACAGCAAAGTAAGACAGGTAAGTAAGACAGCTAAGTCAGACAGCAAAGTCAGACAGGTAAGTAAGACAGCAAAGTCAGACAGCAGGGTGGTTCAAGGAGAACTAGCATAAAAATTATTGTGATAATTATAAAAATGTAAGGAAAAATCAGGACACCTGTGGTTAAGACTGCAGGTGTCTTGACAAGTTGTAAGAGAATCAACAGCAAGCGAATCACAGCAAGCGAACCACTGCGAGCGAATCACTGCGAGGTAAGCTGTAAGAGAATCAACAGCAAGTGAACCACAGCAAGCGAATCACAGCGAGCGAATCACTGCAAGGTAAGCAGGGAAGGAAGAAAGCAGGGAAAGAAGGAAAATATACATGAAATTTGTAATCAAGCATGAGATTAAAGGCAGGATCCGTGCCCATGCTGTACAGTACAGAATGACATTTGAGCAGGCAGACCGGATGCAATATTATCTGGAATCCCAGGATATGATTACATCTGCAAAAGTACAGAACCGCACGGGAGACTTTACGATCTGTTACAAAGGCGACAGAGAGAAAGTAATCAAACTGCTTCAAACATTCCGTTATGAGGAAGTTGACATTCCGGAAAATTATGCACAGAATTCCGGACGCGAACTGAATCAGGAATATTGGGATAAGTTAGTTGAAACTGTAATCTATCATTATGGAAATAAATTATTTTTGCCATATTCGGTCAGAGCATGTATTACAGCAGTAAAATCTGTGAAATATCTTTGGATGGGTGTACGTACACTGGCAAAAGGCAAGATTGAAGTTCCGGTACTGGATGCGACCGCAATCGGAGTATCTATGTTCCGCGGAGATATCGCAACTGCAGGATCCGTCATGTTCCTGCTTGGAATCGGCGAAATACTGGAAGAGTGGACACACAAGAAATCCGTTGGTGACCTGGCAAGAAGCATGTCACTGAACATCAGCAAAGTATGGCTTGTCAGCGACGGTCAGGAAGTATTAGTACCATTTTCATCAGTAAAGAGCGGTGACCGGGTACGCATCCACATGGGAAATGTAATTCCATTTGACGGAACAGTTGTGGAAGGCGAGGCAATGGTCAACCAGGCGTCTTTGACTGGAGAGTCCGTGGCAGTACGCAAGATAGAAAATGGAGAAGTGTATGCTGGAACGGTTGTAGAAGAAGGCGAGCTTACTATACGTGTAAGAGAGGCAAATGGATCAAGTAAATTTGAGAAGATCGTGACGATGATCGAAGAATCCGAGAAACTCAAATCCGGACTGGAAAGCAAGGCCGAACATTTGGCGGATAAACTCGTTCCATACACATTGGCAGGAACAGGTCTTACCTATCTTCTTACAAGAAATGTAACAAAAGCACTGGCTGTATTGATGGTAGATTTTTCATGCGCACTGAAACTGGCCATGCCGATTTCCGTATTATCTGCAATCCGTGAGGCAAGCAGCTACAACGTCACAGTCAAAGGCGGAAAATATCTGGAAGCAATGGCAGAAGCAGACACCATCGTATTTGACAAGACAGGAACACTGACAAAAGCACAGCCGACAGTCGTAGATGTCGTACCATTCTGTGATAAGACACCAGACGAATTGCTGAGAATCGGCGCCTGCCTGGAAGAACATTTTCCACACTCCATGGCAAAAGCAGTTGTAAATGCAGCACAGGACAAAGGGCTTATCCATGAAGAGTTCCACTCAAAAGTAGAGTACATCGTGGCACACGGCATTTCCTCCAAAATCAATGACCAAAAAGTCGTCGTTGGAAGCTATCATTTCGTATTCGAAGATGAAGAGAGCCAGATTCCAGAAGGAATGGAAGAAAAATTCCAGGAACTGCCATCCGAATACTCACATTTGTACATGGCAATCGAAGGAAAACTGGCAGCAGTCATCTGCATCGAAGACCCGCTGAGAGAAGAAGCACCACAGATCATCAAAAATCTGAAGGCAGCAGGCATCAGCAAAGTAGTTATGATGACTGGGGATAGCGACCGCACCGCAAAAGCAATCGCCAAACGAGTAGGCGTGGACGTATATTACTCGGAAGTATTGCCGGAAGACAAGGCAAACTTCGTAGAGCAGGAAAAAGCCGCCGGACGAAAAGTCATCATGATCGGAGACGGAATCAACGATTCACCGGCACTGTCCGCAGCAGACATCGGAATCGCAATTAGCGACGGCGCAGAGATCGCCCGCGAAATCGCAGACGTGACCATGAGCGGCGACGACTTGAGCGAGATCGTAACACTGAAGATGATCAGTAATAAATTAATGAAACGAATTCACAAAAATTACCGCAACATCGTAGGATTCAACACCGCCCTCATTATACTCGGCGTCACCGGAATCCTCCAGCCAACCGTATCAGCACTACTTCATAACACATCAACCCTGTACATCAGCCTGAAAAGCATGGAGAACCTGCTGGAAGAAGAAACAGAAGCGAGAGAATGTATATAGGTAGAAAAGCGTCAGTTCAGAAAGAATTGACGCTTTCTTCGTATGTAAAAAGTGCGTAAAAAAACAAATTGTACAAAACATTCCACAATTCCAAACAGAAACTGTCGGCTTTTGTCTATTGCAAATATTGTCAAAACATGGTAGTCTTAATCAGTAATAAAAGGTAGTCAGGAAATAAGACTAATTAAATACTATTTTTGCAGTACATGAAATAGTAATAACGCAGATTGATAATTTTTCCACCTTGTGTACAAGTCAAAAGTATCAGGTGGTATTTGTGCTGTAAAAAATAAGTGAAATTTATATACAATACATATACAGGAGTAGAGATGAAAAAGATAGATATGCACTGTCACATACTACCTGGTATAGATGATGGATCTGCAAATCCGAAAGAGACATTAGCGATGCTACGCATGGCATTGAATCAGGACTTTGTAGGTATGATCGTAACGCCACATGGCTCAGTCCGTAATGCATCCGTAGAACGAGTGCAGGAGATTCGAACATTGTGTAAGAAGTTCAGAATTCAGGCATATCAACGACTTGGAGTCAGGCTTCCGGTATTTCCGGGACAGGAAATTATGTATTCGGTAGATACAAGACAGTTACTAAAGGAAGGAAAGCTTCTGACGCTGGCAGACAGCAGATATGTGTTATTGGAATTCCTCCCGGGGACAGCTTACTCTAAGATATTCAGCGCAGTGCGCCAGATGCAGATGGCAGGTTATGCCCCAATTTTGGCACATGTAGAAAGGTATCATGTGTTAAGAGAAGAAGGCAGACTGGAAGAGCTGGCTGATACAGGGGCAAGAATCCAGATGAATTACAGCTCTATAGATGGAGGATGGAATAATAATACAGCACAGTGGTGTAAGCGACAACTGAAAGATGGTCTGGTCCATTACCTGGGAACAGATATGCACAATAGCGGAGAACGCAGTCCACAGACAGAACACGTTGAGAAGTGGCTGAACAAGAATCTGTCTGAAGACTATGTATGGGCATTGATACAAGGCAATGCAAGAAGAATATTAGATGACCGCGGATCACACAAGCCTAAAACATAAATTGTTTCAAAATTTTTTACAATTCAAAAAGGGACAGGTTAGAAATAAAAGAAACCCTAAAAAATGGGAGGGTAAAAATACACACAATTCAAAGAGGGACAGGTAGAAGTCCAATTGGGGACGGGGTTTTTTTAAAAAACCTCCGTCCCCAAAACCCCAAACCCCGTCCCCCAAGAAAGGAAATCAGATTAATGGGAAAGAATTACGACAATGATGAGATGGAAATTGACTTACTGGAGCTCTTTTATGTGCTCAAGTCGAAGATACTGGCAATCCTGGGAGTGGGACTGCTGTTCGGCTGTATTGCGTGTGCGTATGCCGGATTCTTAGTGAAGCCGCTGTACACATCTTCTTCCATGATGCTTGTACTGACCAAGGAGACGACGCTTAGTTCTCTGGCGGATCTGCAGGTGGGTTCACAGCTTACCAAGGACTATTCCATCTTGATCACAAGCCGTCCGGTGCTTACGGATGTTATCGACCAGTTAGATCTGGACATGGACTATAAGCAGCTGAAGAATATGATCACAGTTGCGAACCAGGACGATACGCGTATTCTGCAGTTGTCTGTGGAGTATTCTGATGCCAAGCAGGCGAAGGAGATTGTAGACAAGCTGTCAGAGGTTGCTTCCGAGTATATCGGAGACAAGATGGAGGTTACACCGCCTAAGATCATTGAAAAAGGTGAGGTTCCGACTTCCAGATCGAATACAGGCGTGGCGAAGATGGCAGTGATGGGTGTGCTGGCAGGTATGATCCTGTGCGCAGGTGTGATTGTTGTCCGCACGATTATGGACGATACGATTAAGTCTGAAGAAGATATAGAAAAATATCTGGGATTATCTACACTGAGTGTAATTCCGGACAGAAAGGATTATATTAATGGATCAGGAAAGAAGAAGTCAAAGAGAAATGATGCAGGAAAACGAAAAGCAAGCTAGAACTACATATACAAATGCGCAGGCAAAAGCGGCAATGTCCCGCCGTGATAATAAGGCATCTAAGCTTCGGGTGGAGCTGACGGATCCTCGTAAATCAAATTACTTTTACGAGGAGGCGTTAAAGACGCTGAGAACAAATATCCAGTTTGCGGGAGCGGATATTAAGACGATTCTTGTGACAAGCTGTTTCCCGAATGAGGGAAAGAGTGATGTTGTCTTCCAGCTCGCAAAGGAAATGGGGATGGCCGGTAAGAAGACGGTGCTTCTGGATGCGGATATCCGAAAATCTGTCCTTGTGCAGAGATATCTCGTGGATAGTGACGTGAAGGGACTGTCCCAGTACTTAAGTGGACAGGCACCGGTGCGCGATATTTTATATGGAACAAATTATGAAAATATGGACGTGATCTTTGCAGGACCGATGGCTCCGAATCCATCCGAGCTTCTGAATGGAAAAGTATTTGCAAAGTTAATGATTGAATTGAAGCAGAGATATGATTACGTCCTGATCGATACACCTCCTATGGCAAATGTGGTGGATGCTGCTATTGTTGGCAAGGTGTGTGATGGAGCAATTCTGCTGATCGAGAGTGGATTTGTAGGATACCGTGCAGCGCAGAAAGCAATCAAGCAGTTGGAAAAGAGTGGAACACATATGCTTGGAGCTGTGCTGAATAAGGTTGATGCAAGAAAAGAAAAATATTATTCCTATTACAGTTATGGAAGTAAGTATGGTTATGGCTATGGTCAGAATCATGAAAATGCGTAGGAAAGGAATGTAAAGAACAGTATGAAGAAAAGAAAGACGAACCCGAAGGTTCAGAACACTCTGCTGTTGATTGCATGTATCGTATTATTCCTGATATTAGGTTCGCTTTTATTTTTCAATCATAAGAAAGAAGCTGCAAATAGCAGTGAGTTAAAGAAAGCGGCGCAGGAAGAGATTCAGAAGGAGAAATCAGATCAGACATGGACAGAGAATCAGAACAGCGAAGATCAGAACAACGCCAGTCAGACAGACGAGAATCAGAACAGCGAAGAACAGACAGACGAGAACCAGACAGACGAGAATCAGACAGGCGAGAATCAGACAGACGGGAACTAGAAAGACGAGAATCATCAGGAAAACGCCACGGAAGATTCGCAGCAGTTATTATCGCAGGCGCAGCTGTACTTGCAGTGGCAGGTCTGGGATATGCAGGTATCCAAAAAAAGAAAGCAGCAGAAGCGGCAAGTGCGAAAGCAACCGCGGAAGCAGATGATTCCAACACCGTCACCTGGCAGGGAAAGACTTACAAATACAATCAAAATCTCAGTAACTACTTATTACTTGGAGTAGACAAGCGTACACCGGCAGAGACAAGAGTCGGAAAAGCCGATGCAGGACAGGCAGATGCCTTATTCCTGCTGTCACTGAACCGCAAGACGAAAGAAATGACGATGATCTCGATTCCTAGAGATACGATGACAGATGTGGAAAGCTTTGACCTGGAAGGAAAAAGCCTTGGAAAATCTAAAGACCATATCAGCCTCTCCTATGGATATGGAGACGGAGGCGCCGAGAGCTGCAAACTTACACAGGAAGCGGTGTCCAATCTCTTCTACGGACTTCCGATTCAGGGCTATCTTGCCATGAACTTAGACGGGATTCCAGAGCTTACAAAAAGTGTAGGCGGTCTGACAGTGACTGTGCCAAATAACAGCCTGGAGTATAAATATCCGGAATTTGCCGAAGGTGCAGAAGTAACACTGACCGAAGAAAATACAGAAGTTTTCTTAAGAAGCAGAGATGTAGATGAAAGCCAGAGCGCCATCTACCGGATGGAACGTCAGAAAGCATTCTTAGATGCGTTTTCAAAAAAGGCAAAAGAATGCTATGAGCAAAATGCAAAATTTGCAGCAGATCTGTTCGTGGCGATCAAACCATATACCGTCACAAATATTAGCGAAGACCGTCTGATGAAGTTGTTCCAGACAGCAGACGAAGGAGACGGCTATACAGAATGGACTGTTCCGGGAGAAGGAACACAAGGTCTTTCCTACGATGAATATCACGTAGACGACGATGCTCTGTATGCAAAGATTATGGAGACGTTCTATCAAGAAAAAAAATAGATGAAAAAACAGACAAATGAGCAATAAGACGTAAGGGGCTATAGAATCATGAAGAAACGATACGTCGTAGCAGGGATACTGGCAGCAGCCGGACTGATCTGCGGAGGAATTGCATATTACCAATATTATCAGGATGCCCATGCAGGGCAGGAATATGAAAAAATAAAAGAAAAAGTCGTGACAGAAGAACCAAAAAAACCAGAAGAGACACAAAAAAGTACCGTCGAGATACCAATCGACTTCCAGACATTACAAAACATGAATCCAGATATATATGCATGGATTAAAGTACCGGGAACCGTCATCGACTATCCAATCGTACAGAGCGGAACAGATAACAGCTATTATCTGAACCATAGTGTGGAACATGATGAGAACAAAGCCGGAGCAATCTTTACCGAGGATTACAATACGAAGACCTTCGAAGATCCGAACACCGTGATCTACGGACACGGCATGGCAAATGGTTCAATGTTCGACGGTCTGCATCAATATATGGACCGGGATTTCTTTGATCAGAACAAAGAAGTCATCATCTACATGCCGGACAAAATCTTGCACTACCAGATCTTTGCAGCATACCTGTATGACAACCGGCATCTGCTGCAAAGCTTTAACTTTGATAACAAAGACATTTACCAGGCTTACCTGGATATGGTATTCGGTATCCGGGATATGAAGTCGAATATTGATACAGCAGCGAGTGTGACTGCAGATGACAAGATCATCACACTATCTACCTGCTATGCAGGTATGGACAACCGTAGATATCTGGTACAAGCCGTACTAGTATCTATAGAACAATAATTAGGAAAAGGAGGTAAGGACCAATGAAGAAGAAACTGATCAGCCTGGCTATGCTGGTAACAGTATTTGCAATGCAGGTTGTAGGTGTATCCGCTGCAAGTAAGACAGCAACAATGGCTGTAGTCGGAAATTCCAAAGGATATTATGAAGTAGATGCTATGGATCAGGAAGAACTGGACACAGTCGCAGCAGCTGACAAGACAACAGCAGATCTGATTAAAGACATCAATGCCGGAACTAAGACACTGGAAGATCTTGCAAAGGCAGAATCCAGTATTGCATCAGAGATTGAAGGAAAATCTCTGGTAACAGCATTTATGGATCTTAGAAAGATCGGAGATGTAAGCAAAACTGCAGATGGAAAATACCAGGTAACACTATCTGTACCTGCACTTACAAAAGGAATGACAGACGTAAAAGTACTTCACTTCAGTACAGAGCGTAAAGTATGGGAGGTTATCACACCATCTAACGTAGACCTGGACAATAAAGAGATTACTTTTGAATTACAGGATCTGTCACCAATCGCAATTATTGCGAAAGTTGATGCTTCACAGGCAGTGACAAATACAACAGGAACATCACCAAAAACAGGTGTTGATTCCACAAACACAGTGCCATTCGCTGGCGCAGCAGTCGTTCTTTTAGGAGCGGCAGCAGTTGTAGCATTCAGAAAAAAGAATGCTTAATTGAAAATGCTAGAGCTTAGGGGGAGCTGAAGTATGATAATTATACGTCAGCTTCTCTTAGGCTTGAGAAATGAATAAAATAAACGAGACAATGAATTAGAAAATAACTATCATAGGTAAAACCGATAGATAAGATAAAATGCAACAAATGATAGCGGTAAAAAGGATTTAAAGGTAGTAATTTAAGAATGAGTAAGATGAATGTGAAAAAAACAGATTTGAAAGAACAAGTGGATAAAAAACAATTTCATATGCCAAGAATATTAATTGTATATGATATGTTAGTTTATCTGATTGCAGCAGTTTTATTGCTTGTACTTTATGAAGGAAACGACAAACTTACCACAAGTGGTATCTTTCAACAAGTAGTACTTTCAGTAGGATGCATTTTCGCTGTCAGAATGGCAGGAAAAATCTATGGACAGGTATGGAGATATGGCGGGATCCAGTGCTATATCCGATTGCTTTCGACAGACGCAATTGCATTCATCATCTATCTGTTAATGGAATTATGTCTGCCGGTAGAAAAGATCACATTTGCAAGAATGCTTTCTGTGTCATGTCTGAACTTACTGGGAGCGTTAGCAATCCGTATGTTATATCGCTATGCATATAAATGTGGCAATCAGGAGAGCAAATGGGGAAAATTCCTGAATTCTGTTCTATACTTTTTTTCGGGAATCGAGCCTGGCAATGAGAAAGAAAACCGTAAGATCAAAGTTGCAATCATAGGTGCCGGACGCGTCGGAGTCGGACTGGCAGAAGACCTTATCAGCAATGAGCAGTCGTCTTATGTACCAAGATGCTTTATTGATGTCAGTAAGGAAAAGATTGGTCGAGAAATCCACGGAATCCCGGTATGGACAGAAGATGATGTAACCGTAAAAAAACTTGCAGATTATGAAATTCAGGAGATTATCTTTGCAATTCCATCTATGAAAGCGGAAAAGAAGAAAAAACTGTATGAATTTTATAAAAATGCAGGATATAAAGTAAAAGTCTACGATTATCCGACCATGTATGCGGCAGGAGGCAAGAGACATCTAAGAGAGTTCGATGTAGAAGAGTTGCTGTTCCGTAAGCCAATCGTAATGTCACATGGAAAGACAAATGCATACTACAGAGATAAAGTCGTACTCATTACCGGAGGCGGTGGATCGATTGGTTCAGAGCTTTGCCGCCAGCTTGCAAAGATGCATCCAAAGCAGATCATTATTCTGGATATTTATGAAAATGGTGCTTATGATGTACAGCAGGAATTAAAGATCGCCTATGGAAATCAATTGAATCTGCAGATTGAGATCTGTTCCATTACTCACAGAAAAGCACTGGAAAAGGTCTTTGAGACATATCATCCGCAGATTGTGATCAATGCGGCCGCACACAAACATGTGCCGCTTATGGAGCACAACTGCGTAGAAGCTATCTACAATAACGTATTTGGTACATATAACTTGGTAGAGCTGTGCGAGAAATATGAAGCAGAACGCTTCATGATGGTATCTACAGACAAAGCCGTGAATCCGACCAATGTTATGGGTGCTACAAAGAGAATGTGCGAGATGATCGTACAGAGTGCAAGCACTCATGGAAAAGTAAAATATAGTGCAACAAGATTTGGAAATGTACTAGGAAGTGCAGGATCCGTAATCCCATTGTTCAAGCGTCAGATTGCCAACGGTGGTCCGGTAACCGTGACAGATAAAAGAATTATCCGTTACTTTATGACGATCCCAGAAGCATCACAGCTTGTATTACAGAGTGGAGCAATGGCTAAGAACGGAGAACTCTTTGTACTGGATATGGGACAGCCTGTAAAGATCCTTGACCTTGCAGAAAATATGATTCGCTTATCTGGCGTAGAGGGAATCGAGATTGTGGAGACAGGACTTCGCCCAGGCGAGAAGCTGTATGAAGAATTACTTGTGAAGACAGAAGAACTGGATAAGACAGAAAACAGCATGATCTTCATTGAAAGAGATACTGCCTTAAGCCAAGAAGAGATTGAAGAGAAGATGCGGATTCTCAGAGAAGCCTGTGACAGTGGAGACAATCTGATTGCAAAACAGGCAATGAGAAAAGTCGTGCCAACATTCAAGAGCCCGGAAGAAGTCAACTGCCATGTTGCAAATGAAAAACAGGAAGAAAAGGCAGAAGAGAAAGTTGAAGTACATAAGAAGCCTGGAATGAAGGCAGCAATATTCTAAAGGCAGCATAAGTTGAAGAACTTTACAGAATCACGTGGTTTACGTAGGATTCAGCTGTTCAGGTTTGTTTATATTTAATGCATTTCTATGCGCATAGCAATAAAATAAATGACAAGGGAGGCATAAATGCCTCCTCTTAATCATTTTCACTTTTCCAGGATATGTCCAAAAGTGTCATAGAACAAATAACAATCATAGCCTGGAAGAGAATTCTTACAGGTTATTTGTATTTTATAAAAGAAATAAGGAGAGAGTAAAATTATGTTTAATGATGATATCAGAAAAAATGTACCAGCCAGAGTTATACAATTTAGTCCACCGGATATTTCTGAATTAGAAATAAACGAAGTTGCAGAGGCATTACGTTCGGGATGGATTACAACAGGACCAAGAACAAAAGAATTAGAAAGAAGACTTGCTGAATATTGTCATACTTCTAAAACAGTTTGCTTAAATTCAGCAACAGCGGCAGAAGAATTGAATTTTAGAATTTGTGGCATAGAGCCGGGAGATGAAGTGATAGTACCGGCATATACTTACACTGCTTCCGCTTCAGCGCCAATTCACTGCGGAGCAAAGGTAGTATTCGTAGACAGCCAGAAAGATAACTGCGAAATGGATTATGACAAAGTTGCAGAAGCGATTACAGAAAAGACAAAAGCAGTTGTAGCAGTTGACCTTGGTGGTATTATCTGTGATTATGACAAATTGTATGCTGCAATTGAAAGTAAAAAACATCTTTTCAAAGCAAAAGAAGGCAACAGTCTCGGAGCAAGAATCCAGCAGGCGATTGGTCGAGTAATGGTATTCGCTGACTGTGCACATGCATTGGGGGCGAATAAAGAAGGTAAGATGGCAGGTGAATGGGCTGATTTTACAAGCTTTTCATTCCATGCAGTAAAGAACTTTACAACTGCAGAAGGCGGAGCAAGTACATGGAAAGATATCGAAGGAATTGACAACGAAGAAATCTACAAACAGTTCCAGTTATATAGCTTGCATGGACAGAGCAAAGATGCACTTGCAAAAACACAGCTTGGCGCGTGGGAGTATGATATCATAGGACCATGGTATAAATGTAATATGACAGATATTATGGCTGCCATCGGACTTCGCCAGTTAGACCGCTATCCGGGAATGCTTGAAAGAAGAAAAGAAATTGTTGCAAGATATGATGCGATGTGTGATGAACTTGGAGTGAAACACTTAGTTCACAGTGGAGAAAACTTTAACTCTTCTCATCATCTGTACCTGACACGTATTCCGGGAATCAGTGATGAAACAAGAAGAGAAATCATCATTAAGCTCGCTGAACGTGGTGTAAACACAAACGTTCATTATAAACCACTTCCGATGATGACAGCATATAAAGCAATGGGATGGGATGTTAAAGACTTCCCGAATGCGTATGCATATTATGAGAATTTAATTACATTACCACTGCATACAAAGCTGAGCGATGAGGATGTGGAATATGTGATTGAGAATTATAAAGAAGTGGTTTGGGAATATATTTCATAGAGGGAGATTTATTAATGCTCAAAAAATGGGAAGCTCTGCCGGAGTTTATGAAGAATGATGAAGTTAGGGCTTATTACAATTCACTACAAAAGAAAAAAATAAGCATGTTTTTGAAGAGAGCAATGGATTTCGTCGGTGGAGTGCTTTTATTAATTATATTGGCAATACCTATGGCAATCATTGCAGTTATGATCAAACTTGACTCTGAGGGACCAGTCTTTTATAGACAAGAAAGAGTTACAACCTATGGCAAGCATTTTAAAATTCATAAATTCAGAACAATGGTTAGTAATGCTGATAAGATTGGAACAGCTGTAACTGTTGGAAACGATAGCCGTATAACAAAAGTAGGTGCAAAACTTAGAGGCTGCCGATTGGATGAATTGCCACAGGTTTTTGATCTCATCTCTGGAGATATGAGTTTTGTAGGCACACGACCAGAAGCCGTGAAATATGTCGAAAAATATAAGCCGGAATATATGGCGACATTGTTACTTCCGGCAGGCATCACAAGTGAAGCAAGCATTCGTTATAAGGATGAAGCTGAACTGTTAAATGGTGCAGAAGATGTAGACAAGGTGTATATAGAAGAAGTTCTTCCGGGAAAAATGAAATACAATCTTGAGAGTATTAAAAGATTTTCGTTTGTGGGAGAGATTGTTACAATGTTCAGAACTGTGTTTGCAGTACTTGGAAAGGATTATGAATAAAAAGAGGGTGAAAAATGGTTACTATAAGAGAAGTTAAATCAGACGAAAAGAAAATAATAGATGAAATAGTGACAATACATTTAAATACTTTCACTGGTTTTTTCCTTACTTTTATGGGGCGTGGTTTTTTAAGACAGATGTATCAGTCATATTGTGATCATGAAGAATCGGGATTGTTAGTAGCTGAAGGTGATGGAAAAACAGTAGGATTTTTAGCCTATTCATCAGATTTTAGTGGTTTATATAAATTTATGATTAAAACTCGTTTGGTTCAGTTTGGATGGTATAGTATGGGAGCCTTTTTTCGGAGACCATCAGCATTTTTGCATATAATTAAAGCCTTCCTGAAACCAAGTGAAGTAAAGCGCAAGGAAAAGTATGTTGAATTATCGTCAATTGGTGTAGATCCTAATGTAAAATCAAAAGGCGTTGGCTCAAAGTTGATTGAAAAATTGAAGAAACTGGTCGACTTTGAAGAGTATGCTTATATTACTTTGGAGACGGACGCAGTGAATAATGAAGGAGCAATTCATTTTTATGAAAAAAATGGATTCATAAGAGAAAGAATGTTTGTAACCGATGAAGGACGAAAAATGTACGAGTATAGATTTGAGGGGGATAAGTAATGAACATACTTTTTTTAGATGCATATTATGAACCTGAAAAAATTGCATATACTCACTTGGAAAGGGATTTGATTGAAGGCTTGATTTCGGACGGACATAAAATTAAGATTATATGTCCAACTCCAACGCGTGGCATTGACAAAGAAACGAGAGAAAAGTATAAAAATAAAATATTTGAAGAGAAATATAATGGCTCAGTTGAGGTGAATCGTTTTAAGGCACCACAGGAGGGCAAGAATCCAATAGTAAGAGCCTTCAGATATTTCTGGTGTAATTTTAGAACATACCAAATTGCATTAAAGAGCAAGAATGTTGATGTTGTGTTTTCAAACAGTACACCTCCGACACAAGGGGCGATAAGTGGAATTGTTGCTCGTAAACTGAGTAAAAAATATAAGAAAAAAGTTTCTTTTGTATATAATCTTCAGGATATTTTCCCGGATTCGCTTGTTAATACGAATTTAACTCATAATGGTAGTGTTCTTTGGAAAATAGGAAGAAAGCTTGAGGATTTTACATATCGTCATGCTGATAAAATCATAGTTATAAGCCAGGCTTTCAAAAAGAATTTATTAGCTAAAGGTGTATCAGAAAAAAAAGTAGAAATTATATCTAATTGGATTGATTTAGAATCTGTTCAGCCTGTAGAGAGAAAAGATAACAAATTGATTGATGAGTTTGACCTAGATCCAAGTAAATTCCTTGTAGTTTATGCAGGAAATTTTGGGGCTGCGCAAGGCGCGGATATTGTAATTAAAGCTGCTATGGAATTACAGGATTACAAGGATATTCAATTTGTGATTTTTGGCGGAGGTCCATATTTTGAAGATGCAAGAGAACAAGCTAAAAATTTAGATAATATATTTATTCATGAACTTATGCCTCAAGATAGAATTTCAGAGGTCTATAGTCTTGGAGATATTGCGCTTATAACATGCAAAAAAGGTACTGGTAAAGCAGGAATGCCGAGTAAGACATGGAGTATTATGGCGTGTAATACTCCGATTATTGCTTCATTTGATGAAGAAAGTGATTTGGCTGATGTTATTAGAAATTCAGGCGCAGGAGTTTGCGTTAATCCAGAGGACGTATTTGCCTTATCTGATGCTATTGTAAAAGTTAGTGAGAGGAAACAAAAGAAATTAGATTGTATGGAGTTAAGAAAATATGTGCTAAAAAACGCCTCTAAGCAAATTTGTGTAAGAAAATATAAAAATTCAATAACAGATTTAACGAATATAGGAATTCGTTTAAATTCATGAGTTCGGAAAAAGAATAAATGGACATAAAGTAAAAGAGTTCCTGCAAAAAGAGGAGGTATTAACGTGAAAATTTTAATGGCGGCACCGTTTGAAGCTAACGGAAGGTATAAAGGCGGTATTAGTTCAGTTGTAAATAATATCTTATTTCAACAAAAGGTTCTTGATGAATGTAATTTAGAAATAATTAAATTTAATACATGTGTTATAGAGCGTACAGCCGGTTCTGATGCCAATTTTAATAAAGATAATATCAAAAATGCTATTTTTTTATATAATGCAATATCTAGAAGTATATTAGAGTATAGACCCGATGTATTGTATTATCATAGTTCTATTAGATATGCACTGTTGAAGGACTTATTAATTTTAAGACATGCAAAAATTAAGACAAAAGTAAAAACAATTATTCATATACATTTTGCGGATTATGAAAAAATAATGACAGGTATTAGCTTGTTAGATAACATGATTTTATCAATTTTGAAAAAATATGTTGACGAAATTGTTTTTTTATCAAGAGCCACAATGAACAGTTTTATCGAACATGGAATTGAAAATAGTAAATGTTCAGTAATTTATAATTTTAATACACTTACGTTGAAAGAAAAGGATGTTAATATATCTAACCATGAGAATAAGTTGGTTCATTTATTATTTGTAGGAACAATAGGGGAAAGAAAAGGTTTTTTTGATTTAGTGAAAGCTTTAGAAAATATTGATAGGCATAAATATGAACTTCATGTATGTGGTGAACCAACAAATGATGAGGCAAGAAGTGAATTCGAAAAATGTAAAGATAAACTCGGAAAAAATTTAGTTTTCCATGGATTTGTTTCTGGTGAAGAACGTGATCTTATATATAAAAATTCGGATATTATGATTTTACCATCATATGGTGAAGGATTACCTATGGTTATTCTTGAAGCGTTTAGTGCTGGTTGTGCAGTGATTTCTACAAATGTAGGGGCAATACCTGAAATTGTACGAAACGAAAATGGTGTAATTATTAAGCCGGGAGATATAGATGCTTTGACTGAGGCAATAATGTTTTATATTGCTACCCCAGAAAATTTGTTAAATGTTCAACATACTAATTATTTATATTCAAAAAAGTTTACTTGTGAGGAATTTATAAAAAAAATGGCAGAAGTATGTCGAAAAGGAGATAAAAGTGAGTAGAAAGCTAAGATATTTATTTCGTCTAATATTTAATTTTTTTCGAATCCCTCTTTTAAAAGTATTGACCGTAGGGAAGTTTAAATCACCGACATATATGTTAGCTTCACCTAGAAGTGAATTTAGAATTGAAGAAAAAGGAAGTATATTTATAAAAAAATTAATAAATATGGAAGCAAATTCTTTGGTGTATGCTTTTGGGGGGAAAATACGCATAGGTAGCGCATTCATAAATCGTAATTGTGTAATCGTTTCGAAGAAAGAAATAGACATAGGAGACAGAGTGACGATAGGTCCAAATGTTTGTATATATGATCATGATCATAATTTGAAAGCAGAATCTTTAGAAGATAGTTTTGTTTCTGAACGTATTTGTATTGATGATGAAGTTTGGATAGGAGCTCAGGCAGTTATACTAAAAGGGGTTCATATAGGCAAAGGAGCTGTAATTGCTGCAGGAGCTGTTGTTGTTAATGATATACCGCCAGATGCAATCGCACGAGGAGTTCCAGCTAAAATAGTGTAGAAAGAGAGTTTGAATTATGAATAAAGTATTGTTTTATATAGATTCAATGCAAAAAGGCGGCGCAAACCGAGTGATGGCAAATCTTGTAGATTACTTTACAAATAAAGATTTTGATGTAATATTAGTTAATGATATAGGTCCAAATGATGATTATCCAGAATATGAAGTGAATTCATTAGCTAAACGTATTATTTTGAATGAATCTGGAGCGAATGCCATTATTTCAAACTTAAAAAGAATAAAAAAATTGAGAAAAGTTATTCTTGAAGAAAAACCAGATTGTGTACTGTCATTTATGGGTCCACCAAATGTGAGAATGTTACTTGCTAGTGTTTTTTTACCATGTCGTAAAGTTGTGTCTGTTAGAAATGATCCGAATCGAGAATATGGAAATAATGTAATTAAAAAATTTTTAACTAATTGTTTGTTCCTGCTGGCAAATGGATGCGTGTTTCAAACAGAAGATGCATCAAAATACTTTTTTAATAGGATAAGAAGTAAATCTACAATTATAGTAAATCCTGTAAATGAGTTATTTTTTAATACTCCTTCTTCAGAAATAAGAAAAAATATTGTTACTGTTGGAAGATTGTTTCCACAAAAAAATCATAAATTATTAATACATGCATTTTCTTTGATTTCATCCCAATATCCGGATGACAGATTGATTATATATGGAGAAGGACCATTAAAGAGTGAATTAAAGGAATATGTAAGAAAATTGGGAATTGAAGAACGTGTTGTTTTTTCAGGGGCAATTTCGAATGTTAATGAAGAATTAAGTAAGGCTAAAGTGTTTGTGCTAAGCTCAGATTACGAAGGATTACCGAATGCATTGATGGAAGCTATGGCATGTGGAACAGCGGTTGTTTCAACTGATTGCCCATCAGGTGGTCCAAAATATCTTTTGAAAGAATCAAATGCAGGAATCCTTGTATCGTGTAATAATGCCGATGAAATGGCAGAAGCAATTAGTGTCATGATGAATGAAGAAAAAAATGAACTTTATCGAGAACGGGCAAAGAAAAAATCAATAGATTTCTTACCAGAAACTGTTTTTGACAAGTGGAAAAAATTTTTGTTTGAGAAAAAATAAATTGGTATGTCACGGAATTGCATAATCATAAAAAATAAAAAAGGTGGAATAGAATGGAATATGTAAATACGAAGACTAAAATTGATTATCTAATTCATATCTGTACTGCTATAATGATATCTTCGTTTATCATATTTGATATGGATTATAGAGTTAGCTATATTTTGCTAGGAATGACGATACTAATATTTGGCTTGCTTGCGTTGCGCAATAATTTTAAAATTGTAGTAAAAATAGATAGCTTTCATAAATATATTTTAGCATTTATCGCATTTGCAGCATGCTCTTCAATATGGTCTTATAATTACAATTTAGCAATGAGAAAGGCATTAACTATTCTGGAAATATTAATCTGCATGTCTGTACTATATATTTATTATAGTAGATATAATTCACTTAGTGATTTATATACGATTTTAATGGTTAGTGGATTTATAGTGACTATATATTCATTCTATAGGTATGGAATAGCAACTATTTTCTTAGTACTTGGTCGTGGAGATAGATTAGAAGATATTTTTTCTAATGTTAATAGTATAGCAATGATTATTAGTGTTGCAATTATAACTTATATATATAAAGTATTATTTGAAAAAATGAAAATTTTCAGCACAGGGTTATGTAGTTGTTTGTCCATAATGGGAATAATTGTCATTGCAGCAACAGGGAGTAGAAAAGCATTGGTTATGCTTATATTGGGAGGATTTCTCCTGTTTGCTATTAGATTTAAGAGTAGCTCTTTTCTTATTACTGTATTAAAAGTTTTAATAATTATTTTAATTATGTATTATATTTTGTCACAATTAAGAAATGTTGAAATGTTTAAAGGAATTGTAGATAGGATGGATGGTCTTATTGCGATGGTGACAGGAAAGGGTACAGTAGATGATTCGGCTTCTACTAGAGCGGAATTTATTACAATTGGAATAGAAAAATTTAAGAAACATCCTATTTTAGGTTACGGTATGGGAAATAGTGGCAAGGTGCTTGCGGATGTAATTGGCGGAAAAGAAACATATTTTCACAATAATTATGTGGAATTATTAGTGTGTGGTGGTTTAGTTGGAACTATCATATATTATATGATTTGGCTAAAACCTATAAAAGAAATCCTGATATATAGAAAATATGATACTACTGCTATTCTTTCAATAATAATGGCTGCAATTTTATTAGCCATGGATTATGGATTAGTTACTTATTTTGATAAGTTAAATTATTTTTATATTATGATTATGTATATTTGTGCAAAGAATTTAAGGAGAAAAAGAGATGAGAGTAAAGAAAGTTTGTAATAGTATTTTAAAAATAATTTGTGATTCGGATTACAGATTTTATATAACTTCATGTTATGGAATGCACAACAAGATGGAGGATAGAGAATTCTTAGAAAGAAAATTTAAAGCTGTGTTTCATAGGAAATTAAATTTGAAAAATCCTCAAACAATAAATGAAAAATTACAGTGGTTAAAATTATATAATCGGGATCCAAAGTATACTCAATATGTGGACAAATATCTAGTGAGAGAGTATATAAAAGAAACCATAGGTGAAGAGTATCTGATACCATTGATAGGTGTTTGGGATAATGCAGATGATATAGAATTTGATAAATTGCCTAATCAATTTGTATTGAAATGCAATCATAATTCAGGAACAGGAATGTACATATGTAAAAATAAAGAAAACATGGATTGTACAAAAGTAATATCAGAGTTGAAAAAAGGATTAAAACAAGATTATTATTTAACAAACAGAGAATGGCCATATAAAAATGTGCCTAGAAGAATAATAGCTGAAAAATATATTGTCGATGAGTCTGGTTATGAACTTAAAGATTATAAGTTCTATTGTTTTGATGGAAGAGTCAAGTTGATAATGATTAACTCAGATCGAATGTCAAATAAGAACACAAAGGCAGATTATTTTGATGAAAATTATCAACATTTAGATTTTAAGTGGGGATATGACAATGCTGATAGCATTCCGAAAAAACCAGAGAAGTTTGAATTAATGAAAGCTTTAGCTGAAAAATTATCAACGAATATTCCACATGTCCGAGTTGATTTCTATCAAACTCCTGAAGGTGTATATTTTGGAGAAATGACTTTTTTTGACGGAAGTGGATTTGATGCGATTGAACCAATTGAATGGGATTATAAATTGGGGAGTTGGATAAAACTTCCACAAAAAACAAATTAATATTATTAGGGGGCTCTTACATTTTGGAAAGAAAGAAGCGCTTAGCATTAAATACGAGCACATCACTATTTTATCAGGTAGTAACAATTATTTGCGGATTTATATTACCACGACTTATTTTAAAATCATTTGGTTCTGAAGTGAATGGATTAGTCAATTCTATCACGCAATTTTTAGCTATTATATCATTTTTGGAATTAGGTGTTGGGGCAGTTATACAGTCATCATTATATAAGCCATTAGCTGAAAAAGATGATGAACAAATAAGCAGAGTTATTGTTTCAGGACAAAAGTTTTTTTCAAAATTAGCAAAAATACTTACGGTTTATGTAATTATTTTAATGGTGTGTTACCCTTTTATAGCTAATCAAAAATTTGGATTTGTATATACTGCAACAATGATTGGAGTAATAAGTATTAGTTCTTTTGCACAATATTATTTTGGGATTATAAACAGTCTACTGTTGACAGCAGATCAGAAAGGGTATGTATCATATATTTCACAGACAGTCACTTTAATTATGAATACAGTAGCTTGTTTTATATTAATAAAACTTGGCGCAGGTATACATCTTGTTAAATTGGTTACTTCACTGATATATGCATTACGTCCGTTAATATTGGCAATATACGTCAAACGACATTATAATTTGAATTGGAATATTAAGTATACAGAAGAACCAATAAAACAGAAATGGAATGGAGTAGCACAGCATGTTTCAGCAGTTGTGCTAGATGGAACGGATAATATCGTTTTGACAATTTTTTCTGATTTAAAAGACGTATCCATATACTCTGTTTACAGTATAGTAACGTCTGGTGTTAAGCAATTATTACTTTCTATGACTAACGGTATTCAGGCATTAATGGGAGAAATGTGGGCTAAACAAGAACTAGATGAATTAAAAGATTTTTTTGGGTGGATAGAATGGATTTTACATACAGGAACTATCTTGATTTTTGGAATTACATCAGCCCTTATTATTCCGTTTATTGAAGTGTATACTAAGGGAATATCAGATGTTAATTATGTGCAGCCTTTATTTGCAATGTTAATTGTTGTTGCAAATGCCGGACATTGTTTAAGACTTCCTTATAATATAATGATATTGGCAGGAGGTCATTATAAACAAACACAAAATAACTATTTGATTGCAGCAACTCTCAACATTATTATTTCAGTAGTAGCTGTTAGAGCTTTAGGTTTGGTTGGTGTAGCACTAGGAACTGTTATAGCTATGTTTTATCAGACTGTTTGGATGGCTTGGTATGATTCGAAAAATTTAATTAAATGGCCATTTAAAAACTTCCTTAAACAAATTTTTGTAGATGGACTTATAGTGGTATTGTTGCATTTGTTTATCCATTTATCATTTTTGAAAACATGGTTTGAGATGAAAAGTGTGACTTATTTTTCGTGGATTGTTATAGCGGTAAAAATTTCAATATTAGTAATATTTATTAGTGCAATAATAAACATAGTCTTTTATCGTACACATATAAGATTAGCTGTAGAAAAAAGTATAAATAAGATAAGAAAATAGTTTATATAGAAGCGAATTAATGGTATGAGCTTATTTGAAAGCATAAAGATGCAAGAGAGTATCTTTTGGCGTTGCACTATAACAGAGAACCTCGGTATTTTGCGGAAAACCCTAAGAATGAAATACCTGAGAATTCGATCATCAATAAACTGATTTCTAGAAACATCTCTATTATTATAAAAAAATTGTGGAGGAATGATCAGAACAAGTTTATTATTGTGTGCCGAAATTTGATTGAAAAAAGAAAGCTGGCGAATAGCAGACCGATAAATAAATGTACTTTATCGATACTTACGTATGTATTGGCCTATTTAGATAAAATACCAGATTATATCCGTGATGAAATTGAGAGAATGCTGTTGGAGCTTGGAACTGTAAAGTCCGAGACTGGAGAACATATCGGTTTGTCAGATCCGTGGAAGATTACCGGCAATAACTCTGAAAAGATGAAAAATTTTATTGATTTGAATTTTTTGCATTCGCAGAAGATCTTGGGAACAATGAATTCCAACAGTTCGATTCAGCTTGTAAAAGAACTCTTAGAATCATCGGCATTTGTGTTGTATAACAGACAATATATGATGTGGTATTATGGTGATCTGACAATATATGGTGAGAATAGAATAAAGAATCTGATCCCTGGTACAGACGTTGTGAATAAAGGAATCGATTATTATAACTGTTTCCATACATTTTACCACAAGTTATATGCATATTTTGAAAATGGCTGTACATATGATTATCCGTTATTGGAGTTTGATTTATTTACTATGTGTAATCTGGTATATAGCCGGCAACTGCATAAGCAAAAAGAGTATGCGAAGATCTTTTTCTCTTCTGAAGATGAGAGGGAGCAAGAGATATATGCATTTACAAAGGATATGTTGGAAAAATATATCGAAAGTTCTGTGGTAAAAGAACGAATTCGTTTGACGGAGGAAAGCAAAGTTCAACTGGAAAAAATAGAAAAGGACTTTGAGTTAGGTGACTCAGAAGGTGCAGCGATAACACCTTATGAGCGGATATTGGCAGTGCTTGGACGGTCAGATATCAGATCGGATGCAGCATATGTCTATTCTTTTTTCAAAGTAATATCAAAATTATTTAGGACGAGCTGATAAGGGATCATCTGGATAATGATAATTAAAAATATAAGAATTAATAAAAGTGGATACGAAAAGGAGAAAACAATGGGAGCATTTACAGGAAAAACACTTATGATTACAGGAGGAACAGGTTCATTTGGAAACGCAGTATTGAACCGTTTCCTTAAGACTGATATTGGAGAGATTCGTATTTTCTCTCGTGATGAGAAGAAGCAGGATGACATGCGTCATGAGTTTCAGGCTAAGATGCCGGAAGTAGCAGATAAAATCAAGTTTTATATTGGAGATGTTCGTGATTTACAGTCAGTAAGAGCAGCAATGCCAGGGGTAGATTATATCTTTCATGCAGCAGCTTTAAAGCAGGTGCCATCATGTGAGTTCTTCCCGATGGAAGCAGTCCGCACGAATGTAATTGGAACAGAGAATGTATTGACTGCAGCAATTGAAGCTGGGGTTGAATCTGTTATTTGTCTTTCAACAGATAAAGCAGCTTATCCAATTAATGCAATGGGAATTACAAAAGCAATCGAAGAAAAGGTTGCAGTTGCAAAATCCAGAATGTCTGGCAAGACAAAGATTTGTTGTACAAGATATGGCAATGTTATGTGCAGCCGCGGATCTGTAATTCCGCTTTGGATCGATCAGATTAAAGCCGGCAATCCGATTACATTAACAGAGCCATCCATGACACGTTTTATTATGAGCTTAGAGGAAGCTGTAGATCTTGTATTATTTGCATTTGAGCATGGTGAAAATGGAGATCTTCTGATCCAGAAAGCGCCAGCTTGTACAATCCAGACACAGGCAGAAGCTGTGTGTGAGTTATTTGGCGGCAAGAAAGAAGATATCAAGGTGATCGGTATTCGTCATGGTGAGAAGATGTATGAAACACTTCTGACGAATGAAGAGTGTGCGAAAGCAGTGGATATGGGTAATTTCTACCGTGTACCGGCTGACAATCGTGGACTGAATTATGATAAGTATTTCAAAGATGGAGATGACAAGAGAAACACTCTGACAGAGTTTAATTCTAATAATACAACAAGATTGAACCTGGAAGAGACAAAGGCAAAGATTGCATCGCTGGCATATATACAGGAAGAACTGGAGAAGATGGAATAGTTGGCTTTAATGTTTAAGAATCTTGAAATTATTGTTAAAAGTGCTAATTGATGTGTTACTAAAAATATGATAAAGTATAGTTACATTGATGAATGGCTGATTTAGGGAATATGTTCCATATTATTTCGGACAAAGATATGTATATAATCATGCAATGCGATAATTATATAGTAATACAAGGATGTGGTTCATGGAATTGCATCCTTGCTTTTTACATTATGGCAGAAGACAGGAATATTTTGATAAATTAGTCATGGAGTTTTAGTATTGAGTATTAAAAACAAATGGTAATAATATAGTATAATAACATGTAATTTAAATGGTGGATACAATATGGAGGAGGTTACAATAGGATGTGCATTCGCATTGGAATTGAGGACTTGGTGGCTAATGCATTAATTGAGTTAGCTGAAAAGAAGCAACAAAGAGAGGTTTATTTTAAAGACTTGGATAAGTATGGTGCAGTTGTTGTAAAATTACTCAATAAAGAAGATGAAAAAGCAGTATTGATACTTTCGACAGAAAGAACCAATAATTTTTTGACAGATTATTCGGAATATTATGAATTATTTAGTGATGGAAAAGAAGAAGGAATCCGTTTAAAAGAGGATGTTGAAGTAGATGAGTTATGGAGTAAGTTTAGAAGCTACTTATCAGTAAAGGTTATGAAGGCATTTATGAACAAGGAGTCAGTGCAGGCACTGGGGGTGTAAGTTAGTACGTGAGCAAAAGATTAAAAGATCCAATATACGGCTATATAACGATAGACGATAAAATTATAAAGGAAATTGTTGATACGGCAGAATTTCAACGATTGCGGAATGTGGTACAGACAAGTTATGCACCGTTATACTCTTCGGCAGTTCATAATCGTTTTGTACATTCTCTTGGAGTATATTATCTGGGAACCTTAGTTGCAGAGAATATAAAGAGTGTTGTTGAGAAAGAATTGAAAGATACAGAGTATGAACGTTGCATAGAAGTATTTCTTCTAGCGTGTCTGTTACACGATGTGGGACACGCGCCATTTTCGCACACGGGAGAAGAGTACTATTTAAAAAGCGGTGAAAGAGTTGAGTTACATAAAAGACTAAGTGAGTTGACAGGGGATAGTAATCTGGAAGAAGAAATCAGTCAGAAGTCTTACAAAGCAGCACCACACGAACTGATGAGCGCAATTGTTGCGATTGAATGTTTTGGTGACATAATCGGAGATGATAAAGAGAAAAGTTTTTTTGCACGTTGTATTACCGGGTATCAATATGTAATGGATGAGGATGAAAAGTATAAGATATTGAACTGTGTTATTTCATTACTCAATTCATCAGTAATTGATGTTGATAAATTGGATTATTTAATTCGGGATGCGTATATAACAGGATTTGATACAATTAATATTGATTATGAAAGATTATTACGAAGCATTTATATAAAAAAGGACTTGGTAAAAAGAGAGGCGGATTATGAAGTCGTCTATACGAAAGGTGCAATAAGCGTAATTGAGAATGTTGTATATGCACATGATGCTGAGCGAAAGTGGATCCAAAATCATCCGGTTGTACAATATGAAGGTTTTTTGATAAAACGTATTATTGACGATTTAAATGAAAAATATGGAGATAATGTATTGTTTTCGGAAGATGCATTGTCTAAAGAGGGGAGAATGATTAAAGGGGAGAATGTTCGAGTGTCATTGCTATGTGATGCAGATATTGTCTTTTTGATGAAGAACCTTGATGACAATAAATACGTTGAAGAGTATCTGGATAGAGGAAAACGGCGTCATCCCCTGTGGAAATCAGAAGCAGAATATAGGGCTCTGTTTGGCACATGTTTTAGTGCACAAACGTATGAAGTTTTAGAGCAAGAAATGGTGGCACTGCTCAAATATTTGAATTATATTCAACATTCAAATGTTATAAATGAAGTTTCCTTGAAGGCGTGTGAAGAAGATATTCAGGCGGCAGAAAAATTATATGAAGAGTCTGGAAGAAACAAAAAGTTTCGAAAACAAGTAGAAGATAAAAAAGAGTACAAATGCTGGATGGAGGCATTTAAGGAGTTTGCAGATAAACAGGGCATAGATTTTGATTTTGTATTATTAGAGGAAACATTGTTTAGTAGTGGGTTTGCAAAAGAAAGATTGTCAGAGTTGAAAGTTGAATTTCCTGATCTGAAATCTTTAAGTAGACTAGGCGAAATATCAACCGTCTTATCGTCCCATTCAGCAGGACGGGACAAGTTTTTTTATGTCTTTTATAGACGAGACGACAAAAAGAATATTAGGATGATTGAATTGGTAAACATTCTTGATTATTTAGTGAGAAATAAAGTACAATGACAGACAGAAATTAGATGAAACGAGGAGGAAATGTTATGGAATTGGTTATTGGTGGAAAGTATCAACATTATAAGGGAAATTATTATAAAGTAATTGGTGTCGCGAAGCATAGCGAAACGCTGAAGGAATTAGTTATATATCAGGCTTTATATGGGGATAATGAATTGTGGGCAAGACCTAAAGAAATGTTTCTTGATAAAGTTAGTGTAGAGGGTATTGAAAAAGATCGATTTAAATATATTTTAGGAGAATAAATGGACAAGATAAATGTTATGATTAGTTCGACCGTAGATAATCTGCTTGGTGAAAGACAATGTCTGGCAGATATATTTACTCAGATAGACTTTGTGAATTTGGTGGGAGCAACACCATATTCAAAAACATCGGCTCCAAGAAGTTCTGCGTACAATACTACAAAAATTGCAAAAGAATGTGATTTATATGTTTTATTGTTGGGCAGCACATTTGGGTTTGAACTACAAGATGGAAGATCTGCTACAGAAGTTGAATTTGATGCAGCCTATCATGCGGATCCGACTAAGGTATTAGTATTTCTAAAAGAAGATGAGACGCAACCGGATCCAAAGCAGGAGAAATTTATTAAAAAAGTGTGCGATTATTATAGTGGATATTGGCGTATGAGTTTTAAATATACATATGAGTTACAAGAGATGGTGAGAGATTCGTTTATGGAATGGTTAAAAGATAGAGCGTCATTTGGGTATGGATTTACCTATTTAGATCATTTTATTAGATTAGCAGTTCAGAAGAAGCCGGAGCCAGAAACTGAGGTTTACTATAGTGTGAAAAAAGACTATATTGATTTAGAGTATAGAGCTTTTGGCAAGACAGTGAGCGTTCAATTTGATAAAAAACAAATATATAAAGATTTTTGGGGCTGTTTATATAGTTTGGAGAGACAAATTACAGCAGCTTTGTTATAACGAGGATAATAATGATTAACATTAGTGATAATTATGCAGAAGCATTAATTACTGAAATTCGTGATCAGGAAACGAATAGTGAAGTTTTGAAAGACAGATTATATCGGTTGGGAGAAAAAGTAGGACAGAAAATATCTGGAGATATATTTACTCAGGAAAAGATTATTATGACACCGATGGGATGTCCATACATGGGAATTAGCTTAATGCAAAAGAGAACAATTGTTGTAAGCACAAAGGACGACTATGAATATTTTGCAAAAGGAATAAGTAGTACTTTAAAAGAAGTGATTCGAGGATATATGGATTTTGAAGGAATTAGAGGGAAAGAAGCTTTATCACATCCTGTTCGCTCCATAGTGTTGCCAAATTTAGATAAGAGGAATCCTGTAGAATGTTTGATTATAGCAAAATCAGTGTTAGCTACAGGATGTACGGCAATTAGTTTGACCAAAAAGGCCATGGAGTTATGTAATCCAAGGCATGTAATTATTGCAACGGTGTTTTATACGGAGCAAGGAATTTCGGATATATTATCAGAAATAGCAAGTGCAGAGATTTATGCATTTGGGAAGCCGGATGATGTAAACAAAGATGGTATGCTGACACCGGGAGTGGGGAATCTTGATTTAAGACTAAATGCATAAAATCAAGAGGGGTCAGACCCCATAAAAAACTATAAACAAGAGTGAAGTTATATTGATGGGAGAAGTATTAGAATGATAGAACATAATTTTAAATGGAAAAATGATGGCCGCACAAAAGTGATGATCGGTTGTGGAACACGTCCGGAGATTATCCGTCTTGCAGCGGTAATCAAAAGATGTAGAGAATATTTTGATTGTTGTGTTGTATATTACAATCAGAACTGGGATAGAAATTTAAGTACTGTATTCTGGGAAGATTTTGAACTGAAGAATACTTTTGGAGAGTTCGGACCGGATATTTTAGTCCCAGTTGTTGGAGAAAATCTTGGAGTGACATGTGGTAATATCTTAGGAAGATCTTTTGAGCTTCTTTCTGAATTACAGCCGGATGGATATCTTGTATTAGGAGATACAAACTCTTGTTTATCAGCAATTTCTGCAAAGAGATTACATATTCCACTTTTCCATATGGAAGCAGGAAACAGATGTAAAGATGAGTGTCTTCCGGAGGAAACAAATAGACGTATTGTAGATGTTATTTCGGATGTGAACTTATGTTATTCAGAGTTTGCGCGTAAATACCTTGCAGATACAGGACTTCCAAAAGAGAGAACATATATGACGGGTTCTCCTATGGCAGAAGTGCTTCATATGAATCTGGAAAAGATTCAGAAGAGCGATGTTTTGGACAGACTTGGACTTGAAAAGGATAAATACATTTTGCTTTCTGCGCATCGTGAGGAAAATATTGATTCAGAGAAGAACTTTTTAAGTCTTTTTACTGCCATCAATGCGCTTGCAGAGAAGTACGGTATGCCGATTCTCTATTCTTGTCATCCAAGATCTAAGAATCGTCTGGAAAAGAGTGGATTCAAGCTTGATCCAAGAGTAAGAGTCAATGAACCACTTGGTTTTAATGATTATAACAAGCTTCAGATGAATGCATTAGCAATTGTATCTGATTCAGGTACATTGCCGGAAGAAAGTTCATTTTATCTTTCAATCGGACATCCGATTGCTGCTGTATGTATCCGTACATCAACAGAGAGACCGGAAGCATTGGAAGCTGGAGATTTCATCTTAGCTGGTATTACAACAAAAGAACTGTTAAATGCTACAGATATGGCGATTGAGATGAAGCAGAAAGGTGTGCTTGGTAAACCTTGTCCGGATTATGTTGATGAAACAGTATCAATGAAAGTTGTCCGCATCATTCAGGGATATGTAAATGTAGTCAACAAGATGGTTTGGAGAAAAGATCAGTAAGATATAAATTTAATGACGGGCAGGTGCTTATGTTGAAACTGCACCGAGCTCGTCATTTTTAGAATTGGAGGTAGTGATATTATGAATATACTTGTTACCGGTGCAAAAGGAATGGTTGGAACTGCACTTGTTAATAACTTAAAAAACATCAGAGATGGAAAAAACAGAACGAGAAATATTGAAATCAACGAGATTTATGAATATGACTTAGACAGTACAGAAGCAGAACTGGATGAATACTGTGCAAAAGCAGATTTCGTATTTAACCTTGCAGGTGTAAATCGCCCGGAAAATTCAGAAGATTTTATGAAAGGCAATTTTGGATTTGCATCACAACTTCTTGATACATTAAAAAAACACAATAATAAGGCAGGAATTATGCTTTCTTCTTCAGTTCAGGCAACACTTGCAGGACGGTTTGGTAATAGTGAATATGGAAGAAGCAAGAAGGCCGGAGAAGAATTGTTCTTTGAATATGGAAAAGAGACAGGAACACCGGTATATGTATACCGTTTTGTAAATCTGATGGGACACAGCCGTCCAAAATACAACTCCGCAATCTCAACATTTTGCTGGGCTGTGGCAAATGACGAAGAATTTACAGTAAACGACAGAAGCACAGAGCTGGAAGTGCTGTATATTGATGACCTTGTAGAAGGAATGTTTGATCTTCTTGAAGGAAAAGAGCAGCATTGCGAATTTGATGGTGTTGAGACTGTATTAGATGAGAATGGTCGTTATTGCTGTGTACCAGTTACACATAAAGCTACATTAGGTGAAATCGTAGACCTATTAGAAGAATTCAAGTCACAGCCGATCTCCTTAATGATGCCAAAATGCCCGGACGGATCATTTGCAAAGAAACTTTTCAGCCTTTACTTAACCTATTTACCAACTGATAAGTTCAAATATGCTATGAAGATGAATTGTGATGATAGAGGATCATTTACAGAATTAGTACATACAGTTGACTGCGGACAGGTAAGCATCAACATCAGTAAACCGGGAATCACAAAAGGACAGCACTGGCATAACTCCAAATGGGAACAGTTCATCGTAGTACATGGACATGGACTGATTCAGGAACGTAACATCAATACAGGAGAAACAGTAGAATTTGAAGTTTCAGGAGATAAGATTGAGGCAATTTATATGATCCCGGGATGGACGCACAATATCATCAATTTATCAGAGACAGAAGATTTGGTAACAGTAATGACCTGTAACGAGGTATTTGATTCAGGACATCCAGATACATTCTTTGAACCAGTGTAGACTGGAGGGGTCAGACCCCCTTAAGAAAATCTTAAGGCATGATATTATTCTGGAGGGTTTCGCTAGCTATGTTTTATTCAGAAAGAATTTGTGTGAGTATAGAATTTGAAGTAAAGCAGTGCATACACCTTTTCATTGGTCAGTTGGTCATCTAACGGCCAACATAAGTTATTTTCAGCAGCCAGTTTTATGACCTCGCTGATCGTGTCGCGTGAGCTATGCACGCTTGCAGCGATTTGACGCTGCGTGTACTTAAGGCGATTAAGTCTTAAGATTTCTCGATAATCAACCATAATTATCGAACCTCCTATATGAATAGTCACACGTATCGTGTGCCAACTTCATTATAGGATAAATTTATATGAATGGATCACCTTCCGTGAAGGTGGCTCTATTCATCCGTACGATTGCAGCGGCAATCATGAATGGAAAGTATGTAAATGCCATTCCGCTTTATCGATTAGAACAAGAATTCTCTCGTTATGGCCTAGCCATTACACGTCAAAATATGGCAAACTGGATGATTCGACTAGGAGAAAGTTACCTGGCTGTGTTGTATGACTACCTTCATAAAAAGCTTTACGACTATTATGTGATTCAAGCAGATGAAACACCTGTGTTGGTGAATCGTGATGGACGTTCAGCCGGATCCAAGAGTTATATGTGGGTTTATCGTTCAGGACATTTATATACTGATAAGCAAATCGTCCTATATGATTATCACAAAACACGAAACAGCTCACATCCACGAGAGTTTCTCAGCAATTACTCTGGTATCTGTGCAACTGATGGATATCAAGTTTATCACACGATAGAAAAGGAACGTGAGGATTTAAAGATTGCAGGATGTTGGGTTTACGCCAGAAGGAAGTTCGATGAGGCACTCACTGTTATTCCAAAAGCTCATCGAAACAAATCCGATGCCTTTCTGGTAATCAAGCAGATCCAAGCGATTTATCGCGAAGAAGGTAAACTTAATGAGTTATCTTCGGAAGAAAGACTTATGTAGCGACAACTGGTTATAAAATCATTAGTTGATGCCTTATTTGCGTACCTTAAAAAGATGGAACCAACTGTTCCGACAAGTAGACAGCTCCGTAAAGCGTACACATATATCTTAAATCAAGAAAAGTATTTACGTGTGTTTTGGGAAGATGGAGAAGTTCCTATTGATACTAATGCCAGTGAACGAGCAATACGAGGATTTTGTATCGGTAAGAAAAATTGGCAGATGATTGACACAATCAATGGTGCCCATTCTTCAGCAATCATTTATAGTATTGCTGAAACTGCAAAGGCAAATAAGTTAAAACCATATGATTATTTTGTATATCTCCTGGGGGAGATTCCAAACCATATGGATCAAGAAAAATCGAACCTTCCTTGAAGATCTGTTGCCATGGTCTGAAAACCTTCCGGAGGGGATTGGAAAACAACAGTAGCCAGGAACCGCCAATTACGGCGGTTCTCAATTTTTCAATGTACTCGCTATTAACCGTTTACTGTGGCGTTTCGCAAACGCCCATATATAAGGAAGAGAGGAGAAAGCAATCTGTGAGTATATTATCGAAAACAGAAATAGGAAAATTATCAATCATGTATGAAGGAGATAAGGCTAGAGATGCTTCTAGCAAGATTAGAGGATTTTTATTTCAGGATTATATTACGATTATGTGCCTTCTTAAAAATGAAGCAGAATATGTCTGTACAGAGTATTTAGAGGATATAAATGTATTTTATAAAGATGGAACATTTGAAGTTATTCAGGTGAAATATTATCCGAAAACATCTCCAGATATGAAGGAAATAACAACAGATCTTTATTATCAGTATCTTCGCGCTCAAATGCTTCAAAGTAAGTTGAAAGCAGTACCCAGGCTTTATATTCATAGAAAGGCTAGAACTACTGCAATCGAGAATCTAACGGTTGAGAAGATGGAAGAGAACATTGGTCTTGGAAGTATGCTTCCGAAGTCAAGGGATTATCCCAAATTAGAAGAGGTGAATGAATGGCTAAGGACGAATGTTTATATAGAAAGTAAGAAAGAGGCACAGAAGAAAAAACTATTTTCAACAATGGCTTCAGAAATATCTTTGAAATCGTTTGTTGAGAAGTTTGATGTCAGCCATCAAGAGGATATCAATAAGTACAAAGAAGAGTTGATGGAAAAACTGGCTGCCGTTTATCCTAATCCAGTGGAAAACGGAGAAGAGGAACATTGGCGAGTTATACTGTTAGGTCTTGCGATTACATATGTACAGCGACGTTATGTTTTGGAAAATCCGGAATTTGATCAGTTGCGAATGAGTAAAGAAGAATTTGATCAATATATGAAAGAATCTGCAGAAACGGAGAAAGAACAGACAATTGCAAGTTATTTGGTAGGAGTTGCTTGTGGGAAATATGGTGAGATTATAAATTATAATGATCTTTCTGATTTACAACTTCATATGTTGAATTTGATCTATCAAAATACGTTGCGCTGGTTAAGTGAGATTGGACAAAGTGTAGAGGGGCAGTATCAGTTAGTAAATACATTAAGTTGTCGAGAGTTCAGTCAAATTTCTGATTATAAAGAAAAATCTATAAAGGAAAGATTTAAGAGCATAGTAGAGTGTCATTATGCTTTTCTCAAATTTTTAGGATATCTGTGGAAAATTATGTTGGATATTTGCCAGAAAAAAGTGCATGATGAAGCTGAAATTTCAAAATGTTTGGAAATTTTTAATCCAAGGTATTACATGGATTCTTCAGTAGTAGGATATGTTTGTTTGAATTTTCCAGAAGATCGTTATGTGAATAAATGCGTGATTCTTCCTCCTGCTTCTGGAGAGTTTAGAAGTATGAAGAGAAAGATTATAGCTCGCATGGTGGAAATATCACCAAGACCAGAAAAATGGTTTTATCAAAATAATGATCTTACAAAAGGTAAAAATTATTATGATTACAGTACGGCAGATGTGAGTGATAATCCTACTGTTGCAGATCTTGGGGAAGAGAGCTTTTACATTGAGTGTATGAAGTGTATTGGTATTGATGATGATGAATGGAATAGACAGGAAGATTGTCAAAATTGTATTTTTTCTGTGAAGTGTATTGAAGAGGAGAAGTAATAATGATTTTGCAGGACGAGTTTAAAAAAAGCGGATATACGGATATTCTCATTGAGAACACAGCAACTGAATATGGAATTAATCTGGAGGATATTTTTGATTTGAATAAAAAGCCAGAAGAATTAATTAGTATTTTTATCAGTGATAAAAAAGATGAATTATTTTTTCTCCTAAATGGCGACATGGCGGAAATTAATACGCTGTGCGATTGTTGGGATAATCGCATACGCGTGTTTACGATTATTAATGGGGAATCAGAAGTGATTCATAAACTAAAGTATAATATTATACAGTTGATTGTTTACTCAGGAGATGATCCAGACAAGAACAGAGAAGGAAATTTGATGGTATCGAGAAAAATCATTATTAAAGGTGATGTGCAAGATAAGAATCAGATTGTAATTGATGATGATGAAGGGATTGAATTACCGTTCCATATGATTTCAACAGATACATTTGCACCCGATGAGGAACGGAAGAGACAGTTAGAAGAGTTCTTTAGTGAGTTTATTACAAATTATGATGATCAGAAACAAATTGCGGAGAATTTGAAAATTTTTGCTGAAGATGTAAATCGTTATATTGAAGATAAGAAAAAACAGATGGTATCATCGAAAGAGCTGGCAATCTATGAGGAACAATTAGAAAAAGCACGTGAAGATGCAAAACAGATGTCATATCCTGAGACTCGATTTTATCAAGATGAAAAATTAGAGATTGTCGGACTGAATAAGGAGGAATTAACAGAGCAGAGAACAAAAGTAGTAAATTGCGGTTATCAGGTGGCGAAAGAAAGACTTTCGGAGCTTGTGAAAAATGAAGATTTAAAAAATCAACAGTCCATTATTAAAAAGATTATTTTTTATTGGGAAACGAAGAGTGAAGATATTCAACGTGCAATGAAAATTGGATTTTTGAAGAATACAGATGCAATTACGATTCGTGAAAAGAAACTAAAGAAATTAAATGGATTGTCTCTTTCGAAGGACATGATTTTTCGGGAAGGGGAAGATGTTGTTGCCTTAAAAAATAATGAGTTTACGAAGTCTGATTTTGATGAGAAGAAGAGTGCAATAAAAGAAAAAGAAAAAAAGGTGAAAGATCTTTCAGCAGATATTGAGTTGCTTTCCAAGAATAATAAGATGTTGAATTTGTTATCTTCTCTTTCTGCAAATAAACAAGTGTTAATTGAATATAGAGATGACGTACTCAAAGAGAATGGCGATGTTCATTGTCCGGTTTGTGGTTCAGAGATATTTGCCACCTTGGACAAGGAATTAATTCTTAAAGAAGCAGATGAATATATTAGACAGAATGGAGAAGTCGTAAAAATAAAAGAAGTCGAGAAAGCTTCGTTAGAGACTGAGATTCTAGAACTTTATCAGAAGATTATTAGTAGTGCAAAAATAGTAATGGAGAAAGAAAAAAAGGTTCTGGAAACAGAGATTAAGGAGTTGAAGGAGCTGAAGGATGAAATACAGCCATACTTTGCTGAGGTTAATAAGTTACAGAAAATCAGAAAAGCAATCAATATAGAAGATTTAACTGTAGAGAAAATAAAAGAATTATCAGCTTCTGTAGATAGTGTACTTTTAAAAGAATCTCAAGATCAGGCGTTAAGAGAAACTTATCAACAGATTTTGGCAGTTTTAGGTTATGGGTATGAAAATGAGACAATACAACAAACGTATGCGAAAGTGAAAAATTTAATTACTGAAACATATCAGATTTCGAATTTCTCTTATGAAATGTTGGTGTCAAAATTGAATGCTATTGATAGTGTTCTTACAAATCGTTAAGAAAAGAATCGAAGGTGGTGCAAACGAA
>UMEI01038952.1_pt1 | contig 39262 bp, 26 predicted proteins | sample 1964711 | NCBI WGS metagenome assembly UMEI01 (sample SAMEA4836016, study PRJEB28245) | human gut metagenome | biome: gut microbiome; material: fecal sample | place: Denmark | collected 2008 | reverse complement strand
AAAGGTTAGCGTCTACAGCCATATCAGAGGGCGCATCCCGCTTGTCCCAAAAGAAATCGAGTTTCATATCGGGATGAGCCTGATGCCATTTTTTTATTTCTTCTATATATCCGCTATTAAGTACATATCCATGTATGTAGTCTCCATCGGTAATCTGTAACTGCATCACTTCTTTTCTCAACAGAGGCGGCACAACGATAATGCCTCGCTTATAATCATCGGGCATCGGGTAGAATGATAACGCCAGTTTCTTAGAGGCTCCTAAAGAGGTCATCCGAGTGAAAAATCGAAGAGAAAACATAGGGATGGAAAAAGTCTTCTTGAAGCGGAATTTACGGTGCAGAAACATGTATTGATGCCCGACACAGACCATCGGGACTTGAGGGGAAATAAAGAAATAGGTAAGGCCTGTGAGCAGTTCGTAAAAATTGACGACTATATCGGGTTGGTATTCGCGTATTTTATCTCTTATAAACTTCATCCCCGAAACATAACGGGGCAACCGAAGCAGATTATATAATGTACTTTTCACTAGATTGGGGCGCTTGTTCTGCGCTGTAGGCAAGAAATTGGGACTTACGAAAGATTCCACAGGAGTCTTCATCTTCGAGAGAAAATATTCCGGTAAACGGCGGTGTTCGCTCTTCCCTACCAGGCACGCTACCACTTCGTCACCCCTACTGCGAGCCAATTCTTGCATCACCAATGCTTGTGTAAAATGGCCTCTGCCCTCTCCCTGAATTATAAATAATAGTTTCATATTGTCATTTGCATTTGACTTATATCCAAAAAACAAGTTACCATATATCCTTGTTCGCTTTCCTGTCCGGGTTTTATGATGCTACCACCCACTGTCCGGCGGAGTCATTGTTCAGAAGGCACTCTTCATATCGCCATATTTCCCAACAACCATCGGTATGCTCTATCAATGCACTTAACGACTCGACCCAATCTCCTGAGTTCAAATAGCGAATATTTCCGTACCAACGGTCTGCCGGCTGATGAATGTGTCCGCATATAATGCCATCGAAGTGGCGGCTTGCAGCAATGGTCGCCAACTCTTTTTCGAAATCGGAAATATAGGATACGGCCGACTTTACTTTATGCTTTATCGATTGTGAAAAGGAGTAATAGGGCTTGCCGTTTTTTTGCCGGTAGTGATTTACGATTTTGTTCATCCACAGGAGCAATGTATATCCGTAATCTCCCAACTTGGCGAGCCAGACCATCCTGGTGCATATATTGTCGAATATATCACCATGAGTCACATAATATCGTTTACCGTGAGAACAATGTATATAATCGTTTACAAATGAAACCGAGGAGAGTGTCAACGGCAATATCCTGTCCAGGAAACTATCATGATTGCCTCGGACATAGATGACTTGTGTACCGTGATTTTCCATCATTTTCATGATAACTTTTACCAGCTCGGTATATTCTCTTTTCCATCGTCCGAAGGGATTGCGTTGTAACTTCCAGCCATCCAGTATATCCCCGTTGAGGATGAGTTTGTCACAGTCTACATTTTTAAGAAACGATGTCAGTTCTTTGACTTTGGCATGCTCCGAGCCGATATGTACATCTGACAGGATAACGGTAGAAACTTTTGTTCTCATCATAGTATATCTATTTTACTGATACAAAGAAAGGGGGGATATATTGCTTCAGCATGACAGACCGATGTTGTTTTCATGTCGTATCCATTTCAAAACTATGAAAAGAGGAGCAATTTCTCCCGAAACAGCTCCTCTGCTTGCCAAAAATCGGCTATTTAGTTATATGCAGTCTCTCCATGTTCATAAATATCAAGTCCTTCTTCTTCGATACGGGCAGGGACTCGTATTCCATAAATTCTGTCTAATCCTTTAAAAACCATATACCCCATAAGTGCTGCCCAAGCTCCGACAGTGACAGAGCCAAAACACTGTGCCAAGAAAAAGTTCGGTCCGGCTCCATAAAGCCAACCATCCGCCGTAGCAAATAGTCCAGTCAAAATAGTTCCCAAAAAACCGCAGACTCCATGTACCGATGAAGCGCCCACAGGATCATCAATCTTTAACACATGGTCGATAAATTCGACAGCATAGACCATGACAACACCGCAAATAATGCCGATTGCCACAGATCCGAAAGGCGAGACCAAATCGCATCCTGCCGTAATTCCGACCAACCCTGCCAAAACTCCGTTCAATGTCAAAGATAAGGAGGGTTTTCCGTACTTAAACCAACTGGTAAACAAAGCGAACAGGCCTCCAGCACATGCGGCTAAATTTGTTGTCAAAAATACATGTGATATAGCAGTCCGGTTTTCGATTCCTGCAGCAGCCAATTGAGAGCCGGGATTGAACCCGAACCATCCGAACCATAATATAAAAACGCCTAATGCGGCTAATGTCAGACTATGTCCCGGAATTGCTCTCGATCTTTTATTTTTATCGTATTTCCCGATGCGTGGACCAAGAATCGCAGCTCCGACCAGAGCTACAGTTCCTCCGACCAGATGCACCACTGTGGAGCCAGCGAAGTCATGAAACGGAACGCCAAATGCCGTCATCATAAAACTCCCTTCGTCAGCATTCATCAACCAGCCTCCACCCCACGTCCAATGCCCGGAAATCGGATAGATAAACACGCTGATAAACACCGTATATACCAGATACATAGAAAATTTTGTACGCTCGGCCATTGCCCCGGAAACAATTGTTGCCGATGTAGCACAAAAGACTGTCTGAAAAATCAAGAACCCTTCTATCGGCAAACCATTGGCAATAATCTCATCCATAATTTCCAAATCGAAGAAATGCGGTGTCCCGACAAATTTTCCGATTCCAAACATCAATCCGAAACCGATAAACCAAAACAAAATCGAACCGAACATAAAATCAATACAGTTTTTCATCAAAATGTTAGTCGTGTTTTTGGTCCGGGTAAATCCGGCTTCGACTAATGCAAAACCCGGCTGCATAAAAAATACCAACATAGCTGCCAGCAACATCCAAACCGTGTCAATGGAGGCATTCGTATCTGCAATCATTTCCATGATATTGGTCATACGGACACTTTCTTCCATATCCGGCACTTCTGCCCGAAGAGTAGCCATCGGGAAAATACTCAATACTGCCATCATCCAGATACATCTTCTATTCCGGATTTTCTTATCTTTACTTTTCATAACTTTTACTTTAAAAAAAAGATACCTAAAAACTAATCTTCTTCACCTTAAAATTGACAACCTGACTATTTTTTTATTGGGCATTATAGAGAGCGATATCTCCATGCTCGCCTGTACGTATACGAACAGCATCGTCTATGGGTATTATGAAAATACGTCCATCTCCGACTTCGCCGGTCCATGCCGCCAGTTGTACAGCCTGTACCGTTTTTTCGACATTAATATCCCGGACAATGATAGAGACAAGTGTACGCTCTATACAACTCGTGTCATAAATAACTCCTCGGTATATGCGTTCTTCCCGAGCCTTTCCTACACCTCTGACATCATAATAAGAAAACCATTCAATGTCAGCAGCCAATAAGGCTTCTTTCACATCTTCGAATTTGGTTTTTCGAATAATAGCTTCAATCTTTTTCATATTTTACAAAAATTAGAATGAGACACCTGCAATCAGATAAGCTTTATCTGTCGTCGGATTAAATACAATTCCCGCAAATAACGGCAAAGAAAAGGACTGCGTTATCGGTATGGATTTCTCTCCTTTCATCGATATATCCACGACATTAAACTTATCAGCGTAGATTCCTCTCCAAGGAGTGATGCCCACCTCGGCTGCCATATCGATACTCCAAAGCTTAAAGGGATAAGATAACTGTACATAGGTAGAATAAGAACGTTTCTTGTCGTACGAGGCATCTGCTCCGGCAAAATAGGTGTTCCAACTCAAGGACAAAGGAAATTTTTCATTAAAAGTATACCCGAGTGTGGCCTCGAATGTATGGGATGTCTTGCCGTTTCTATACTTAAAATAATTATACTCTACCCCGTCAACCTCATTAAAATAATAATCGGTTATGGCTACTTCAAAACCTTTGAATACATAGCCCAAGGCCAAATCCAATTCCAAATCGGGAGATGTCAAATCTGTAGACCCCCATGCTCCGAATGTCAAACCTTTGTACTCTATTCCCAAAGAAGGCTGAATACTAACAGATCCACAATAGGACCCGCGCCAGATATAACTGCTTACACAATCGGCTCCTACTGTAATTGATTGAGATTTTGCCTCCGAGAAGAATACACCAACCCATGATAATATGACCCACACAATCACTTTTTGTCTTTTCATTTTTTCCAAGTTTAAGTTACCAGCATCAAGAAACATACTTATAACATAATGTCGACATATATCTAAATAATAAATCTTTTTGCCATAAATGCACAGCAAAAATAATCAATATGAAATAATATAATCAAAATATATATCTTTTTGTTTTGTTATATATAATAATAAAAGAAATATGAAAATATTTTCGCCAAAAAGATGTCATTTTGAAATATATACTATATTTTATGTAACAATTTATTATACCGGAGAAAAGAAAAAGGTTATCAGCAATCTTTTGTACATAAAATTTTACATAAGAAGATGGGTCTAAAATCTACATCATTCGTTAAAATTAATTAGAGAAACCAGCAGAAAGGGATGTTTTTATTATGGAAAATTTTCTTTATTGAAAAGTATTATTGTACATTTGTGTTTATCTTTCGTTTATCTATGGAATTGCGAAGGGTTGAATAGGACCTCCTTTCGTAAGAACGGGAGATATGTTGTACTTTAAATCACTAATAAAAAAGAGAACGAAAACACTATGGCAGATTGTAAAGAAAAGCTGTTCGACCAGTTTCCTCCGGTTTCTACGGAAGAATGGATGGAAAAAGTGACAGCAGACCTGAAAGGCGCAGACTTCAACAAAAAGCTCGTGTGGCGCACGAATGAGGGCTTCAATGTAAAACCGATGTATCGTGCCGAAGATACGGAAAATCTGAAAACCACCGATTCCCGTCCGGGCGAATATCCTTATATCCGAGGGACGAAAAGCGATAATAACTGGCTCATCCGCCAGGAAATCATCGTAGACGACGTAACAGTCGCTAACAAAAAGGCAAACGATATTCTGACAAAGGGTGTCAACTCTCTGGGATTCCACGTCGAAGAGGCTCATATCACTCCTGAAAATATGGCTGCTTTACTGAAAGATATCGATGTGGAAAACATCGAAATCAACTTTCATACTTGTATAAAAAATGCGGCCAAGCTTATCGAAACCACAGGGGCTTATTACAAATCTATACATGTAGATACGACTAAGGCTAAAGGTTCGTTTAACTATGACCCTTTCAAACGGATGTTGAAACGAGGACGCGACTTTGCCAACTATGCGACGCAAGCCGCATCGCTTATCAAATCGGCATCGGAATTATTGCCTAAATTCAGAGTTGTCTCGGTAGATGCTGTCATGTTCAACAATGCCGGCTCATATATCTCTCAAGAACTGGGGTATGCGCTGGCCTGGGGCAATGAGTGGTTGTCGGCCTTGACCGAAGCAGGATTGAGCGCAGATGAAGCAGCCCAGCAAATCAAATTCAATTTCGGTATTTCTTCGAATTACTTTATGGAAATTGCGAAATTCAGGGCTGCCCGTATGTTATGGGCCCAGATTGTGACGGCTTACAAACCGGAATGCAACTGCTCTACCAAAATGAAAACTCATGCGCAAACGTCAGAATTCAACATGACGGTGTATGATGCTCATGTCAATCTTTTACGTTCGCAGACCGAAACGATGTCGGCTGCACTGTCGGGAGTGGATTCTATTACGGTAACTCCATTCGATATCACGTACAAGACACCGGACGACTTCTCTGAGCGTATTGCACGCAACCAACAACTCTTATTGAAAGAAGAGTCCCACTTCGACAAAATCGTAGACCCGGGCGCAGGTTCTTATTATGTTGAGAACCTGACTATCTCCATTGCAGAACAGGCTTGGAAACTGTTCCTTGAAACAGAAGATAAAGGCGGATTTTACCAAGCAGTAAAAGACGGCTATATACAAGACCAGATAAACGCTTCTTCTGTAGCCCGCCATGCTGCCATAGCCCGCAGAAAAGAGATATTACTGGGTTCGAACCAATATCCGAATTTCAACGAGACTGCTGCCGGAAAAATCGAGAAACAGGATTCTTGCGGATGCGGATGCAACCATAATCATACATGTGAACCGGAATTTGCAACCCTGAAATTTGACCGAGGTGCCAGTGATTTCGAGGCATTACGTCTGGCAACAGAGCGTTCGGGCAAACGTCCCAACGTATTTATGCTGACTATCGGCAATCTGGCTATGCGTCTGGCCCGTTCTCAATTTTCAAGTAACTTCTTTGCTTGTGCAGGATATAAAATCATCGATAATTTAGGCTTCGATACGGTACAAGCCGGTGTAGATGCTGCTCTTGAAGCAAAAGCCGATATTGTAGTATTGTGCTCAAGCGACGACGAATACGCAACACTGGCTCCTGAAGCTAAAAAGGCTCTCGGGGACAAAGCTATCTTAGTGGTTGCGGGTGCTCCTGAATGTATGGACGAATTGAAGGCTCAGGGTATCGACCAATTTATCAACGTCCGCAGCAACGTATTGGAAACATTACAAGCATTTAATGCCAAGTTATCTATTTAAAAAGAAAAGCACGAAGTTATGAGACCAAATTTTAAAAATATAAATATTACTTCTGATGCTTTCGCTGCCAAAGGTTGCACCGAAGCATCATGTCAGAGTCAAGAGACATGGATGACTCCTGAGCTGATTCCCGTAAAACCGATTTATACCAAAGAAGACCTGGAGGGAATGGAGCACCTCAACTATGTAGCCGGTATCCCTCCGTTCCTTCGTGGCCCGTACAGCGGAATGTATGCCATGAGACCTTGGACAATACGCCAATATGCCGGATTCTCTACAGCTGAAGAATCGAATGCTTTCTATCGTCGTAACCTGGCTTCGGGGCAGAAGGGTCTGTCTGTCGCTTTCGACCTGGCTACTCACCGCGGATATGATGCCGACCACGAACGCGTTGTAGGAGATGTAGGTAAGGCGGGTGTATCTATATGCAGCCTCGAGGATATGAAAGTATTGTTCGAGGGTATACCTTTGAACAAGATGTCTGTCTCCATGACCATGAACGGTGCCGTATTGCCTATCATGGCCTTTTATATCAATGCCGGCCTGGAACAGGGAGCCAAACTGGAAGAGATGGCCGGGACTATCCAGAATGACATTCTAAAGGAATTCATGGTGCGCAATACTTATATATATCCGCCTGAATTCTCGATGCGTATCATTGCGGATATTTTCGAGTTCACTTCCCAGTTCATGCCCAAATTCAACTCCATATCCATATCGGGTTACCACATGCAGGAGGCCGGAGCTACCGCCGATATCGAGCTGGCCTATACATTGGCCGACGGGTTGGAATATCTCCGTGCAGGAGTGAATGCGGGTATGGATATCGATGCTTTTGCTCCGCGGCTGTCGTTCTTCTGGGCTATCGGCATGAACTATTTCATGGAGATTGCCAAGATGCGTGCTGCTCGTATGTTATGGGCAAAAATCGTAAAGCAATTCAATCCGAAAAATCCGAAATCTCTGGCTCTGCGTACGCACTCCCAGACTTCGGGGTGGTCACTTACCGAACAAGACCCCTTCAATAATGTGGGGCGTACTTGTATAGAAGCCATGGGGGCTGCTCAAGGACATACGCAATCATTGCATACGAATGCCCTCGACGAGGCTATCGCATTGCCTACGGACTTCTCGGCCCGTATTGCCCGTAATACTCAGATTTACATTCAGGAAGAGACGTATGTCACCAAAGAGGTAGACCCGTGGGCAGGCTCTTACTACGTAGAGTCACTGACCAACGAGCTGGCTCATAAAGCCTGGGAGCATATACAGGAAATAGAGAAGTTAGGCGGCATGGCCAAAGCTATCGAAACCGGACTGCCCAAGCTCCGTATCGAAGAGGCGGCAGCCCGTACACAAGCCCGTATCGACTCGGGAAAACAGACTATCGTGGGTGTAAACAAATATCGTCTTGCGCATGAAGACCCGATAGATATTCTTGAAGTAGATAATACATCGGTACGTAAACAGCAAATCGCCCGCCTGAACGACCTCAAGGCCCACCGGGATGAAGCGGCTGTAAAAGAGGCTCTGGCAGCTATCACCGAATGCGTGAAAACGAAAAAAGGCAACTTGCTCGACTTGGCGGTGAAAGCAGCCAAAGTACGGGCTACACTGGGTGAAATTTCTGAAGCTTGCGAAGTTGTCGTAGGCCGTTATAAAGCTATCATTAGAACTATATCAGGCGTGTATTCATCAGAAACAAAACGAGATGCGGACTTTATACGTGCTACCGAACTGGCCGAAAAGTTTGCGAAAAAAGAGGGTCGTCAACCCCGTATCATGATTGCTAAAATGGGACAGGACGGGCACGACCGCGGTGCAAAAGTGGTTGCAACGGGCTATGCCGATTGCGGTTTCGACGTCGATATGGGACCTTTGTTCCAGACGCCGGCTGAAGCTGCCCGTCAGGCCGTCGAAAACGACGTCCATGTCATGGGTGTTTCATCCTTGGCAGCCGGACACAAGACTCTGATACCTCAGGTCTTCGAAGAGTTGAAGAAACTCGGACGTGAGGATATTATCGTCATTGCCGGCGGTGTGATTCCGGCCCAGGATTATGATTTCTTATATAAGGCCGGAGTGGCTGCTATTTTCGGCCCGGGAACATCGGTTGCCAAATCGGCATGCCAGATACTGGAAATCTTACTCGACGAATAAAAAAGTTTTCTCAAACAGTAACAGAAAAGGGGGCTATTCGATTTTTTGGATAGCTCCCTTATTGTTTCCTTTCCGTTTAGGAATAAAAGGTATGAAATTATCCTCATCTCCCGATAGGAAAAGTATTATTGGCGTTAAGCAGCTGTACACAAACGTAACATATCCCTGCCCCCTCTCCGAAGACGGGGATTGCGGTTTCTTTTTCTTCCGAGACAGGGAGTATACATATGGAAAGGCTTTTGTCAAATAGCTTGTTATCACATCTTCATGCAAATAGAAAATATCCTTAAAAGATATTCTAAAAGCTGCCTTAAGAAAAATTTAATCAGTCTCTACGTTTTTCCAAATAATATTTCTTTGTAGATTTATAAAGTATAGATTAAAAAATGAAAAACAGAACTTTGGGGCACTTTTACGTCTATCAAAAGTCATCCGACAATACATGTCTTTTTTCGAAGAACCATTATTTTCGTCCAACTCGTAACGAAGATATTATCCCCCTCCTATCTGCCTTCAGAAAACAAAATATGCATTGAGGGTAATTGTAGAGCTATAATAAAATAATTTTTGTCGTAAGCCGAATAAAATTCAGGCCGGGACCGGATAAATTTTATATATATATATTATAGATATCATGAAGTTTTTGCACAACGAATATGTATATTTGCAGGCATTATTAAAGGTAATGAGGCATGAAAAATATTTATTCTTTTTTTATTTGTTTTATTTTGATATTTTCGGTCAGTTGTGATGATGATAACAATGATAATGACCTTCCACAAGATAAATCTATAACACTGTCTCAAGAGAGACTAAGCGTATTGTACTTAGAATCGACAGAGGAAATCGCATTGTCTGCAAATATAGACTGGGAAGTCAGCAACAGTTCAGACTGGATAGATGTCTCGCCTTTGTCGGGCACAGCTTCCGATGAACAACAAATCTTAACGTTGAGTATCGCCCGTAATGATTCGTATGACAGCCGCAGCACGCAAATCGTAATCAAAAGCATCGATGGGCAAACGGCCGATACACTGACGATAGAACAATGGGGAATAACCGATTACGTCCCTGTGGACTGGTCAACGACGACCATCACCCATCTGGACCTAAAAGGCGGAAAAGTGGTACTGGACTTTGATGGGAAAATGCCTTCTTTTATCGACAACAAATCGGTCATCGTACTGCAAAATGATACCGGCTGTTTTATCCGAAGAATTCAGAGGCACACTGTCAATGGAAATACTGCAACGTTGCAAACCTCACAGGGCAATATGACCGATGTATTCATAGACCAGAGTCTCAAATTATCGACTGACCCATCATCCCAATCTGGCTTGACCAAAGGGGGACTTTTAACGGCAATACCGAACCGGAAGGATGTGTTACGCCCATCTAAAATCATACAACAAAATCCAGACGGGAGCTATCAGGTCATCTACGATGTAAACAATGCTGCGACAAAGAGCTCGATAAATATTCCCTTTTTCAATTACAGCCAATCTTTTGCAGGAAAGACCTTGTGGAAAGGCCTCCAATGGGAAAAATGCCTGGTCAGCAGCGGACTGGGAGTCAACGTGTACATAAAATTCAACAGTACAGTGACAGGTGATGTGCCGGGTGCCGATGCTCCCAAAGGTGCAATGGAAGAATTTGAAATAACATTCGACGGGTCCATGGGTATGGATTTGTTATTGAAATATATCGCTGAAACAGGAATAAAGTATGATGAAGATCCTATCAAATTGCTACCATTGCCTAAAAGGGTTTTCTTTTTTACTCCTCCGATGACTCCTATACCTTTTTCTATAACTTTGGAGTCGGATATTATGATGGAATGTCTTATGGAAGCCAGCGCCAAAGTTGAAATGACGGCCGGTTTCCGATTCGAACCACAGGTATCCGTGGGCATGCGATACAGAACAGGTGATTCTAACTTTACACCGATACACACGTTCGACCCGAATTTCGAGGTTTATAAGCCTACGATAAGCGGAAATGCGGAATATTCAATCTACACTTCAGTATACCCTCATATAAAAGTGAAATTGTATGATTTCGTCGGTCCGATTATAGACCCTTGCTTTTATCTTGCGGATGATTTTAAAGGAGGATTTTCTCAGGAGCTATTCGGTACGGAGAGTACTTGCGGGTGGACAAACAGGCTCTATTCGGGTCTGAACTTGAATATGGGCCTTTCCTTGGGATTTGCTGGGTTGACATGGGAAAAATATTTACCTACAAAATCCTTAAATGAGACAACTTTGGTAAAGTCACCTTGCAAAATCGCGAAAACTTCACCTTCGGATGACTTGGAATATAATCTGAAAGACTTGAAAACGAATCCTCTGGATGTCGCATTTAAAGTCACAGATGAGAAACTGGGACAGGAAGATGCTTGCTGGGCTGCCGTAGTAAAATTTGTACAGAGCGGCGGTAGCATAACTCGCCAATATGCTCTCTCAGATACTCAGGGCAGAGTCAACGTACAATGGGTTCCTGAAAAGAAAGGGGATAAACTTACCGCCATGATTTTAGACTCGGAGGGGAACACTATATCCCAAGTTACCTATACTCCCAAAATAAAAGTAGAAAAATCTATAATAGGTGAATGGCTGGCTATCAGGGATGAAGGGTATATAAAAGAAAACGGTATAGTCACAGACAAATGGGACGACGAGATTGCCGAGCAAAAAATGACTTATATATTCTATGATAACGGGATATATCATTTTTATGACTCGGACTGGATAGATATGGGGAAATCACCGGAAAATGGGACATATACGTACGATGAAACTACGGGTAAGTATACGGAAATCGACTCGGACAGCGGAGAATTGAGCACCTATACCATTACCCTGACAGATGATGATTATATGATTCTGGAATATAAAGATAGTAGCAGTTATGAAAAAATCACATTCAGAAGGCAGTCTTAAATCATCTATCCAATAACAACAGATTCTGAAGATGTCTGACGGCTCCAGTATGGTTTATTCAAGTTTTTACCAACCAAAACCCAAGATATGGAAACCGTATCGCACAAATTGGAAGATATGGTAAAAACTGCCTGCCCTGCAATCATTTAGTTATCCATGTATCTATATATTGTTTCTGAAAAACAATAATCACAAGGGAAGCTGCAAGGCTTCCCTGTTTCCGTGAAATGCTATGGTTGGAGAACCTCTACCACCTTTCGGGGATTCAGCGACAAGCAGGAGAAGTAGTCAGACCTCCTCGAAAAAGTCCGGTTAGTTACCGGACATCATCATATTAAAATGTACGAGCACAATACCTTATCAAAACGACATGAAACTCAGACTTAATGTATTCCTAATTGATTATGTATGGTACATCGGAGAGCGGTTTTACCGGCAAGAAAAAAGTCCGGGTGATGGGAATATGCTGATTGCCATGTGTTGGTATTGCACTCTTTTTCTTCCCTTGTCATCTATTATAAACAGGTTGAGAATACCTGCTGTAATACAAATAGCAGGAACTGTTTTTCTTCTTATTATTCCATTTATATTTTGTCGCATCAGATATAATCCAAGGCGCAAAGAGTCGATAAGATTACGATACAAGAATAAAAGGAATTGGGGACGTCGCTTGCTTGTGGTATGGGGTTTCCTCATCATGATAGTCGCAATGGAATGTATTGTTCTGATTAAAATTGGATTGTGGCATATCGGAACATAAAGCCAAATGGCTCTCGCCCTATGGAATGGACAAGGGACGGCAAACCGGATGTAACCCAATATACCGACGGGGAGAAATCGGGGGAATTGTAAACCATACAACGCCCACCGACGGTATAACCCGTGAAAGAAACGAATGGTTTTCTTTTATTTTATAAAACTGTTGCTGATAATTCGAACTTTCGGAGGGCATAATATATTTACAAATGAAAGGGTTATTTGACAATATAGCACCATAAATAACTGAAATTCAAATAATTGCCAAATCATTACTATTGTCTCTCAAATAAACCGCTAAAAGTTTATTCCTCAATCGGTTGTGTCACACCGATAAAAATATAAAATACAAAAATTAACGACGTTCTTCATCCCCATTCTTGTAAATCAGCTATTAATTGAGTACGTTTGCATGTCAGAATAAAAAGTTACGGCACATGATGGTGCTCGGATATGAGATTGTCTGGGAAAAAATATAATTATATATTAATATGTCTTGTTGTTACTGTATTGGCTTCATGCAGCACGACTCGTCATGTGGGTCCCAATCAATATTTGCTAAACCGGGTAAGCGTGACGACGGACAATAGTGCCGTCAAAGCCGGAGAACTCAAGCCTTATATAAAACAGGAGCCCAACCATAAGACTTTCGGTATCATAGGACTCCCGTTGTTTTTCTATAACTTGTCAGGCCAGGATACAAGCAAATGGTTCAACCGCTGGTTACGGAAAATAGGTACTCCACCCGTTATCTACGACAGTACCCTGACGATAAAATCCCAAAATGAAATAAGGAAGGCATTGAACAACAAAGGATATATCAATGCCGTAGTAAATGTAGATACTATCGCTCACAAAAAGAAGATGAAGGTACGTTATAAAGTAACGACCAATAAGCCTTATCACATTGAAAACATATCTTATAACATACCGAATACCGATATCGAAAAAATCATCATGAAAGATACGGCTTCTTTGTTATTGAAACCGGGCATACTATTCGACCGAAATGTCCTGGAGGAGGAACGGCAACGCATTTCCAATCTGCTGAGAAACAACGGTTACTATGCGTTCAACAAAGAATATATTACTTACACGGCCGATACTTCTTTAAGGAATAACGGTGTGGAACTGGAATTGAACTTGATGCCGATACCGGTAGAAAATAAAAATAATGAACTGATTTACCGCAAACACGATATATATCTTATCAATGATGTCTATTTCGTAACGAACTATAACCCGATGAGTCTGGAACAGGACAAACGTTTCAATGTAAAGGATACGGTAGAATACAAGGGCTATTATATATTGTACGGGGACAAACAGTATTTGAAAAAAGAGGTTCTCATCAATAACTGTTTTTTACAACCGGGGGCTCTCTTCAACAACCGGGATGTAGACCGTACTTATGCGGCCTTCGGACGGCTAAAAATATTGAAATATGTAAATATCCGATTTGTTCCGGTGAAGATTGGAGAGCAGGACATGCTCAACTGCTATATATTGCTGACCGAAGGTAAAGGACAAACTATATCGGTCGATGTGGAGGGAACAAACTCCGCGGGTGACTTGGGTTTTGCTTTGGGGCTTACTCACCAACACCGCAACATCTTCAGAGGGGCGCAGACTCTCACGACCAAATTCAGGGCGGCATACGAGAGTATGTCGGGCAACCTGAGCGGAATCATCAATGACAACTATACCGAACTCGGTGGCGAAATGGGTATCACTTTGCCTGAATTCCTGTTTCCATTTATCCAGTCGTCGGTACGTAAGAGGTTACGTGCTACGACAGAATTTGCCGTAAATATCAATTATCAGCGTCGGCCGGAATATACCCGGGTCATCGCCGGTGGCGGATGGAACTACAAGTGGTATACTCACCAAAATATTTACCGGCATCACCTCGATTTGGTAGATATCAGTTATATATACCTGCCTAAGACATCGAACGATTTTCTGAATAATCTGCCATCGGATAATCCTCTGTTGAGAAACAGCTACGAGAACCACTTTATCATGCGCTCGTCATATGTATTTTACCGTTCCAACCTGAACCCTGTCGTAAAGAGCAGCCACAATATTTATACGTTGCGTGTTGCGGGGGAGATTGCCGGTAATGTGCTCTATGGTATATCCAAACTTACTAAAATGAAACAGGGTGAGTACGGAGAGTATTCGATACTGGGTATCCGTTATGCCCAGTATGCCAAATTCGATATGGACTATGCTTATACATTTGTGTTCAATGAGCGTAATTCCCTGGCGCTGCATGCCGGTGCAGGTATAGAGATACCGTATGGAAACTCCGAAATACTGCCTTTCGAGAAACGTTATTTTTCCGGTGGGGCTAACAGCGTGAGAGGATGGTCGGTGCGGACTCTCGGCCCGGGCCGCTATAAAGGGATAAACCAGACCATCGATTTTATGAACCAATGTGGAGATATACGGCTCGACCTCAATGCCGAATACCGAAGCAAGCTTATCTGGAAACTCGAAATGGCAGCTTTTATCGACGCCGGAAATATATGGACGATAAAAAACTACGAGAGCCAGCCGGGAGGCCAGTTCAAGATAAACTCATTTTACAAAGAAATAGCCTTGGCATACGGCCTTGGTATACGATTTGACTTCAATTACTTCCTGCTCCGCTTCGACTTGGGTATGAAGGCTTTCGACCCGGGCATGCCTGACAGCAAACAATGGGTGCTCATCAAGCCCCGTTTCAGCCGTGACGCTACTTTCCATTTTGCCGTAGGTTATCCTTTCTAAGGGTATTTTCAGAGGTACATTTTTTCAATTATCTTTTGTTTCCTGTAAACATTCATGACCGAACGTTTGTTGGTATGTAAACGGAATCTCAATTGATATGAAATATTTACCTTTATTGCTCCTGTTTGCCTTACCGTGTACGGGACAGAACTCTATAGCAGACACAGATACGGAACCGGCTACCGAATCGGCATCGGGGTTATACGGCCCTGTGGCTGCCGTACATACTACCTTCTTGTTTTCCGCTCCTCAAAAGCGTGATGCATCGGCACAAGAGAGTTATATTACAGTCGTAAAATATGGACGCGACGGCCAACGAATCGGGAAAAAAATGTACAGTCGGGACAGTACCCTCATCGGTTCGGTCTCTTTCCAATTTTTGCCCAGCCATCGATTGGCCGAAACCGATTACCTGGATATGTATGGCAATCTGGTTACACGAGTGGTTTATTATTATAATAAAGCCGGACAAAAAACATCGGCTGTCGTATATCGGGGAGCATTTTACCCTAAAGAGCAAATATATTATAGTTATAATGCAAAGGGCGAAGTTTCGGATATCGTCAAGAACAACTCTTTCAGTATACCGGTGGAAAAGGAAAAGCTTTTCTATAATTGTCAGGGACAAGATTCGGTAAAAATATTCTATGACGGGCGCAATCGTCTGAAATCGTTCGTACGGTTCCAATATTACCCGAACGGCCAACCTATGGGATACGACCAGGCAGGACCTACCGGTGAAATAAACAAAAGATATCGTATTACTTATCGCACGGACGGAAGTATGCTCTCATCTGAAATGAGGGAATATTATCCGGGGTATACAGTCTTTACCCGTACGGAATACGATGCGTGGGAAAATCCGGTGAAAGAAACCCGCATACTACCTGAAGGTTCTACGGAAACGACTGTAATGAAATACCGTTACGACAAGCATAACAACTGGATATTTAAAAGTATCGATACCGACAATATCCCTACGGCATCGGCACAAAGGGAAATCAGCTATTACTAACTTTGAACAAGTTCTTCCTGAATCATCCCTCTACACACTCTTGATTTCCAAATCAATGTGCCTATTTTATTAATTTCAATATCCATAAAGACCTCCTTCAATACAAAAACAACCAATAGTTTCCAATTTAGGAAACTTTATAATGACAATTTTACTATCCACATCCCATTAGAGCCTGCTCAAATTCTCCGATAAAATGATAATATGTCAGGATTACTCGGCAGCACCTCGCACAGGACTGTTTAAGCCACATATCTCACTGTAACATATCTTTTAATCTCCTTTCCAAAGGGAAAAATGTAATTTCGGTGTCCTCTCCCAGAAGGGAGATAAAACAAGAAACTATCTTTAATTATATATTAAGAAGTTACATTAAGAATATCTATAATTCTCTCGTTCTCATCATAGGCATAATGATATTCGGCCTTACACATATCACAATCTTTTTATCTTTAAAACATAAAGTTGAGCCCTTTTTTCTGAGAAGCCTCGAATCGCTCTATTTCCAAAGCAAGCGATTTTTTCAGTTGTTTTGCCATGAAGTCCAAGAATGGCCGATTGGTTTCTTCTTCCTGAGACTGCCGTAAGGATAGGATATACTCTTCCCGCTCTTCCTTGAATATTTTCGTAGGAAAAAGATGATAGCAGAACTGGATATAATTCATCAACAAACGGGCTGTCCTACCATTACCATCCACCCACGGATGGATAGTTACCAAATTGAGGTGTGCATTGAAGCTTAATTCGTACTGTTCCCGAAATGTTACTGCCAACTTTTGTTGGCCCTGCAAAATGGTACACAGTTCTTCTACTTTGGCGGGCACTTTCTGATAACTTATATAGGAACGTCCACCGATACCGGCCGTAACACCGCACAAACGATATTCCCCTTTAGAAGAATCGAAGGAACCGGCCATTACACTATGCACATTTCCCGTAGTACACATTAAGGTTGCATTCAAACCTTGCAAAAATATCGGAGTGACCGGTACATTGTGTTGCGCTTCTTTCTTGGCAAGTTCGTATGCTCTTTTCAAATCTTCATTCATCAGATGATGAACTAACGGTTTTCCTTTGGCAGTCACTCCTTCATCAAACAGCAATTGGTTATCTATTTCGGTAAGTGTAGAACCTTCGATAGCCGTGGAATGGGTAATGAGCGAATAGAGGTAATATTTTTCATAGTCTACCGCCTCACTAATACCCAATTTTTGAAACTTTCGGTATAGTTGTTCTATTTCCTGCCAAATATCTGTTTCCATTATCAAACCATATTACTTTCTCAAAAATACGCTGATTTTGTATTCTTGCAAAGCAAAATGAAATGTTTTTGACCTCAGAACGATTTATTTCAAGATGATTGAAAACCATTTGAGGACTTTTTCTTAAAAAGAATAAATATAAATATTTAATAATAAACTATTTATTCATTATTTTATATATAACTTCAGCTCCTTCCTTCTCAACAAAATATCTGTTATCGGGTTTTCAATAAGAATACTGGAACTTCTTTCCTCTAATTTATTTCTGTCCGAGTCACATGGATAACAGATATATTCTTTAGAGCCTGCTCAAATTCTCCGATAATATTGCTGGCAGTATCTCGCCCACACTTATTTAAACCACATATCTCACTGTAACATATCTTTTAATCTCCTTTCCAAAGGGAAAAATGTAATTTCGGTGTCCTCTCCCAGAAGTAAGATAAAACAAAAACTGCCTCTAAAGAAATTCCCAAACAGACCTAAGCAAAATTTAAACCGGCTCTTTGCGCTTACTTGCCTATACTTTCATTTTTTCTTCCTATCTTTGCACGTTTTGAAATCAAAAGATAATTTTTGAATGGCTCGAAAACTCTTATCAGCTTTTTTTATTACGGTATTGTTTTTCTCTGCTGAGTTATATGCCAACGATTCTATATATATACAAAAAAATATCCGGGAGATAGAGATTACCGGAAAAGGTACAGGGACAAAGTGTATCATCCCGTCTGACGTACTCATTGCTCCTAACCAGAGTGTGCTCAATAATATCCTTGAGCTGATTCCTTCTTTCGAGACCGACCTTGAGGGTAATGTACGGTTACGGGGCTCAGACAAAATGACGATTCTCATCAACGGTAAACCGACTGCTCTGCTGGGCGACTACCGGAGCGAAGTGCTCATCCAATATCCAGCTTCAGCTATAGAACGGATAGAGGTAAATTATATTCCGGATGCGACCCGGCTCTCTGATGGAAGTGCGGGTATCATAGACATCATACTCAAACAGAGTTATAATGGCAAAATGTCGGGTTCAGTGCATGCCGATGTCGCCAACAATGACCGGTACAGTGCCGGTGGTACGTGGGGGGCTTCTTTCGGCAAAGTGTCGGTGAACGCTAATGCGGCTTACAAGAAAGAAATGCGCCAACGGGCTTTTAAAAGGTATGACAGGGACGGTAATTTGTTGCTGGATAATACGGCCAAGGCCAGACCTCAAACTGTAACGAGCCATATCGGTGTAAATTATAGCATCAATTCTGCGAACCGCCTGGGTGGCGAGGCTTCGTTTTTCTATCTGAACTTCGACCGTATAGGAAATATCATCAACCCGAAAGCTCAGGTAAGACGGGATAACGAACAGTCTCAAAAGGACGGAAGCGGGTCTTTATTTTACGAGCATACTTTTTCTCTGAAAGGACGAATCAAAATCGAGGGTACGTATCGTAAATCAGTATATCGGGAGGACAATCAGAATACCCGAATTTCCACTGCTCCCCATGCTTTGATGTTTACTCATACCATAGACCAATCGGTCGATGAATATGATGCCAATCTGTCTTATCTACAGCCGTTGACTGACGGGCAGGTACTGAAAGCCGGATATAACGGACGCTGGCAGAGTGCAGATAATGAATATAACAAAGATAATCGCCTCCCCCGCCCTTCTATATTGGCTTACAACACCGATTTTTGCCAAAACATACAATCCCTGTATGTACAATATGAAATAAACCGTACCGACTGGGAAGCACGTGCAGGTCTACGAGGAGAGTATTATCATCGTCATCTGTCGCTATCAGAGGCGGGAAACAAGTCCCGGACTGACTGGTATCTGTTGCCATTTGCGTCTCTTTCTTATCGCATCAACTGCAGCAACAGCGTCTCTATCGACTACGGAAGACGTGTCAACAGGCCTGTGTTTTCCCAACTGAATCCTACTCCTATTCCTTCGGCTGAGGATGAGACATATAATGTGGTCGGAAATCCTGATGTAAAACCTGAATTTATCGATAATTTATCTCTTTCGTATGAGTTCAGGCATCCGATTATCAGTATCGTACCTTCACTTTACTACCGTCATCGGGATAATGGCATCGCCGAAATCATACAGGAGAATGCCGACTCTAAAACGATAGGTATTGTAAATATATTCGATACGAATACGGCAGGGTTCGACCTTTCGCTACGTATATCTCCTCTGTCATGGTTCGACTTGAATATAGCCGGAAATGTGTATCATGACGAAATACAGGCGGACAAACGGGGCGGGATAAAAAAGGATTGGGCTCAGAGTATACGTGGGACTGCTGATGTAAAATTGTCTCCCAATACGCTTCTGCAATGCACCGGATTATGGTACTCCGACATTATGACGGTACAGGGTTGTATCAAATCGCACTACCGCATAGATACGGGTATCACCCAACAGGTATTCGCCCGCCGGGGAGAGGTAAGCCTATCCGTTACCGACTGGCTCAACTCGGCTCGGGAAACGATTGTCATAGATACACCTGACCTGTATCAGAAAAATGTCAAAACCAGAGATTCCCGTATTGTGTGGTTGGGTTTTGCTTGGAATTTTCACTCTAAATAGAACAATGGAATATTATAAACAACTTAAACCAAATAGCTTATGAAACAAAAGAAATGGATTGCGAGTTTAGCTTTGGCTATTGTTTTCGCTCCGGCAAAGGCTGATGAAGGAATGTGGCTGTTGCCTTTCTTGAAACAGCAGAACACTGAAACTTTGAAAGAGTTGGGATTGAAACTTGATGTAGACGACATCTACAGTCCGGATACAACATCTTTGAAAGATGCGGTCGTTATTTTCGGTGGAGGATGTACCGGTGAGATTATTTCTCCGGAGGGTCTCCTGCTTACTAACCACCATTGCGGATACAGCTCGATACAGCAGCATAGCACCGTAGAGCACAATTATTTGCAGGATGGTTTCTGGGCCATGAACCGCGATGAGGAGCTTCCTACTCCGGGATTGCAGGTACGCTTTATCGACAAGATAGAAGAGGTTACTGATTTTGTGAAAGCCGAACTTGCCGATGATGTGGAAAAGGATGCGATGAAAGCATTTAAGGCGAGTGTACTGGACAGCCTCGCCAAAAAGAAAATAGGACAAGAGTATCTTGAGGAACATCCTTGGGTAGAGGTTTCGATAAAACCATTTTATGGAGGTAACCGGTACTTCATGTTCACCATGAATGTATATGACGATGTTCGTATGGTAGGTGCTCCTCCTTCGTCTATCGGAAAATTCGGTGCTGATACCGATAACTGGATGTGGCCTCGCCATACCGGAGACTTCTCGCTATTCAGAGTATACACCGATAAAAACGGTAATCCGGCCAAATATTCTCCAGAGAATATACCGTTGAAGCCCAAGCGTTACTTCAATATCTCGCTGAAGGGTATTGACAAGGGCGACTATGCCATGATTATGGGCTTCCCCGGAACGACCAACCGTTATTATACTTCTTGGGAGGTAAAGCAACGCCGTGACATCGAGAATGCCATCCGCATAAAAATGAGGGGTGTAAGGCAGGAGGTATTGCTGGCCGAAATGCTGGCCGACCCTAAGGTACAAATACAGTATGCCAGCAAATATGCCAGCTCAAGCAACTACTGGAAAAATGCTATCGGCATGAACCGGGGTATCGACAAGTTGGATGTCATCGGACAGAAAGAAAAGAGAGAAGCCGATTTCAGAGCTTGGGCTGAAAAAAACAATCATCCGGAATATGTCGAGGCTTTGGAAAAGATAAAGAATGCCGTAGAAGCTCAAAATGGTATCTTGTCTCAATATTATCTTCTCAGTGAAGGTTTGCTGCGGGGTGTGGAATTTTCGCGAGTACCGACTTCTTTGGGCAAGCTCAAGGAGGCTTTGGAACAAAAAAATCAGGATATTGTAAAACAGGAGCTGGAACAGTTGCAGAAGGCTTACAAGACGTTTGCCAACCAGGATTATAACCGGACAGTCGACAATCGTGTATCGAAAGCCATGCTGAAAGCTTATATGAAAGAGGTAAAACCGGAGGACCGTCCTGATATATTCGAACTGATAGAAAAGAAATATAAGGGGAATGTAGACAAATTTGTTGACGATGCTTTTGCCAAATCTATCTACGGAAGTGATGCCAACTTTGAAAAGTTTGTCAAAAAACCGTCGGTCAAAGCTATTGATAATGACTTGATGATCCGTTTTGCCTCTTCCGTAAGTAAAAAACAAAGGGAACTGCTGAAAGACAGGAAGTCTTATAACCAGGATTTCACTTTGGCTAATGAAACTTATATCAAAGGCTTGCTCGAAATGCAAAAGGGGCAGCCGACTTATCCGGATGCCAATTTTACGATACGTATGACATACGGACAGGTATTGCCCTACTCTCCTGCCGACGGTGTGGAATATAATTATTTCACGACTTTGAAAGGTGTTATGGAAAAGGAAGATCCCGATAACTGGGAGTTCGTCGTACCGGCTAAACTGAAAGAGCTTTACGAGAAGAAGGATTTCGGTGAATATGCAATGAAAAACGGGGAGGTGCCTACCTGCTTCCTTTCGAATAACGATATTACCGGCGGCAACTCGGGTAGCCCGGTCATCAATGCCAACGGAGAACTGATAGGTGCGGCTTTCGACGGCAATTGGGAGGCCATGAGTGGCGATATTGTCTTTGAAAAAGATTTGCAACGTACTATCAGTGTAGATATACGTTATATTCTCTTTATCATCGATAAGTATGCCGGTGCCCGCCACTTGATAGATGAAATGACGATTATCAAATAATTGTCTGAGGGACAAGAAAACTAAAAAGCCGTTGCAAGTAACTGTGCAACGGCTTTTTTTTGAAACGGCCCGTCCGATATTTGAACAGTCTCTTAAAACCGGACAAATGCTCCCACTCTCTTCAATATCTCATCCTAAGCCGCCTATTTCATCGTAACACACCCCTTAATCCCCTCTCAAGAGGGGAATATTGCATTATAACTGTCTTATTTTCTAATGAAAATAGCTCCTTGAACATCTTCTATAATCTGCATCTCGCAGTATTTCATCCTATGCCGCGCGACTCATCGTAACATACCCCTTTATCCCCTCTCGAGAGGGGAATTTTCTATTATAACTACCTAATTTTCAGAAATTATCAAAACTAACTCGGGTAAAATTTAGACTGACTCATAGAGTTTTTTGCAATTTTTGTTGTAGATTTGCACCCCCAATTAAAAAAAAGAGAAATGAATATAGCAGCTTTGGTTTCGGGAGGTGTAGACAGTGCTGTTGTCGTACACAGGTTGAAAGAGAGAGGTGAAGACCCGACATTGTTTTATATACGTATCGGCATGGAGGGCGACGGTGGAGACTGCTCGTTTGAGGAGGATATCGAGATAGTAACATGGCTGTCTCATAAATATGGCTGCCGATTTGAGGAGGTATCGCTGCATAAGGAATATTGGGAGCATGTAATAGAATATACTATCGATTCTGTCAAAAGAGGGCTGACACCGAATCCGGACATGATGTGCAATAAACTGATTAAATTCGGTTTTTTTGAAAAATATTGGGGTAAGGATTTCGATAAAATTGCTACAGGGCATTATGCCAATACCACAATAGGGCCAGATAACCGCATATACTTGTCTACAGCAGCCGACAAGCAAAAAGACCAGACTTATTTCTTGGGGCAGATAAATGCTTTGCAGGTATCCAAGCTGCTCTTTCCCATCGGTGACTTGCAAAAAAGCGAAGTGCGCCAAATTGCCATAGAGACCAAACTGCCTAATGCCCGACGCAGAGACAGCCAAGGGATATGTTTTCTGGGAAAAATAAATTATAATGATTTTATCAAACGTTATTTAGGGGAAAAGAAAGGGGCTATCATCGAGCTGGAAACCGGCCGGAAAATCGGGGAACATAACGGGTTCTGGTTCCACACCATCGGACAGAGAAAAGGTCTGGGCCTGAGCGGTGGTCCTTGGTATGTGACCGGTAAGAACACGGATGAAAATATCATTTATGTATCGAACGGATACGAAACGGAGAAGCAATACGGCAAAGTGCTTCCCCTCGACGGAATGCACTTCATCTCGGGAACTCCTTGGAATGAACATGATTATCCGGTCGAAGTCGCTTTTAAAAACCGGCATACTCCTGAATTTTCCCGAGGTACTTTATCCCGCCATGAACTTACAGGAGCTTATTCTTTACATTCTGAATCTCCGATACAGGGTATCGCCCCCGGACAGTTTGCCGTCATTTATGACCGGGAACAACGTTTATGCCTGGGAAGCGGCGTCATCACGACGGAACGATAATTAATCTCTTTATTTAAGATTATTCTAATCGTTGAAATTCAGTATTCCCTATTTGAAAATTTAATTTTTAATCTTGATTTTCCAGTTATTTCCATTTTAAGGGAACAAACCGTTCAATAAACAAAGCCTTACGGGGCTAAAGTCTATCTTATTACGGAAGACATTTCATCTCCAAATCAAAATGAAGTCTTAATTCTATCGCTATCCATTATTCTGCCTCATTCTATTTTGTCTACAAAATAGAAAATAATTCTGCTGAAAAAGATATATTTTTTAACATGCATAATGCTAAAATTCTATTAACTAATTTTACTTAAGTTCAATAAATCAAAATTTTTTTATCCGGCATAGCTATAAAAAATAAAAATATACTCCTAAAACCAGTCGTACATCTGTCGCCCAAATTTCCTAATAAAAAATATTATCATGCTATCTTTGTGTTTTCTTTCGGTTTTTTTCCTTGTTTTTATTCGTCTGATAGCCCTCTATCCTCTTCTCAAAAAACAGAAAAACATCCCTGAAAGAAACTCTCAAATCTGACTTGAGCAAATTTTAGACAAGCTCCTAATCATGCTGTTTTTATTCCTTCACCACAAAAGTTTCTGTTACAGTTTACAAAAAATATTTTCCCAATATAAATAATGTTTTGCCTATATTGAAAAAAAATGGGAGGTTGAATAATAATAAAAATTTATAATGAGTAATTTTTTTTTATAATCTGTTATTATAAATGAAAGCTGGACAGCAAAATATGTCTCTTACTGCCGTGTTACAAGTTGTAAATACGTGGAAACCAACATAATGCTCAACAACTTTATCTGTCAAAGAGGAGACATAATTTTGTCACTATTTGTAACCTTGTCCTCTTTATTGCTTCTTTGCCAAAAATTTGAAAAATAATTTATATATTATCATCTAAAAAAATATAATATGAAAATTTCAAGAAGAAACTTCCTTAAAAAGGGATTATCCGGAACATTACTTCTTAGTGCTGCAACTTTGCCACAACCACTGACCGCATTAGCTACCATTCCTTCAATCTCAGATGTAAATAAAAAAAAATCTAAGAAACGAGTAGTTTTACTTGGCCTAGACGGAATATGTGTAGATGGATTTCAACAGGCGAAAACGCCCAATTTGGATACTTTGTTTTCAGAAGGAGTATTATCTTTAGAAACTCGTGTTGTAATGCCTTCAATCACTTTACCCAATTGGACAAGCCATCTGACGGGCAGCGGTCCCGAACAACATGGGGTAGTAGATAATGGCTGGACTCTTTCTAAACACCAATTACCAAGTGTCGAGACAGACTCAGAGGGGTATTATCCCTCTGTTTTTAAAGTTCTTAAAGATGCTAATCCACATATAAAAACCGCATTCTATTACAACTGGCTTAATTTAATCTATCCATATAATCAACAGTATCTGGATGAAGTCAGTTTCCTGAAAGAAGATGCCTATCTTCTAAATTATGAAAAAGCTTTCAATTTTCTGGTAAAAAACCGAGAAGAGCCAACATTGGTATTTCTTTACTCAGTACATACGGATCATGCCGGACATAAATACAAGTGGATGTCACAAGAATATATTCATTCTATTGAAGAAGCTGATATAGAGATAGGTAAGTTTATTGACAAAATGAAACAGGAAAATTTGTATGACGAGACCCATTTTATGTTCTTAACAGACCACGGCGGGATTGAATACGGACATGGAGGTGTCAGTACAGATGAAATGGTTGTACCTTGGGGCATAACCGGACCTCATATTGCTAAAGGGATGAAAATGAAGGAAGCAAACAATACTGTGAATACAGCATCCGTTATTCTACATTTGTTTGAAGTCGAGCAACCTTTATGCTGGACCGGGGAAGTACCTACTTCTATTTTTAAATAAAGTACATTTTATCTCCGTATTTTCTTGTCATGATGATATAATTTGAATATCCGGCAGAAACGAATAAATTTCGGTCAGGATTTTCTAAAAAAATCTATCCATAACAATCTTTCCCCCTGATAGTTATGAATAGATTTTTTAGTAACAAAGGTTATAGACATAATCCCGACGATTTCAAATCCACCCAATAATAGACAACGACTAATAAAATTGTTTATAAAGAAAAAATGAATAAATGCAATATATAATTACTTTCTAATCGATAACGAAAACCAGAGATTCTAAAGGCGGTGCCCACTCGTATATAAACCGGGCATGGGAGGTTGCATTGCGTACGCACATATGGGAACGGGGTGTTGTCCCCAATGAGGGACTGTATTCTATCATTTCGGTATGGGGTACATTGACCGGAACACCATGGATATATCCGCCATTGGTAAACCGGCTGGCATATGGGGCAAAGCCTCCGTGTTTGGGCTTGCCATCCTGTAAATATATCATCTTGGGTTTATGTTCTTGTATGACGAAGAGTCCGAGCGGAGTCTCCTGCATATATGGAGGTTTGTGCATCCCGGTCGTTGCGGGGTTCATGCTCCGTACAAGCCATACGGAGTCTTTCTTTTCAAGGGTCGTTATATTCTGATTGGTAACATCGACAAAAACTGTTTTATAAAATACTACGGTGTCGGCAATGTGTTTTACGTAACGTACCGGAACAGACCAATTGCCGTCGAAACTGACTCCGATAATCTTGACAAATACGGAATCGGTATCTATGACTTTTACCAATGAACCGTCTCTACCGTAAAGCTCAGGAGCCAGAGAATCTCTGTCTGAATACAGGGGAACCGACTGGTAACGTTCTACTTCCAACGAATCGGAAATACGGCGGTAGGCATTCCGGTGAAAATTTTTTACCAACGGGGCTTCTCCGTTCCGGTTTTTGTAGTTTTGCAATACTCCCCACCGTTGCGGATGTGACTGCAAAGAATCTATCCTGGCCAGATGCCTTTTAATTTTTGTCCACTGAAAAACGCGTACTGTGTCTTTATATGGATAAGTGTCGCCTAAGGAATGGTTATCGTACAGATATTCTTTTTTTATCTTGACTTTTTCTACCCATGTCTTGTGTAATACCACCGTATCGGTGAATACCGTATCGGCCATTGTGGTGTCGGTCATATTCAATACTGACAGGGTATCGGCTGTTGCTGCTTCTATCTGTTCTTTTCTGTCCGGACGGTGTGTACATGATACTAATCCATAGAGACAGATAAGTATATATACAGGAAGCTGTTTAAATAGCGTATTATGTTTCATTAAATACAATGTTTCTTTATGACTATATATTCAATAACAATTTTAGGCGCTAAATTCCTTTTGTCATTTCCATATCCAATATGGTGCAATTTAAAAATTTATTTTGGTATTTACACTATCCGAGAGATTAAGTGCCTATCTGAACTTTCCAAATAGAAGTAATAACTGCATCTCGCAGTATTTCATTTTATACTGCAATGCTCATCGTAACACACCCCTTAATCCCCTCTCGAGAGGGGAATTTTCTATTATAACTATCTCATTTTCAATAAAAAAATAGAAGCTTAATCTGTCATATAAAAATAAAGAGACACGATTTGCTATGTGATACAAATCGTGTCTCTTCTCCTTGCCCGGAGGCTATTTATACTCTCTTTTTTATATCAGTTATTTTCGGGACGAAGTTTGCGCACCATAACTCCGGCTTGCCACATTTCGCTATCGCGCAATTCTTTCAACTCAGCTTCGAGGCCTTTGCGATAGTCGGGCTTACTGTTGGTATCGATAGAGCGTTGTGCTTCGTTTCCTTTGGCTACTTCGCTGTACAATTCTTCGAACACGGGTTTTGTGGCATCCCTGAATTTCTTCCACCAATCCAAGGCTCCCCGTTGTGCAGTGGTAGAACAGTTGGCATACATCCAATCCATTCCGTTTTCCGCTACAAGGGGCATCAATGATTGTGTAAGCTCTTCGATGGTTTCATTAAATGCTTCCGAAGGTGAATGTCCGTTAGCACGTAATACGTCGTACTGTGCGGCAAACAAGCCTTGAATAGCTCCCATCAGGGTACCGCGTTCACCGGTAAGGTCTGAATAAACTTCGCGTTTGAAGGTTGTCTCGAACAGATAACCCGAACCTACGCCTATGCCCAAAGCTATCACTTTTTCTTTTGCCTTACCTGTAGCATCCTGGAATACAGCATAACTGGAATTCAATCCCCGTCCCTGAAGGAACATGCGACGCAGGCTCGTACCTGACCCTTTGGGTGCTACAAGGATTACATCCACATCGGCGGGAGGAACGATTCCTGTACGTTCTTTATATGTAATGGCGAAACCATGTGAGAAATAGAGTGTCTTGCCGGCTGTAAGGTGTTTTTTTACGGTAGGCCAAACTTCGATTTGGGCTGCATCGGAAAGCAAGTATTGTATAATTGTACCTCTTTCGCAAGCTTCTTCTATCTCGAAGAGTGTTTCACCGGGTACCCACCCGTCGGCTACGGCTTTATCCCATGTCTTGGAGTTTTTACGTTGTCCGACAATTACATTGAATCCGTTATCGCGCAAATTGAGGCTCTGTCCGGGTCCCTGTACTCCATAACCGATTACTGCAATGGTCTCATTTTTCAATACTTCTCTCGCTTTTTCCAAAGGAAACTCTTCACGGGTAACTACATTTTCGTCAACACCGCCAAAATTCATAATTGCCATTTTTCTTTTTAATTTATAAAAGGTTTATACTTATACTATCTTCGCTTATCACCGGGGAATAAAGGTAACTTTGCCCCTGCAAACAGCCTCATCTTCATTATTTTTGATGTCAATTGCAAAAATATCCGCATCTAACTCGTTACGATATATTTTAAAGTCCATACCATATCGAGCTTCACTGATATAGTTTATCTCAAAACGCTTTATATATTTTTCATCATATTGCTGCAAAGTGAAGCTGTCGAGCATGTGCTCTATATATTTCACACTGTTTACATGCCGATTGAGGTCGATGTCGCTGTATCGTACGGGATAGGCAAGCAATGGTTCTCCTTGTACGGGTTTCAGCTTCGACTGCCGCTCGATAGGGCACTCCTTGTCCGATATGCGTTCTGCCAGATATTCGAACGTGGTCAAGTCGGCTGATGTGCGGGTTTGCATGTCTATCACTGACCATATAGAACGGGCATATCCATAAATGCGCCCGTCTTTTCCGGCAAACTCAAAATTACGTGCCGAGAAATGCTTATTGTATCCTTCTATCCAAGTAGAAATAACATAGGTATCTCCTATCCGCGGATACGCCTGCATCTCTATTGCCAACCGCGCCAGTACCCATGCCTGGTTGTTTTGTATCAGGGTACTATATCCTACGGCCCACGATTCGGCATGGAATGTTGCCGTCTCCAGTATCCGCTGTGCCAAAACCGTCAGAGGAAGCTCGCCTTGTGCATTGACTTCTGCCGGCTCTACAGCGTATGTGTACGATGCTACTTTCTGAAGTTCCATTTTACCTACTCTCTCCATTATTGCGTCGGCCTTCTTGTTCTTCCAAAAAGATGCTGACGTGTTCTACTGTCGATTTTGTTATGGCCACACGTCCGGAACGGACAAATTGCATAACGCCATACTTACTGAGTTCTTCGAAAAGCTGCTGGGTCTCTTCAGGATGTCCGGACTTTTCTATTACGGTATAGGTACGGTTCACTTCCAGTATACGGGCATTATGCCGGCGTACCAGTTCTTCGATACTGCTATCGTCGAGTAATTTATCGGTAGCTACTTTATAAAGGGCTACTTCCTGATATACGATTTCGTCGTCTGTATAATAGAATGCTTTGAGTACATCAATCTTTTTTTCTATCTGCTTTACGACTTTGATCATCGTATCCAAATCGCTCCAAGTGGTTATGGTAAATTTATGTACTCCTTCGATGGCTGACGCCGATACGGAGAGACTTTCGATATTTAACCGTCGCCGGGTAAAGATAATCGAAATCTGGTTGAGCAACCCGACTTGGTTTTCGGAGTAAACGGTTACGGTATATAGTGTCTTATCCATGATGTTTCTCAGTATTTTTCGTTTACATTCAACATAATATTGGTGACGCATGAACCAGCCGGAGTCATCGGGAAGACCATTCCTTTTTCTTCTACTGCAACATTGAGCAGATAGGCTCCTTTATGGGACAACATTTCTGCAATGGCATCGTCGAGCTGCTCGCGACGTTCGACATCACGGCCTTTTATCCCGTAGGATGCTGCCAAGGCCACGAAATCGGGATTGAGCATAGGGGTTTCGGAATAGCGTTCGTGGAAAAACAGTTGTTGCCACTGCCGCACCATACCCAAAAAGTTATTGTTCAACAGTATTATTTTTACATCGACTCCGTACTGCATGATAACGCCCAATTCTTCTATGGTCATCTGCAATCCTCCATCACCGACAAAAAGGCAAACGGTACGTTCCGGTGCTCCGATTTTCGCTCCGATAGCAGCAGGAAGGCCGAAGCCCATCGTCCCTAATCCGCCGGAGGTAACAATGCTTCGTGTCTGGGTAAACTTGAAATACCGGGCTCCGAACATCTGGTTCTGCCCGACATCGGTTACTAATATGGCCTTATTGGCGGTGGCTTCGGAAACTTTCCTTACCACTTCACCCATCTGTATCGGACCATCTGCCGGAAAGAGTTCTTTAGAAATTACTTTATCATATTCTTTTTCTTCACATACGGTAAAGCTCTCTATCCATGCTGTATGTTTTTTCTTCTCCAATAAAGGTATCAGGCTCGACAGGGTCGCTTTGGCATCACCCAGAACCGAGACTTCTGTCTTGACATTTTTGTCAAACTCAGAGGCGTCTATGTCAAAATGAATCACTTTGGCTTGTCTGGCATAGGTATTCAAGTCACCGGTAACCCGGTCGTCGAACCGCATGCCTACGGCAATCAACACATCGCATTCGTTGGTTTTGATATTGGGACCTACATTACCATGCATTCCCAGCATCCCTTTATTCAAGGGATGGTCAGTAGGCATAGCCGACAATCCCAGTAATGTGCAGCCTACCGGAATATCGGCTTTCTCGACCATCTCCATCAACTCTTGCTCGGCATGGCTCAACACTACTCCCTGCCCCAATAACAGAAAGGGTTTCTGAGCCGCATTTATGAGCTCGGCAGCTTTTTTTATCTCTTCATCGTTTATTTCGGGATAAGGGATATAGCTACGGATATAATTACATTCTTTGTATTCGAACTCTGTCATTCCTTGTTGTGCATCTTTGGCCAAGTCGAGCACGACAGGTCCCGGACGTCCGGTACGCGCAATATAAAATGCTCTGGCTACTGCTCCGGCTATATCGTCGGCATGTCGTATCTGGTAACTCCATTTGGTCACTGGCTGTGTGATACCTACAACATCGGTTTCCTGAAAGGCATCGGTTCCCAACAGGGACGACGATACTTGTCCGGTAATCACAACAAGGGGGGTACTGTCTATCATCGCATCTGTCACCCCGGTTATAATATTGGTCGCTGCCGGACCGGAGGTCACCAACACGACACCTACTTCTCCCGATACACGAGCATGTCCTTGTGCTGCATGGGTAGCCCCCTGCTCGTGCCGTACCAAAATGTGCCGAATCCGGTCTTTATAATCGTACAGGCAGTCGAATACCGGCATTATCGCACCGCCGGGATAACCGTATATAGTTTTTACATTTTCGGCCAGAAGTGAGCGTATCAATGCTTCTGAACCTGATATTTTTTCTTTTGCCATACTGTTTCGTCAGTAAAATAATTGTATAAAGATACTCTATTGATCAAATCATTCTCACGCCACCTTTATCGGCCGAACTTACCATAGCAGCGTAAGCACGAAGAGCTTTGGATATTTCCCGATTACGGCTGCGTGGTGTAAAGGCCTCGCGTCCGCGGGCTTCTTCTTGTGCCCGGCGTTCGGCCAGTTCGGCCTCACTGACTCGTACGTTTATCGTACGTTCCGGTATATTGATATCGATTATGTCTCCATCTCTTACCAATCCGATATTGCCGCCTGCTGCGGCTTCCGGAGAAACATGCCCGATAGAGAGTCCCGAAGTTCCCCCAGAGAAACGTCCGTCGGTAATCAAGGCACACTCTTTTCCCAAATGCCGCGATTTGATATAGGATGTCGGGTACAACATCTCCTGCATTCCCGGCCCGCCTTTGGGCCCTTCGTGCGTGATGACCACCACATCCCCGCTCTGGACTTTACCACCCAAAATTCCTTCGCAGGCTTCTTCTTGTGACTGAAAGACTTTGGCTTTGCCCACAAAATGGAAAATGCTTTCATCAACTCCGGCTGTTTTTACAACACATCCGTCCTGGGCAATATTTCCCTTCAACACAGCCAGACCTCCGTCTTTTACATAGGCATGGTCAAAATCTCGGATACACCCGGATACACGGTCGGTATCGAGTTCTTTATATGTGCTGCTCTGGGAAGCCATTTTCAAGTTGAATTTGTTGGCCGGAGCACTCTTCCAAAGTGCTTCGGCTTCTTCACCGAACTGTGCTCCGTCTATTGCATAACGGTCTATCGCCTCATCTAATGTCATACCGTCGACACGCTTTACCGAAGTATCCAATAGTCCTTGTTTTCTCAATATACTCAATATAGAGAGAATACCCCCTGCCCTATTTACGTCCTGAATATGATAGTGTGAGTTAGGGGCTACCTTGCACAATACGGGCGACTTGCGGGAAAGCATATCTATGTCGTCCATCGAAAAGTCTACTTCTGCTTCATGTGCTATTGCCAACAGGTGTAATACGGTATTGGTGGAACCTCCCATCGCTATATCCATAGTCATGGCATTGAGAAACGCGGGACGCGTGGCTATGCTCCGGGGCAATACGGAGTCGTCGCCGTCACGATAATATTTGTAACAGTTATCGACTATGATTTTGGCTGCTTTTACGAACAATTGTTCGCGATTGCGGTGTGTGGCGACAATCGTACCATTTCCCGGCAACGCCAGCCCCAGGGCTTCGTTGAGGCTGTTCATCGAATTGGCGGTGAACAGCCCCGAACAAGAGCCGCATGTAGGGCAAGCCGAGTGTTCTACCTCTTCTACCTGTTTATCGCTCACCGAGTCATCACCTGCCTCTATCATCACATCTATCAGGTCAAGGGCCCGGCCATCGAGATGTCCGGCTTCCATGGGTCCTCCCGATACAAAAATTGCCGGTATATTGAGCCGCATGGCTGCCATCAGCATGCCCGGCGTGATTTTGTCGCAATTGCTAATACATACCATTGCATCGGCTTTATGGGCATTTACCATATATTCGACACTATCGGCTATAAGGTCTCGCGAAGGGAGCGAATAGAGCATACCGTCATGCCCCATTGCAATACCATCGTCGATAGCTATCGTATTGAATTCAGCGGCGAAGCAACCCAGCTTTTCGATTTCGGCCTTTACTTTCTGCCCGATTTCGTGCAAATGCACATGTCCGGGTACAAACTGTGTAAAAGAATTGACTATAGCGATAACCGGTTTTCCCAGTTGTTCTTCTTTCATTCCGTTGGCTCGCCAAAGAGCTCTTGCTCCTGCCATCCGGCGGCCTTGCGTGCTGGTTGCACTGCGTAACTGATGTTTCATCCTCGTTTCCATTTTCTATATAATAAAAAAGCCTCTCTGATGTTAGAAAGGCTTTATTACTTTATTTTTAGTTTATGTTTCCACATAAAGCAACTACATACCTTTCTCATTTCTCCTCGCGCACGACGACACTGAGTAGAGATAAACCTAATAGGTTAATGAGGTGTATTGTAGTTTGGCTAATCATTACATATTGTTTTAAAATCACATTGCAAATGTATAGGGTTTAGTTCTATTATCCAAATAATATGTCAAAAAAAATGCAGGTTAATTGAAAAAATATTAGAATTGATTCGGGTTTTATTTCAATTTATCATAAATAATTCTCAAAAAATGACAAAGTAATACCTATTTTTCAATCATTTACATCCTGTGACCTTCTCAACGAAACTTCAGTCTCCTACCGGCAACATCTATCCAGTTACCGTAATTTACCTTGAAGGAGATTTAACAATCTCTTAGAGGCGGCTGATGCCATCGGCATTCTGTACGGTGCAGATATATTGTCCAGTTGTTTGGCTTTGCACAATTTATACTTTATGTCTATATTTGTGAAAGAGTAATTTTCAAGTAAATAAATGCACCATGGAAAACCTGACTTACTTTGCCAATGGAGCAGCGTGTATGTTGTTTATGCTGGCTTCTTTGCACTTCAGGCGTAAACCTCAAAACAAGACATTTAATCTCGTTCTATATTATGTATTGTTGTTCTGGGCAATTTTATTCTGGAAAGATATCTTGCTGATGTTGCCGGCCATACGTCAATCCGAGTATGCCGAGACGTTATTAATGTCTATCGACATGTGGGCTGTAGCAGCCTGTGCTTTCTATCTGATGGCCTTACTCCGTCCGCTGGCACTTACCCGAAAATTTGTCATATCGAACCTCCTACCTTACATATTGTTTACTGTCTTCTATATTATTACCGGAAATTATCGAATTTTTGTCGCCAATACCGTATATGCCATAATGTACGGGATTGTAGCCCTTTTTTACTTTGTCAGAGAGATAAAACGATATAATCGTTTATTGCAAAATAATTATTCGAATTTGGATTATATAAACGTAAGATGGCTCAAGCAGGCTTTAGGGCTTCTTGTATGTTGCCTTGTCGTCTGGATTTATAACTGCTTTTTCCCTTCTCCTCCGGTCGATTTTGCTTATTATACTACATCGATTGTTTTATGGTCTGTCATCTGCTATTATAGCGACAGACAAGAAATCGTATCGGAACTGGAGGAGGTAAACCGACCGGAAGAGACCGACAATCTAAAATCGAATTATGTCTTCGTTCCTCTGCTACAAAAACTACTGACACCGGAGTTTTTGTCGGATAATCCCCAGTTGACAGTAAAGGAACTGGCCAGTCTATTGGGGACCAACAGGACTTACTTATCTGAATATCTTAATAATGAATTGAATACAAACTTTTTTGACTTTATCAACTCTTACCGGCTGCAACAGGCAGAGGTTTTCCTCTCAGATTCTAATTGCCGGTATACTTTGGAGGAAATAGCTGAAAAGACCGGATTCAATTCTATATCGACATTCCGCCGGGCATTTTATAAAAAACATAATTGTACTCCCTCACAATTTAAAAAGCTGCAATCAAAGTCTTTTTTTTAGAATTTTATTATTACGGGATATTCGGACGGAACAGTCCTTACCGGTGACCCTGTTACACCAAATCGAAATTTTCTTCTTGTCGGGGTATGTGTGAATCTGCTATTTTTTACTTTTTATATCGCCAATCCGGCGGGAGATTCCAATTCCAATAAAAATTTCTTAGCCGGCAAACCGCCTCCATATCCCGTAAGTGTATGGTTACTGCCGATAACCCGATGGCAAGGTACAAACAAGGATATGGGATTTTGACCGTTTGCATTGGCTACAGCTCGCACAGCTTTCGGCTCACCTATACGAACAGCCAGTTTTCCATAGGATATGGTAGTCCCATAGGGAATCTTCAATAACTCACTCCATACGTGTTGTTGAAAGTCGGTTCCGGTAAAAAGTAAAGGTATGTCGAATACAGTTCTTTTACGGGCAAAATATTCGTTCAACTGGCCGACGGCTTCTGCTATCACTCCTGATTCTTCCTCTCTGTAAGCAGCCCGCAGCTTCTTCTGTATTTTCTTATCGATAGTCTGCCTGCGACGTTCTATCAGCCAATCGCAAAGACAAAGTTTTCCGTCAAATGAGCCGAGAATCATCTCTCCGCATGGAGAATCATAATGCTGTATACAAATTGTTTCCATAGGACTTTATTCCGGTTTTATTTTAGATAATATGTTATTAACTATAAATAAACTATTCAAAGTATATTCATCACACATCTGTCGCTAAGATAATGATTAATAATCAATGTTTTTTGATAAATATTCGTTTATTTTTGATTTGTATTGCAAAATCATCTCTATATTTTTCTTATTTACGAATAATAGCAGCGTGTATGACGCTTTGTCATAGTCACCTCCCCAAGACGGGATTAACATCAATAGTCCTTGCTCCAAAGACAGCGCCGAATATCTCAACTTGAATTGATTACTACACCATAATGCAGCTGAACAAAAGCAACTTCAAATAACTGATAATGAGTTTATTGCTCATATCTCATCCTATACCGCGCGGCTCATCGTCACACACCCCTTCATCCCCTCTCAAGAGGGGAATTTGATACATTAAATACTCATTTTCAAACAGAAAAGTAGTATCCTAATCTCCCCTCTCGAGAGGGGCGGGGGTGTGTGACGCTCAAGCTCTGCTTCCTAAAATCAAAAACTCTCACTATTGATTGACGGATAACTCCTCTCAACACCAAACACAACTTCCTGCAACATTTCTGCCTATGCCGCACTGTCCACCGTAACACACCCCTTTATCCCCTCTCAAGAGGGGAATATTGCATTATAACTATCTTATTTTCAAATGAAGAGACATGATTTGCAATATGATACAAATCGTGTCTCTTCTACCCAAAAGCGGCTTATTTTAGAGCGTATTCAAATTTTCCGATAAAACGTTTTCTTTCGGTTTGTTTTCTCATTTGTACGCACCAAACAGCCTCCACTATCATCCTCATAAAATCAGGAGCAAACAGCCTCCAACGAAATTCTGTAAGCCGGTTCGAGCAAAAGCCAAACCGACTCTTATTCTTTATTTTACCATTTAACGGGAGTATCCAATATATTTCCGTCTGCAGCATCTTCTGTTGTAAATGTATCTCCTCGATATTGTACACAGAGCATAATAAGAGGTTCTTCACCGTTATTACGTACAGAGCGCTTGCCGTCCGGGGCTACGCGAACAACACTCCCTTCTGATACCGGAAATATTTGTCCGTCTACTTGAAATTCTCCTTTTCCTTTGAAAAAGAAATAAAGTTCTTCATGTTTTTTATGTGTGTGCAAAAATCCGGTTTCCGTTCCCGGACGGAATATCTGAAATGAGAATTCTCCTCCTGTCGCCCCCACGGCTCCACCACCGAATACTTTTCCCGGAATTTTCACCTCCGGTCCCAACTCTAACAGATAATCACCCAATTCGTCCAATTTGCCTACATTTACTGCACTAAAATTTTCTGCGGCTGCAATTTTTTCAATTTGTTTCATCTTCGTAATTTTTTCAGCGACCTTATTGTTTAAAGGGAATCGCTATGTTTCACTTCATTTTGTTTACCCTGCAAATATATATGTTAAAAATCGAAATATCAATAAGTTACAATTTTGTTACATAGTTACTTTTTTCTCGGTTTTGCAGAGAATCAACCGATTGTCCATTAAAAAAATATATTTCATATTTCCAATCTACCATAAACGCTACACCCCGATATAGATAAAACAAGATTGTCGCTACACTCGACTTTCAGTTTATTGTGTAAATTTGCCGTCATTGACAAACAATTTCATGTATAATTACAATAAGAATCACTTAAATAAAATGCCAGTTATAGATTATGTTTTCAGAGCAGCTCAAAGCTGTGAAGTGGCAGAGATATTCGGATTATATGTTGAACGTGTCTGCTGGATGGATGAAAATAATATAAATCAGTGGAATACAACCGGCTATCTTGAACGATATCCGGTCTCATATTATAAGGAACAATGTGAACTCGGCTCATTATATATTTTGCTCAATGCCAATGACGGCAAATTGGTCGGGGCTGTGGTACTCTATCAGAGTGATGACCGTTGGCTGGATAAGGCCGATGTTCCAGCCTATTATATTCATAACCTCGTGACAGCCCCTGGAGTGAAAGGTGCCGGAGTACGGATAATTGAGGAGTCGGAACGGTTGGGCATTGAACACGGCAAGCATTGTATGCGCCTTGACTGTGCTGAGGACAATATTTATCTCAATGAGTACTATGCCTCTAAAGGTTATGTGGAGGCCGGACGATGCAAGGATGGGCTTTATGTAGGTATCCGCAGGGAAAAAAGACTACCTGTTATCATTTCAAGGTTATAAACATCCGTGTTGCATTTTCTTTGCATAGAATAATACTTTGGATTCGCTCCTGCAAAACCAGATTACAGTGAGTTACCGACACCTACACAAATCGCAAAAAAGATTTAACAAAAATCTTCTCCGTTCCTGTGGTCATTGAACTCTTGGGTAGTTTCATTTATTTATGGCTTCCGATGGCTTCATGCCAAAAGAAAAAGGAAACGTAACAAACGCTATTCCAGCTGATTCGCTACGCTATTCCCCAATTAGCTATTCCATTATGTGCTTATTTTAACAAATAAGCTAACAAGTATGTAAAATGTTAATTTTAAAGGATAAAATCGTTAATCAAAATCCCGATTTAACAAATCATGTTAAATGAGATGCATTTTGTTAAGATAAAAATAGCATGAAATAAAACATATTTCTATATTTGAATTAAGATTTTCATGGAATTAAGGTTTAGGTTAATTAAGAACAAGAAAAAAGGTTGTCGGGAGACAACCTTCTCTTGTATAATAGGGTACTTTATTTTTATATAATAGCTTACGGTTTATTTTTTCTTTAATGAATAATTCAGTTTGGACTGTGGCAATTTCATATCCTGACCTAACATAATGATGCTATCATTCATATCGAGGAAATTGAACACGACGCCTGCGGAATCATTCAGCTGGAATATGGAAGAGGATTTAGGGCTTATCTTCCCATTTTTTATAATACCCCATTGCCCTTCTTGTATAAAGGTGGTATCTTTACCTTTATTGGCTCCCAGGTATGTCATAGACAACTGGTAGACACTGTCTCCATTGGCGGTCTGCCCCAATTCCAATACATATTGTATTCCTGCGACATCGGCTCCCGGTAGTATACCTTCGTATACGGCTATTGTCGCCGTATCGGGAACTAAGGAATCTGTCACCATTACTACTTCTGTCGTAGAGGCATTATTAGATTTGCCTGAACAAGATGCCATACTGACGATACCCAGCAAAGCAAAGAAATAAATCAATTTTTTCATACTACAATTTTTTTTATTTTCTATATCAAAAAGCCTGTTTCAATATTATATAACTCGACATCGGTCTTAAAGTCTGTCCAAATTTTCCCATAAAAATAATTAATTCAAGTCTTCTTTCCTTTTTTCTTTCGGTCTGTTTAGCTGTCTTCACTTGTCTAATAGCCTGATATCCTCGCAAAAACCGGAAAACAGTCTCAAAAGAAATTCCCAAAGCCGACCCGTGTAAAATCCAGACAGCCTCTTACAGCATATCCAAAACGGGCTTTACTTGTACCCACGTTTATAA
>UMEI01037116.1_pt1 | contig 40046 bp, 29 predicted proteins | sample 1964711 | NCBI WGS metagenome assembly UMEI01 (sample SAMEA4836016, study PRJEB28245) | human gut metagenome | biome: gut microbiome; material: fecal sample | place: Denmark | collected 2008 | reverse complement strand
CCCCCTGCCGATACCAAAGCATCGGTAAAAATTACCGCTGCTACTAAAATAGACGGTACGGAGCCAGAACGCACCACGACAATCAATGTTACAGCTGCCGACGGTATCTCTACCCGAGAGTATAAAATCATTTTCGAAGAAAGTAACGAAATCCTTCGCGAAGGATTTGCATCCGAAGACCGTCCCGAAAAATTTACATATCCCAATAAAACAAACTGGATTATAGATGCCAATGCAGCACAAAACAATGGAGTATTTTTCGGAAACAATTCTATCCGGCCCAAGGGCAGTGATTTTACCGATGACTACTTTACAATAGACAACTGCACTTCGGCCGGTATTCTCTCCTTCTACCTGAAAAACAGAGGTGACAATGCCAACGCCATATTGACAGTATCCTATCAAAAGACCTCTGATAGCAACAATTGGATTGAACTTAAAACAATTCCCGATAGCGAAATCGGAACTTCTTACGAAAAAATCAGCTTACCCATTAATTCCGGAGAACCGGTAAATATTAAATTCCATATCCAAAAAACAGCCGGACTCATCGGATACAATATCGACGATATCTCTTTGACCCCGTTCATAGCTACAAAACAGGAAAACGAGAAGACGGGCAAAGATATAGTTTTTGCAAATGGGAATACGATTCATTTACAAACTTCCATTCCTACCAATTACACTTTATACAATATAAACGGACAAATATGTACAACCGGAAACGTATCAGGAGAATACACATTATCCGTCGATACAGCCGGAATGTATATTATTTCTCTGCAAAACGCCAATGGCAAATCGGTACACAAAATAATCATACCATAATGAAGCCCGACAAGTACACCTCTTGTTTCAAGAGGTGTACTGCTCCAATCCCAAAAAGAAAAAAACAGTATAAATACAATTACTATAATCTTTTGATACCATCGACATGAGCCGAATATTATATACCTTCATCACATTGCTTTTCACTCTCGAAACAATAGCCGAAATCTCTGTTATTCCGGCTCCGCTTTCGATAAAAGAAACACAAAACGAATATCGTTCAGGAACCAAAATAGAAATCTGCTACAACCCGTTACTGAAAAACGAAGCTGAATATCTGCAATCGATATTCACAAAAGAAGGACTGCAATGCGCTTTGGCCACCGGTATCAAAACAAAAAACAGTATCGTTTTAGATCTCTCATCCAAAATAAAAGGAAAAGAAGCCTATTCGCTGGAGACTTCTTCCCAAACCATACATATTTCAGCCTCATCACCTACCGGGATTTTTTACGGAATACAAACTCTTCGGCAACTCATCCGTATCGACAACAAACAAATAGTTGTACCGGGGGTATCGATACAAGATAGACCGTCTTTTCCCTGGCGTGCTTTCATGCTTGACGAATGCCGACACTTCAAAGGAAAAGAATGTGTAAAACAACTGTTAGACGAAATGGCCTTTCTGAAAATGAATACTTTTCATTGGCATCTGACCGATGACCAAGGCTGGCGCATAGAAATAAAAAAATATCCGCTCCTGACCCAAATCGGAGCATTCAGAGACTCCACTCAACTCGAAAACTCCCGTAGTAATAAATATCTGCAAAAACCTCATGGCGGATTTTATACTCAAGAAGAGATTAAAGAAATCATCCGTTATGCCGACCGGCTGCATATACGTATCATCCCGGAAATAGAAATGCCGGGGCATGCCGGAGCAGCTATCGCCTCATATTCCTGGCTCGGTTGTACAGGCAAGCCAATACCCGTTCCCTGTAAATTCGGAGTAAACTACGACATTCTGGATGTTACTAATCCCGAAGTTTACTCCTTCATCGAAGGCGTATTGGATGAGGTTATCAACCTGTTCCCTTCACCTATCATTCACATTGGCGGTGACGAAGTCAAATATGACCATTGGAAAGCATCCTCGGCCATCACGCAATATATGGAAAAAAACAAAATCAAAAATCCGGCTGAACTTCAAATTGACTTCACCAACAAGATATCTCGTATGCTTAGCCAAAAAGGTAAACGAATGATTGGCTGGAACGATATAACCGGAGACAAAATTCACAATTTTCAAGCAGAAGACGAAACCGGAAGCAGTGCACAACTGGCACCGGGAACCATCGTTCAATTCTGGAAAGGAGACAGTACCCTTATAAGAAAAACATTAGAAAAAGGATTCGATATCGTAAATTCTTACCATATCTACACCTATCTCGACTATACTTACAAGAAAACCCCGCTTGAAAAAGCATATTCCTTCTCTCCCATTCCGGAAAATATTCCGGCCGAACTCAAAAAACACATACTCGGTTTAGGTTGCCAAATGTGGACTGAATGGCTACCCACCTGTGAAAGCGCACAAAAAATGATATTTCCTCGAATTGCAGCACATGCCGAAACTGGATGGACAGCTCCGGAAAGCAAAAACTTCACCCGATTCTCCAATGCATTGCAAGGACTCCTGAAACACTGGGACAAAGTCGGAATAAAATACGGAGATTTCAAATAAACCTGTACTGATAACCTCACAAACATTAGCATGACAACACAGAACGAAACACACGACCCCATAATGAACAAGAAAAACTTTATCATCTCCATAGCCATTATGGGAGGATTATTTTTCACATTTGGCTTCGTATCTTGGGTAAATGCCATACTCATTCCATATTTCCGTATCTCATGTGAACTGACACACTTCCAATCTTATCTGGTGACTTTTGCTTTTTACATTGCATACTTTGTGATGGCTATTCCGGCATCTATACTGCTCAATAAATTCGGATTCAAAAAAGGAATGATGTATGGGCTCTGGGCCATGGCTTTAGGAGCCTTACTATTTGTCCCTGCAGCTTCTACACGTACATACGGCCTGTTCCTTACCGGTCTTTTTACTCTCGGCACCGGACTGGCCATTCTACAAACGGCAGCTAATCCCTATGTAACAATCATAGGCCCCATCGAAAGTGCTGCCCGACGTATCAGCATCATGGGGCTTTGTAACAAATTTGCCGGAATCATATCTCCACTTATCTTTGCAGCACTGGTCTTACGTACCACCGACAACGAGCTATTTGCCCAACTGAATCAAAATCTGATTGTCGGCCCCGAACGGGAAGCGATATTGGACGAACTCATCCGAAGAGTCATGCTCCCATACACCGGGCTGGCTATCCTGCTATTCCTTTTCGGAATAGGAATCTATCGTTCGCCTCTGCCCGAAATCAATACCCGGCAAGTAAATAACGAAGAAGACAGTACTGTAACCGAAAAAAACAGCATCTTGCAATATCCGCATCTTATTTTAGGAGCATTGGCCATATTCCTGCATGTCGGGACTCAAGTTATTGCCATAGATACAATTATCGGTTATGCCGAAAGTATGGGCATAGGGCTTGTCGAAGCCAAAGTATTCCCTTCCTATACTCTTACTTGCACCCTAATCGGGTACTTCTTGGGTGTACTATTCATTCCCAAAGTTATATCCCAGACCAGGGCCCTAATTCTATGCACGACATTAGGGCTTATATTTTCTTTAGGTGTAATATTCGCTTCAGGCGACATCACCTTATTCGGACATCGAACCGACCTGTCCATCTGGTTTCTCGTACTGATGGGATTGCCCAATGCTCTGATTTATGCAGGTATCTGGCCATTGGCTATCAACGGGTTAGGGCGCTTTACCAACTTAGGGTCCTCCTTACTCGTAATGGGACTTTGTGGAAATGCATTCTTACCTATGATATACGGCATACTGGCCGACCATTACGATGTACGCACCGGATATTGGGTACTCATCCCCTGTTTCCTCTATCTCATCTTCTTTGCAATATGGGGACATAAAATCAAAAACTGGAAAAGCATAAAATAAAACAATATGAAACGCATCAAGATATTTAACGGTAATATCATCACTCCGTACCGAACCATTACCGATGGTACGATAATTATCGAAAACGGTATTATACAAGAAGTTAGCGAATCTCCTGTCGAAATAACTGATGCCGAAACAATAGATGCCAATGGCGCATGGATAGCACCCGGATTCATCGACTTGCATACTCATGGAGCCGGTAACTACGATTTCATGGATGGTACGGTAGAAGCATACCTCCAAGCTGCCCGCATGCATGCCACCCACGGTACTACTCTGCTTTTTCCCACAACCCTCACCAGCACCAAAGAACTGCTGTTCGAATCTTTCGATATTTACCGGAAAGCAAAGGTACTCAATCGGGAAGGTGCAGCATTCGGAGGCCTCCATTTGGAAGGCCCCTATTTCGCCATGAGCCAGAGAGGAGCACAAGACCCGCGCTATATACTTTCTCCCGATCCGAAAGATTACATGGAAATTCTCGAACGCTCAACCGATATTGTACGTTGGAGTGCCGCCCCGGAACTGCCGGGAGCTCTTCCATTTGCCAATGAACTATCTCGACGGCACATACTGCCTTCCATTGCCCATACCGACGCCATATACGAAGAAGTTTTAAAAGCCTTTGAATACGGATTTACACACATAACCCACTTTTACTCATGTATGCCCGGTATTACTCGGCGAAATGCTTTCCGTTATGCCGGAGTCATCGAAGCAGGGTATTTGATAGAAGGCATGACGGTAGAAATTATTGCCGACGGAATACACGTCCCGGAAAGCCTTCTCAAACTCGTATACAGAATAAAAGGCCCGGATAATATAGCACTGATTACCGACTCGATGCGGGCAGCTGGGATGCCCGAAGGAAAAAGCATATTAGGAAGCCTGTCGGATGGCCAGGAAGTAATTGTCGAAGACGGAGTAGCTAAATTACCTGACAGAACAGCCTTTGCCGGAAGCGTAGCGACAACTGACCGACTGGTACACACCGCAATTACCCTCGCCGGAATACCTTTGCCCGAAGCTGTACGCATGGCTTCATCAACTCCGGCACGTATAGCCGGAATACAGGAGCGGAAGGGAAGTCTCGTCCCGGGAAAAGATGCCGACATCGTCATATTCGATGATTGCATAGATATAAAAACGACCATCATAAACGGAAACATAATATATAAAAAACAAGATATATGAATACCGAATTAAAAAAAGATAATCTGAACGTAAAAATATACGATACACGTAAGCAGATGGGTGAAAAAGCGGCAGAAGAAGCTGCGGCATACCTCAAAAGTCTACTTTCCAAACAAGAACAGGTAAATATCATATTTGCAGCAGCACCTTCTCAGAATGAGTTTTTGGAATCCTTATCCGTCACCCCGGGCATAAAATGGAGTCGGATAAATGCCCTTCACATGGACGAGTACATCGGACTTGATAAAGATGCACCACAAGGGTTCGGCAATTTCCTGAAAGAAAGAATTTTCGACAAAGTTCCTTTCAAATCGGTACACTATCTCAACGGGCAAGACCCCGACCCGATACATGCTTGTCAAGTATATGAAAAAGTATTGTCCGAATTCCCGGTAGATATTGTCTTCATGGGCATTGGCGAAAATGGTCATATTGCTTTCAATGATCCTCATGTTGCCAACTTTAACGATACAAAAAGAGTAAAAATTGTCGACCTCGACGACAGATGTCGTCACCAACAAGTAAACGACGGCTGTTTCAAACATATCAACGAAGTGCCGACCCATGCACTTACACTTACTGTCCCGGCACTTTTAAAAGCTGCACGCATATTCTGTATAGTTCCGGCGCAGACCAAAGCCTGGGCCGTAAAAGAAACGTTAACAGGAAAAATTTCAGAACACTGTCCGGCTTCTGTACTTCGTACTCATCCCCATGCTACATTGTATGTAGACAATGACAGTGCAGCCCTCTTCCTCCAATCTTCAAATCGATAATTATGAAAAAAATAAAACCGATACTTATCCTTTGTATGATACTGCTCACCGGTTTGCCTGTGAGTGCTCATACCTATTCTATCATCCCATATCCGAAATCGCTGATTCCTCAAGAAGGAGAATATATCTTTAAAAACGGGCAAAAAATTTCGTTCCCTACTGAAATATCAGAAGTGGCAAAAGAATTTATCTGCCGTATAAAAACCGTAACCGGTATAAATCTGGTCACAATATCGGAAAGCAAAAAAGCAGACATATCCTTCACCTTGCAAAAAAATATGGCAAATGAGGCTTATAAACTGCACATAACCCCCACACATATTACCATTCAAGCATCTACTCCGGCAGGATTTTTCTATGCTATACAGAGCTTATACCAACTCATGCCTCCCGAAATAAGCGTTAACAAACGTACAGAGAGTGTAAATGTATGGAATGCTCCTTGCGTACAAATCGATGATGAACCGAGATTTGCTTATCGGGGCATGATGCTCGACGTAGCACGATATTTCATGCCCAAAGAATACGTATTGGAATTTATCGACCGACTGGCTGCCCAAAAAATCAACACATTCCACTTTCATCTGACCGAAGACCAAGGCTGGCGCATAGAAATAAAAAAATATCCGAAACTGACCTCTGTCGGAGCTACACGTCCTTACACGATGGTCGGATACAAAACATTCCATGCACCGATTATCCCCGATAATACAGTGCACCAAGGATATTATACACAAGATGACATTCGCGAAATTGTCGCTTATGCACAAAAACGCTTCGTCACCATTATTCCCGAAATAGAATTACCGGGACACAGTTCCGCTGCAGTTGCAGCTTATCCCGAACTGTCTTGTGGTATAAAAAACCGGTATGAAGTAGTAAAAACATTCGGTATATTCGACAATGTATTCTGCCCAAATGAAAAGACTTTCCGTTTCTTAGAAGATGTATTCTCCGAGGTGGCTGCACTCTTCCCTGGAACCTATATACACATTGGTGGAGACGAATGTCCCAAAACAGCATGGAAACAATGTTCTCATTGTCAAGGGCTGATGAAAAAATTAAATCTAAGGGATGAAAACCAGTTACAAAGCTACTTTATTCACGAAGTAGAAAAAATAGTCAACCGACAAGGTAAACAAATAATCGGTTGGGACGAAATACTTGATGGAGGATTGGCCCCCAATGCTACAGTAATGTCATGGCGAGGAGAAAAAGGTGGAATCGAAGCTGCAAAATCTGGGCATTCAGTAATCATGATGCCGAATGCCGACACCTACTTGAACTATTATCAGGAAGACCCGGAATACGCCCCCATAGGTTCAGGAAGTTTTCTACCGATAGAACAAGTATACAGCTATGAACCTATCCCGGCTCAAATGAACGATAGAGACAAAAAATATGTATTGGGAATGGAAGCCGCATTATGGACTCCATATATGAAAAATCCGGATGTGGTAGATTATTACATGTATCCCCGATTTTATGCCGTTGCCGAGGTTGCCTGGACTCCTGCAGAAGCAAAAAATTATACGGATTTCCTTGCCCGCATACGTAAACAATACGCCCGGCTCGATTTACAACAGGTAAAAGCTTGCCGCAACTATTTCGACGCTTACATCGACGGAGCATTCAACAAACGCACCCGAAAGTTCGAAGTACGTATTACCGGAATGATACCCGGTTCGGAAATAAGATACACGACTGACGGGCACATTCCGACTCTTGCATCAAACGTATACTCTAACCCGATAGTACTCCATAAAAATACGACCATTAAAGCTGCAATATTTACTCCTGACGGCAATATAACCGGAAAAATAACAGAGAAAAATTTTGTCGTAAATAAAGCCACCGGTAAAAGCTATATATGCAATGTACCCTACCGATTCAAACCGGACAATCCCGGAGCCAAAGATTACTCTAAATTCAATTTCTGCGGCCTCACCAACGGAATCAAAGGTTACCTCAACCATGTACATCCTTGGGTAGCCATACGCCCGACAACCATAACCGAAATCACTATCGACCTCGAAAAGCAGGAACAATTCAGCTCGATAAGATACTCCGTGCTCAACGGTTATGGCCAAGAAGCCGTAGCTCCACAAGAGACGTGGATAGAAATATCCGATGACAACAATAATTTCAAAGAAATAGCACACCGGAACTTTACATACCATATCGAAAACAAATGGCAAATATTCGAGCATAATTTTACATTCGCGCCCCAGAAAGCCCGTTATGTAAAAATAAAGCTTAAAAACGGGTATCTGCCACACAAGCTGGGAGGATTTCCTGTACCCGAAGAGAAGGAAGGTTCTCTCGGAATGATATTTATTGATGAAGTAGAAATAAACTGATAACTTTGTAAAAATCATATATATGAGAAACTCCATAAAATACGGACTGATAGCCTTGATACTGAGTATCTCGTGTATCGGGCACGCAACGGAAAATCCGATAGAAAAAGCAGACCTGACTCCAGAACAAATACAGCGAGCCAAAGCATTCAAACAAGTACTCGGAACAGACAAAGGATACCGGAGTGGCGCATATGTTTATACCAAACGAAGCATAGATGACTATATGAAAGAACCGGAAAAACTGGCTGCCCGACTGGCAGTACTGGGATTTACCGATGTATATTTAGGTTCGGAAAAAGCATTATCCGGAGAAGCTGACGACTACATGAAATGGCAGAAAACATTCATACGAGAAGCACACAAATACAATCTTAAAGTCCATGCTTTACGCTTGAGCAGCGCCAAACTGTATGTCAGTGATATGAAAATACTCGAAGACTGTAATTCGGTCATCAATTATAACTACTCCGTGAAAAAAAGTGACCGTTTCGATGGCGTATCGGCCGATCTCGAACCTCATATTCTGAAAAAAGGATTCATAGACTACCCCAAAGAACTGACCTTAGTCTGGGACTCCAAAAACAATTTCGGTAAGGGGAAAGACAATGACCTGTTACTAAAACGTACTGTAGAGGTGATGAAACTTGCCCAAAAGGAACTCAGGCCACTCCCCCTTAGCCAAGCATTAGGTTTCTTCTTCCAACCTCGTGTAAACAACGGATTGCTCGAACACGGAGGTGCCGATGAGTTTTTACAATATTGTGACCAGCTCATCGTCATGGCATATAACTATAAACCAAGCCGAGTATTCGAAATGGCCGAACCGATATTGAAAGCAGCCGAAAAAAGCAAAAATCATCCCAAGAGCGTAAGCGTCTGTGTAAAAACCAGTCTCGGAACCGTAGGAGACGAAGGTCCTGTCACCTCATTCCAAACTCATGGATGGGACTATATGATAGAAGCTATAAAATATTTGGTAGAAAAAGGGAGTACGTATCCAGCATTTCGAGGAGTAGACATTTTTGAATTTCAGGGATTTGAAATGATGTGGAACAATAAGGTAAAACAATAATCCAAATGAAAAAAATACGATTTTACCTAAAAGCCTGTCTAAATTTTGCCCGGACATATAACCCATGTATCGGGACATTCAGACAGGTTCTTACTCTTCTACTACTTTCCGGTTGCTTGTTTAGTTGCGGAAATGACGACAAAATTTCTGACAGTCCGGCATTTATAGAAGTACCGGAAGAACCGACAGAACACGAAAAAGAATTGTCCGAAACCGCAGAAGCAACTTCCCTGATGCTCTCCAAAGCAATTCGGTTCAGAAGCCTGATACAAGAAAAAGAAACATATAGCAGCAGTGTATATGTCTACTCCAGAACAATATCCAAATATCAGGACAATCCGCAAAAATTAATTGCCCGCATCGCCTTATTAGGATTCACAGAAGTATATCTCTCTACCCCTCAAAAATCATTACAGGGAACCGACCCCAAAGGCTATCAATGGCTGAAAACATTTATTGCTGCTGCTCATCGATATGAAATAACCGTCTACGCATTGCGATTAAGCGACACTCGTCTATATGTCGATAGTAACCTGCTATATAACGAAACTGGCTGGGTAGACCAATATAACCGCTCAGTAGCTGCAAATGAAAAAATAGACGGCATATCAGCCGATTTAGAACCTCATGTATTGAAAAAAGATGGAGAATCGACCCCCATAGGGCTAGATATTTTTTGGGACAGTACATCGAACTATGGAATAGGAAAAGAAAATGACCAGCTCCTTGAACGGACCCTGAACCTGCTACATATTGCTCGGGAAGAAATAGCACCCTTACGACTCAACGAAGCCATTTCATTTCTATATCAACCTAAAATAAACGAAAAGAAACTGTCATTTGGAAGCACTCCGCAATTTTTACAGTATTGCCATTCGGTTATCGTCATGGCTTATTATTATAAGAAAGAGACTATTTGGAACCGAAGCAAACCCATACTTACAACAGCCGGAAATACTTCAAACCAGAGTGTCAGTATATGTGTCAAAACAAGCCTCAACACCTATGGGGATAATGGAGATACCAATACTTCCCTACAACCTCAAGGTTGGGATTATTTGCTCGAAACCATAAAATACATTTACGACAATGGTAAGTCTTATTCCTGTTTCCGAGGGATGGATTTCTTCGAATACGAAGGTTTGGAAACCATGTGGGAATGGATAAACGACAAAAATTGACATTTTACAAGACTCTTTAAATAGAAATAAGGCTCACTAAAAGCCCGTTACTTTTTTACTATAATTAAGAATTTATCGAATATGAAATGGATAACGGGTATTTAACGAATGACAACAGGATTACTTCCAAAAGACAATATACAAGCTTCCTCGGAAAAAACAATATCTCCTTTTTCCGAAAAGAGCCGGATATATGTAACGACAAAATACACGCCAAAACAAAAAATTTCTTCTATCCGGAAATTTAGACGACTGGTCCTTAAAGTATTTGGAGATAACAAATTAAATTATTTTATTTGCATATACCTTTTTTCTATGAAATATATGCTTATTCACCATTGTGGCTTATTGAAATACCTAATATTATTTTTTCTCTTTATTACAAACATCAGTTTCACTCAGGCCAATAAAGAAAATGTCCTGTTCGAATCATTAACCGTAAAAGACGGATTACCTCAAATGAGTGTCCTTGACATCACACAAGACACTCAGGGATACATCTGGATGGCAACACGCGATGGACTGGCTCGATACGATGGCTATTCGTTCGACATATTCAGAAATGACGAAAACGACACACTATCGATAAGTAACAATTATGTTGTCTCCGTACAGGAAGACAAAAACAAAAACTTATGGATAGGAACCTTATACGGACTGAATCGATACAATGCTAACACAGAAACATTTACTCGTTTTTACCATTCACCAATAAACGACAACACTCTCAGTTCTAACGAAATACGGAAAATATATATAGATGATGATAACAACGTATGGATAGGCACAACTAACGGACTGAATCTGTATTTACCGAAAGAAAACAAATTTCTTCGCTACTGTGTCAATCCCGGCATCGACCACAGGGTCAGCGCAATCTTACGTATAGGACAAACCATACTTACCGGAACAGATTCAGGACTCTATACCTTATCATTACAGACAAACAAAATAAAGCAATTATCTATCGGAAATTTCAAAGAACTATCCGTAAAAGCCCTTTATAAGGGAAAAAATGAAGATATATATATCGGTACATTTAACCAAGGGCTTCTTATAATCGATAAAAATTTCAAACTAAAGGAACAGCACCTCAACACTCCATTAAAAGATAACTCATTAAGCAACAATTCCATACGATGCATAACAGCGAACAAACACGGACAGTTGCTAATCGGGACCTTCAATGGACTGAATATCTTTGACCCTGAAACCGGCAATTTCCGTTCATTTAAGCAGCAGGCCGATAATCTGAGCGGACTATCACACTTTTCCATCCACTCGGTCTGCTGCGACAGCGCCAATACAATCTGGATAGGAACTTGGGCGGGAGGAGTCAACTATTGTAACTTGGACAATAACAACATCTTCCAACTCCACTCTCCCGTATACAACGGCAAACGATTATTAGGTATCGTCGGCCCTTTAGTAAAAGATGCAAATGGAATATGGGTAGGTATGGAAGGAGGCGGACTGCTCTACTATGAAAACTCCACCGATAAATACGAACGCTACATTCCCGACAAAAGCAATGCATCCAACTTCAGGTCGAACATCGTAACAAGCCTGCATAAAAAAGGACACCTCTTATATGTAGGAACTAACAATGGTATCCTTTATCAGTTCGATACCCGTAACAGGCAATTTATACAAAAACAAGTATTACCCGGTACACCATCGATTGTCACTATACACAGCGACAGAAGCGGAAATATCTTATTAGGAGTACAAGATACTTATGGGCTGATAATCATATCTCCCGAAGGACATATACAAAACCGGTTCAAAGACAAGTCGGGAAATGACATAACATTCAACAATATTTGTTCCATCATCGACGACGGTCCAGACACCTTCTTGCTGGGAAGTAATACTCAAGGCATATATCAATACAACCTACAAAGCAAAGAATACGCATTTTATAACCTAAAAAATCCGGAATTAAAAGGTCTCGAAACCAAAGTAAACCAACTCTATCAAGATTCCCGAAAAATAACTTGGGTAGCCACTGCCCAACAAGGAATACTTTGCCTGGATAAAGACAAAAACATTATACAAACCATCTCGACCTCGGACGGTATGAAATCTAATACCATATGTGCCATCAATGCAGATAAAGACGGGAATATATGGGCATCGACTCTATCTTCTATCACTCAAATAGAAAAAGACAACTATAAAATAAAAAATTACGGAGGGTTCAAAACAAATGAATTTGCCTTGCGTTCATGTCTCTCAACCGACTCGATTATCTATTTCGGAGGAGATATGGGATTTATCGCTTTCGACCCATCCCAAATAGAAATAAACACGTTCGTTCCTCCAGTCGTTATAAAAGAAGTTCTTGTAAATAACACTAAAGTATCGTTGAGAGAGCTCGACTATCATCATCAAAAAATTGTTCTCCCTTACGATCGTTCAAATATAACATTTGAATATAGAGCCCTAAACTATATTCGCCCAGAACAAAACCAGTACGCTTATCGCATGGAAGGATTCGACAAGGACTGGATACAAGTAGGTAACCGCTTAATTGCTCATTATACCAATCTGCCGGCAGGAAAATATACATTTCACGTAAAAGCAGGGAACAATGACAATGTATGGAACGAAAAAGGCGTTACCCTCGATATAGAAATACTCCCTCCACCCTGGAAAACATGGTGGGCATATATCGCATATATTGCTATCTTTTTAGGACTTGTCGCTTCCTATCTGAGATATTTACAAATGCGTGTAAAACTTACCAACGATGTAAAAATAAAACAAATAGAACAAGAAAATTCAGAAAAGTTACATGCCGACCGCATCAATCTGTTTACCAACTTTTCTCATGAATTGCGTACCCCTTTAACGCTAATCATAGCCCCATTAGAAGATTTGTTGGGCCGAGCGGATACAACCGCTTCGGTAAAAAAATCATTAGGACTGATGCACAACAATGCCAAACGACTTCTATTTCTTGTAAACCAACTGATGGATTTTAGAAAAAAAGAAGCAGGCAAATTACAAATCAAAGTAGCCGAAGGGAATTTTTCCTTATTTGTAGAAGAGATAGTTATCGCTTTTCAAGAATTGGCAAACTCCAGACATATGACACTGGAATATTTCGGAAAAGAAGACAACGTATGCCTTTGGTACGACCGTTCGTTGATGGAAAAAGTGTTGTTCAACCTATTGTCCAATGCTTTCAAGAACACGCCCGACAAAGGCAAAATTGTGCTCAAAGTTCATCAATATCTCATAGATTCAGCCAAATGGATAGAAATAACCGTCTCAGACACCGGTTGTGGTATACCGATTGACAAACAAAATGCCATATTCGACCCATTTTACCAAGTAAACGAAACCGAAACTGCAACACCAGGAACTGGAATTGGACTCTATTTGACAAAAGCCATTGTCGAACTGCATAGAGGTAAAATAAAAGTAGAAAGCGTACCGGATAAAGGTACTACCTTCATCATCAATCTGCCGGTAGGCAAAGAATACTTTACTGCTGATGAAATCATAGAGAACTACAAAAGTAGCGAAGACATATCAAGATATATCAATACCTCCTATATACCCGAAATGGAAAGAAATATGGATGAGGCAGAAAGTATGAACAAACAAAATGGAAAACACACCGTCTATACTCTCCTTATTGCAGAAGACAATAAGGAAGTGAGAACATACGTAAAAAACAATTTGGCCAATGAATATAATATCATAGAAGCCGCAAACGGTGAAGACGCACTCACCAAAGCTATAAATCAACTTCCCGACTTAATCATCAGTGATATTATGATGCCTAAAATCGATGGTATACAACTTTGTAAAACACTGAAGGAAGACTTACGTACAGGACATATTCCCGTCATACTGCTTACTGCGCGTACCACAGTGCTGCAGATAGAAGAGGGATTAAAAATCGGAGCCGACGATTATATCACAAAACCCTTCAATATGACACATTTGAAGTTGCGCATTTCCAACATACTATGTTCCAGGGAAAAGTTGAAAAACATATACAGCAAAAGCTTCAACACACAAAATATAGGAGAACAAATTACTTCTGCCGATGACCGATTCTTACAAAAACTGTATAAAGTCATGGAAGAAAATATCTCTAATCCGGAATTGAACATAGACAAATTCTGTAAAGAAATAGGAATGAGTAAAACCAATCTTTATTACAAAATAAAGTCGCTCACAAACTTCTCCCCTACCGAATTTATCCGACATTCCCGCCTACAACTCGCTGCCCGTCTGCTCCGGGAAAAAGAAATTCCAATTTCCGAAATATCCACGATTACCGGATTCAATAGTCATTCCTATTTCAGTAACTGTTTCAAAGCTGTATACGGCTGCTCTCCCACCGAATACAGCGAAAAAAATTTATAGAAAAAGTAAATCAGATTTTAAATCTCACCACAAACATATTCCTCATCTTTACTACAAGAAAGAAAAAACAATGAAAAAACAAAACATATCATTTCTAATGGGTGCAGGATTCTCCATTCCGGCAGGAGCCCCATCTGCCAGCCAATTAGGAGAAAAGATAATAGAATTCGGAGAAAAAATTACAAAAAAGAAAATACACCGACATTCAATCACTTATGACCCGTTAGAATTTTTTCTAATGGCAGCTGTTGAATTTTACAATGCCAAAAACGAATTCAACTACGAAGAATTTTACGACTTCATATATGAACTTCCCGACGATAACAGTTTTATAGATTTTCTTTCCGACTATTTTGCAAAATACAAATTATTAGAAAAAGTAAATCACGAATATATTTTACAATATTTCTTAGATTTATTCGAATACTATCAATGGTGGATATTTCATTGTTTATACTCAAACGACAATGTAAACAATGCTGATAAATACTCAGGATTTTTCAATCTGATAAAATCCCATTCATCAGATAATTTATATTTACACACTTTAAATCACGATTTACTATTAGAAAACTTTTCATCCAAAGGGTTTCTTCCCCCCTTGGATGATGGCTTTTTTAATAATGACCGATATTCTTGTACTGATATGGAATGTAGAGAATGGATACCCTGTCCATATTTCGCCAACAAATATTCAAGTAATATACGCATATACAAACTACATGGTTCCTTAAATTATTTCAACACTTTTACAGAAAATGAAAACGGGGCTTATACTCCGAATAGCATAGTAAAAGCCCAAACACCATATAAAGATATTATATTTTTTGACAATATAAAACAGGATTCTCCTCCGACATTCAACCCAAACTTTTTAACCGGAAAGCAATATAAAGAAAGTAACTATTATAACAATATGTTATATACAGACCTCTTTCACCATTTTGACTCCAACTTAACAATATCAGATAAGCTCATTATCATCGGTTATAGCGGAAATGACGAAGGCATCAATCGGCATATCCTCACTTCCTTCGATTTGAGAAAACCATGTTACATCATCGATCCGTTCCCCGGAGAAAAAATTATAGCCCTTAAACAAAATTTTTCAAATGCGACATTAATAAAATGCAGCATTTCTGATTTCACTCCGGAGAATATCGGTTTACAAATATGATTGCCAATATCGGTATCCTTGTCAAAACTTTTAACCATAACAACGTTATAGGCATTGGCTACTATCCTAAAACCACAAAAGATAAAGAGCCAATGCCTTATAACTTTAATATATCCCTTTATATTAAGGGAATGTATATTCATAGTATTTTTATCACAAGTCTATAATCTCAGAAAACACACCTTTAAGTTTTTTTCTAAGGCTGTGAATACGACTTTTAACCGTGCCTTTTTTGAGACCCATAATTTCACCGATTTCATCATAATGTCTCCCTTCAATCAATAGCCCAATCAATAATCGCTCCTGCTCAGTTAATTGATTAATGATATTTATAACATAATAATAATCTTGATAAATTACAATTTCATCATGCTGCTCAAAAAGATATTGTTTTTCTGAATCTAAATATGTAATTCTATTTTCAATATCCTTTTTTGCCCTCCAGAGAGAAATAAAACGATTTTTTATAAAAGTAAACGATATTCTAAAAGGATATTGACGCGATTCGAATTTATCCCTATTGGCCAAAACCAAATAATTGACATCCTGAACAATATCCCAAGCTTCATCACGGTTGCGTGTCAAAGAAAAAGCGTAATTAAAAAGTGAAGGTTGGTATTTCTCCAATTCCTGTTCCAGATTAAAAATTTCCATTTGTTGTCATTTTTTGATAACAGATTAAACAAAAAGAAACCTCCATCCGTTTTGTGTTATATTTGAAAGAAAAGTAGCCATACAACTCTTTGTACGTGTTGGATGGAGATTTTGTTACCTCGCACAAAACCCACGTACACAAGATAATTATATGCATACCCTCCTTTCAATGCTAAAGTAATAATATAAATCGAATAACAAAAACATCTATTGATATTTTTTACATAAAATTATTTTATTATATATTTATTTAAACTAAAATTTATCTATAAATAAGACAGATTAAATATAAAAAGACATAGAAGGAGCAAAAGAATATATTCAAAATAAATATATAATAAATTATACCTCAAATAAAGGATTCTATTATGCTATTTGTTTTAAGTGCACCAACACACCGATTGGCTATATTCATATCAGTAACAATGATAAGCACGATTTAGGGTATGGACTCAAAAAAGAATTTTGGCACAAATGCATCGTGACAGAAACCTTTCTAAAAATAATTAATATACTAAAACAAAAATTGTAGGAACTAGAGAGTTGGAACATGGGGTTAATCATATTTATTGCTTTGCAAATAACTCTCAATACACTCATTCATCGCCTGGACAAAATCATTCGCATCTTTCACCTTGTTTTCATCGATTACAAGTTTAAGATTTTGTTCACGTAGTTTTTCATTGTCATAAAGACGAAAATCCCCTTCATACATATAAATCTTATCCCAATGTTGCCATTGGAATAAATAACACACACCGTCTTTTTTATATTGAAACTTAATATCCCAACCATATAGCATTTTCTCAGGTTTCGTATCAATCTGAGAACCAATAACCAAAGTGATTGTTCCGTTATCTATTAACGTATTCAATATACTATCCCGGTGAGATTTAGTTAGAATCACCCCTTCTCTACTCGGATATAAACTAAGTCCGTCATATATCCATCTGACATAATTCCAATCTGTATTTTGCTTTTTTTGAGCCCATTCGATAACATTTGTATTCACTAATTTTTCAAAAGCAATTTGTCTATAATCATCTGTATCATCCAATTGTAATGATTCATTTACACCATCACCCATCAGTAAATGGTGGATAGATTCAGCATATAATAAAGAATTTGCAGCTGTACCTTTTTTCAATAATATGTTGTCTCGCCAAATTTGAGACGAAAAACCGAATATATATTTGTCATTACGCGTGTACGATTGTATTTGCGCCTCCCAATTTCGACAATACGACAAAATAATCCGATTTGCTTTTGCAGATTTTTTATATTCTTCAGTCAATCCGCCATTGGTAAATATCAAACGAGCATTTTTCCATTTTTCCTCAAAATCTATCCAATCAACATTATCTTCGTCATTCTTAAATAAAAACCGAATAGCCCCATGAAAAAAAGCGTAATTTTCCGCTTCCAATATGACCGCTTCCCAATTCCAATCGTGACAATTATCCCGGTTTTTCTCCTGCTCCGGCAATTCCGGATTATTGTGCCGAAAAAGAATCTGTTTTGCCTTTTCAACCTCTTCAGACAACTGTTCCGGTGACGCTTTAGATTCTATTCCAGAATTCTCATCCGCCAAAAATTCATATATATCTTCAATATGTCCGCTCAGTTCATCAATCAGTTTAATACGGGCAATCATGGCATCAATCGTATCAATTGTACTATTCCCGACCAAATTGCATACCACTCTCATCCATCTTTTAAAATGAACCTCATTAAACGAATCACATTGTTCAAAATATCGGCATATTCCGAAAAAAGCAACTCTTTGTGGTTGAGTAAGAGTAGATATTTTATATATATTCCCAGAATTATCCAGACTTAAATTACCTCTATTATCCTTTTTATACTTTGGAATAAAATCAAATTTGGAAAACCATTGGGGTAAATGCTTATTTATATTTTCATTTGTCGTAATTTTCTCAAATAACCTTTTCAAACGGAGAAGTATAGATACATTTCTCCTTTTCTTAGCTTGGGTCAAGATATCAGAATAAATACCAAATCCGGTATCGTATGACAATGCCGAGTCATCAGATTCGTTACCATATAGTTTCCATACTTCAGAGTCTTCTTTTTTTGCATTAGCATAAACTATAGCACAGTTCAAAAAATATCTATTGATAAATGCAAAGTATATTTCATCAATCTTGCCGTTTTTATGATTTTGCCAAAAAACATCCGTCCAAACCGTATCCATCTTTATCGGAACATCATCCAATTCCTCCCATTCTTCATTCTCCCTTATCCGCTCCTGTATATATCCTATCAAGTCGGCCTTGAAATTTTCAAAAGCAGTCAATTGTTTTCCTCGTGCATTCATCTTAATATACAAATCATCCGAAAGGGCAAAATCTTTAAGTGGCAAGTAATAAAATATAATGGGAGCATTTTCGGAAACCAGACAATTCCAATATTTTCTTAGATTTTCTTTATCCGTATTTTGGAATAACTTCTCTATACTATCGATGATGTTTTTATCCTGTTTGTTCGTAACTTTTGTCCCACCCAACATGTTCAGTATCGATTGGATGGTCGGGTCTTGTTCCCATGACGAATAGAACCATGTACGGTTCGTGATGAAATCCACAATATGTTCCTCGTCTTTATATTCTTCAAAGTTTTTACATTGACACAAATTCTCACAAAACTCCCGCGATGAAATCCTCGTTTCGTAAGTAAATTTTTTTAATGTCCCACACACCTCTTCCAACAATCCGACTCTCAAAGCAATATACCAATGCAACAACCACAGAGTGGTCAGTCGCTGCTGACCGTCTATTACTTCCCATTCGCCTTTGAGAAGTTGCTCTATTTCCTCAAGACTTTCAGTTTCATTCTTTATTTTGCTGAATATATCTTCCTTCCGTTTCTTTACTACCAACGGCTGTAAACAATAAAAGCCGCCATCGGCAGGTTCAAACTCATTCACATCATTTAATAAATCTGTTACTTGTTGTTCTACCCAACGATAGCCACGCTGATAACTCGGAATAAAGAACCTCATTCCCAAAAGTTCACCGATAGGTTTTAATCCGATTTTATTCTCTTTCATATTGTGATTCTAATATTTCAATTATAGTCTCCCATTACAATAATTCATTTCCTCCAACTCGCAATACCCCGCATCCCTGATTTCCCTCAAGAATAACCTTGCACACATTTCTGCATCATTGCCTGCACGATGATGCTGTCCACAAGGAATCTCAAACTGATTGCAAAGAAAATCCAACGTATTACAATCAAAATCATAAATGCGACGGGCTGCACGAAGCGAACAATAGTAAGTCACATCGGGCTTCTCCAGTCCATATAACTCTAAAGAATGGCGAATGCAACCCATATCGAAAGCCGCATTGTGAGAAACAAGCACCGGACAATCTTTCAAGTAATCGGATATCTCAGCCCAGACTTCCGGAAACTCAGGAGAATCTTTCGTATCTTTCGGACCAATCCCATGTAGCCTCATATTCCAATAGTTATAATAATTTCCTTGCGGCCGTACAAGCCACGAACAAGTCTTTGCTATCTTTCCCTCATATACTATACAGATGCCGGCTTCGCAAATAGAAGCACGTTTTCCGGTGGCCGTTTCAAAGTCTATGGCTATGAAGTTCAATCCTTGCATTTTTGTTCTCCCTATCCTCTTCCGTAATAATCCATCAGGTTTATTACGAAATTACGCATCATATCACGTACCGACTTCGGCTCTATCACTTCTATTTGATCGCCCTGAGCCAAAAGCAATTGATAAAAATCGAATGTCGGCTTTACATGATACTCGAAAAGCGTAGATTCATCATTGCTTTCCAATTCCTTTTGTGAAGAGTGTAAAGGCAATGTGCGCAGATAATCGGCAAAACCATTATAGGCTAAAATAACAACGCGCTCTATAGCTACATCCGAAGTAATTACACCACAACAACCTACAAAGTATTCGTCAACGTCGAAATCCTTGTTCAAATGAAAAGACTTATCAGTCTCCTCTATCTGGGTGATTCTATCAAGCGCATAGACCAGATAAACAACTTCCGGTTTGTTTCCCTTAGCCTTGTTTCGTTCTGAATAATAAGGACTGCAGGCTATTACATACCAACGTCGGTTTACCACTTTCAAGTAATAAGGCTCTATTTCGAAACTGTTTGGCTCCGGCTTTCCGAACCCTTGATGAGTAATATAAAGCACTTTGTTTCGCCTCATGGCATCGGTAATGGCGGTAAGCCACAAATGACCGGAAGGAATATCCTCAAAAATGATTTTTCCTTCCAGTTTCTTATCCGCCTGTATTTGATTCAAGGTAGCATAAGAGTCTATCAACCAATTACGCAATCCATCGCTTTCCAAACGTTCAGGTTCATCGATACAATACCGATAACCATGTTGCGTATCACAATTAATATGAATATCAAAAATATCCCTGATAGCTTTACGATGATTATGAAAAGTACGCAATGGCAACTCGTCACCGTCCCCATAACTCAATCCGCTTTTTGCCATAACTCATTAATTTCTTCATAAGTCAGACTGGTATAACGACGAATGACATCCACAAGCCAAACATACCGGCCAAAAAGATTAGCTGCCATATTTGTTTGATTTTGAAATAACAGTACAAATATAGAGATTGACTATGAAAAAAAATGGCATACCACAGAATTAAATGATACCATGATAGAAAATATCTTGTCGATTCCTCCCATAGTATCATTAACCAGATTGTTATTCAATCACCGGACACTATTTTATAAGTCATCTCATTCTTTCGTATTCCAACTAATTTATCCCAAAGCCTGGAATTCTGAAGCGTATCAGAGGGTATCTTATCCAAATATTTTTCAAGAAACTCAAAAGAATAAATATGTTGCATATCATTAGAATAAAATGCATCAAATACATCACCAGTATAACGATTAATCAATTCATTCCAACCCCATTGATCTACAAACTTATCAATAAGCTCAAAACATAAATCAAGACTACGATTCCCGGACAATTCAGACCAGTCCCAGTAGTCCTTAAACTTTTCTATATTAGATACATTCAATAATATTGGATTTGATGTAGAAGATATCTTGGTCCAATCAAGTCGGTGCTTGAACTTGTCCAGCATAATAGGTGTCCAAAGAATTTCTACATTGCCCGATACCTCTTCCCAATTCACCTTATCCCTATACTTTTCAAGTTGTTTGCTCAGTCCACTGAAAACTCCTCGATAATTCTTTCCATACGGCATCATCCAGAATTTTTCCCAAAAATTCATTCGATAATCTTTTTACCACCATTACCCTTACTATTTTATTTTTTCAAAAATTACCGACGTCGTAAAATCCACGAACGGCCTTCGTTCACAGAATACTCCAATTTAGCTGAATGTGTGGGACAGATACGGATTACTTCTTTCCCTCGAACAATCGTCGTTGACATAATTTCTAAATTAAATCGGTTTATAATTTATTTTATATCGCAAATGTACGAGAGCACCTATGCCAAAAATTGTAAATGTCTTTAAAAAATAAAAGGACTTCAAATGAAGTCCTCATTTCTGTGATCCGCCTGGGGCTCGAACCCAGGACCCCAACATTAAAAGTGTTGTGCTCTACCTGCTGAGCTAGCGAATCTCCTGTTATGTGTGCATCGATTTCTCAAATGCGTTGCAAAGGTAATACTTTATTTTATATCTGCAAACAATCAGAATACTTTTTTTAACCCAAATCCATAATGTATACTCTTTCAGTCTAACTATCAAAGACTTCTATTTCAAGAAAATTACTCAACAAAAAAAATCCATCTAAGATAGACCCAATCTTTAGCTTAAAAACTCTCGAAAAAGAACACCCCTTATAAAACTACCCCAAATGTTCCTCTTATCCCGCTGCTATATTTTTGCTTTTAGAAGCTATCATCTAAATTTTGCTCGGGTCAATTTTGAAAGTTTCTTTCGAGGATATTTTTTCGTTTTATGAGGAAGATAACAAGCTATCTGGCGTGTGAAAAAGAGGATAGAGACCGAAAGAAAACGCAAAAATGACCTGATAATATTTTTTTATTGGAAAAGTTAGACCAGTTCATAACAACATTAAAATTATATGTAAAATGAATTATCAGAATCACTCATTCTCCAATTCCAACACAGCAATAGCGAGCCGTATCTTTCCATAATCTATCTCTTCATTCAAAGCCTCATATATCGGTTTCAATTCTCCGGTATAATTTACATTTTTCAAAGCTCCGGCCACAGCCTCTATTTCATACACTGTCAGGAAACGATGCCATTCGGTAAACTTCTTTTCTTTAATAAGCCATGCAATATGGCTATACACTGTTACCGGTTTCAAATCCCTTGCCGATGCAATCTCCTCTATCGAATAATTCTGCATCAATAGCATTAAAGTTTCGGCATAAGTATCGCCTTTTTCTCTTTTCAAGCCCAGTTCTTTACGCAACAAACCAACAAACTCTTTCCCGTATTTACTTACCTTTGCCACTCCGATACCACTAATACGGGCAAAATCGAACAACGATACGGGTTTATGTATTACCAATTCTTGCAAAACTTTATCGGTAAAAATAATATATGCCGGTTTTCCCTCTTCTGCTGCCAACCGTGAACGCAACATACTAAGCGAATCAAATAATCTCTCATCCGGGCTACGCTCAACCATCGGAGTATCAACGGTTTTCTTCCCTTTCTTCTTATCTTTTCGTTCAGTTATCAATTCATTACTTACAAATGTCAACATGGCAATCTGCTCCCCTCTCAATACTTTCCACCCTGACGGGGTCACTTTTATACGATTGCCCTCATTATATAATAATTCGAAATATCCTAACTGCATCATCTGTAACAAATAACCTTGCCACTGACGAAACGAAAGGTCTTCCCCCGCTCCAAACGTTTTTATTCGGTCATATCCTTTCTCTAAAATTTCCGCTTTATGAGAACCCCTTAAAATATCAATCAATACTTGTACCGTAATCGACTCGCCAGTTCTTATACAAGCACTTAAAGCCTTTTGTACGAGGACAGAGCCGTCAAAACGTTGCGGTGGATTTTTACATATATCGCAATTGCCACAGTCCTTCTCAACTTCTTCTCCAAAATAATTTAAAAGTATGCGCCGCCTACATATCGGAGACTCTGCATACTCCTGCATTCGATGCAGCTTCTCCATATTCATCTGGCTCTGCCCGCTCTCCCGAGCAAACTTCGACAGCATCACCACATCACCCAACGAATAAAACAATAAAGTATCGCTTGGCATACCATCTCTCCCTGCACGCCCTATCTCTTGATAATAACACTCGATACTTTTAGGCATATTATAATGGATGACCCATCGTACATTGGATTTGTCAATACCCATACCGAATGCTATAGTAGCACATACTACTTGTACCTCATCATTTAAAAACGCAGCTTGCGCCTTCTCCCTTTGCTGAGCCGACAACCCGGCATGATATACCTCTGTCGTTATTCCCAATTGGGACAACTCTTGTGCCACCATTTCAGTATTACTTCTACTCAAACAATAGATAATACCGCTCTGTCGGGCATGTCTCTGTATAAACGAATATATTGCGGCCAGTTTCTGTTTCTTATTATATCCTCCTATGACATGTAAGCTCAAATTAGGACGGTCAAAAGAGGAAATGAATATGCGAGGAGAATCAAGTCCTAATTGCGTTATAATATCATTCCGAGTCAATTTATCAGCTGTAGCAGTAAGTGCCATCATAGGAACGGTCGGGAAACGTTCCTTTAAAACTGACAATTTATTATATTCCGGCCTGAAGTCATGCCCCCATTGAGATATACAGTGAGCCTCATCAATAGCAAATAATGATATATCCAACGACGGCAACAAATAATCCAACTCACTCAATAGCCGTTCTGGAGATATGTACAACAAACGTATATCTCCCTGCCGAGCCTTCATCTTTATTACCAGCTCCTCATCCTCACTTTGTATACTGTTTAATGCCGCTGCTTGAATACCATTCTCAAGCAAAGCATCCACCTGGTCCTTCATCAAAGCCAACAACGGAGATACAACAACGACAAGCCCTTGGTTTATCAATGCCGGAATCTGAAAACAAATAGACTTGCCTCCCCCCGTAGGCATCAAGACCAGACAATCATGTCCTTCCTGAACAGCCTCTATTATCTCGGCCTGATACGGACGGAAAGTATCATAGCCAAAATATTTCCGTAATGCCTCCTGTGCACTGATGCATTTATCTGTCATTTATCAAATCTTCGTCCTATACATTCGTAATCAAAACCCAGTGAACGCAATTCTTCCACATCATATATATTACGGCCATCGACAATATAAGGATGATTCATCACCTTTTTCACTACATTCCAGGCCGGCAGTCTAAACTGTTTCCACTCAGTCACCAAAAACAAGCCATCAGCATCTAGAACAGCATCATACATATCCTTTGCATAATACACACATTCGTCTCCCAATATCCGTCTCCCCTCATCCATAGCTATAGGGTCATATGCTCTGACCTTGCATCCCGCCTCTATCAACGAGCGTATAAGTACTACGGAAGGAGCATCGCGCATATCGTCAGTTTCAGGCTTGAAAGAAAGCCCCCATATAGCAACAGTCTTTCCCTTCAAGTCTCCATTATAATATAATGAAAACTTACGGAACAAAAGCCCTTTCTGATATGCATTCACTTTCTCAACAGACCGAAGTATCTCCATATCCACCCCATATTCTGACGCAGTCTTTATCAAAGCCTTTACATCTTTCGGAAAACAAGAGCCTCCATAACCGCATCCTGCATACAAAAACTTTTTCCCAATACGCATATCAGAGCCGATTCCCGCCCTGACCATATTGACATCAGCCCCTACCGCCTCACACAGATTAGCAATACTATTCATAAAACTAATACGTGTCGCCAGCATGGCATTAGCTGCATATTTTGTCATTTCTGCTGAAGGCACATCCATAAATATAACACGAAAGTTATTCAGCATAAACGGCTTATACAATTTAGACAACAGCTTCCGAGCCTTCTCAGACTCTACCCCTACGACTACTCGGTCTGGTCTCATAAAATCAATCACGGCATTTCCTTCTTTCAGAAATTCCGGGTTAGACGCGACATCGAAATCTATATTCAAACCTCTATCATCCAACTCTTTCTGAATTGTAGAACGTACCAAAGCAGCGGTTCCTACCGGTACAGTACTTTTAGTAACGACCAGAACATATTTTTTCATACTTCTTCCAATAGTACGAGCTACTTCGAGTACATACTTCAAATCGGCACTGCCATCCTCATCGGGAGGCGTACCCACCGCTATAAATATAATATCGACATCATCGATACAAGACTCCAAATCAGTAGTAAACGAAAGGCGCCCATCGTTATGATTTTTCCGTACCAACTCTTCAAGGCCGGGTTCATAAATAGGAATCACTCCATTCTCCAATTTTTCAACCTTACTTTTATCAACATCTACACAAATCACATTCAAACCCATCTCAGCAAAACAGGTACCCGTAACCAGTCCTACATATCCAGTACCGACAATAGCAATCTTCATATTTACTAATTTTTTAAGGTTTCGGCCTTATCAGAAGGCATTCTTTTCCCCTTTAATAGCATTAAATACTGTAAGAAAGATAATCTTTATATCTAACCAGAAGTTCCAATTTTCAATATACCAAACGTCATACTCCACCCGTTTTTCCATCTGCCACAACTCTTTTGTTTCTCCACGATAACCATTCACCTGAGCCCAACCTGTCAAGCCAGGCTTCACCATGTGGCGAACCATATAACGGTCTATCATTTTAGAATAATCCTCTGTATGCTTTATCATGTGAGGTCTGGGACCTACAACCGACATGTCTCCCAAAAATACATTGATAAACTGAGGTAGCTCGTCCAGACTCGTTCTCCTCAGGAAACGCCCAAGTTTTGTCACTCGCGAATCCCCTTTCGTTGCCTGTACCGAATCCGATTCTTTATTTACCTTCATAGTCCGAAATTTATAACAAGTAAATTCCTTCCCTTTAAAGCCGGTACGTTTCTGCTTGAAAAATACAGGACCGGGAGACGACACCTTCACAGCCAGGCTTATAGGCAAAAGCCATAAAGGAAACAATACCAACATTACCGACGAAAACAATAAATCAAAGAAGCGTTTCAATAACCGTAAAATAGGATGCTCTAGTGACTCTTCCCTGATAGACAATACCGGAACTCCTCCTAACATCTGATAATGCATACGTTTAAATACATATCGGTTTATCTCCGGTACGATATAAAAACGTACCATATTCTGCTCCGAAAATTTCATCAATCGCAAAATTTTTTCATCTTGAGACCCTGGCAGCGCACAGTATAATTCGTCAACATCATTTTCCAGAACAAATTTCTCTACCTCACTTACCGTACCCAAATAAGAAGGTATAGACCTCTTCAACTTCTCATTATCATCAAAAAATCCAAGGAAACGATACCCATATCCCTCGTCACTTTTCAATGCATTATAAAGCATTATTCCGGTCCGGCCGGCACCCACAATAACTACACGTCTAAAATTGTAACCTTTTCTTCGATAATATTTCAAGAACTTACGGCTTATAATCCACCAAAGACACAAAAGAGCAAAAAACAGGCCAAAATAACGCAACAGAGTTATAGGAAGAATATCATCTCCCACCTTTAAGAAGGTGAGCAAAGACAAAAATATCACAAAATAAACGGCCACAGATCTCAAAGCAACTACAAGTACCCAGTCGATATGTATCATCCGATTATTATGGATGTTACTAAAAATATAAGCTACTGGCAAATAAGATATGTTTAATAATAGCCAAATAATTTTGGAACAAAAATCTTGCGAACTATCTGGAAATATAAACCATATCAGAAAAAAAGCCATATTGATACACAAGAAATCGATTACCGTAATCAATATCCGTATCAAATATCCATACCCGCCACCATTATTGTTTCTTATCATTAGCATAAATCCGGTTCATTAAAAAATACAAGACTTCAGTAAACCCGTAGTCTAATAACGAATAAAGTGACTATAAATTTTCTTGTTCTTTTTCTTCCGAATAAAGAACAATCCGATTGTTTAAACTCCTCGATGGAAACTTCAATGCTTAAAGCAACGACAACTTAAAGCATCTTGATAAAGATGTCTAAGTTGCCGTTACTCAATTATATTTTTTACAAATTCTCGTCGATCAATTCGATTTTCTGAATAATCAACTGCATCTGATCTTTCAATTGCTGCATTTTACGCTCCATTTCCTTGAGCATGCTGTTACCGCTTTTCGATGAGATATTCAAAAAGCCCATGTTATTTTCATAGGTGTGCAATTCAGCCTTCAAACGTTCATAATTATGCACCAGTTTTTCCCGTTCTCGATAAAGCTTATTCTGAGCCTGATCCGAAGAAGCCAACTGCTGCACGGTAGAAGTATAAGACATTAATCGGTTCCTATTCTCCTGCATATTCAACCGAGTAAAATGCTTATCCAACACGGATTGATATTCCTTATATATTTTATCCTTCTCCTTAAAAGGAACAAAACCTATTTTATTCCATTCTGCCATCAGTTCCCGAACTCGAGCCGTCGCCTCTGCAGTTTCCATATTCTCATCGATGGCATTCAATTTTGCAATTATCTCTTTTTTCTGGTTGAGATTCTCCAATTCCACCTGTCTTTGAGACGAAGTCTGCTTTGCTTTCTGCTCAAAGAAATAGTCACAAGCCGAAATAAACCGTTTCCAAACTGCATCAGAATATTTTTTGGCTACCGGCCCTATAGTCTTCCACTCTTTCTGTATCGCAATAAGCGTATCAGTCGTAGATTTCCATTCCGTACTCTCCTTCAAGGCCTCGGCTTTTTCACAAAGAGCCTTTTTCTTTTCCAGATTCCGGGCCATTTCATCCTTTACAGCCTTAAAATACTCGGCTTTCTTTCTGAAGAATTCATCACAGCTTTTACGAAAACGTTCAAATAACTGATTATTTACTTTGCGGGAAGCAAAACCTATCGTTTTCCACTGCTCCTGCAAAGCAATAATTTCTTTCGTTTTTTCATCCCATGCATTGAATGACTTCAAGTCATCGGTATTGATAGATTCGATTTCAACACATAACGCGGTCTTCGCCTCTTCATTTTTCTGCTCGCCTTCTTTCAATGACTCAAAATGTTGTTGATGACGTTTATTTATTACACTTGAGGCAGCCTTAAAACGATTCCACAACTCATCCCTGAGTTCTTTGGCCACTGGACCGATTCCTTTCCACTCTTCATGTAATGCTTGCAACGATTTGAAAGCTCCGATAATATCCTCATTCTCAGATAAAGCTTCCGCAGCTTCACATAAAGCAATCTTCTGATCCAAATTTTTCTTAAAATCGTAATCTCTCAGCTCTTTATTGATTTTCAACAAATCGTAAAAACGCTCAACATACAATTGATAACTTTTCCACAAATCATTGACCGCAGAAGCCGGGATATTCGTTATCTCCTTAAACGACTGTTGCAACTGCTGAAAATCATTATAACGCTTATTTATATTGTCCGAATCCTCAGTAAGAGCCTTTATCTCATCCAGGATTTCTTTTTTACGTACTAAATTAACTTCTTTTATCCGCTCCTGTTCCTCAGCAAAAGCAGCCTTTTTTTCTTTAAATGTATTCAATAAAGATTTTAGTATTTCTTCCAATTCATCCGCCTCCGGAGTGAATACTTCATCTTCAACATCCTTGTTTTCTTCAAATTGCTTACGGGCAGCTTCAATTTCCGCCTTACGCAATTTATAATAACTCTGTTTAAGAGAATCTATTTCATCTTTTACTTCATCAACAGGCCTTTGAACCAGCGATTTTATCTGATCTACAATTTCCTGTCGCGTCAATTTCACTTCAGGCTTAACATCGGAAGTCTCTCCCGCAACAGACTGTTCCGGAGCAGTTACCGGTACTTCGGGCTCCAGATTTTCGGTAGCAGGAAGATTTTCTTGGGAATCCATCATATTTTTTTCTTTTAAAAAAAGCTATTCACTTTAATTTTAGAGACAAAATAAAAAAAATATTTTGGCAATTCATATAAAATTACCTACTTTTTTATTGAAAAAATAAAAATCTTATTAACAAATACATTTTCTACTCCGTTATATATTCACACAGAATAGATCGCAAATAAGTTTTTCAGCAAATTAAAAAAGTATTCTATAATATATACTAAAAAATTTATTTCAATACCTCTACACAGCCAAAACCCAAATTGATTTTTTCACCCAGTCCGGTATTATAAATAAGCCGATGCAATGTTGGATGCAACGTCAAACGAAATTTATACATATAACCAATAATTTTTGTCTCGTCTGGTGTAAATCGTTTAATAAAAATGCCTTTCCGCTTGGGTGGTGTTATCAGTTCAAAACCAAATTGCAAATTATGCGGGAACTCCTTCCGATAGAAATATTCGTATTTTTCAAGAATAGTATCGAGCAATATATCCTGATATTCCGGAGAATCAGGCCCTATATATTCTATACTTCTATTAGGACGGACGTTTGCAAAAACAATAGGAGACAACGACAGATAATCCATTGTTTGCTTATAATCGGGATCCTCTATCTCCATTATTTCATCTACAACAAACTCAACCTTAGAATGCCGGTCACCTATCAACAAATCTTGTCCTAAAAATATCTGCTCTACCAGTTCCCTTGTTCCTCGGACAGGAAGAAAAGATATCCACAGCTGCACCCTACGAGCCAAAATACAAAGCCTGTCTACCTCGACCTTAATGCGAGGAATATAAAAATTAGAAATAGAAAAAAGCCTGTACCTTGAACTCAAATCCGATATAAATCCATTTTGCTGCAACCACTCAACATATAACCCCATATTATCGGTCAATTTTCGGTGTATACAAGACGATAATTCGTACTGATAACTCACTGGCAGCACATTTCCAAAACTCTCCGGTTTTACCGATAGTATTAATTTAAATCGCATATCCGCACATATTTGCAATAAAACTCAACTCTATTTAACTACTCTACACTTTTAATATATAGACTAAACTCACACTTAAAGCATATATCAATTCTATTTACACCACCAACTTACTACACAACTATAAACTCTCAAAAAAACGGAATGTGTTTTTCAGATTTATCCATAATAAACTTACTGTGCCCGGTAATACAAAGTAGAGCTATTCTCCTCTCTAAATACCTTTCGGGCTGCCCGACACAGATCCTGAGGTGTAATATCCCAATATTTTTTTACCTCTTCGTTAATATCTTCCGCCTGGCCTATCAACTCATGATAAGCCAGATTTGTCGCTTTGTTCAAATAGTTTATATTTGAAAACAAATGATTCGACTCAAACTTATTAACGACCTTTTCCAGTTCTTGCTTTTCTATAGTTTCTTCCATCAAAGCCGATACTTCTCTTTTTATGGCTTCATCAGCATCTTCCATGGTTATACCTTTATTCAGTCGACCTGTCACCACAAAAAGACCGGCATCGATATCTCCCGTTATACTCGCATCGATATCCGAAAACATCTTCCTCTCCATTACCAGATGCCGATACAATCGTGACGACCGACCATTAGACAAAATATCAGATAACAAATCATACGAATGATATTCCTTATCAGTACGACGGCACATATGCCAAGCCTTTGTTATGGCATCTAATGGGACAGACCTGTAAACCTCCAGAAACCGGGATTCCTTTTGTTCCGGCTCCTCCGGCAAATTTCGGGCAGCAATATTCCTTTTAGGAATAGATCCAAACCACTTTTCTGTCAATCGGACTGCATCTTCAAATGAAATATTCCCCGCAATAGACAATATTGCGTTATTAGGAGCATAATGCTTATAAAAAAACGTCTTAACGTCTTCTAACGTGGCATTTTCTATATGGCTGATTTCTTTTCCTATGGTAGGCCAACGATACGGATGCACTTTATATGCCATAGGGCGTAAAAGCATATAAGTATCGCCATAAGGTTGATTCAAATTTCTCTGTTTAAATTCTTCACAAACAACTTGCTTTTGTACGGACAAGCTCTTTTCAGAAAAATTAAGCTCCAACATTCTATCCGACTCCAGCCAAAATGCAGTTTCCACATTTTGCCGGGGAACTACACTATAATAATTAGTAATATCGTTACTTGTCCAAGCATTGTTTTCCCCTCCGGCTTTCTGCAAAGGAGTGTCAAAATCCGGAATATTGACCGACCCTCCAAACATCAAATGCTCGAACAAATGGGCAAATCCGGTTTGTGAAGGCTCCTCATCTTTTGAGCCGACATCATATATGATATTTAAAGCCACCATTTGCGTACTATTATCAAAATGATGCAGCATCTTCAATCCATTCGGCAATAAATATCGACTTACCTCAATCACTTCTCTACAATTTTCAACGTCATTTTAATATCATCTTTGGGCCTGTCCGACCTATCGGTCGAGACCTTTTGTATTCTGTCTATCACATCAAGACCATCAACAACCTCCCCAAAGACCGTATATTCCCCATCGAGATGAGGCGCACCTCCTATCGTTGTATAAGCTTCACGCTGTTCCGCCGTCAACTGTACTGGTCCGCTTTCCTTCATCTCCAACTGGGTCTGAGCTATCAATTTTTCCTGTAACTCGTACAATCCCTCTTTATCCCGATTTTTACGCAACTGCATTACTTCCGCCCGATGCTCTCCCACCAAACGTTCGAATATTTTTTGCTCCTTTTGTTTCGTCATACGATTCTCCAAAGATGCAATCTGACCCGAAGAAATAACCGTACCCGTTACAATATAAAACTGAGAACCGGACGACTCCTTCTGCGGGTTTACCTCATCCCCAGTACGAGCAGCAGCCAAAGCTCCTTTTTTATGAAAATGTGCCGGATATACAATCTCTGCCGGTATCGTATATCCCATATCTCCAGTACCCAGTTGCTTCCCAGCCGGAGCATTTTTTGATGTCGGATCTCCACCCTGTATCATAAAATTTTCTATAACCCTATGAAACAATGTACCATTATAAGTCCCCTCTTTTACCAGTTTCAAAAAATTGTCCCTATGACGGGGTGTATCATCGTATAATTTAAGTGTTATATCACCAAATCGCGTCTCTATAACGACATACGTATCTTTCTCTTTATTTTGAGCTGTACAACTTGTCATAAAAAATATCAGTATAATAAAAAAAACAGTATAATATGATTTTATCATTTATTCAAATATTCAAACAATAATTATATGTGCAAAGATAATAAATCATAAATGAAAATAGAGCCCGCAAATAGCTTATTTTCCCTCATATCCATCTCAAAACCTAAATATCGGTCTTATGAAAATAACAATACCCGTCCTTACAACAAAAGACTGACTGCATATATACATTATTACCCTTTATTAACTACCTAATTACTCTGTTTACAATATTTTGGTTTAAAGATAATTATTTATCGCTGAACAAAAGCAAAAAGGCTGCATAATAACAAAATGCAACCTTTTTTCACACAAATATATTGAATCATCACTTATCCTTATCAGGTCCCACTACAATTAAAGCTTCCGATTCGGGACTCGTAGCATATTGTTTAAAGTTATCTGCATACTTTGAAGCAAGCTCTTTTGCCTTCTTTTCCCATTCCGCAACATCTTTATATGTATTTCTCGGGTCCAATATATTTTTATCTACTCCCGGCAACTCGACAGGTATAGTCAAGTTGAGTACAGGCAGATAATGTGTCGGAGTCTTATCTATATCACCTGATAAAATCGCATCGATAATAGCCCGAGTTGTTTTAATAGATATACGTTTTCCCGTTCCGTTCCAGCCCGTATTCACCAAATATGCTTTACAGTGATGATCTCTCATTTTCCGGGCCAATACTGCAGCATACATCATCGGATGTACTGTAAGAAATGCTTCGCCAAAGGCCGGAGAAAATGAAGGAACAGGTTCCGTAATACCTCGTTCAGTCCCAGCCAGTTTAGACGTATAGCCACTAATAAAATGATACTGAGCCTGCCTCTCATCCAAAATAGCCACAGGAGGCAACACTCCGTAAGCATCTGCCGACAAATATATAACTTTTGAAGCATGCCCGGCACGAGACGGTTCTACAATATTATCGATATGATAAATGGGATAACTCACCCGTGTATTCTCCGTAATCGAAGCATCAACAAAATCTATACTTCCGTCCTTACGTACCACAACATTCTCCAATAAAGCATCACGGCGTATGGCATCCCATATTTCAGGTTCATTTTCTTTACTCAAATTGATAACTTTGGCATAGCATCCTCCTTCAAAATTAAATACACCATTATCATCCCAACCATGCTCGTCATCACCAATTAAAAGCCGTTTAGGGTCTGTCGACAAAGTTGTCTTCCCCGTTCCCGACAATCCGAAAAACAGTGCAACATCCCCATTAATACCTACATTGGCAGAACAATGCATCGATGCAATACCTTTCAACGGCAGATAATAGTTCATCATGCTGAACATCCCTTTTTTCATCTCACCACCATACCAAGTTCCACCGATAATCTGCATCCTTTCAGTCAGATTGAATACCACAAACACCTCAGAATTCAGCCTCTGCTCTTTCCACTTAGGATTAGTAACTTTCGAACCATTCATTACCACAAAATCAGGCTCCCCAAAATTTTTTAATTCTTCATCTGTAGGACGAATAAACATATTCTTCACAAAGTGAGCTTGCCAAGCCACTTCCATAATAAAACGAACTTTCAATCTCGTATCCTTATTCGCACCACAAAATGCATCGACTACATACAATCGGTCTTTATTAGAAAGTTCATTTATAACCAACTCTTTCAAATCATTCCATACTTCAGTAGTCATGGCACGATTAACCTTGCCGTCCCACCACACTGTACTTTCAGTCTTTGCGTCCTTAACAATATACTTATCTTTAGGAGAGCGCCCCGTAAACTTCCCGGTTTTCACTGCCACTGCACCCGTATTGGTAACCACTGCCTCATCAAAACCACTCAAAGACGGGTCTGTCTCATATTTGAACAAATCATCATACGACGGATTATAAACAATCTCCTTCACCCCACGAATGCCATAACGGCCTAAATCTATCTGTACCATATTGAAATATTAATTATACATTTTACCATACCATCTTAAAACACTCGGCAGATACATTTGTTTATCACATCAATGGTAATAAAACTAAAAAGCAACATCCAAGAATCTGTTTAAATATCATCCAAGCCGATTTCAAAATTTATTTTGAAGAAGTTTTCATGTTTTTATAAGGATAATAACAGGCTATTTGACAAATGAAAACAAATACCCCCCAAGAAAATGCAAAATAGACCAAACTTGAATCTACCTTATATTGGAAAATTCAAGCAAGTTTTAAAACATTTAATATAGAAAATGATATAAACAAATTAGTAATTAAGCTACAAATAATGTATTTTTAGGACGTTATTTTCAATCCGGTTAGGAAAAACAAAAAACGATTTTTCATATAATCATACAAATTCTAAAAATTGTCTTATTGTTTCGGGGTCAGCTATCAAAAAAAATATTTTTATAAAACTTAAATTATGAAAAATAAAGTATTAAGTCTACTTACGGCTTCACTGCTATTTACATCAGTCATAGCACAGCAAGCCTACGAACCAACTCAAGAAAATCTGAAAACCAGAAAAGAATTTCAAGATGACAAGTTTGGAATCTTTATTCACTATGGTATATACAGTATGCTGGGTGACGGAGAATGGGTTCTGCATACATGGAATCTTAAACATAAAGAATATGCCAAACTTGCAGGAGGATTTTGTCCTTCAAAATTCAACGCTGCCGAGTGGGTTGCAGCCATCAAAGCCTCGGGAGCAAAATATATATGCTTCACTACACGTCATCACGACGGGTTTTCAATGTTCGATAGCCAATATAGTAACTACAATATAGTGAAATCTACCCCATTCAATCGGGATATTGTAAAAGAGTTGACGGACGAATGCCACAAACAAAATATTAAAGTACATTTCTATTATTCCCACCTCGATTGGGGACGAGACGATTATCCATTAGGAAGGACTGGGAGGAATACAGGACGCAAATTACAGGAGAACTGGGACAGCTACTATCGTTTCATGAATAACCAATTGACCGAATTACTAACACATTACGGACCAGTCAGAGCCATCTGGTTTGACGGTTGGTGGGATCAAGACCAAAAAAGCGGTTTTGATTGGCACCTGCCCCAACAATATGAAATGATACATAAACTCCAGCCCGCATGTCTCATTGGAAATAATCACCATCAACTTCCCTACCCCGGAGAAGATATCCAAATTTTTGAGAGAGACCTGCCAGGAGAAAATACCTTCGGTCTCTCAGGGCAAGCTATCGGACATCTACCTCTCGAAACCTGCGAAACCATGAATACATCTTGGGGATATAAAATCACCGACAACAACTACAAGTCTACAGAGGCTCTCATCCGCCTTTTAGTAAAAGCTGCCGGAAAAGATGCCAATCTACTCCTAAACATAGGGCCACAACCTGACGGCTGCATACCGGACACCTCGATAGAAAGACTAAAAAATATAGGTAAATGGCTGGAAAAAAATGGGGAAACAATCTACGGTACCCGTGGAGGAGTCGTACCGCCAAGAGATTGGGGTGTCACTACACAAAAAGATAACAAAATATACGTACATATACTCGACTGGAAAGATAAAGGTCTTTTCTTACCGATAACAGATATAAAAATAAAAAAAGCTTGTTTATTCAAAAACAAAGAAAATATTTCATTTTCACAAAACAAGCAAGGATTATTTTTACAATTACCGGAAGTTCCCACCGGAGTAGATTATATCGTAGAATTGCAACGGTAAGCCTAATTTATTAAATAACCGGATAAAAATTTTTATTCGAGAAAATACAGTAAAGAAATATTTATCCGGTTATCATCAAGTCTTACTTCATAATGACTACCCGTAAAATATGCGGAGTACGTATGCCCGGTTTTACCTCTCCACTGACGATATACTGCACATCTCCATCCGAGACCATACTTGTTGTCACTCCTATCGGATAAGGACTCTCTCCTATCTCTTCTATCGTATTTTTTCGCAAATCATACTTCAGAACTTTTCGGGAAAATCCCGGATGTGAAACACTTCCGGGTATGATACTTTCCACTCCGCCATAAAACAAGATATTATCTTCTTTATACGAAATCCCATTGCCGGCCATCACCGGAAAAGTGCCCTCCAATACACTCCAATTTTGAGTCTCCGGGTCATAACAATATCCCTCAGTATGCACTTCCAAACCTTTGCCTTCACCGAAACTGCGACCACCGAATAGATAGAGCTTTTCGTCATGTGGTACGCAAACACTATAGGCGAGTGTGGGCCCCGGCCAGCTCGGTAAAGCTTTCCAACCGTCGGATGGACGGGACATGTCCATTACAAAAAAGTGATGGCTAGATTGTTCTGGGCTCATACTTTCCTGTCCACCTGTCAAATAGATTTTCCCTTTTATCTGCCCCCCGGATAAATTCGATAATGGAACCGGCAACGAGGGATAATAGTCTTTGTTTATCTTTAACTTGCCTCCTCGCTCTGTGATTAGGAATACGTCTTTATAACAACTGTCGGCATTGTTTCCTCCGATGCAAAGTACTCCATCTTTTACCTGAAGGGAAAGACCGTAAGCCAAGGGCTTTTCTAAAAAGTCTTCGTAGACTTCCCATCGTCCCGTTACCTTGTCATAGCTGTAAAGGGTACTCCACCAGACTTTATGCCCACCATCCCATGGGTATTGTTCTGGGAAATTGGCCCCACCTGCTATAACCAATCGGTTACCGACAAGGCCACAGTAAGCTCCGGCCAGACCCTTGTTGGGAAACATCCCCGAGCTAGGGGGTAAAATCAACTCGTTATTCCAGTATAGCTCTATATTACCTCTGTCGTCTTTTCTTGAACAACTGTAATACAACATCGGTAATACTACTAATATCCAAAATCCATATTTCTTATTCAACACCATTTTTATGATTTAGTTAACACAAAAAGCTATATTTATGCAAATAACTCTTTTCAGTCCTTAAAGTTACAATAATAAAAAACAAAAAAGAAAATGCATCACAAAAACCTGTCAAAACAACCTTTGTAACACATTTTCTTTCTTATACGAATCGAGTCAGTATAGTAAAACTATCCCTTTAGAATCTGACAATCATAAATAAAATCTTATTAATCAATCGGATTACAAGCAAATACCATCCCGAAATTACCCGCAGCATGACTACCGGTAAAAGTAAGCTCATAACCATCTATTGTCTTTGTATACATACCTTCAGCATTCGGATTCACTGTAAATCCCGCTGCAGCCAATTTAGAATAATATCCCGTAGCCATGGATGCATCACACTTATAATCAAAAAATCCAACGCTTTCCATGCCAAAAGTCTCGTTATACTGATGGAATTCGATATCTCCATCATACTTGGGGAAATTACCCATAAAAGGATGTTCTCCGACCAATTTTTCCCAAGTCATCCCAGTTGTAATTTCAATACCATCCTTTCCATCTTTATCATCATCGTCCTTAGAACAACCGACCGATACAAATGAAAACATTGCAATACAAAAGATTGCTGTAATTAACTTTTTCATAATTTATTATTTTTTATATATATATTTGGTTAGAAACGAAATGAAAGACCTGCAGAAGCATAACCGATATCCCGGCCACCCTCAACATAAACTCCGACACTCCTACAAAAGTAATAACGCAAACCAGCCGTGGCAATAACTCCGACATTCGTATTCATCTTACTCTCTGAAATCATCTTTTCCCCGCTTTCCTGATCTGTCGTCCGATTGCCGGTAACTCCCAAATCAATCATTACACGGGCATAAGCTTCAAAATTCCGACAAAGTGTCAGATGCCAACTCAACCCTGCACAAATATCAAACCTGTTACTGGATGTTTCCTTTGTCTTAAGACCATAACCATTATCCCATTGCCAATTATACCCATACTTGCTATAAGTAGCTCCAAACAGATAACCGATGCTTCCCAACTTACTAAAATCCATAAAACAGATATCGGTATAAATACTTATCGGTGGAATATACATCTTATAACCCGTACCATCATGTTTGATATTTCGTGACCAAGGGGCAATAGCCGGAGACACCCCCAGTTGTATAGTTCTCATATACTGAGGAAATACAACCTCATTTTTCATTCTCTTCCAAGATGACGACTTAGCACCACTGACAACTGTAATAGTCTCCTGTACTCCCTGTTGGTCTACTTTCATTTTTCCGGAAATTCTTTTCACCGGCACACTCCCATACTCTGTATCCCAAGCTTTTACAATTGTCATCATTCCCGTAAGCTCTTTTGCTTTTATACGTGTCGCAAATTCCTGATAATCATAAATTTTACTAAAATAATATGCCATTTGCTTTCTATTTGCTCCCTGCGCACCGAGAACATAAGGGCCGGAAACATATTCACTGGATACCCAAATAGCAATATCCTTATCTATACTGAAAAAATAACTTATGCTCTGTCGAACCGTCGTTATATTATTTACACGCTCTTGAGTGATAAAAAATGCAGAATAGACATCAATACCCCGTCCTTCATACTCTGCCCTGACCCAACGGATTTTCGGACCTCCGGCCATAAACCCCATTCCCTTGCACTTTCGCTTCACATATTTAAGGCTATCCATAACGACCAACGAATCAATATCTTCGCTGATATACCTAATCCTTTCTCCATTCGGGGTCTCACTTACTTCAAAAAAGGTCGGATCATTCACTATTGCCGACCTTAAATACCCCTTTATGACCATCCCTTTCGAATTATCATTCGCATTTGCAACTTTATTCAGATACAATATTACAGACACAGCCTCTTCCTTTTTCTTCTTCTTTCTGGCTGCCACTTCCGGCACAAAGAACGATGCAGTAAACGTTATCAGTAGCAATTTGACCAATAAACTTTTGTCCATATTCAATTTTTTTTAACTATACTCCGAGTTACCATTTACTACAACACACCCTATATGGCAAGATTAAGATTCGACAACTTATTTCAAATTTTCACCACACTATCTATCGCTAAAGAATATCAAAATATAATATATGTTAAGTTTTTTCTGGTAACTAATAACTCCAACAAATTTTATACAAAGAAACATATTTTTCCGATAAATTTTGTTACTAATTGCCTTTCTACTATATTTAAACTATATAAAATCTCATTTTCTCTTCAAAAATACTCACTT
>UMEI01028616.1_pt1 | contig 40777 bp, 38 predicted proteins | sample 1964711 | NCBI WGS metagenome assembly UMEI01 (sample SAMEA4836016, study PRJEB28245) | human gut metagenome | biome: gut microbiome; material: fecal sample | place: Denmark | collected 2008 | reverse complement strand
AAATCTGTTTGCAAACTGTTTGATGTCATATTCTCGATTTCCTTGTCGATATTTTTTCCATATCGGTGCAATGCTGTCAGAAAATATATTCCGGTGTCGAAACCTAATAGACCGTATTTCGGATTAGCGTTAATCATATCTTTATTATACCAATAATGGAAATCCCGATCGAAATTTTTCATATCTGTATCAGTAGGTACAGCATAAAATCGGGTAAAAATATAGGTATTTAATTTATAGTAGCTGTCTAAATAGTCTTTTGTATAAGTTTGCCATTCAGGGTAACCAAATAGAGTAATACTCAGGTCTGGGCGAGAATCAGACAATTTGCTTAATGGTGCAACGATACGTCCTACGATACTCCGATTTCCACTGGAAGGGACAATTACAATATCTGTTGGCGTTGTAGTTGGAAACAAGTTCCCAACTGTTATATCTATTGTGTTGGTGATACTTATTTCGGAATATGCTATATTTTGATGAACAAGTTCTTTTTTGAGTTCTGTTGTAAAATCTTTTTTATCATCGTTATCGGGGGTACTATTTACAAAAACTATTTTTTTATGTTTGAATCTTTTGATAAATTCAGCTATAGTTTCGGCATACAGATAAGAATGTGGAATATTAGTTTGAAATATTTTAGAATTTTGATTGACATCTTCATTTTTTAGAGAAAAAGCATTAACAATATTTATGTCGTTTTTTTCTGCAAAATCAGCCACCGTACTCAGGTAAGAGTCATTGACAGGACCAATAATTAAATCCATATTCTTAAATTCCGGAGAGTTGATAATTTGATTTACTCTGTTTTTAGAATTATTGGTGTCATAAGCATAAATATTGATATTGGCTCCTTGTTTCCTCATGCTATCAACAGCTAAGAGAAAGCCTTGGTAATATTCCGTGTATAGAGAATTTTTGACGTCTTCAGGATGGTTCAGCATAAATGGGAGCATGATAGCTACATTTATTTGTCCTGTTTGGGTGATAGGATTCAGTTTCGAATATATTTGATTTAGGGTAGTAGCCTCGGCTATTACAGATTCTTCTTTTGTAGGTACATGGGTAAATACGGGTATTTTTAATTTGTCACCCTGTTCTAATTTGGAAATTGTAGGATTGGCTTTGACTATGTCACTAACCTTTATATCGAATTTTTGAGCGATGCTGTATAAAGTTTCTTTTCGTTTTACTGTATAGTCTTTATATTGCATTTGGGGTTGATGACTGGCAATTTCCGGTTCTCCGTCGCATGGCATGATACGAATTACTTTTCCTATAGTAAAGTTATCCGGAGATAATCCCGGATTATCTTTTAATATGGATTCTACACTGGTATGATAACGGCGAGCTAAGGAAAATAATGTTTCTTTGGCTATTACAGTATGATATATATATTGGTTGTTATCAGAAGATGCTTTTTCTGTTTTTTGATAGGCATAATTTTGAGGAATTATTAAAACTGCACCGGCTTTTATTCCATTTTTAGCCTCCGGGTTTAATGCTATGATGGATTGGGGCGAAACATTATACATTCGGGCTATAGAGTACAATGTTTCTCCGGAAGAGATGGTGTGCTTGAACTCACTTTCGGCAATATTTGTTTTGGGGAAATTAACACCTTTTATGGGTATTAATAATTCTTGCCCGCTTTTTAACCCATCTTTAGCACTTGGGTTGTATTTAATAATCTCTTCTTTGGTGACGTTGAATTTCTTACAAACTGAATAAAAACCTTCAGCACTGTTTACTGTGTATTTATAAAATTCTGGAGGATTGTTGTAATTTTGAGCCTTTATTACGCTTAAATACATAAATCCGAGAATAAAAATGAAAAAATGAGAAATATGAATTGATTTCATAAAATTTACATTTAAATAGCTGAGTATATCATTCAGCTTGAAAGGACAAAGGTAAGAAAAATTCTTTTTGGTGACAATTCATTCTTTTGAGTAAGAAATTTTAATCTCTTTTGTGATTTTTCCCTGCTTATTACTATTTCCGGTCTTTATTTTTTCTTTGAAATGCATTACCTTTGACAGTTACAATTTTAGAATAATGAAACGAGTATTGTTTATTACCCTATATTGTTTGGTGTCGACTTTGATTTGTTCCCAGAATGTAGATGTTGCTTGTGGAGGTTTATTGGGCATTAGACAGGGAGTTACGGCTGCAACAGGATTAGATGCAGTTTATGTTGTTTATCAGGCAAATGACAGCAAAGTCGATATCCGTTATCTCCAAGATGATGGATCTTCTATTATTTGGTATCAAATAGATAAAAATGGTAACAAATCTATTATTTCGGGTGCTACATCAGCTTATTTGTCTGGAGTCGAAGGTGATTGCGGTTATGTTTACCAGCAGGGAAATAAAACAGGAGCTATTTGGATAATCAATTATTTAAATTATTCTTTGGCAGGAATTGGCATGACCGTAGAAAGAGATGAATATGACGAGTGCAATTCTGTTCGATTAATATTGAATGGCACTGTCGAGAAGTTACCGTATTATACTATTGCAGGGAAACAGATGTTTCTTCCAGAAGAGTTTTACATAACATATTATACGTTGGAATGGGATAAAGATAATGCTGATTTTAAAAAAGTTCAGATAGAAGAAAAGGCGACAGATAGTAATCGTCTTTCCGTGCAAGCACCGACTTGTGATACAGAGTTTATGTTGACGGATAAATATCTGAAGGAATGGGGAATGGAGCCCTCGGTAAGGTCAGAGGAATATATATCAGTGACTCCTATTTGTGGAGCTATTGTTGAGCAGCATACTCGCGATTATAAGAACGAATGGGATAGAGAGCAACCCTCAGATGGGTCATTTGGAGGGTCGGCTCCGGTAGACATGACGTTTAAGGCATATTATAATGACGTGGTTACACATAGTGATTGGCAGTTTTCGAAAGATAAAGATTTCAATGTTATTGACGCACATTATTATAATGCAGATGATTTTCAATATACTTTCAATCAAGAAGGAACGACTTATGTACGGTTGATGGTGAGTACTGGAACTTGTCAAGATTCGACTGAAGTATATACTATTACAGTTGGGGAGTCGAGGCTTGAAGCTCCTAATATTTTTTCTCCAGGAACGACACCCGGGGTTAATGACGAATGGAAAGTTGCTTATAAATCTATCGTTAGTTTCAAGTGTTGGATATTTAACCGTTGGGGTGTACAGATGTTTCATTTTGAAGACCCAGCAATTGGATGGGATGGGAAGTATAAAGGAAAATGGGTTGATCCGGGCGTCTATTTTTATGTAATAGAAGCTAAGGGTGCTGATGGTAAATCACATAATCTGAAAGGCCACATAAATATTATCAGATCTAAAAATTAAAGATTTATCCGTGTGATGACTAATATAAAGAATAGTATATTAAAAATAGTATTTGTATTTTTGTGCGTTGGAATTCTTATTTTTTTGACAGCATCATCCCGTTCAGGACAATCAGATAATACTTCTGTTATGCATTTGATGTCTGTTATACCGGATGTTCCTTCGCAAGTAGAATTTGCTGGTGAAATTATAGAGCTTGATCGGTTTGATATGTATGAAAGATACGATAGAGAATTGACTAGTTTTTGCTATACCCATTCCAATACATTGCTGATTTTGAAAAGAGCCAATCGCTACTTTCCTATTATAGCGCCCATATTAGAAAAAAATGGAATACCGGTAGATTTTATCTATTTGGCAGCTATTGAAAGCTATTTAAATCCGAGGGCTGTTTCTTATGCTAAGGCAGCTGGGTTATGGCAGCTTATGCCCGGGACAGCCAAGCAGTTTGGTTTGGAAGTAAATGATTTTGTAGATGAACGATACAATCTCGAAAAATCTACCGAAGCAGCTTGTCGTTATCTAAAATCGGCTTATGATAAATATGGTAGTTGGGCTACAGTAGCAGCATCATATAATGCGGGTATGGGCCGAATATCCAATGAATTGGATAAGCAACAGGAACTGAATTCTTTTGATTTATGGTTGAATGATGAGACTTCTCGCTACGTATTTCGGGTTATGGTGATGAAGGAAATATTATCGAATCCATATCGTTATGGTTTTGCTGTCAAGAAGAAACAGCTGTATCAACCTATAAGAACGCATGCCGTAGTCGTAAATACTGCAATTGATGATTTGGCACAATTTGCCAAAGAGCAAGGTATTACGTATGCACAGCTGAAAGAGTTCAATTCATGGCTCCGAGATAGGAAGTTACCTAATAAAACAGGAAAAGAATATAAGCTGTTGATACCTCATAAAGAGGATTTATACTATAGCACTCGTAAAATAAAAGTATATCATAAAAATTGGACAGTGGATTGATTTTTTTAGGAAAATTTTGGGATAAGAGATGATTGATAACGAGAATAAAATAGAAGTATACGGTGCACGTGTACATAATCTTAAAAATATTGATGTAGAAATACCTCGTAATAGTTTTACGATTATTACAGGACTTAGTGGAAGTGGTAAATCCTCTTTGGCGTTTGATACTATTTTTGCTGAAGGACAAAGACGATATATAGAAACGTTTTCTTCTTATGCCCGTAATTTCTTGGGGAATATGGAACGTCCTGATGTTGATAAAATTACGGGATTGAGTCCTGTTATTTCCATTGAACAGAAAACTACTAATAAAAATCCTCGGTCTACAGTTGGTACTACAACTGAAATTTACGATTTTCTTCGTTTGCTCTATGCCCGAGCAGGGGAGGCATATTCCTATCTTACGGGAGAAAAAATGGTAAAGTATACCGAAGAGCAGATTTTGGATTTGATTCAAGAAAAATACCGAGGTAAAAAAACATACATCTTATCTCCTTTGGTGCGAAATAGGAAAGGACACTATAAGGAGCTTTTTGAACAAGTCCGTAAAAAAGGATATCTTACTGTACGGGTAGATGGGGAACTTCGTGAAATTTTACGGGGAATGAAGCTTGACCGTTACAAAAATCATAGTATCGAGTTGGTTGTAGATAAACTTGTTGTATCAGAAAAGGATGAGAGGCGTTTGAAAGATAGTGTCAGGATAGCCATGAAACAGGGAAACGGCCTTATTATGGTGCAGAATGCGGATACGGGAGAAGTGAGACACTTCAGCAGGACATTAATGGATCCGAAAACGGGTTTGTCTTACAGTGAACCGGCTCCACATAATTTTTCTTTCAATTCACCGCAGGGAGCTTGTCCCAAATGTAAGGGACTGGGATTTACCAATGTCATAGATAAAGAAAAAATTATTCCCAATCCTGATTTATCTATATATCAGGGAGGAATAGTGCCTTTAGGTAAGTATAAAAATACAATGATATTTTGGCAAATCGAAGCAATTTGCGATAAGTATGGGGTAAATCTGAAAACTCCTTTGAAGGATGTTCCGGACGAAGCGTTGGATGATATTCTTAATGGGACAGATGAAAGATTAAATATTAAGAATGAAGTTTTGGGGCATTCTAATTACAGTCTGTCTTTTGCCGGTCTTATTCGTTATATAGAAATGCAACAGCAAAGCGATTCGTCTTCACAAGCACAAAAGTGGGCTGGGCAATTTGTAAAAACAGAAATTTGTTCCGAGTGTCATGGACAGCGTATCAATAGAGAAGCTTTATATTATCGTATAAACGGTAAGAATATAGCCGAATTGGCAGAAATGGATATAGCCGATTTGTATAAATGGCTCGATGGAGTAGAAAATTATATGTCGCTCAAACAGGCACAGATTGCACGAGAAATACTTAAAGAGATACGTACTCGACTTGAATTTTTGATAGATGTAGGCCTGGAATATTTGTCATTGAACAGAGCGTCGGCTACATTATCAGGAGGAGAAAGTCAACGCATACGATTGGCTACACAAATTGGATCTCAACTGGTTAATGTCCTTTATATTCTTGATGAGCCCAGTATCGGGCTGCACCAGAGAGATAATACACGTTTGATTCAATCGCTTAAGCAGCTTCGGGATACTGGTAATTCTATTATTGTAGTAGAGCATGATAAAGAAATGATGCTTGAAGCCGATTATGTAATTGACTTAGGCCCGAGAGCCGGACGATTGGGAGGAAATGTTGTATTTGCTGGAACTCCTTCAGATATGTTAAAGTCTGATACATTGACTGCAGCATATTTGAATGGTAAACAAGAAATATCTGTTCCTGAAAAACGTCGACAGGGTAATGGTAAAGCTATTGTACTGAAAGGTGCTACGGGGAATAATTTGAAAAATGTCACAGCTCGTTTTCCGTTAGGTTGTTTTATCTGTGTTACGGGAGTATCGGGTAGCGGGAAATCAAGTCTAATCAATGGAACTTTGCAGCCGATAATAAGTAAGCAATTTTATCGTTCTGTCAAAGACCCATTACCTTATAAATCGATTGAAGGTCTTGAATATATTGATAAGATTGTTAATGTTGATCAGTCACCTTTAGGACGAACACCGCGTTCCAATCCAGCAACGTATACGGGCGTTTTTTCAGATATAAGGAATGTATTTGTCGATTTGCCGGAAGCAAAAATCAGAGGATATAAAGCTGGTAGGTTTTCTTTTAATGTAGCGGGTGGACGCTGTGAAGTGTGTGGCGGGAACGGCTATAAGACTATCGAAATGAATTTCCTTCCTGATGTTTTAGTTCCATGTGAAGAATGTCATGGCAAGCGTTACAATCGAGAGACATTGGAAGTTCGTTTTAAAGGTAAATCTATTGCAGATGTCTTAGATATGACAATAAATCAGGCTGTTGAGTTTTTTGATAGTATACCGGCTATTTTAAATAAGATAAAAGTATTGCAAGATGTTGGTCTTGGATATATAAAGTTAGGACAACCTTCTACCACTTTATCAGGAGGAGAAAGTCAAAGGGTTAAATTAGCTACAGAATTGTCTAAGAAAGATACAGGTAAAACTTTGTATGTGTTGGACGAGCCTACTACCGGATTACATTTTGAAGATATACGGGTACTGATGGCAGTATTGAATCGTTTAGTTGATAAAGGAAACACAGTATTGGTAATCGAACATAATTTAGATGTTATAAAATGTGCAGACTACATTATTGATATGGGACCCGAAGGAGGACAATCTGGAGGAAAAATTTTAGTGGAGGGAACACCGGAAGATATATGTAAGAAAAAGAATACCTATACTACTCATTATCTGAAAGATGAATTGAAAAATGGTTTACAAAATAAATGATAAAGAAAACCTGAAAATTAAGGTTTTCTTTATCATTTATTTTGTAAACCATTTTATCACTATATTTCTATTTCATATCCTTCATTTGATATTGTATTTTCTTCTGTTTCATTTGTTGTAACAGAAGAATTTTCCTTAATAAATTGTATAGCTTCAGTTAACCCGGTAACAAATTTTTCAAAGTCTTCTTTATATAAAAAGATTTTATGCTTCTCAAACTGAACAGAAGGTGTTTCTGTTGATCCGGTCACAATCTTTTTGCTTTCGGTTATTGCCAAAAACAATTCATCTTTCCTATTTTTCTTGACGTCTAAATAATAAATTCTTTTTCCAGCTTTTAGAGCTTTAGAAAAAATAATGTCATTTTCTTTCTTATCAGGCGCACTGTTTTTCATTACATCTTCCATAAATACTGTTTCTGGTTTTAGATTATTCAAGAATATTTACAAATATGATATTTTTTTTTGAAAAAACTATATTTTTGGATAAGTTTTTTTAATAAGTAAATGTTGTGTAGAACAATTTTCCTATGTGTGAAAAAATAAAATAAGCTTATAGCCAAAGAACCATAAAAATGTGATAACTTTGCACCCGCAAATTAATATTTCAAAAATAGAATGATAAATCGAATTTTAATCCGCATTAAGGTGGTACAGATTCTATATTCTTATTTCTTAAAAGAAGATAAAAATATGGGTCTTACAGAGAAAGAGCTCTTTTTTAGTTTAGACAAGGCTTATGAATTATACCATATGTTACTGTTGCTTATGGTGGAACTCACAGATGCGCAGTGTGCGAGAATTGAGGTTGCCCGTGCAAAGCATTTGGCTACACAAGCAGAGAAAAATCCTAATCCTAAGTTTATTCATAACCGGTTTATCGCTCAATTGAAAGCCAATAAAGAGTTGGAAGTATATGTAAATGAGCATAAAATTTCGTGGGCTAACGAACCTGATTTCATACGTGTCATGCTTGATCGTATTCTGGCTTCAGATCTTTATAAGAATTATATGGCTGATGAAAATGATTCTTATGAAGCGGACAGAGAATTATGGCGGAAGCTGTTTAAAAATGTTATTATAGAGAGTGATGATTTATGTGATGTTCTTGAATCGATGAGTTTATATTGGAATGACGATTTAGAAATAATATCTACATTTGTTCTTAAGTCTATTAAGCGTTTTGAAGAAACACATTCAGAAAAACAGCCTTTGTTACCTATGTTTAAGGATGAGGAAGACGCTGAGTTTGCACGGATGTTATTTAGGAAATCTATATTGAATGCCGATAACAATAAACTTTTGATTGATCAGCATACCCAAAATTGGGAAATTGAGCGTGTCGCTTTTATGGATGTAGTTATTATGCTGGTCGCTCTTGCAGAAATGCAAACTTTTCCATCTATTCCGATACGAGTTACCTTGAATGAATATATTGAGATAGCTAAATCATATAGTACTGTGAAGAGCGGACATTTTATTAACGGTATATTAGACTCTATTGCAACACAGTTAAAAAAAGAGGGCGTTCTAACAAAAGAATAATTAAATTGTTATATATTTGTACCCGAAAGGATGTCTTTCACTTAAAAAAAGAACAAATTTATTTAACAAATTAACAGTATTATGGCATTACTTACAATTTTATTGCAACAGACCGGAACGCCTCAAGGATCTCCGTGGGGAAGCATATTAATGATGGTTGCATTAGTTGCAATCTTTTACTTTTTCATGATTCGTCCTCAGACTAAAAAGCAAAAAGAAATTCGAAAATTTCGTGATTCTTTATCCGTTGGGGATAAGGTTATTACTGCTGGAGGAATTTATGGAAAAATAAAAGAAATTAAGGGAGAAGATGTAATTCTCGAGATAGCAGATAATGTGCGTATACGTGTGGCTAAGTCTTCTATTTATGGGACAGCAGCCGATTCTAATCAGCAGCAGGCCCAGTAATTATAACTATTTATCAGGCGAAAGAACTTTCATTTTGCTTTATAGCAAAGTGAAAGTTTTTTTATTTTGAATTTTTTGTAATTAATAAATCGATGTATTTTTCGAATATGAGGATTCCTTTGAATTCTGTTGAATACAATTCTATTTTTTACTACATTTACACTCATAAAGAAGAATAGTGGTGATATTTTCTTTATTAAAAAGATAGGTAAATGAAGAAAAATAATTTTAGATATATAAGATTGAAGTGGGTAAAATCCAGAAATAAGCTGTATGCTTTGCTGAGGAGCGATAGGAGTAGAGAAATTCTCACTTTTATGTTTTTTTTGGTCATATCTTTTATTTTCTGGGTTTTACAATCTCTAAATGAAGATGTAGAGAGCTCGTTTTCTTTGAATGTCAAGTATGTAAATGTTCCGGAAAAAGTAATATTTACTAATAAACTTCCTGATGAAATTGATGTGCGTTTGAGGGATAAAGGAACTACTCTTATGGGATATTTAATGGAGCGTATGCCTGTCATTGAAATAGACTTTGACCAATATAAAAATAATAGGGGAGTGTTTGTTGTAACCTCGTCTCAGTTGTCAACATTGGTACGGAAGCAGTTAAAGAATACAACTACTTTATTATCTGTTAGTCCCGATTCTATTCCTGTTTATTATACAAATAATTCTGGTAAAAAATATAAAATACGATTGATAGGTTCGTTTTCGACGGTTCCTCAGTGTGTTATGAATGGAGAAATCAAAATGAGTATCGATTCGGCTACGGTATATGCCCCATTATCTATTTTGAAAAATATTAAGGAAATAACAACAGACTCATTTGCATTAAAGTCATTATCTGATACGGCTCGTATAAGCTTGAATTTAACATATATAAGAGGGGCAAAGATTGTTCCCGAAAAAGTTGAAGTAACAATTCCTATAGAAGAAGTAACGACAAAGAAGCTTACATTGTCAGTTGCACCCCAGAATTTACCTACAGGTATCTCTATGCTTACCTTTCCTGCGAATGTGCAGATTAATTGTATGATTCCGGTGAGCAAATTTTCTAAAATTCATGCTGATGATTTTTCTGTAGGAGTTGATTATAACCAATTGAAAGATCATATAGGGAAAAAAGTTGCTGTTCAGGTTTTAAGGAAACCGCCATTTGTAAATAATGTGCAGGTAACCCCAGATAGTGTAGAATATATATTGGAAGAAAAAGTAGGGTTATGGTAACTATTGGCATTACAGGAGGAATTGGTAGCGGAAAGTCTCTGATTAGTAGAATATTAAAAATTTGGGGATATCCTATATATGATACGGATATTGAAGCAAAAAAAATAATGGATAATTCTGATGAAGTGAAAAATAGACTGGTTGCTTTATTAGGCAATATCTATAATAATACGGGATTGGATAGGTCACGTATGGCATCTATAATTTTCAATGATCAGACAAAGTTAGAAAAAGTAAATGCAATAGTACATCCGGCCGTTAGGTCTGATTTTTCCATATGGGTACAAAAACAAAATACAGATATTGCTTTTGTAGAGTCGGCAATTCTTTATGAAGCGGGATTTAATAAAAATGTAGCTTTTATTTGGAATGTTTCAGCTCCTCTTGAGATGAGGGTTATGAGGGTTATGAAACGAAGTAGCTGTACTCGGGAAGAGGTGTTGGCTCGGATTTCGAAGCAAATATCAGATAATGAGAGAAATGAGAAATCAAATGATATCATTTATAATGATGGTATACAACCTGTTATACCCCAATTGAGGACTTTACTTGCAAAATATGAGAAATAATATTTATTAAATTTATGGTGTGTAATTGATAAATTAAATATTCGATATTACTTTTGCTAAATAATATTATTAACACACAAAAAATAATTGATATGTTAAAGAAAATTTTGTCTATATCCGGGAAACCCGGTTTATATAAATTAGTATCTCAAGGAAAAAATATGTTGATTGTTGAATCTCTGCTGACGGGAAAGCGTATCCCTGCATATGCTCATGATAAGGTAATTTCAGTAGGAGATATTGCTATTTTCACTGAAGGTGGAGAAGCTCCTCTTCCCGATGTTATGAATAAGATTAAAGAAAAAGAAAATGGGGGAGTTGCATCGGTAAGTACGAAAGCGGAAGATAAGGTTTTACGTAATTACTTTGCTGAAATATTACCGGATTTTGATAGAGAAAGAGTTTATACAACAGATATAAAAAAACTATTGGGGTGGTATAATCTTTTAGTTGAAAAAGGCTTGACTGATTTTGTTGAAGAAAAGGCAGAGGAAAATTTATCGGCAGAAAAGGCAGAATAAAATTTAAATAAGGTCTAAAGTTTCTAAATTAAAGAGAGAAAAGAATACTTCTCAAAAATTTACTATCTGTATATAAACATATTATGATTGTAATTTTTTGGGAAGTTTTTTATATAATAATATGGTAATAAAAAGTAGGTATGTTAAAAGTATATGTTTTTTCTTTCTTGTATTGCTTTCATCATGCCATGTAACAAAGGTTCCTCAAACGGTTCCTGCCTCTGTTAAAAGTGTGAGTTGTGCATTAGGGATACATGTTAGTAATAAAGATTATTTTCCTCTTTACCTTGAAATATCGTCATGGATTGGAGTCCCTTATAAGTACGGAGGAATTACCCGCAAAGGTGTAGATTGTTCTGGATTAGTATTGAATGTTTATCGAGAAGTATATGGCGTTGTATTGAGCCGTTCTTCAGAACAAATGATGCAGCAGGATTGCCGAGAACTTTCTAGACAACAATTAAGAGGGGGAGACCTCGTTTTCTTTGCTACGACCAAAAATAAGAAAAAGATAAATCATGTAGGTATTTACCTAAAAGATAATCTTTTTGTGCATTCTACGACATCTCGCGGAGTGATTCTAAGTTCATTAGATGAGAATTATTACCGCAAAACTTGGGTAGGAGCGGGTAGAGTTAAAAGAAAAAAATAAAGAATGAATATGATAGACGGATATTCTAAGTTATATTTATCTGAATTTAAAATAGTTGATAATATCGATAACTCCGTAAACAATAGCCGCTATACCAAATACAATCAGGACTGTGTTCATCGAATCGAATGGATTAATCAAGATAATAATTCCTGTTATAAGAATCAAAATCGGGAATAAATAGAAAAAAAGTGCTACTGTAGTATTACGTTGTATGGACGCGAGTGTTAGTATTTGAAAAATACCAGCCAATAATAATAAAAAGCCTAAGACATACATTAAAAACCCGATAAAAACAGTAGGCATAAGGGCGAGACATAGACCCAATAAAATACTTCCTATACTTTCTACTGGGATATAAGAAAATGATTTGGATATAGCCTTTTTACGACGAGAAAAATAGTTGAGAAGAGCAACAATACCTGTTGCAATGAACATTATGCCTATAATGGAAACAATATAACCCAAAACTTGATCTGGCCATTTAACTGTTACAATACCCAATACTATTGCAAATACACTACGAATCAGAGTCCACTGAATTGTTCCCATATTATATATCTAAATTTTATTATTCTTAACTACAAATATAACCTTTTTTCGAAAATATAGTTCAATATATATAAGAAAATCTCTACATAATCAAAAACATAAGTGGGAGTATGAAATCCAATTGTTCCCATATCTTAAAATAAATTTTCTATGTATTTGGAAAATTGGAAAATCGATTTATTCCGTTATTTTTGTATTTCGAAATTTTATAAATTGAAATAATGACGTCTAAAAAAAAATTATTAGCTATAATAAATCCTATTTCAGGGACTCATCAGAAATCAGATATACCAAAAGCTGTTAAGGAGGTATTAGACTCGTCATTATATGATATAAATATATGTTTTACTGAATATGCCGGTCATGCGACTTTATTGGCTAAAGAAGCTGTATCCTCCGATGTGGACTGTGTCCTTTCGATAGGAGGTGATGGTACTTGTAATGAAATAGCTAAAGCGTTGGTTCATTCCAATACAGCATTAGGCATTATACCTATGGGATCAGGGAATGGGCTGGCCAGACATTTGGATATTCCAATGGATGTCATGGGGGCATTAAAAATTGTAAATGAAAGGAATATTGTTTCGTTAGATTATTGTAAAGCAAATGAGAAGCTTTTCTTTTGTACATGTGGTGTAGGTTTCGATGCATTGGTTAGTCATCGTTTTGCTGAGGGTAAGCATCGTGGAGGAATGACTTATGTAAAAAAAGTTGTTACCGAATATTTGAAATATAAAACGGAAACTTATCTTATCGTTAGTGAAAATGGGAAAATAAAAGAAAAAGCTTTTTTAATAGCTTGTGCCAATGCGTCACAATATGGGAATAATGCTTATATAGCTCCTCATGCCAATATGCAGGATGGAAAAATTGACGTAACAATTATATTGCCATTTACCCCCTTTGATATTGCTCCCATGGCGGTACAGTTGTTTACGAAAGTTATTGATAAAAATCCCAATATACGTACATTTGAAACTCCATATCTAAAAATTATTCGAGAGAACCCCGGAATCATGCATATCGATGGGGAACCTGTTGAGATGGATAAAGAAATTGAAATAAAATGTGTTCATAATGGCTTAAAAGCTATCGTTCCTCGAGAAAATTCTAAGAAATTGTTTATTGAACCTATTCATACGGCTTTTTGGGAAGTTATAGATACTATTAAGACAGAACTTGATATATGAATGCGTGGGCATAATTATATAACTAATCTCCCATAAAATAGAAATTTTTTCTATTTTATGGGAGATATAGTATACACAAGTTAAAAACTTTATAGGTATTTATTCATTGTTTTATTACAACAAATTACTTGCCAATTCTGATAATTCACTACGTTCTCCTTTTACTAAGTTTACATGGCCGAATATACTTTGTCCCTGCATTTTATCTATCATATAGACTAATCCGTTCGATTGAGAATCCAAATAAGGGGAATCTATTTGTTGAATGTCTCCTGTAAATACCATTTTGGTGCCTTCTCCGGCTCTGGTTATAATGGTTTTAATTTCGTGGGGTGTAAGGTTTTGAGCTTCGTCGATAATGCAATATGTCTCAGACAGACTTCGCCCGCGAATATAAGCTAAGGCTTCTATAACTAACTGTCCTTTGTCTTGTATGTCTTGTAAATAGCGATAATCCGCACCCCCTAACGAAAATTGGTGCTTAATGACGTTTAAATTATCAAATAGCGGTTGCATATAAGGAGCGATTTTTTGTTTTTCATCACCAGGCAAAAATCCCAAGTCTTTATTAGCCAAAGCAACGATAGGGCGCGCCAGTAAAATCTGCTTGTACTCTCGGCTTTGTCGTAATGCTCCGGCCAACGCGAGAAGTGTTTTCCCTGTACCGGCTTTTCCTGTAAGAGCCAAGAGTTTTACATTGGGATCATTGAGTAATTCAAAAGCGAAACTTTGTTCTGCATTACGAGGTTCAATACCGAAATTTTTTTCTTTTATGACTTTTTTTACCATTCCGGTCGCTGATACATACCGAGCTAAAACGGTAGAATTGCCGCTGTTCAATATGAAGCATTCATTTGATTTAAAATCAATGTTTAATCCTAACTTTTCTGCCGGAATTCCTTCATGGGATTTATAGATGTCATTGATTATTTGTGGGTCAATACCGTCAAAATATCGTTGTTCTGACTCAAAAATATCGATATTTGTTACTTTATCATTATTGTAATCTTCTGTTAGTATACCCAAGGAACGGGCTTTCATTCTTAGATTTACATCTTTAGTGACCAATATTGTTTTTGTATCAGGATTTTTTGATGCCAGAAAATGGGTTGCAGCAAGAATTAAATGGTCTGGAGTACGTTCAGGAAACGCGGCTTTTACCTCTTCAGGATAGTTATAACCGACCAATATGGATAAGTTTCCGAGGTCTGGGCCGAGTTTAGCCCCTTTGGTGAATAAATCATCATCTGTTATTTCATCCAATTCCCTGACAAACTCCCTTGCATTATAGTTTATCTGGTCGTTTCCCTTTTTAAATTTGTCTAACTCTTCCAATACGACAATAGGTATGTAGATATCATTGTCTTGAAAATTAAATAAACATTTGTAGTCGTGAAGAATAACATTTGTATCTAACACAAAATTTTTTTTATTTCCCATAATGGTATCATTTAAAGTGTTGATATAAAAAAGAGAGTCCTGATGTAAATGATAATCGCTATTATCCAGAGGATTTATCCAAAGATAACCAAATATCTGTAATAAAACTATATTTGAAAATGAAAAAATGTTTTATTTGTCTTTATTTATCCTATTTATATTATTAAAAAAGTGAATGTACAATTCACATATTATAAAAGATTATGTATGTTTGCACCAAACTGTGACTGATATGAAAAAGATAGGATTATTGTCGGATACTCATGCGTATTGGGATGATCGGTATATCAAATATTTTTCTGAGTGTGATGAGATATGGCATGCTGGAGATATAGGCTCAATGGATGTATTGAGAAAGCTCGAAACTATAAAGCCGGTACGGGCCGTATATGGCAATATTGACGGGCATGAAATAAGGATAACATGCCCAAAGCATCAAAGATTTACCATTGAAGGAGTCGATGTATGGATGACACACATTGGTGGTTATCCCGGGAAGTATGCTCCGGACGTTATTCCTGAAATATATCGTAACCCTCCAAAATTATTTGTTTCCGGGCATTCCCATATTTTGAAAGTTCTGTATGATAAAACTCTTGATTTGTTGCATATAAATCCAGGTGCGGCAGGACAATATGGATTTCATAAAAAAAGGACGTTAGTGCGTTTTTGTATTGATAATGGAAAATTTGAAAATTTGGAGATTGTGGAGTTGGGAGATAAGTTTTAAAGTGCTTAGTTCTAAAAACGTAACTATATAATAGGATGAATTTAAAGTTTTTTATCAGTACATTTTTTGTTTTAATTGCTTTAGCCGATTATTCATGGGGACAAACGAAAATTGAGTGTTGGAAACGCTTTGAACTAACTTTTAACTATAAAGCAACCGGAAATCCATTCGATGTAGAACTGTTTGCAACATTTTCATGTGATGGAAAGGAATTGAAAGTGAAAGGCTTCTATGATGGGGATGACACATATCGTATACGATTTATGCCTACAGAAGTTGGAGTATGGAAATATTCAGTGTCCAGTCCAATAAAAGAATTGAATAAAAAGTCGGGAGTTTTAACTGTGATTCCGAATTTAAGTGGAAAGTCCAGTATGGTATCAGTAGATGGTGAGCACGCTTTCAAATATGCAGACGGTACTCATTATTACCCATTAGGAACAACCTCTTACGCATGGCTACATATGAATGAGAAAGTACAGGAAGAGACTTTAGAATCTCTGAAACACAGCGGTTTTAATAAAATACGTATGTGTGTATTTCCCAAAAATTATGATTTGGTACAGGAAGAGCCCCAATTATATCCTTTTGAAATAAAGGAGATGATAAAAAATGAGAAGGGAGATGAAGTTAGAGTCTGGAATTTTAAGAAGTTCAATCCTGTATATTTTCGTCATTTGGAAAAATGCATAGACCAATTGAGCAAACTTAATATAGAAGTCGATTTGATTTTATTCCATCCATACGATAAAGGTCGCTGGGGATTTGATTCGATGACAAATGAAGTAAATATAAGATATATACATTACATTATAAATCGTTTAGCGTCTTTCCGTAATGTATGGTGGTCTATTGCAAATGAATGGGATTATGTGACAAATAAGACAATAGATGATTGGAAGCTATTGATAAAAACTGTAGTAAGTAACGATCCGTACCGGCATTTATGTTCTATACACGGATCGACCGCAACCTATTTTGATTATTGGATGCCCGAATTTACACATGTTAGTGTACAAGATGAAGCTCCGGTATATAGTATTTCAGCAGCGGCTTTGTTACGTCAGATATTCCATAAACCTGTAATTTGTGATGAAGTAGGATATGAAGGTAATCTAAAATCTCGCTGGGGACGTTTGAGTGCCCAACAATTGACTTATTTCATTGTAAACGGTTTGATGGGGGGGATCTATGTAACCCATGGAGAGTGTTTTCAAGAAGGGAATGACCCTATTTTTGGGGCACAAGGTGGAAAATTAAAAGGGGAAAGTTGGAAACGGGTCAAATTTTTGAAAAACATACTTGAAGAAATGCCTGAACCGTTGCAAATGTCTGATATTAGTCGAGACTTGGTAACGTCTACTGCAGGTGAAGGATATTATTTTATCAGCTTGGGAAAGGAAATAAGTGACTTTTGGAGATTCAATCTTCCCGTAAAAAATGCAAATTATGAGAGACTGAAAGCAGGAAAACATTTTAGAGTAGATATTATTGATGTATGGAATATGACTATAATAAAATGTCCGACTATCTTTGAGACAGGGGAAGCCGTGGATTATCGTGTATTAGACAAGAAACAACGTGGAGTACGTTTGCCGGATGTTCCTTACTTGCTTTTAAGAGTAACTGAAGTAAAAAGTGGGAATGACAAAATTTCCTAATAGAATTCCTCTAATTATTTAACTTTAGAGAATCTATATCGTCATTATCGGTGCAGAAAATTAAAAAATGGTGAAAATAGTATTAGAATATTGAACTTTATCATTTATTATTAAATTTTGAAGTATATCTTATAAAAATATAATAGTTCTTTCGGATTAAAGGAAAAATATGGAAGTCTTTATTTGAAGCAATACTGCATTACTTTCCTATAGGTTGTATTTTACGCCGTATGGCCTTTGAAATTTCAAGATACATATAGAATTTTTTCTTTTGTTCTATTGATGCCTTATTTTGTTCATATTTTTTATTGGCATATTCCTTTGATTTGTCAAATACCAGTTTCGAAACCTGATTTTGGGATTTTCCAACCATAGTAGAGTCGATCTGCTCATCCGGAAAAAATTCATCCAGATTCACATCTCCTATCATTGTTGTTTCCAGAAAATTCTTTTTTGTATGATTTTTATTAAGATAATAGCCTACAAACATATGTCCTGGCATACGTACCAAGATAGGGTCTATATTAATAGCCCGTAATAAAGAAGCAAAAAGTACACTACCGTCTACGCAATTGATTTGGGCAGATTTTATAGCATCATCGAATAACCTGACCCGCTGAGAATAGACCACATTCGAAGACAAGCTCGAGGCCGATACAGAGCTATATTTGAAATTTCTTTTTTGCAGAGCATTCCATATGGCATATACTTGATTTTCTACCGAACTTTCTTTGTTTAATTGATAACCGAGAAATCTATTTACAATTCGGGTGTTGAGAGCCTCTCTCAATACCATATCTATCATCGGGTGGTCTTCGTTGACATAAGCTGCGAAAAAAATACCTGTTTCATGAAATTTCTGGTTTATATCGTTGTAACCTAAAAGACATTCATTGATACTGCGCATAGAAAAAGTTCTTACCTTTTGTCCCAGATTATCTCGGTTCATTTCTACTTGTACAGCAACACTAACGGGGGTTGGCTGAATATTTTCTTTCAATGCATCATATTTCCATACAATGTCCGGATAAACAAGGTATTCTGTACGAGCCTTAGGCAAAATGAATTCTGAAATAGACTCACTAAAAAAAGGACTTTCTGCAACCTTAATTCTTAACTTACTATTCATTTTATCCGATTTAACTCGTATCCCGATGCATGATTTTGGATTGCCTAAATAAGAAGTATCAGCAGGCATGACAATAAGCGTATCGGTAACAGCAACAGACAAAACTGCAGAAGGAAAAATATTTCCACCAAGCTCATCGGTTATTTCAAATGGTTCTGAAACAATGTTATACCGATATAGATAAAAGCCTCCTGTCATAGCTAATAACAGCAGTAATATTACCGACATTATTTTCCAAAAAGAATCCTTTTTTTTCATTTTCTTATTTCTGATATGTCAAAGATATAACAAACTACAGAAAAATAAGAAAAGATTTCAAGAGAAAATCTATTCCTTTTGTAATCCATAAAATTTATTTCTCTATTAAATCAGATTTTTCATTATTGTTATAAATAAACATTAAAACCTCCAATTTGTTTTTAAGAAGAATGTTCTAATTAAATACGAAGTAATAAATAGAGTGGCGATGCAAATACGATTGTCTCATATCGAGGAAATAAAGTTTGTTGATAATACCCAAAACTATAAATGTGATTTAAAAAAAGATAATGTCCATGTAGGTTTTTCGGTACAATTAAGCCCCGATATAGAACAAAATTGTACAGATATACTACTGGGGGTACATTATGATATAAAAAAAGAAGATAGAAAGACATCTATCCTCGAATATAAAATAAACGTAACATTTGAAATAGAAGATATGATAGAATACATTTTGATAGAAAAGAATAGAATATCAGTAAAACCTGAACTATTGACAATTATGCTGAGTGTATCTATTGGTTCATTAAGAGGTATGCTGGTAATGCGTACCAAAAATTCTGATTTCGAAAATTACCCATTACCATTGGTCAATGTTACAGAGTTAGTATCAAAAATCAGACACCCATCATGGTATGAAAATACAATACATCCATTTTTCAAATTCCGTTATCAATAGATTTAGAGCCTGTTTCATTTGGCTCAGGTATTTTTTGAGAACTATCCCCGGGGATAGTTTTCAGTTCTGATAAAAAGAGAGCGGGTTACGTGACATATAAGAACGGAAATATAGACTGATAAAAGACATAAAAAGTTTGAATACATAATTTCTTTAATTGAATTAGAAAATTTAGATAGGCTCTTAACAAGATGTTATAAGCCATAACAAAATATTAAATTAAAATTCAAACGAAAAACTTTACCTTTGTCTTCGTTAAATAAAAAATTAAAGACAGTTATTATGTTAGGTGAAAAGAAAGCGAATACTCTTCATGGTATCCTGCTCATTGCTCTTTTTTCTTGTTCGGCCTTTTATATTGCCGAATTTCCTTTTATAAAAAAATTATCGTTCAGCCCCTTGATTGTCGGTATTATTTTGGGTATGTTATATGCCAATAGTTTACGCAATAGATTGCCTGAGACATGGGTTCCCGGAATATTATTTTGCACAAAACAGATTTTACGTACAGGTATCGTGCTCTATGGTTTCCGCTTGACATTTCAAGATGTTGTAAATGTGGGATTGCCTGCTGTATTTATTGATATTATTATTGTGACGGGGACGCTATTATTAGGAATTTTAGTTGGTAAATTGATGAAGATGGATAAAGATGTCGCTTTACTCACTTCCACAGGAAGTGCTATATGTGGCGCTGCTGCTGTGTTAGGAGCTGAGCCGGTAGTTAAAAGCCAACCCCATAAAACTGCAGTCGCTGTTTCTACAGTTGTTATATTCGGTACCATATCCATGTTTTTATATCCGGCAATGTATCGGGCAGGTATATTAGAACTGACTCCGGAGCAGATGGGAATCTACACAGGTTCTACTTTGCATGAAGTAGCCCATGTTGTAGGTGCTGGTAATGCTATGGGGACAGAAATATCAGATCCGGCTGTCATTGTAAAAATGATCAGAGTTATGTTATTGGCTCCTGTATTGCTGATTATGAGTTTATGTTTGGCAAAGTTCGGAAATAAGGGACATTCTAAAACTGGGACCAAGAGTAAAATTACGATTCCTTGGTTTGCTGTAGGATTTTTATTGATTATAGGATTCAATTCGCTTGATTTATTGCCTTCTACTATTGTCGAAGGAATAAATAGCTTCGATACATTTTTGTTGACAATGGCTATGACTGCATTAGGAGCAGAAACCAGTATAGATAAGTTTAAAAAAGCAGGAGCTCGGCCTTTTATCTTAGCATCCGTATTATTTGTATGGCTATTGGTAGGAGGCTATCTTATGGCTAAGTATTTAACCCCAATACTATCTTGATTACTTAATTGCATAGACCAAATTCCTCAAATTTTCATTTATTGCGAAAATTTGAGGAATTTTATATTTCCTTATTATAATGCATTGCAAATTGGATAAATGCCGCAGCAAGCCCTGTATCTTGCCCGTATTGTTGTATAAAACTAAAATTTCGTTCTATACGGCATTCTTTAAAGTCTATTATTTTCAATTTTCCTTCCAACACTTCTTGCTGAATAGCCCTAAAAGAAACAATACCCATACAATCGGAATGTTCGAGATAACGTTTTATACTCTCTGTACTTCCCAAAAACATTTGTACATTTAAGTATGATAACTTTATCGAGTAGGGTAGAAGTGCAGCTTCGAGAACATCGAGCGTCCCGGAACCTTGTTCACGCAATACCAATGGGATATGAGGCAATTCACATAAGCTTATTTCATCACGTCGTGACAATTTGCTCCGATTGCTTACAACAGCAACTAATTCGTCTTGCATAAATACAGTATATTTTATATTGGGAGTATGCTGTATACCCTCTACCATACCTAAGTCGATTCGATGTTCTCCCAAAGCTGACTCTATTTGTCTTGAATTGCTATTGAGAAGCGATATTTTCACGTCAGGAAACTTATCCACAAATTTTGCCAGTACAGCAGGTAATACATATTGGGCGATAGTAGTACTGGCCCCGATTCTTAACTCTCCTGCATAAGTATTCGTAAGCAAATGTAAATCATACTCCAAACGTTTATAATCTTCAACAATCCGTTCACTGTGCTCTAACAAAATTTCTCCGGCTCGGGTAAGTTTTATTTTATTGCCCATGCGCTCGAACAAAGCGATGTGATATTTAGCTTCTAATTCCTGTATATGACGAGTTATTGCCGGCTGACTGATATATAGTTCCTTTGATGCTTTTGTAAAACTAAGATTTTTAGCTACACTGATAAACGCTTTTAATCTAAAATCTGACATAGTGTTTATTGGCTCTAAAGATTTATGATTGATGGTAATTCATAGAAAGGGCAACTTCTTCTTGTAACATTTCATATATTTTTTGTTGTGCTCTTACCCGTTCAGGATTATTATTCTGGACGTATATATTATTCAGATGTTCATCTATTTGACACGCTTGTACATTATCTGCCAGTTGATAATGTAAAATACGGATAATCTGTTTTTTCAATCTATCATCCACGATGGGAAATGCTGTTTCTATTCGTCGGCTTAGATTACGTTTCATCCAGTCAGCTGAAGATAGATATACACATTCGTTTCCACCGGCATAAAAATACCATATACGAGCATGTTCGAGGTATTGGTCTATAATTCGAATAATACGTATATTGCGACTATATGGCTGGTTGGGAACAAGGCAACAAATACCTCGAATAATAAGGTCTATTTGTACACCCGCGTTACTGGCTTCATACAGTTTATTTATCATATCTATGTCTTGTAATCCGTTCATTTTTAGTATAATATAAGCTTTTTTACCTTCTTGGGCAGCTCCGATTTCTTGGTCTATCATAGATTTCAGCACATCCAGCATATTATATTGTGCTACCAGCAATGTATTGAAAATAGGGGGTACATCTTTTCCCTCTAAAATCTCAAATAAGCAGTTCAGTTCTGTGATAATTTGTGTATTATAGGTAAAAAGACCTATATCTGAATATACCTTTGCTGTTTTTTCATTAAAATTCCCGGTACTCAAAAACGCAAAGCTTTTTTCCATATTAGTTCCTCCTATCGAACGACGTAATATTAAAGCAACTTTGGCATGCACTTTTAGTCCCGGCACTCCATATATGACATGTATACCGGCCTTTTGCATCTGTTCTGATGTAAATATATTGTTTTCTTCGTCAAAGCGTGCTTTCAATTCCACATAAACCGTAACTTTTTTACCATTTCGCGCAGCAGTAACTAAAGCATTGATTACCTCTGAATTTTCTGCCACACGATATTGAGTCAATTTTATCTCTTCCACTTTGGGGTCATATGCCGATTCCATAAGAAATCGGATAAGATAGTCAAACGATTGATACGGGAAATGTAACAGCATATCATGGGACTTTATAACTTTAAATACGGAACCGGATCGGTCAAACTCCGGAACGCGAAGAGGAATAGGAGATTCTACCGCCAATTTTTTGCCTGTCGGATTCGGTAATTTTATCAAATCTTCAAGTGTTAGATATCTCCCGGCAGCAATGCATTGACTTTCAGGAATATTATAGGCTTGGCATAAATAGCTGAGCATTTCATGAGGCATCATAGCATTATATACCAAACGGTTGGCTACACCAGTCTTTCTTTTCTTTACATGTTTGCGTATTTCATCGACGATATTCTCTTTTTGATTTGAATCTATCGAAAAGTCTGCGTCTCTGGACACTCGTACGCTATAATATGCATCGACAACAAATCCGGGAAACACAATATCTAAATTGTATCCGATAACATCATCGACGAACATGAGGTAATGTTTGCTTTCATAGGCTGGGAGCTCGATAAAACGTGGTACTTTGGAAAAAGGTACCTTTATCAAAGCATAATATATTTGAGAATCCTGACTGCCTCGAGGATGTAATTGGATAGACAAATATAATCGGTTATCTCGTAAAAATGATGATATATGATCTTTAAGAATAAGTACCGGTTGCAAATATGGGAAAATTTCTTCTTTAAAGTAATTTCTGATAAAATCTTTATGAAAATCTGGCATTGGTTGTCCCTGATACAAAACAATATCGTTATAGGCTAATTCTGGTAATATTTCGTGAGTGAAGATATAAGAGAAATCTTTTACCTGTCGACTGACCTCAGCATTGATTTCAGCCAATGTCTCTTTGGCATTTTGATATTCTGCAGAAGAGCAATTTTTCAACATTACCAGATTACGATGTTCCGATACACGTATACGATAAAATTCTTCTTGATTTGATGAATATATTGATAAAAATTTTATTCGTTCGAACAGTGGAAGCTCTTTATTTCGTGCTTCTAATAATACGCGTCGGTTGAATGACAACCAACTGATATCTCGCTTGAAATATTTCCAATTCATATCCTTATATTCATTACGATTTTCCATATCAAGCATAAATATATAATTTTTTCTCTTATAATTTTTAAAAGATTAAATTTTAATTTTAAGCATTCTCCGATTTTTGAACCTTTTATCGATTCCATAGTTTTAGATTTTGTGATGTCGAAAAAAAAGTGTAATTTTCGACTTTCATCTAAAAAACAAATAAGTGTGGAGTACAAAAAGTTTATAGAAGAATTGCAAAAACGTTTGGGCAAAAATAAAAAAAGTATTGATGCCTTGATGTCAGACACATTACAGATAATAAAAGAGCATAGTGTAATGATGGATTCATTTTCTATACAAGGTTTTGGAACTTTCGAACCTCGAAAAAAGGCTGAACGTATATCTGTTAATCCCGCCACTGGAAAACGGATGCTGATACCGCCTAAAATTGTGCTGACATTTAAACCCGGAACGATTATAAAAAATAAACTTAGAGAGAAATCCGATAATGAACAGTAAAATATCATTGCCTGAAATGGTCGATTTGCTATCTCGGAAATCGGACTGTACAAAGAAGGAAGCAGAGACTTTCTTAAAAGAATTTTTTACTTTAGCCACAGAAATTTTATCTTCCGGAGAGTCTCTTAAAATCAATGGCTTGGGTGTATTTAAACCTGTATGGGTAGGAAAAAGAAATAGTGTAAATGTTCAGACGGGGCAGCCTTGTGAAATTCCCGGTCATTATAAATTGTCATTTACACCTGATAAAAGCATGAGAGATGCTGTAAATGCTCCATTTGCCTGTTTCGAAGCTGAAGTCATAGCCGATGATGTCGATATAAAAGATACTGAGATTTCTTATATGGCAATAGAAGATAGTGATATGACAGAGACCAATATAGATGATTCTTCTACAGAAATGGAAACGGTTGTAATGTCATTGGATAAAGAGACATCTGATATTGTGATAGCGGATATTCCTGATGAACAGCAAAATGTAAAAAAAGATGAAATACAACCAGAAAGCAACCAGTTGCCGAATGAAATGAACATTTCTGATAAAAACAATCAAAAAGAAAGTAAAGACGAGAATACCGAACACAAACTTCCTGCTGAAGAGTATGATGCACAAACAGTACCTGAAGAAAAAATAAAAGAACCAGAAGAAAAAGAGCATATAGAAGTCATATCTGTATCAGTTGTCGATAATTACGAAAAAGAAGAATTTAGACGAAAACAAACATGGCGAAATCGGAAAAACTTTTGGTACGGATTTGTAACTTCTTTATTGATTTTTGTTGTAGCAGATTTGATATGGCTATGTTATAATGGTACTTTTGAGGAAGGACAAGTAACGATAAGTAGTTGGATTCCGGCTATCATAAAAAAACAAAATCAGGAGGGTGAAAAGAACAAAGATTCTGTTTCGGTTGTTAAAGCTTTGGTTATGGATTCTCTAAAAACAACAGCGGTTGTAAGAAAAGATACTGCCATGCTCGAAGATAAGCCAATAACCAACATGAATGAAAAGAGCAATAAAGTAACTGAAAAAGAGATAAATAATGATACAATGTTATCGGAGAAGACTGTTACGGAAATCATGAAACCGGGAATTTTTTTGACCACTTTGTCATTGAAACATTTCGGTCATAAAACTTTTTGGGTATACATATATCAGGAAAATAAAGCGAATATAACCAATCCTAATAGTGTACCTGTAGGAACCAAGTTGATAATTCCCGAAAAATCAAAATATAATATAGATTCCAACAATAGAGAATCGGTGGAAAAAGCAAAAGCTCTTGCTACAAAAATATTATCGGAATATGAATAAATAAAGTCTTTAAGTCGCCGGTATCATTACTTTGGCGACTTAGTTTTTTTTACTACAAGCTTAGCCTTTTTTAACAGTTAAAGTGTTAAATGTAAATACATCGTAGTTACTTTTGCACTTAGGCTATTATGGGGCTGCATAAACAGGAATAATTTAATAAAAAACAATATAATATGAGTCAAACAGTAGATATTCGTGAATTAAATGAACTCATTGCAAGTAAAAGTTCATTTGTGAATATGATAACCATGGGTATGGACCGGGTAATTGTAGGGCAGAAACATCTGGTAGATTCTCTGATGATTGGTCTTCTTTCAAATGGTCATATATTGCTCGAAGGTGTTCCGGGATTGGCAAAAACTCTCGCGATAAAGACACTTGCTTCTCTTATCGATGCTAAATATAACCGTATCCAATTTACTCCGGACTTGCTGCCTGCCGACGTTATCGGTACAATGGTTTACAGTCAGGCAAAGGAACAGTTTGAGGTAAAAAAAGGTCCGGTTTTTGCTAATTTTGTATTGGCAGATGAAATAAATCGTGCTCCGGCAAAAGTACAAAGTGCCTTGCTCGAAGCTATGCAGGAACGTCAAGTTACAATTGGAGAAACTACATTTAAGCTCGATGACCCGTTCTTGGTATTGGCTACACAAAATCCAATAGAACAAGAAGGTACATATCCATTACCTGAAGCACAGGTCGATCGTTTTATGTTGAAAGTTATCATCGGATATCCGAAAAAAGAAGAGGAAAAATTAATTATACGTCAGAATATTACAGGCGAACGAGAAACTGTACAACCGGTACTGAAGGCCCAGGAAATTATCGAGACAAGAGATATCGTACGTAAAGTATATATCGATGAAAAGATAGAAAAATATATCGTAGATATCGTTTTTGCTACTCGTTATCCTGAAGACCATGGGCTTGGAGATTTGAAAGAAATGATTTCTTTTGGAGCTTCTCCTCGTGCTTCGATAAATTTAGCTTTGGCCGCTCGTTCATATGCATTCTTGAAACAACGTGGATATGTAATCCCAGAAGATGTACGTGCAGTATGTTATGATGTAATGCGTCACCGTATAGGATTAAGCTATGAAGCAGAAGCTAATAACATGACTTCTGAAGAGATTATCAGTGAAATCTTGAATAAAGTTGAGGTACCCTGATTAGATATAAAGCAATAAAGCCTGGCGTATGAAAACAAAAGAACTATTAAAAAAAGTTCGTCAGATCGAAATAAAAACCCGGGGATTGTCCCGTAATATTTTTGCAGGACAATACCATTCGGCTTTTAAGGGGAGAGGTATGGCTTTCTCTGAAGTCCGGGAATATCAATATGGTGATGATGTACGCGATATCGACTGGAATGTAACCGCCCGGCATAATAAGCCGTATATAAAAGTTTTTGAAGAAGAGCGAGAACTTACGGTAATGTTGTTGGTAGATGTATCTGCCAGTCGAGACTTTGGTGCGGTGGGTGAAATGAAAAAATCTGTAATGACAGAAGTTGCAGCGACACTTGCATTCTCGGCAATTCAGAATAATGATAAAATTGGAGTTATCTTTTTCTCCGATAAAATTGAAAAATTTATTCCTCCTAAAAAAGGGAAAAAACATATTCTATATATCATACGAGAGTTAATCGATTTTCATCCCGAAAGTACAGGAACAAATTTGAGTTTGGTATTAGAGTATATGACCAATGCAATAAAAAAACGTTGTACAGCATTTCTAATTTCTGACTTTATTGCTTTAGGCAATTACAAAAATGCACTTTCGATTGCTAATCGAAAACATGATTTAGTTGGTATACAGATATATGACAAACGTGAAACAGAGCTCCCAAATGTAGGTCTGGTAAAAATGTATGATGCTGAAAATGGCAGTGAAGACTGGGTAGATTCCTCTTCCAAGAAAGTTCGTGACGCATATATACGCTGGTGGAATGAACGACAGAATGTCATGCTTGATTATATGAGGAAAAGTCGTGTCGATTTAGCTTCGATTGCGACAGATGAGGATTATGTCAAAGCTTTGATCGGGCTTTTTAAGAGAAGGAGTTAATTGCATATTTTTTTGATAATCGAATATCGATAAAATTTATATGAGATACAATGAAATATAATAAACCGATAAAAGGAATAGTTCTGGGAATTTGTCTGGTCTCCTCGGCAATGGCTTTTGCTGATAATGTAGTGGTGAGTGCGAAAATGGACTCAACGGCAATTTGGATGGGCGAACAAACAATGATACATCTCGAAATGGCGCAAGACAAGGGCAAAGTCGTCCAGATGCCTTTCCTGACCGATTCTTTGGTAACTGGAATAGAAGTTTTGCGGGTAACGATGCCGGATACCACTGATTTGGGAAATAATCGTATTCAAATAAAAAGTGATGTCCTGATTACATCGTTCGATTCTGGATTCTATTATATTCCACCTTTTCGATATATTTTGAACAAAGATACTTTCACTACAGAAACTTTGAGTCTCAAAGTGGTACCTATGGAAGTTGATACAACAAAGGCTGGATTCGATATCAAGGGTGTGCAGAAACCTCCTTTTGTTTTATGGGATTATATCTCGAATACGGCTCTTGTCATCATGGGTATTGTTTTGTTATTAGTTGCTTTGGGTTTGCTGTATTGGTTCTGGTGGCGTAAGCGTGAACGTCCAGAAGAAGTAATTTCACCCGAATCACTCTTACCACCCCATATAAAAGCCATGAATGCTTTGGAAGAAGTAAAGGAGAGTAAATTGTGGCAAAATGGGCAAGAAAAAGAATATTATACTCGAGTGACTGATATTTTACGGGAATATATAGATGAGCGTTTCCATGTAAACGCAATGGAAATGACATCTTCTGAAATCATTTCTATATTACGGAAAAATGAAGATGCCAAATTGGTCAATCATAAGTTGAAAGAAATTTTAGAAATGGCTGATTTCGTGAAATTTGCAAAGATGAGGCCATTACCAGAAGACAACGAAGCTGTGATGCGTAATGCTATTACGTTTGTCGAAGAAACAAAATCTGTTGAAGAAATTCCGGTGGAGGAAAAAAGCGATTCTAATGCAGAAGCGCAAAAAGAAGACATCTCAGGAGAAATAACAGGGCAATAATAAATTGATATGGCATATATTCGTTTCCATAAAAATAGGATGTGAATAAACTAAAATTAAAGAAAAATGGTATTTGCGAATCCTCTATATTTACTATTACTGCTATGCCTTATACCGGCTATTATCTGGTATATTTTGAAGCATAAAAAGGCACAAGCTGCATTACAGGTTTCTTCTACTCAGGCATTTGCCAAATTGCCTAAAACATATAAATATTATTTGAGGCATTTTCTTTTTATTTTGAGATTAGGAGCAATAGCCTGTATTATAATAGTATTGGCACGTCCACAAGCGACAGATCGATGGGAAAACCAAACTCGAGAGGGAGTTGATATCGTAGTTGCCTTGGATATATCCAGTAGTATGTTAGCACGTGATTTTAAGCCCGATCGTATACAAGCAGCGAAAGATGTGGCATCACAGTTTATAAGTGGACGCACGGATGACAATATTGGACTTGTTATTTTTGCTGGTGAAAGTTTTACCATGTGTCCGATGACTACAGATCACGCTGTATTACTCAATTTAATGAAAGATGTTCAGTGTGGTATGATTGCCGATATGACTGCCATTGGAGATGGTCTGGCGACAGCTATAAATCGTATAAAGGACGGGCCTGCAAAATCTAAAACTATTATATTGTTGACAGACGGGACCAACAATGCAGGAGATGTATCACCATTAACTGCTGCACAAATTGCTAAATCTTTCGGAATTAGGGTATATACAATAGGAGTAGGGACTCAGGGTGAGGCGCCTTATCCGGTGCAGACTCCTTATGGGGTGATGTATCAAAACATGCCGGTAGAAATAGATGAAACTACTCTGAAGACAATTGCTGCTGAAACAGATGGAAAATATTTTAGAGCCACGAACAAAGGAGTATTGAAAAATATTTTTGAAGAGATAGACAAGCTTGAGAAAACTAAACTTTCAGTGAAAGAGTTCAGCCGGCGTGAAGAAAACTATCTTCCGTGGGCTATATTGGCATTCGTACTGTTAGGAATTGAGATTATCTTAAGAAATACCGTTTTACGGAATATTCCATAAAAATAATAATTATGTTTCGATTTGCACAACCACAATATTTGTACCTGTTGTTGATAGTTCCTCTAATGTGGGCTATATACTTCTATAGTGTTTACCGGAATCGGAAAAATATGGCCAAATACGGGAACCCTCAGATACTTCAGTCATTAGCTCCCGATGTATCGAAGTACAAACCTGGAACCAAATTCTTTTTGCAACAATTAGCTCTTATTGTCATGATTTTTATTATAGCACGTCCACAAATGGGAGCTAAGATAGAAACGGTAAAAAAACAAGGAGTTGAAATCATTATTGCATTAGACGTTTCCAATTCTATGTTGGCCCGAGATATAGCACCGAGTCGTTTAGATAAAGCTAAACAGATGCTATCTAAATTAATTGACCAATTAGAAAATGATAAAGTCGGATTAATTGTTTTTGCGGGAGATGCGTATACTCAATTGCCTATAACTTCTGATTTCGTATCGGCGAAAATGTTTTTATCTACAATTTCTCCTGACATGGTACCTACTCAGGGTACAGCTATCGGACGAGCTATAGCTTTAGCAATGAATTCATTCACTCCTGACCAGTCGGCCGATAAGGCAATAATTGTAATTACTGATGCAGAAAATCATGAAGATGATGCTGTCCAGATGGCTAAGGAAGCAGCCCAAAAGGGAATTATGGTAGATGTGATCGGTATCGGCTCAGAACAAGGAGCTCCTATACCTATCGGAGGAAATGATACCAATTTGCGTAAAGATAATCAAGGAAACGTGGTTATTACTAAACTCAATGCTCAGTTAGGCCGAGATATAGCAAAAGCCGGAGATGGTATATATATATCGGCAGATAATACAGGAAGCGCATTGAGAGCCTTGACTGCAGAAGTAAAAAAAATGAAAAAATCTGATATAGAAAGTAAAGTCTATTCTGAATATGATGAGCAATTCCAAGGATTGGCATGGATAGTTTTGATTTTGCTTTTACTTGACATCTTTATACTTGACCGTAAAAATAAACTGATGAAGAAAGTCAATTTCTTTTCTTGATAAAAGTTTTAAGTTTTATGAATATGAAGAAAATGAAATATATAATGGTTATCTCTTTCATGTCAATGATGTCGATAGTATCGGCTCAGACAAGAGATACTGTACCACAAATCAATAAAAAAGTAAATCCGAAAATCGAACGTAACAGTATACGGAAAGGAAATACCTTATATGAAAGTGAAAAATTTACAGAATCAGAAATAGAATATCGTAAAGCTTTGGATGCAAATCCCGAATCTTGGTTAGGTACTTATAATCTGGGTAACGCTTTATATAAGCAACAAAAAATGGATGCAGCTCTCGAACAGTACAAAAAGTCTGTGGTGAATGAAAAAGACTCATTACAACAAGCTCGTATATGGCATAATATTGGAAATGTATTTTTACAAGAAAAGAAATATGCAGAGAGCATAGATGCCTATAAAAATGCATTGCGCCGAAATCCCAAAGATAACGAAACACGTTATAACTTACGTTTGGCCCAATTGTTACTGAAAAATCAGCAACAACAGCAAAATGATGAGAACAAAGATAAGAATAAGGATAAAGACAAAGATAACAAAGACCAGCAAGACAAAGATAAAAATAACAAAGGAAACCAAAATCCGCAGAATAACAAAGATAATAAAGATGATAAAAAAGATAAACAGCAACAGCAGCAGGCACCTCCTCAGATGACTAAAGAGAATGCGCAACAAATATTGGATGCAATTCAACAAGACGAGAAAAATACTCAAGAAAAAGTCAAAAAAGCAATGATGCAGCAACAAAAACGGAGGAAAACGGATAAAGAATGGTAAAAGTGAAAATGAAAAAATTATCGATACTGATATTATTTTTTATTTCAGTTACCGGAGTATATGCTCGGGAGGATATACATTTAGATGTACAAGTACCTAAGTCCGTTCAAGCGGGTGAACGATTTGAAATAGTATTTTCTCTGAGGAATGCATCTACCGAGAACTTCAAATCGCCCAAATTTAGAGGATGCAAGGTGCTTTCCGGTCCTTCTATTTCCCGTTCATCACAGTTGGCGGTAATATCAGGGCACTTTGTACGTTCCGTTTCGGAAAATAGGTCTTATATTCTTCAAGCTGGAAAAAAGGGAACAGTAGTAATACCTTCAGTTTCAGTTTCGGTCGAAGGTAAAACATATAAAAGTAGGAAAACAACAATAGAAATAATATCGGTAAGGTCTGAAAAGAAAAAACAGGCTTCGGTACAGTTCATAAGTTCTGTTCCGGAAGAAGTTCGTTCGGGGGAGACATTCCGTGTGAGGTATCAGGTAATAAATGGAGATGGAGAAGATTTTAATACTGGCGATTTCAAAAATTGCAAAGTATTGGCCGGACCATCGATAACATTGGAACGAGAACCGATATTAATGAATGGTTGGCCTATTCAAGGTAGGATAATAACGACTTATACATATATTGTACAAGCAGGTGAGTCAGGCAAGGTTATAATTCCTGAAGCTAAGATTTTAGTTAATAACAAGAAATACAAAGTTGGCAAATCAGAAGTTAAAATACGTCCTTTGAACGAAGAAGAACGGATGAAAAGATTTCTGGAAGCCGGAAAAAAATATCCAACCATTTAAAAAACGGAAAAATATAAAATAGCATATCACAATGATGAAAAAATTATTTTTCATATTAACGATTTTAACGTCATGTAACATCTTGTCTAAGGCTGATAATGTATCATTTTCGACTTCAGCTCCAAGACAAGTTGTAAAAGGGCAAACCTTTCAAGTAACTTTCACATTAATCAATGCCAATGGGCAGGATATACGTGTGCCTGATTTTCCGGGATGCCGAATATTGTATGGTCCTGCTGTATCTCAAGGGTCGCAGTATAGTAATATAAACGGGCGGGCGACTTCCCAAACAGAAGAATCATACGTTTATACTCTGCGGGCAGAAAAGGAAGGGACATACCAGATAGGTGCTGCAACAATTAAAGTTGGTGGGAAGCAGATGTCGACGTCACCCGTTTCATTGAAAATTTTACCACCAGATAAGCAGTCTGCCGGTAATGGAAACGGAAGTCCTTCATCAGAAGGTTCTGCAGTTTCTCCATCGTCGGATACAGAAACATTTGCACGTTTAATAGCCTCCCCGACACAAGTATATGAACAACAGGCAATATCTGTTGCGATTAAGTTATACACACGTTCCGATATTTCAGGATTAGGAGCTACCACTTTTCCGACTTTTGAGGGATTTGCAGTTCAGGAAATACCCATTGCAAATCCTCAGATGGAATTAGAACACTATAACGGTAAAAATTACAGGACAGTTGTCGTAAAACGTTATATTATATTTCCTCAGCATGCGGGACAATTAAAAATTTCTCAAGGGAAATACGAAGTTAGCATACAAGTATTGCGGCCAGTACGCAGTCCGTTTGGAATTATGAATACGATGCAAGAAGTATCGAAAACAATTACTACAGCTCCAGTTACTATACATGTATCACCTTTTCCGGCAGGAAAACCTGCTTCTTTTATGAGTGCGGTAGGTTCTTTTTCGATGAATTCGTCTATCACTCGGGAGTCATTGAAAACAAATGAAGCCGTTACTGTAAAATTGGTGATAAAAGGCCGAGGAAATGTAAAATATATAAAAAATCCTGAAATAAAATTCCCCGAAGATTTTGAAGTTTATGATCCCAAAATTGATGTAAAAGTGAATGGTCTTGATGGTACACGTATCATTGAATATACTGCTATTCCACGTCATCCGGGAGACTTTACTATTCCTTCTGCTGAATTTTCTTATTTTGATTCTGGAAGTAAAACATACAAAACTTTAAAAACTCCCGAATATCACTTAAAAGTAGCAAAAGGAACAGGAAGTTCTTCCTCCTCAATATCTGATTTCACAGATAAAGAATCGGTACGATTACTCAATCAAGATATTCATTTTATCAAGTTGAATAAACAAAATCTGCAAAAGGAACAATCTGTGATATATGGAAGTTTGGTTTATTGGCTTTGGTATATACTTCCGGCATTGTTGTTTATTGCTTTTGCCATAATAAATCGTAAACAAGCGCAGGCTAATGCGAATATAGCTTTGATGAAAAATAAAAAAGCAAATAAAGTGGCAACCAAACGATTAAAGATTGCTGGAAAATATTTGCAAAGTCACGATAAAACAGCTTTTTATGATGAAGTACTAAAAGCCGTATGGGGATACTTGAGCGATAAGTTGAATCTCCCATTGTCAGTTCTTACTCGGGACAATGTTGCTATAGAATTATCTAAATATGGAGCAGCAGAAGAACTTGTAGATAGTTTTATGGCAATATTGGATACATGTGAATTTGCGCAATATGCACCAGCTCAAAACGATGATGCAATGGACAAGTTATATGCCGATACGGTGGAAGCGATAGGTAAATTGGAAAGTACGGTAAAAAAATAAATTCGCCAGACAAATGAGAAGGATATATAGTATTTTAATATTTTGTATGTTTTGTTTTACTCAATTGTGGAGTCAAGATTTATGGCAACAAGCAAACGAGGCATATAGTAAAGAGAACTATTCAAAAGCAATTACTCTTTATGAACAATTGCAAAAAGAGAAAGGAAACTCTACCGATTTATATTACAATTTGGGGAATGCGTATTATAAGAATAAGCAATATCCCAAAGCAATACTAAATTACGAAAGAGCGTTGTTATTATCTCCTGGCAATACTGATGTAAAGTTTAATTTAGACATGGCAAAAGCCCGTATAACCGATAAAATAGAACCTGTAGGGACTTTTTTTCTGGTTATGTGGATAAATACAGTTCGCGATACACTTTCATCTAATAGCTGGGCTATATTAGGAATTATTTGTTTTATATTATTTATCATAGGGGCATATCTTTATTTCTTTACCCGTCAGATATGGTTAAAGAAAATGGGATTTTTTGTCGGCTTTATTTTGTTGATAGTTTCTATCATAGCCAATTGTTTCGCCTCAGCGCAAAAAGAAAAAATGGAAATTCGTAATGAAGCCATTGTTTTCGCTCCTTCGATTACAATTAAAAGTGCCCCGGCTGAAAGTGGTACTGATCTTTTTGTTTTGCATGAAGGTACTAAAGTGAGGGTTTTAAGTAAGGTGGGAGAGTGGTCAGAGATATTGATTGAAGATGGAAACCGGGGTTGGCTACCATCATCGGATATAGAAATTATATAAAAGTCTAAGAGCCGGTTGTAAATTTTGCTCGGGTCAGTTTTGTGAATTTTTTTCGAGGATGTTTTTTCTGTTTTTGCAAGGAGCGGGCTATCTGACGAGTGAAAACGGGAAAAAAGACCGAAAGAAAAGTAAAAATGATTTGATCGACTTATTTTTATCAGGTTTTAAGAACAATAATATTTTATCGCGGGATAATATGTAAAGAGGAGTGGTTGGCTCATTACTCGAAAATGCCTATCTTTACAAATTATTTCGCGAATTCTTTTTGAGTGACGAAAAAACTTTATTTAAATATATATGCTTGAAGACTTGTTAGAACTTGATCGGACCGTTTTATTATTTTTCAATCATTTTCATACGTTATATTTAGACCAGGTTATGTGGGTGTACACGGGGAAAATCATCTGGCTTCCCTTAATTGTAATGTTAGTTTATGTCGTGTTTCATCGGAGCTGGAAAGAAGGAATATTAGCAGCCTTAATGATTATATTAGTTGTTACAATATGTGATCAAGTTGCGTCGTCTATATTTAAACCTCTATTTGAACGTTTACGACCGACACGAGATCCAGATTTTTCTCAATATGTAACCATTGTCAATAACTATAGAGGAGGGAAATATGGTTTTGCATCAAGCCATGCATCAAACGGTTTCGGATTAGCTATATTTACAGCTCTTTTGTTTAAAAATAGATTTTATTCATTTACTGCCGTTTTATGGGCTTTAATAACATGTTACTCTCGGATGTATGTCGGAGTTCATTATCCGGGAGATATATTGGCTGGTATTGTTATAGGTATCATTACATCTTTTGTCGTATATAAATATCTATATCTTGTTTTACATCGTTATCTTTTTACAAAAGGGATATATTCGGAGCCTATTCCTGTATATTCACACGAAAATGGAGCAAGATATGTAGCTCTCACCATATATATTTTATTTTTTATAATTCTCGTTTTTGCACCATTATTTAATTTTCGGGTACACTGAAACGATAGTACTATTTTCATAGAATAATATAAAAAGAAAGATTTCCATTTGTTATTTAATTGCAATAAGTGAACGAATATTGGGTGTCCAATGTTTAATATACATGAAACAATTAAATAATAAAGTGATGAAAGCCAGACAAATTGTATTACGTTCGCGTCCGATAGGGATGCCCACAGAAAATAATTTCGGGTTTGAAGAGATTGAAATTTCAGCACCTAAGGATGGAGAGGTATTATTGAAATCCCAATATATTTCCGTAGACCCATATATGAGAGGTCGTATGAGTGATGAAGAATCTTATATAAAACCCTTTGAACTTGGGAAGCCAATAGACGGTGGAGCAATAGCGACCGTAATTGAAAGTAAAAGTGATATTTTGAAAAAAGGCGATAGAGTGGTAGGGATGCTTCCTTGGGCCACTTATTCTAAAGATAAGGCCGATCGGCTGCGTAAGATACATACAGATGAGTTTCCTGATGGGTATTATTTAGGAGTATTGGGCATGCCTGGCTTGACAGCCTATTTCGGAGTTATGGACATATGTCAACCACGATATGGAGAGACAATGGTTATTTCCGGAGCAGCCGGAGCGGTAGGGCTGGTGGCCGGACAAATTGCTCGAATCCAAGGATGTAAAGTTTTAGGAATTACAGGTTCTGATGAGAAAGTAAATGTTTTGAAGAACGAATTTGGTTTTGATATGGCCATAAACTATAAAACTACCAAAGATTTATCTGGGACTATATCCGAATTATGCCCTAAAGGGGTAGACTGCTATTTTGATAATGTAGGAGGAGAAGTTAGTGAGGCTATTATTGCTCATCTGAATTATCATGCACGTATTGCATTATGTGGACAGATTGCTTCTTATAATATTGCTACTCAAGAAATGGGACCAAGATTGCTACCACAAATTTTGTCCAAAAGCGGAACGATTAAGGGTTTTATTGTTGGTGATTATCAGAAGCGTTTTTTAGAAGGCCTTTCGCATCTAATGACATGGCTCAAAGAAGGAAAGCTGCACTATACCGAAACGATTATCGATGGGTTTGATAAATTACCTTACGCTTTTCTCGGTCTATTTTCTGGTAAAAACATAGGAAAGATGCTTGTCAAAGTAAACGAATAAAGAAAAATTGTTATTATATTTGTTCTAACGAATATACTTTAAAAGAAATATAATATTTATGGTCTTGAAAACATGAATATTATATTTCTTAATTTTTATCCTGAGAGAATCAAAATACTGAGTATGGAATTGATGTATATATATCATAGCGGCTTTGTTATCAGTACTTCATCTTGTAATATCATTATTGACTATTATAAAGATCCGGCTAATATTATACCTTCCATTTTGAAACAAACAGAGAAAAAATTATATGTATTATGTAGCCATTTTCATGCAGACCATTACAATCCCGATATATTATTTTGGAAGAACGTTCGTCAAGATATAGTCTACGTTTTTTCAAATGATATAAAAAAACATAAAAAAATAGTCGATCATAGTATACATTTTCTTAAAAAGGGTGATATATATACTGATGGCATATTAAGGATAGTGGCCTTTGGGTCTACAGATATCGGAATCTCTTTTCTGATATATCACGACAATTATACAATTTTTCATGCTGGAGATTTGAATAATTGGCATTGGAAAGACGAGTCCACCCCTAATGAAATACGTAAATCAGAAGGTGATTATTTAAAGGAGCTATCCGATTTAAGGAAAGAAATAAAAAGCATAGATTTAGTGATGTTTCCTGTAGATTCACGTTTGGGAACCGACTATGCATTAGGAGCTAAACAATTCTTAGACAAAGTACAAGTAAAGATATTTTCTCCTATGCATTTTTGGGAGGACTACAAAGCTGTTATAGATTTTGCCCTGATTGCGAAAGATTATAACTGTCGGTATATATCTTGGCAACACCCTGGAGAGGTTGTTATTTGGTAGTTTCATACTAAAGCACTGATAAAGTAGAACGTAAAATATATACATATTGCGAGTTTAAATAGTGTTCCTGTAATAAAACCTAAAAAAGCTCCCAATCCAGATTTACAAGCGTATACTGTGCTATTTCCTCCCATTATTTCTCCTAAAAATGCACCTAAAAACGGGCCGATAATAATCCCCCAAGGCGGAAAAAGGAATATACCGACAAGAGTTCCTGCAACACAACCTCGCGTACCCCATTTACTACCTCCGCAGAAACGTGTAGTCCATATCGGAATTAGATAATCCAAAACTTGTGCTATGAGTATGACAACCAACCATCCACACAATAACATCGTTGAAAACTGAACTTTGTCTGTTGCTTGTAATATCAACATTCCTACAAAAGCCAAAGGCGGACCGGGTAACATGGGAACGATGCTACCGATAAAAGCAACTATAAGGCATAATGCTGAAACTGTAATCAAAAATATGTCCATATGTGTTATAACTTTGAGAGCTTAAATATATAAAAAATGAAGAAAAATGATAGAAGAAGTCGACACCTATTTTGTTGTATATTGTATTTCTTCTTTTCTAAATTTTGTGTTACTGCAAATTTGAAGTAATCTAAATAAATTTAGAACTCTATAAAATTTGAATGATAACTGGTATATTTTAACTTTGTATGATAAAATATTTGTAATTATGAAGATAAAAGGACGATTTGATCATTTCAATATCAATGTTCTTGATTTGGAACGGAGTATAAATTTTTACAGTAAGGCATTGGGTCTTCAAGAAGTAAAGCGGAAAAAAGCACCCGACGGCTCGTTCATTCTTTCTTATTTAGGAGATGGAGAGACTGATTTCTTGTTGGAATTAACTTGGCTTCGCGATAGAAAAGAACCCTACGAATTAGGAGATAATGAAAGCCACTTGTGTTTAAGAGTTCCTGGGAACTATGATGAAATTCGTAAATTTCATAAAGAAATGGGTTGTGTTTGCTATGAAAATACTGACATGGGACTCTATTTTATCTGTGACCCAGATGATTATTGGATAGAAATTTTACCGTTGGAAAAATAGAACTATTAATGACTTTAATTCATTGTTAATGAGGATTAAAGTTGTGAATTTTTGTCATTTGGTAAGGCGAAAAATTGACATGTTATGTGCCAGTTTTTCGCCTTAATTTGTTGGCATATACTTTGCATAAAGCTTAGTGAATCTGAATTGAATAGTTCGGATTCAAATAAAATAGAGTGTTTAATTAAATATAGGAGATAATAATTATGATGCCTGTTAGAAGATCACAAAATTGGTTACCAGGAATTTTTAATGATTTCTTTGGAAATGAATGGATGGAAAAAGCTACGGCAACTTCACCAGCCATCAATATTATGGAAACAGAAAAAGGATATGAAGTTGAAGTTGCAGCTCCTGGAATGACAAAAGAAGATTTCAACATCCATATTGACGATGATAATCAGTTAGTTGTTTCTATGGAAAAGAAACAAGAACATAAAGAAAACAATAAACATGGTCGTTATTTGCGTCGTGAGTTTACATATACGCAATTTCAGCAAAATATGATTTTACCTGATAACATTGATAAAGATAAAATTGCAGCTAAAGTGGAACATGGAGTCTTGACAATAGATATTCCTAAAAAAGAAATTTTACCCGAAACTAAAGGAACAAAAAAAATTGAAGTTAAATAATTGGATATATAGTCATGAAATCTGGTAATAAAAAGCAAAAAGGTCAATTTGTCGGTAAACATAAAGACAAATCGGAATATCAGCTTGAAAAAGCTGCTGAAGATATGGAAAAGCATCACAAAAAACATGAAGGTTGATTTAGACTTAGTTTTCATATACAAAATGCCCTTAAAGGAATTTTCCTTTAAGGGCATTTTGTATATGGAAGCATATTACTATCTAAGAGTCAGTTCCTGTTTTAACCAAGCTTATCTTTGATAATTTCGGGGGCTGTTTTCCTATTTCCATTTGTCCAATAATCCACTATCATACTCGTAAAAAATAGGAAAACAGCCCTAAAGAAAATAGTAGAACTGAACTTTTATTGAAAAATTTGATATATATTTATAAATTCAGTTTCATTGCTATAGCGTCAGCCAAAGCACGGCATTCGTTTTCTTTATCAGGAGTAATACCTTGCTTCATCTCTACAGGAGCTCCGGTCACTTCCCATTTCATTCGATCGGCAAATGCTGTCAAACGTTTGACAGCTGCACCAGCCCACGTATAGGAACCAAAATAGCCGAACACTCTATTTTTCAAATCACGGGTTTCGATTTTTGAAATAAAAGATTCTATATTAGGGAATAATTCATTTGTATATGTAGGGCTACCGATAATTAATCCCTTATATTTGAATACGTCACTTAATATGTATGACATATCCGATTTACTAACATTGTGTAAAATAATATTTTTTATGCCTTTCAATGCCAATTCATGA
>UMEI01019697.1_pt1 | contig 41312 bp, 36 predicted proteins | sample 1964711 | NCBI WGS metagenome assembly UMEI01 (sample SAMEA4836016, study PRJEB28245) | human gut metagenome | biome: gut microbiome; material: fecal sample | place: Denmark | collected 2008 | reverse complement strand
GTTGTATTCTTTTTCACTGATAGGTGAGAAGCGGATATTTACATCGAGTTCGTATGCCTTGAACAAAAGATCTTTCATTATATCGCCGGCTTTATCTCCTGTCGTTTTAAACAGTATTCCTAAAGAGAGAGTATGATGGATATCTGCCTGCCCGATATCGAGGATAAAGGCATCATACCTGGCCAATATTTCTGTCAATGCCGAAGTAACACCGGGCTTGTCCTCTCCGGATATGTTGATAAGAATAATTTCTGTTTTCTGGTTCATTTTGTTTTACTAACTTCATTTTATTGCAAAGATACGAAAAAGTATACAAACAACAGTGTGAGAGGCCATTTATAGGCAGTAAAAAGACTCTGATAGCATATTGAAAAAATATAAAACTTTGTTATCTAATAAATTAATTTATTGTCAAAATGTAAATAAATGTAAATGAGATTTGGCTACTATATCAAAAAATCGTACCTTTGCAAAGTTTTACAAATCTCTGCTGGGAGAAGAGCGCTTCCGAAAGCTTTGATTGACTGCTGAAAATCAGTGGGGTCTGGTTATTTTTGACGGGATGTCGAATATATCGGATTTAGTACGAATTATAAGACTTTATTATGAAGAATTTAAAGTCCGTAGGTGCAGTACTTTTATTATTTTTAATGCTTTCATTTGCCAATACCAATGAACCTAAAGTAGGAATAAAGGTCGGTCAAAAAGCTCCTATATTTCAAGTAGGAGATACGATTGATGGACATTTTGACTTGAAAGCTGAAAAAGGAAAATTTGTCATATTGAATTTTTGGGCTGGATATGATGCCCAATCGAGAGTATCAAATGTAAAAATACAATCGGCAATAGACAAGTTAGAAGCTCATGACAACATTCGTTTCGTATCTGTTTCATTTGATATGAATGAGAATGTATATAGAGAGTCTGTAAGACTTGATGGCTTGAGCGAAAGTACTCATTATTACGACAAAAATGGGGAAAAATCCCAGATTTTTAGGGATTTTCGTCTTCAAAAAGGATTTGGTAACTATTTAATAAACCCTAAGGGGGTAATCATTGCCAAAAACTTTAGCCCTGAAAAATTGACACAACTTATTCGTCAATAAAAATTAAAAATAGCTTTGTTCAAAACAAAGCTATTTTTTTGTTTTTTTCCTTAAAAACGAGTTTATTATCTTTTCTCGAATTTATATAGATATATAATATCCTTTACATCATTTCCTTTACGATTGGTCTTCATTACCTCATTAAATATAAAATTACTGCCATAATTTGTATTGATATAGTTAAAATCGCTTTTTCCTACCAGTAAATAACCTGATTCCGGTTTTTCCTTTTCAAATTCAACTATTCGGTTATCATTATAAAAATTCACGATAAAAAATCGGAGCATAGGAGTCGAAACAAAGGAATAAATCTTTCCTTCCGGAACTTCCTCTTTTACTTTCTCAGCGAAAGGCCTCATCGATTTTGCATTCAATATATCTGGTAGTATAATGGCATCCAGCAAAATTTGTAACCAGAAAAATAGAGCAACGACAGTATATAAATATCTATTGTTTAAAGACAAGTCTCTCTTACTTCTATAGGTCTGGTATAATACGATAACCAATATAAGAACACAAAATATGCCCATAATATTCCATGGGCCATTTAATGCCGTCAAATAATACCCCAATTGTTCGGACAGTTTAGCCGGTAAAATTTCAGGAGTAATCCACTTGGATTGTGCTGCTATGAATACAAATAAGACAATGCAAGTTACAACTGACATAAAAATCCCGAAAACTCTCCAAACTTTCTGTCTGTTTTTCAATAACCAGAACATATATTCTGCCAGAAAAAAACATAAGAAAGGGTAGATGGGTAGTAAATATACAGAACGTTTACTCTTAGGAATACAGTAAAATACAAACATGACAGCAAAAGAGAGCAGAGTAAAAAGACGGGTGTCATCCATTTGAGAAATATAGTTCTTGAATTTTTGCCACCATACAGTTATTTTCCCATTGGGTAAAGCGTATTTCAATGTAAATAATGAAAATAATACTAATATAGACCAGGGGATAAAGCCGGCGATAGTTGTGTATATATAATATAAAACAGTACCTTCGTGAGACTCATATGACATTTTCCCTAAGAAACGTCCAAAATTTTCTTCTATGACCAGATTTACAAAATTATCTCCTCCTTGCTTGTAAGCGAGATAATACCATATAGCAGGTAATATACATGATACGATACTAATAAAAATGAATCGATACAATACTGTAAAAAATTGTTTTCCGCGTACAAGCAAATATATCGCAGTTACAGCACAAGGCAAGATTATACCGACTGGTCCTTTAGTCAACGTGGCGGCACCCATAAGGAGTGTCGCGACAAAAGGAAAGCCCTTCATGTCTCTTTCTGTCCATCGATATAACTGGTACAGAGATGTCACAATAAATAGTGTCAACACCATATCCACTCGGGATGCCATAGCTGCTCGATGTACCTCAAAACAGGATAAAAAAAGAAGCGCTGTGAGGAAAGCTAAATTGTTGTTTCTTCTGCGTGCGTAAAAAAGGAATGTAACAATTGCAATGATGATTGCAGCAAGAGCAGACGGTAAACGTGAAGTATATTCGCTTACTTCTCCGAAAGGTAAAGACAAAAGGGCTATGGCCCAATGAAATAGAGGTGGCTTATAGGCAATATCTCCTCCATTATTTATGGGAAGTACCCAGTTGTCACTTTGTAACATAGATACGGCTACAATGGCTTCTCTGGGTTCACCTTTTGTATGAAAATCTGTAAGACCTAAAAATGGTAATAATGTCAGAATGCAGATAGTCGATAGTAAAAGTAACAGGGTAACTTTTGAGTTTAATCTCATAGATATAGATTTTTGACGTTATTCTTCAAAATTAATTTTTTCCTGAATTATATATTCCGGACGATTTTTTGTTTCGTCAAATATATTTCCAATATATTCTCCCAATATACCAATTGTAAATAATTGTATACCTCCCAAAAATAATATTGTTATAATTGTAGATGACCATCCTTGTACAACATTATCTTGTGCAAAGATTTGCAAATAAATAATCCATATGACCATTACTAAAGCTACCAATATCGATATAGTTCCTAATGAAATAGCTAATTTCAAAGGTTTCTTCGAAAAACCAAAGATGCCCACCGAAGCCAGTTTTATCATCTTTTGAAATGAATATTTGGTTTCTCCGGCAGCCCTTTCATCTCTATTATAATAAAAAGGTATTTGCTTAAATCCCATCCAACTAAACAACCCTCTCAAATATTTATGCTTTTCAGGAAATTGTCTGAAAGTTTCTAAAACCTTTCTGTCAACAAGTCTGAAATCACCTGTATCTACTGGAAAAGAGTAGTCCGAAAGATAGTTTAATGTACGATAATACAATTTCGCAGTTATTAGCTTGAAAAAAGATTCTCCTTTTCTTTTATTACGAACTGCATATACAACATTGCACTTCTCTTTTTTATACACTTCTACCATTTCAGGTATCACTTCTGGTGGATCCTGGAGATCTGCATCAATAATGACTGCTATATCTCCCGAACAATTATGCAATCCGGCCGTTACAGCATTTTGATGTCCGAAGTTTCGTGAAAATGATATTACCTTAATATTCTTATCCTTTTGTGCAAAAGTTGATAATATCTTCAATGTTTGGTCTTTGCTACCATCGTTGACCATAATCATTTCATAATCGTATCCGGTAGATTGAAGTACATTTGAAAAGCGCGTATAAGAGGTCTCCAATACAGCTTCTTCATTATAGCAAGGGATAATAACACTTAGTTTCATATTTGAGAAGGCATTTTAAATGTTATACAACGATTCAGTATATAATTGGCAACGGTGTAAATTCCCATTGAAAATAATTGAGACCAGTTTTCTGATAAGTATAATTCCTCCACGAACACAATCAAACATATATACTGAAGACTATAACAAATTCCGAAAATAAGTAAAAATAACAAAGCCTCACGGATAAATTTTCCATCTTTTTTTTGAAATACCCATAATTTATTCCAAAAAAAACTATTTATGACCCCTAAAATATAACCTATCAGATTTGCTTTAGTATATTTTACATCAAATCCATTTTGCAATATATAAATGACAGCAAGGGATAATCCCGTATTTATACATCCTACAATTAAAAATTTGAAAAATTGAAGGGCGGTCTGTCTATCTATTCTTTTCAATATATGATGATTCATGTATTTATTTTTTCTGTTTTGATTGGTTATATTCATCTTCAGCCTTCAATGCTGGCAAGCTCATATGATATTTGACAGCAACAAGCCGGGTTATAATTACCATTGCTGCCGATATTGATTGTGTGATAACATCATTTAGTCCTATTTTATAACTTAGCCAATAAAAGATACCGCCTATAACACAAGCCATAGCATAAATATCTTTTCTGAAAATAAGAGGTTCCTCATTGATAAGTATATCTCGTATTATCCCTCCGAATGCTCCAGTAATCGTTCCCATAACAATTGCTACCCAGAAAGGATAACCGACCATTAATGTTTTCTGTATGCCTACTACAACAAATAAGGCCAAACCTATAGTATCGAAAATAAAAAATGTATTTTGGAGGCGGATTAAGTATTGTCCAAAAAAAATAACAAATAATAAAGACAAAGCAGTGACGGTCAAATAAATGCTGTTTTGCATCCAAAAAGCAGGTAAATCCAATAGTACATCTCTCAACGTACCACCACCTATTGCCGTAACCAAGCCTACAACGTATGCACCAAACCAGTCAAATTTTTTTGCCGAAGCCAATCGTATTCCACTGATTGCAAAAGCCATAGTCCCGATAATCTCTATGATGGTAACAAATGTACTTTCCATATTTGTATTTAGTAGTTACAAAAATACAAATTTTAAATGATTAGCTCCAACCAAATTCTTTATAATTCATAGATTGTATTAAAAAAACAGAGAACCCTTAATTAGGGTTCTCTATAATTGAGAAAATATATATTTTTTATTTCCCGGCAAGAGGTGCTGCCTGAGTATAAGTACGGGCACTTAGTTCTTTATCAAGCATATATATACCGAAGCCATTATCTTTGATCATTGTAAGACTATCAATCAAGCCCTGAGCAGTTTCTTCCTCTTCTACTTGTTCGTCTATAAACCATTTCAACATGCTTTGTGTAGCATAATCATTCTCTGCGCTGGCTAATGCATACAAATTATTAATCATAGAAGTTACTTTCTTTTCATGTTCCAAAGTATCTTTATATGCATCTAGTGGACTTTCCCATTCTGTCTTCACAGCTTCGATAGGAGACAATACTACTTTTCCTCCTCTTGATAAAAGGTATTTGATAAATATCTGTGCATGGTCTTGTTCTTCTTTAAATTGTATATTAAACCAATTTGCAAATCCTGGGTTTCCCTTTACGGCAAAATTGGCAGACATAGAAAGATAGAGATATGCAGACCAAAATTCTGCATTAATCTGAGCATTCAATGCTTCTTCAATTTTTTTACTAATCATAATCAAATATTTTTACTAATTGGTTAATGTTTGTATTTTGTTTTTTAATTTAAACTTATTTCTTTCTCCTAAGAGTCTTTTACAAAAGTACAAAAATTGTACCAATATATTATTTGTTTTTTTCTCGTTTTTTTGTTTATTCTGTTAAAAAAAACGCTACCTATTGGTAACGTTTTTTTGTTTAAAACCTGGTGAAAATTTTATTTTGCAATACCTTTCATACTTACTTGTATGTAATTTTTTGAATCAAACATTTTTTTAACTAACTTTTTAATCGATTCTGGGGTTTGCTTCTTGATAATTTCAGTTGTGGGGTGCATTTCATCCACACCATAAAGGTTATATGTATTTAACTTTCCTAACCAATACGTATTTTCACGCATGTCCTCTGTATTCTTTTTCAACATATATTCCTTTACTTTATTCAAATTTTCAGCGGAGGGACCTTCTTTCACAACCTTCATAAGTTCATCTACTGCTCGCTGTTGGAGTTTTTCCTGCATTTCAGGATTGGTATCAAAACCAAACAAAAACATCCAATCATTCCTTTCTCTTGATATACTGGATTGTGTTGCAACCCCATATGTTCCACCTTCTTCTTCCCTGATAGTATTGGTATATACAATATCCATAATCTGGTCAAATATGTAAAGCTTGATAAAGTCCTCATATTTATATTTATGGTCTCCGGAATAAAGACAATAAACTGTAGATTTTGGAGTTTCCATTTCTCTCTCAAAATCATTTATATAGGTACCTTTACGAAGTTTTAGTCTGGGTTTGCCGGCAATTTCTTTACTATATGTTGAAGGTAAAGAAGCAATATATTGCTCTACTAAAGGACGGATAGAATCTATATTAATATTACCAACAAAAGTAAATGTAAAGTCTGATGCATCGCCAAAACGTTCTTTCCATATAGCCAATACTCTATCATAATTGATTTTGTCTATATCATCTTCTTTCAAATTTTTAATGCGAGGATTATTATTCCAAATAGCGATACTCAAAGAATCATTGAACGCAACCTTAGGATTAGCACTCATATTCTTCAATGCTGCTTTTGTACGTTGTTGCCAAGATAAAAATGCATCATCATCTTTATTCAGATTCGTAAAGTCCAGATAAAGGAGCTGCATCATTGTTTCCAAATCTTTCGGAGTAGAAGTCCCTGCAATACTCTCACTATATTCACCTAATCCGATACTTGTAGATACTTGTTTACCAGCTAAAATTTTTTGCAAATCTATATTGGTAAATTGCCCGGTTTTACTCAAGCCTACGACGGCATCAAATACCGAAAGGTCAATTATTTCATCATTATCATACAGGCTTTTACCTCCTTTGCTTACAGCACTCATGACAATTTGGTCATTTTTGAAATCGGTTGGCTTCAGTACTACCTTGGCACCATTTGATAAAAGCCATACGGTTGTACCGAATTTTTTATCAAAAGACTCTTTTGAAATTTTTCCAGGAACAGGCAGTTGAGATAACAAAGGTTCATTCGAAACTTTATCCTCATAAGGGGCAAGGTTTTCTTTATTTATATTTTTTTGCAAAGTAATAATCTCTTCACTGGTAGGGTAGGAAACACCTTCTTTATCTGGACCGGTAATAGTAATAACGATATTCTCTTCTCCAATAAGGTTTTTTATATAATCATTTACCTGATCCAAAGTCATCGACTCTGCAATCTGTTTATAAAGAGAATATTCTATTTCTATTCCCGGTATTGCTCCACCGTCAGTGAAATGGCTTACATACTCTTTTACATAACTGCCGTTTTTTTCTTTGTCTTTTTCCTTGTAGAGACGCTCGATATAGCTCAATAAGTCGGCTTTTGCTCTTTCATATTCTGATAGAGTAAATCCGAACTTATTCACCCGTTCTATTTCTCTTAAGAGAGCTTCAAGGGCTTCTTTTGAACCTCCTTCCTTACTGGATGCAACAGCTGTAAAGGCTTCTTTGGTTTTAGATACGAAAAAATTATCATCATAGGCATAAGCACCGAGAAATGGAGCGTTAGGTTTTTCTGCCATTTCACTCAATCGTGAACTAAGCATCATCGATGATATACCCTTAAGATAACTTTCTGCAATTCCTGCTACAGTAGACTTTAATTCCTTAGGCATAGGATCGTGTTTATAGAATACCATAATAGAAGTTGATGTCGCCTCCTTGTCTTTTCCGACAGTAATAATCGGCTCTTTGTTGTCAGGAACAGTATAATAGATACGTTCTGCCGCATTTTCTGGCATCTTTATCTTCCCGAACAGTTCTTTTATTTTTGCTTCTACTTTTTCTGCATCAATATCTCCGACTACAATAATACCTTGTTGGTCGGGACGATACCATTTATGATAATAATCCCTTAATGTCTGATAAGGAAAATTCATCACGACATCCATCGTACCGATTGGCATGCGATTAGCATATTGACTACCAGCAAACATTGTAGGAACAAGAATGTCCCACATTCTCATATTTGCATCGGTACGCGTACGCCATTCCTCTCGAATTACACCACGTTCCTCATCTATTTCTTTATCTTCAAGAGCAATTGCACACGACCAATCATGTAAAATTAATAAACAGGAATCAACAATACTTTCTCTTGTTACAGGTACATTCGAGAGGTTATACACTGTTTCATCAAATCCCGTATAGGCGTTTACATTGGTCCCGAATTTTACACCGATTGTTTCAAGATAATTTAACATGCTTTTACCCGGAAAGTTTTTGGTCCCGTTAAAAGCCATATGTTCAAGGAAATGAGCTAGGCCTCTTTGATTTTCCTCTTCCAATATAGAGCCTACTTTTTGGGCTATATAAAATTCTGCACGATTTTTAGGATGCTCATTATGTCTTACATAATAAGTAAGTCCATTCTCCAATTTACCATACCGGACATTCGGATCGATAGGTAGAGGTGCTAATTGTTGAGCTATCGCCGATGTAAATCCTAATATGACAACAGCAAGTACTAATGTAATTTTTCTTATTTGCATAATGTTATATTTTAGATTAAATTATTCATTCATATCTATCTTTACATATCCATTCATCATAGCATAAAAACTAAGTCCTGAAACTGTTTTTATTCCCAATTTAGCTGTTATATTCTTTCTATGCGTAAGTACAGTGTTAAAACTGATATTCAATCTATTTGCAATCTCTTTATTAATAAATCCTTGGGCGATAAGTTGTAATACTTCAATCTCCCGCGGTGTCAAATTTGTATGATACTCATTCGATAATCGCTGACATGCAGACTCGAAAAAAGACTGCAATTGCTCAATTATTTCATTTGTGTCAGCAAAGATATTAATTTTAAATTCAATGTTTGATATGGATTGTCCCCTAAAAATATCCTTAACAAGCAATATTACTTTACTTTTTCTAGGTAAAAAGAAATCACAATAACATAGAAAAAAGTCTGAGGTAACAAAATAGAAATCATATATCTCTGGAAATGAGTTAAAAAAATAATTAATGTCATTATATACATCAACCTTTTGTGCCGAAAAATACTCATTCAACACATGTCTCAATCCTGTATTATAAAGAGGACATGCAGATATGATAACTATTTGTTTATTTCTAAGCATACAATAGATTGGTATTAATTAGAAAACTCGGCTGATTGTAATAAATGGTACAATGGTTTCAAAATCCGGTTTCTTATCCGATTATTTTGTTTTATATCTTTTTCTAAACTAAAAATAGCAAATATAACCCCATAGCAAAGATTCAGGTCATATTTGCCAGTCAAATGTAAAACAAAAAAACTTTTTAAATCGTTCAGCTTTTCTTCTATCGGATCTGGATCATCTTTTAAGAAACTGGTTAGAGAAAAAACCGGAATTTGAGAATGTACATTTGCCGATAAGCGTTTTATCTTAGGAAACCAAGATTGCTGGTCATCTTCGATGCGCTTTAATAATTCATGCTTTAATTCGAAAAAAAACTCTCGTATCAATTCCAAATTGTTATTTTTATATGGACTTTTTTCTATTAATAGACCGAAATGTTTTTCTATATTGGGTATTTGATATCGTTTGTAGTATTGATTTGTCTGCGAAAGATAATCCACTATCTGTGTTACACAAAAAGACTTCAATCGTTTTTCTGGGAAAAAAGAATCATTGATAAATGTATTAAGTATAGTCAGAAAAAAATCTGTATCAAGATTATTTTCCTGACATAAAGTCTGTACACTTTTATCTTTTGTTCCTAAAATAATTCCAAAACGATTAATAACCGGAATCAATAATGGTTCATTTAAGATGATTTCAGATAACGGCATTTCTGCATACACTAAAGACATATAAGCTCAAAATTAGTCATGACACATAATAATATTCATTGGAGAAATAACCATATCCATTGGAAAATCATGTTCTTCAACAGGAATATTTTCCAATAACTGAAAGTTATAACATACTCCGATTTTATAACATCTCATTTTTCTTAATAATTTATCATAATAACCTTTTCCTCTTCCTAAGCGATTGCCTTTCATATCAAAAGCCATACCTGGAACTATCACTAAGTCAATATTTGACAAATTGTTAATTTCCGGTCCCGTAGGCTCTTCAATTCCGAATTTTCCGGTTTTTAATTCTCCAGAAATATACTTTCGGACCTGCAAATAATCGTTGTCCACATATGGAAGAAAAATATTTTTTTTCAAATGCCATTTTTGAATGAATTCATGAGTAATCACTTCGTCGGGTAACGAATGATATAGCAAGACATTCGTTGCCCGGTAAAATTGAGGAATAGATTCAATGATAGAAAATACTTTATTGGATTCTGTTTTTTTTTGCTCTAAAGAAACAGAATGTTTCAATACTCTTATTTTCTTCCGTAATTCCGATTTATTCATATTTTATCTATCTACCGGAAGTACAGGGAAGCCTTTATTATCATTCAATATTTCTACTGCTTTTAGCAACGTATTATCGTGAGTCATCAAGATAGGATAGAACGCTTCATCTCCTAATATGTTTCGTGCAATATATGCGTACAATTGATTTGTAATAAGATGTCGGGATATATTAATATACACGGGGCGAGGTTTTACTCCATGCTTTGCTGCGTATATTACAAACTCGTTTAGAAGAGGTTGTTTTTGCATATAACGCAATATATCTTGATAATTTTTATATTTTTCGAGTGTCTCTCTGTGTTCATCCGAATATTTGAATGCAAATTGATATATAAGCCCTGTATTTACAACACTGTTAAAATACGAAGTGATACCGATTGTATCGCGGGGAACAAAAATATCAGGCATAATGCCGCCGCCTCCATAGACATCTCGTCCATTCAGAGTTTTATATCGCAATTCTGTGTTCAATTTTATACTATCCTTAGAATCAAATTCACCATGTAAGAAACGGTTCATTATATCTTGACTGTAATCATCATTTTTTCCCAATTCGTAGTTTTTTTGGATAGAACGTCCCGATGGCGTATAATATCGGGCAATAGTTAGGCGAATGGCCGAACCGTCAGAAAACGGTATCTGCTGTTGCACCAAACCTTTACCAAATGAACGTCTGCCGATAATCAATCCTCGGTCATTATCTTGAATAGCTCCTGCAAATATTTCGCTGGCTGAAGCAGACCATTCGTCCATTAAAATAATAACCTGATTTTTTTGAAAAGCGCCGGTTCCATTAGAATACGCTTCTTCTCTTTTAAAAGCTTTTCCTTCTGTATATACAATCAACTGGCCCTTCGGTAAAAATTCATTTACCATATTTATTGCAGCTTCCATATAGCCGCCCGTATTTCCTCTTAAATCAATGATATACTTTTCTGCTCCCTCTTTTTTCAGTTTTGCAAGAGCATTCATAAATTCATCGTAAGTAGTACGTCCAAACTTGCTGATTTTTAGGTATCCAGTTTTTTCATTGATTTTAAAAGAAACATCAACACTATTCACTGGTATATCTCCACGTACGACATCAAATTCCAATGGAGTTTTAGACGACGCCCGTTTGATACTAAGATTTACTTGAGATCCTTTGGGCCCTCGTAATTTTCCCATTACTTTTTCATTTGTAATTTCTTTTCCTACAAATGACGTATCGTTCACCGCAATAATACGGTCTCCCGGTAAAATCCCAACTTTTTCTGATGGACCACCAGAAATAACACTGACCACTGTTATTGTATCATTCAATATGCTGAATTGAACACCAATACCACCAAAACTACCTTCTAATTCTTCATTGACACTTTCCAAATCTTTGGCTGGAATATAAGCCGAATGCGGGTCAAGTTCTCCTATAATTTTAGGCATAACATCTTCTACAAGTTGTTTTGAGTCAACCGTATCTACATATTGACTATTGATAATGTCAAGTAGGCTCTCAATTTTACTATGTGTAGAAAAGAAGCCAGGTCCTATCATACTGGTTTGATGATAATACCTACCGATATAAAGACCAGCAACCATCGCTACCGCTATAATGATAGGTAGCCATATAAATGTTTTTTTATTCATTCCACGAAGAAACTATAATCTATACTCAGTTTATCGACAAAATTTATGCCAAAAGTAAATTTTACTCTGCTTCAACAAAATCAACTTGTATGCCTGCTTGTTCAAGTAAATCGATGCCATCATGCAATCGATAATGTTCCGAAAACACGACACGTCGTATCCCAGCTTGAATAATCAACTTTGCACATTCGATACAAGGAGAAGATGTCACATATAATGTAGCACCTTCGCTACTATTGTTCGAACGCGCAACCTTTGTTATGGCATTGGCTTCAGCATGCAAAACATATGGAAAAGTATGATTATCCTCATCTTCACAAATATTTTCAAAACCTGCTGGCGTTCCGTTATATCCATCCGATATAATCATTTTTTCTTTAACGATGAGAGCTCCTACTTTACGACGTTTACAATAAGAATTTTCAGCCCAGATAAGAGCCATCTTTATATAGCGTCTATCTAACATTAATTGTTTGACGTTATCCATATTATCTGACAGTTAATTCATTCTGCTATTTCAGTATACATAAAAACTTGGTATTTGTTTTCTGAAATTTTGTCCAAAGGTACGTTTTTTCGGTAAATAAAGTGCTTTTTTTATTGAAATAAAGATGTTTTTTAGTTAAGAAAAAAAAGTCATTTTATAAAAATTATATCAATCTATGACATTGATTAAATAACAGCTTCTCTATTATATATTATAAATAGATATTTGTTCTTTTTTATATAAATCACGATAGATATCTTTTTTATTTATTGGCTATTTCTCTTTGATTGCTGTAGTATCTTTGCATAGCAATGAAAAAATTATATATATGAAAAAAATCACTGTTTTATTTTTCCTGTTTTATATGTTGTCATCAATTTATTCCTATGCTATTACTCTTCATTCCCCAGATAATAATTTGGAACTTATATTTCAGATTAAATTTGGTAAACCAGTTTATGAATTAAGCTATAAGGGTCATTCTGTAATTAAAGAAAGTAGTTTAGGGTTGGAATTGAAAGATGCACCTTCATTAATGAACGGTTTTGAGTTAGTAGACTCAACAATTTCCAGTTTCGACGAAACTTGGCAACCGGTATGGGGCGAAGAAAAAAACATTCGCAATCACTATAATGAACTGGTAGTTACATTGGATCAAACAGATACAGACCGTAAAATCATTCTTCGTTTCAGGCTTTTCGATGATGGTTTAGGGTTTAGATATGAATTTCCTCAACAAAAAAATCTAAACTATTTTACCATTAAGGAAGAACATAGTCAGTTTGCCATGGCCGGTGACCATACGGCATTTTGGATTCCTGGAGATTATGATACCCAAGAATATGATTATACAGAATCTAAATTGAGTGAAATCAGAGGTCTAATGAAAAGTGCTATTACTCCAAATTCGTCTCAAACACCATTTTCTCCTACAGGAGTCCAGACAGCCTTGATGATGAAAACCGATGAAGGTCTGTATATTAACCTGCATGAAGCTGCATTAATAGATTATTCCTGTATGCATTTGAACTTGGATGATAAAAATTTCATATTTGAAAGCTGGCTGACTCCCGATGCTTTGGGTAATAAAGGGTATATGCAGACTCCTTGTCAAACACCTTGGCGTACAGTCATCGTGAGCGACGATGCTCGAGATATTTTGGCCTCACGAATTACATTGAATTTGAACGAACCGTGTAAATATGAAGATACCAGTTGGATAAAACCTGTAAAATATATAGGTGTGTGGTGGGATATGATTACAGGTAAAGGTTCTTGGGCATATACAAATGATTTATATTCCGTAAGATTGGGAGAAACCGACTATTCCAAAACTCAACCTAATGGTAAGCACTCAGCAAATAATGAAAATGTAAAACGATATATAGACTTTGCAGCCGAACATGGTTTTGACCAGGTTCTGGTAGAAGGCTGGAATGAAGGCTGGGAAGATTGGTTCGGAAAAACAAAAGATTACGTATTTGATTTTGTTACGCCATATCCTGACTTCAATGTTCAAGAGCTTCAAGAATATGCACAAAACAAAGGAGTCAAATTGATGATGCATCACGAAACTTCAGCTTCGGTTCGAAATTATGAAAGGCATATGAATAAGGCATACCAGTTTATGGTAGACAATGGATATAACGCTGTGAAGAGTGGATATGTAGGCAATATTATTCCTTGTGGAGAACACCATTACGGACAATGGATGAATAATCATTATTTATATGCTATAACTGAAGCAGCCAAATACAAAATCATGGTTAATGCTCATGAAGCAGTCAGACCGACAGGACTAAGTCGCACATATCCCAACCTTATAGGAAACGAATCGGCAAGGGGAACTGAATATGAAGCTTTTGGTGGCAGCAAGCCTTTTCATACGACCGTTTTACCATTTACTCGGTTAATAGGTGGTCCTATGGACTACACACCGGGAATTTTCGAAACTCAGATAAAAAATGTAAATCCTGATAATGATTCTTGGGTGAGAAGTACATTGGCAAGACAATTAGCTTTATTCGTTACCATGTATAGTCCTCTTCAGATGGCAGCTGACTTGCCGGAAAACTACGAAAGGCATTTAGATGCGTTTCAATTTATAAAAGATGTAGCTGTCGATTGGGAGAAAAGCCTATACCTTGAAGCAGAACCTGGCGATTATATTACTGTAGCTCGTCAAGCTAAGAATACAGATAATTGGTTCATTGGTAATACAAGCGATGAGAATGGACATACCAGTCGTATATCTTTAGATTTTCTTACTCCTGGGAAAACATATATTGCAACAATATACAGTGATGCTGCAGATGCTCATTACGAAACGAATCCACAAGCATATACTATCACAAAGGGTATAGTAACTGATAAAACGCAGTTAAATTTAAAGTCGGCTCCTGGAGGAGGGTACGCAATCAGTATTATTGAAGCACCGGATAATTTGTCTCTAAAAGGATTGAAAAAACTATAATTTATTCCACGCAAGCCACATTTGAAACAAAAAGCTCCAAAGAATTTCTTTGGAGCTTTTTGTTTCAAATGTGTACTGAACTTTTCTGTTCAATAAATGTTTTATGAAAGAATGGAAAGAAAAGCTGTCAGTTCAATTTTGGATTTCGTCATAATAGCTGTCTTTTTGTCAGATTTTATATTAAAATTTTTTTTGGCATGAATTTAGTTAATTACTGAGTGATTCTCATAAAATCAGAATCTGTTTAATATTAATAACTAAAAATATAATAACAATGAACATTAGACCTTTAGCAGACAGAGTGTTGATCAAACCGGCACCTGCAGAAGAAAAAACAGTTGGAGGAATTATAATTCCTGATTCTGCAAAAGAAAAACCTTTAAAAGGTGAAGTAATTGCCGTAGGTAACGGAACAAAAGATGAAGAAATGGTCGTAAAGACAGGAGATAATGTACTATATGGTAAATATGCCGGTACGGAAATTGAACTGGATGGAGACAAATTCCTCATTATGCGTCAATCTGACATTTTAGCTATTATCTAATTCGAACTGTTTAAACAAAGTACTACAATGGCAAAAGAAATTAAATTTGATATTAAAGCTCGTGAAGAGCTTAAAAAAGGTGTTGATGAATTGGCTAACGCCGTAAAAGTAACATTGGGCCCGAAAGGTCGTAATGTAATTATTGAGAAAAAATTTGGGGCACCTCATATTACCAAAGACGGAGTAACGGTAGCTAAAGAAATCGAGTTGGAAGATCCATTCCAGAACATGGGAGCTCAATTAGTGAAAGAAGTTGCTTCGAAAACCGGTGATGATGCAGGTGACGGAACAACAACAGCAACAGTTCTTGCTCAATCTATCGTAAACGTAGGTCTTAAGAATGTTGCAGCAGGGGCAAACCCGATGGATTTAAAACGTGGTATAGATAAAGCTGTTGCAAAAGTTGTAGAAGGTATCAAAGCTCAGGCAGAAGAAGTTGGCGATGATTTCGCTAAAATAGAATCTGTAGCTCGTATTTCTGCAAATAATGATGGTGAAATCGGGCAACTCATTGCTGAAGCAATGAAAAAAGTAAAAAAAGAAGGCGTTATTACGGTAGAAGAAGCCAAAGGTACTGATACGACAGTTGAAATCGTTGAAGGTATGCAATTTGACAGGGGTTACATTTCACCATATTTTGTAACCAATACAGAGAAGATGGAATGTGAAATGGAAAATCCATACATCCTTATTTTTGATAAGAAAATTTCCTCTCTCAAAGAAATGCTTCCTATCCTTGAAGCTACAGCACAGTCTGGACGTCCTTTATTAATCATTGCAGAAGATGTTGACAGCGAAGCTTTGGCTACTTTGGTAGTAAATCGTCTGCGTGGTTCTCTTAAAGTATGTGCTGTAAAGGCTCCAGGCTTTGGTGACCGTCGCAAAGAGATGTTGGAAGATATTGCCGTACTTACTGGTGGTGTTGTAATTTCTGAAGAAAAAGGATTGAAACTTGATGGCGCAACGGTTGATATGTTAGGCCGTGCTGAAAAAGTGACAGTCAATAAAGAAACTTCTACTATCGTTAACGGTTCAGGAGATAAAGACGCTATCGCTTCTCGTGTAGCTCAGATAAAAGCTCAAATCGAAACTACAACTTCTGATTACGATCGTGAAAAATTGCAGGAACGTTTAGCTAAATTAGCTGGAGGAGTAGCTGTACTTTACATTGGTGCTGCGTCTGAAGTTGAAATGAAAGAAAAGAAAGACCGCGTAGATGATGCTTTGAGTGCAACTCGTGCTGCTATCGCTGAAGGCATCGTTCCCGGTGGTGGTGTAGCTTATATCCGTTGCATAAGTTCATTAGAAAATCTGAAAGGTGAAAACGATGACGAAACTACCGGTATTGAAATTGTAAAACGTGCGATAGAAGAACCTCTTCGTCAAATTGTTGCCAATGCAGGTGTAGAAGGAGCTGTCGTAGTGCAACAAGTAAAAGACGGTAAAGGTGATTATGGATATAACGCTCGTACAGGAGAATACGAAAACTTCTTTGCTGCCGGTGTCATCGATCCTGCTAAAGTAACACGGGTAGCATTAGAAAATGCAGCCTCAATTGCTGGTATGTTCTTAACTACAGAATGTGTTATAGCTGATAAGAAAGAAGAAAATCCTGCTCCTGCAATGCCTGCTCCTGGAATGGGTGGAATGGGCGGAATGATGTAATAAAAGCCTGATTTTTCAATATAAGTAAAGCCGCACATTTTTATAGGAAATGTGCGGCTTTATATTTTATAATATTTGAAATTTAATTCCGAGAGAAAGGCTAAAAATATCATGCAATTTAAGGGTTTTGTTCTGTACTGCACACATAATATACAAATCATTTGTACATACTTCATAAAATATGCACATTGCGTTACTAAATCTCGGATTTTTAAAATGAAGGTTTATTCTTTGTCCGAATGCTAAATTGATACGTAAATTTGTTGCTACATAATAGTACCCTTTAGGATATTTTTTAGGTGGCTTTTGCCAAAAAGTATCACCGAAAATTTTATTGAAATAAAGTGAGACGGTAAACGGTTCTAACATCCATTGTGAAAAGTCGGTCTCATGACTTAAAATAACTTTCCAAGGGATATAATTTTCTTTTAGTGTTATAGTGGCGTGGGCTTCATCTCCTGAAAATTTGGGCAAAAAGCCAAGTAATAGATCTGTTTCCCAATGTTTATTTCCATAATCCCATCCTATTCCGGCGGACAATAATCCCATACCTCCGGCAAATTGGATTTTAGTATAATCAGGTATAATGTTTGACCATCTTTTTTTATATTTCGCTATTCGATGTTCGTATTTTAGTGTAACTTCATTGATGGAATCGGATTGAGCATGACTCGAATTCGGAAAACACAGAACAAAGATTATAATACCTAAAACGAATTTAAGCACACGATTTTTATCAAAAATGAACCAATTCATAATCATATCCTTCAGGTGTAACAGTAAAAAGTAAATACGACCTTTTTTGCATACTATCACACCCATAATACAATGTTCCGTCATCAAAATAATCGTTGATTGCAAATGTGTGAGTATGAGCATGCAAACAAAAAAGTAAATTTTGAGATTGCTTAATTTGATAAGCAAATGTCATTTTCACATTATTATTGAACTCAATATCTCCGGGTGGGACATGCATTACAAAAATAGTTCGGTCATAGTCATCAGCCGGTTTGATTTCCTCAAGCATGAAATCAAAATCGGGAACAGGAGTTGAATAATCAAATTCCAGTGCATTCGTATTTAGACAAATGAACTTTACACGATTATATACAAATGAAAAATTCAATGGTCCATACATTATCGAATATATTTCTATCCCTGATCCTAAAACATCGTGGTTCCCACATAAAGTAACATAAGGAATTTTTAGTCTTTTCATCTTGTCTTCGAGCCAGATAAATTCTTTCTTCAATCCAAAGTCCGAAACATCTCCACCATGAATTATAAAATCAATATCACTGCGTCCGTTAATATGGTCAATAAAGTTTTCGGTCTCGTCATAAAAACGCTGTGTATCTCCCATAAAGGCAAATTTGAATGTTCCGGAACTCGATTTGTTTTTGATCTTCTCTATCTCTCTCTTGTTGATATTTTCATATTCGTTTCCCAGTTTAGTATCGTAAGGATGGTATTCGAATACGTCACAGGCATGTAAAATAATAAGAAGAAGTATAAGGTATAAATCTCTCTTAATCATAATATGATAAATTTTAATATGATAAAACTATTTTCTATCAAAAAGTTTTCTACAAATATAGGAATATAATCAAATTATCTCCGTCTATAAATCTGAAAAGGATATTTTTTCAGAAAAATAGAACATAAATTCTCTGTTTTTCCTATATTTGAGGTAAGAATCAGAAAATATGTATTTAAAAGAAAACAAAATTGAATATCACGAATTAGGATTTTTTCTTCCTAACAATGCTAAGATATTAATGTTGGGTAGTTTTCATCCACAGAGAAAACGTTGGTCTATGGAATTCTTTTATCCTAATTTGCAAAACGATATGTGGCGAATATTCGGATGGATATTTTTTTCGAATAAAGAATATTTCCTTGAAACAGACAAAAAGCATTTTAATAAAGAACGTATACAAGAGTTTTTAGAAAAGAAAGGAATAGCCCTAGGTGATACTGCACAAGCAATTATTAGATTAAATGATAATGCATCTGATAAATTCTTGGAAGTCGTAGAAAAAATTGAGCTTGCAAAAATATTACCACAAATTCCTGATTGTAAAGCATTGGTAACAACCGGACAAAAAGCAACAGAAATTTTATTATCTCTTATTGATGCAACAGAACCGAGAGTAGGGGAGCATAGCACATTTACTTGGAACTCGCAAACTTTCAGATTATATCGTATGCCATCCTCTTCCAGAGCTTATCCTCGACCTATAGAGGAAAAAGCCCGGGTTTATGAAAAAATGTTTAGAGAGACGGGAATCTTATAATTTATGTCAAATAGGGATTATTTTCTTTTTCATATCCGATGGTTGTTGCTGGGCCATGTCCTGAAAAAACGATTGTATCATTGGGCAATGAAAAGAGTTTTTCCTTGATTCCTGTTACTAATTGAGTATAACTTCCACCGGGTAAATCGGTTCGGCCGATGCTACCCTGAAATAATACATCTCCAACAAAAGCAACTTGAGCTTCTGGAGAATAATATACCAGACTGCCAGGAGAATGTCCTGGTACGGCTATTGTTCTAATTGTATACTTCCCTATTCGAAATTCAGATCCTTCATCTATGTAATGACCTATTGGAATGGGCTCGTCAGGTAACTGCATACCAAACATTGATGCTTGTTCTTTCATTCCTGAAAGCAAGAACTCATCTTTTTGGCTCGCTTCTAAAGGAATGTTCAAATACTTTGATATATATGGACTTCCAAAATTATGGTCAAGATGTAAATGTGTTGCCAATAAGTGCTTTATATTTATACCTTTGTTTTGTATATAGCCTGATAAAGATTCTTTTTCGTCAGTATAATAACAACCAGCATCGATAATAATTCCTTCTTTCGTATCTTTATCCCATACAATATACGTATTTTCCGGAAATGGATTGAACTCAAATTTCTTTATTTCCATAGTGTGATCACTCTTGAATTAAATCTGTACATAAACAATCTTTTTTGTCACAAAAAATTCTTCATCAAAATAATCCTTTAAGTCATAAATTATCGTACGTCTTTTGACCGGAGCTATTTCTGCTTGCAACTCGCCTCCTTTCAAACAAATAAGTCCATTTGGAAATGCATTTTTTTGTTCTTGCTTTATATTTTTACGGACAATTTTCAGTAAATCACCCAAAGGCATAACTGCCCGACTGACAATAAAATCAAATTTATGAGCTTCTTCTTCTACTCCACAATGCCGAAAGGATACGTTTTCTAAGCCGATAGTTTTTGCGATTTCTGTTGCTACTGTTATTTTCTTTCTAATACGGTCTAACAAATGAAATTTACATTCAGGGAAAAAAATGGCTAAGGGTATCCCTGGAAATCCCCCTCCAGTACCTACATCCATTATCTCACTTTCTGAAGTAAACGAAATCATTTTGGCTATACCTAAAGAATGCAAAACATGATGAATATAAAGGTTCTCAATATCTTTTCTGGATATTACATTGATTTTTGCATTCCAATCTGAATATAATGCATACAATGAAGCAAATTGTTGTATCTGCTGTGGTGACAGATTAGGAAAATATTTTTTTAAAATCTCCATAAATACATTTATTGAAATATACGTCTGATAGGACTATTGGGTAAAATATATGGCATTATTTGATTATAACTTAATGTAATCTGGGTGGTTCCCATAGCATATGGTGCAATTTCATACGGATTATATAACCAGGTAAGCCCCACAGTGTTGACATAAAAATTTTCGGTAGGGCTCAGATTTTCTAACCAATATCCCTTATTTTTTAATTCCTGCACTGTAGTAACTTTTTCATCTTTCGCCAATTGTTTTTTCAGTAAGGAAGTCAGTGCTGTACTATCCTTAGCTGCAAATACATCTTTTAATGTTATGATATGGATATTTTTCATATCAATAACCTGAAAAGTTGTTCCTGACATACCATGAGCACCACCGGTATAAGTATACAAATCTGAGCTATAACACCATATAGAATCTTTATTAAAAAGGCTTTTTGTTGACAAATAAAGAGAATAATTCATCCAATTTTCATCTTCTAATTTCAATTTTTCTCCTTTATTTTTCAGACCGTCTATATATTCTTGCATTTCTTCTTTATAATCATTGATATAGTTTTTCATATACAAATCCCCAGCCTGCACTGGAGTCAATTGGGCATAGGTACCACCTAATACATTTTCGATAAATATTCCCTGTAACTTTTTTAATTTTTCTTTGTTGGAAAATCCCGATGGATAGACCATGTTGATATTGAAATCACAATAAGGCATTTTCGTATCATTGTTGAGATGAGCCTCTATTTTTTTCTGATACACCGAAAAAGTCAAAGTATCGTCCAAAGTAACTATTATAGCCGTATCTGTTTCAGTAGAAATAATACTATCACTATCCAAACTTGATGATACATTTTTTTCTGATTTTTTAGAGTTACACGATATACACGATAAAACGATAAAACCGCATATCAACAACTTTACATATTGTCTATTCATACTTAAGATATATTAGGTGCTTAATTATACACAAATATAACCCTTCTTTTTGGAACAAAATTCTTATCTTAAAAATATTTCTCTTCTATTATAAAAAAATTATCGATTTATTGGGAAATGATAGCGGCCTTTTTTAAGAGTTAAATTTCCGTATTGAATAGCTCGAGTAGGACAATAATGTAAACAAGCTAAACATTGGATACATTTTCCTTGCCATTGAGGCTTTATATTTACAACAATGTTATCTATAGGGCAAAGCTTCTCACAAATCTTGCAACTAATACATTCTTCTGTTGCATAAAAGAGACTATCTTTAACTAAGAATTTATTAAATAAAGGATTTATAATACGACTTTTTATGAAGCGAAGATTTCCTTCATGACAATCAAAAATATTTTTCCTTTCATCAATCATCTGACTGATGTATCTTATTCTCCCCGGAGCATTTTTCAATTTTTGACTTTCTATATGAGGAGAATCGACATTAAAATACGGAAATACGATATAATTATTGGGCATGATTACAGAAAAACCCGCATTACAATGTATGCCTTTATGTGACAAAGCTTGACGAACCTGACTAGGTGTTAATCCGGTATCATCCCCACAGGTACAAACAAAAAATACATATTGATTTTTATAATTACTGAATTGGGCTTTCTTGATGAAATTGAGTATTATGACTGGTACTCCCCAAGAATATACGGGAAAAACAAATCCCAAAACAGAGTCTTGAGTAAGTCCATATTTGTGTAATTTATTATCTTTAAGTTCTTCTGCTATGGAAAATAACTGCAAATTCAAATAAGCCGCTATTTCTTTAGCTACATATTTAGAATTTCCTGTTCCTGAAAAGTAGAATATCATAACAAACCTTTTTAAATCAAATATAAATAAACTCATCGAAACTATCCAATAAAAGCATCGTAAAAATTAGATATTAATCAGAATGAATTCAGCAAAAACAAATAAAAAAGTATCACAGATACATCTTATATTTGTAGTGTATAATAAATCGTATATTTAAAATATTATTTTTACACAAAAAAGAAATTTAAAAATTATAGAAATAGATGAAACAAAAGAGAGCATTCAAAATCATTGTATTCTGTTTAGCCTGTGTTAGTTGGACAAATATGTCTAATATAGCCGGTGCGCAAGTTAAAGACCGACTTCCCGAAGAGCCGGATTATGCATCAGCCGATAGTTGGTATCAAACGATATATAATGGAAGCAAAGTTGATGTGTTCTATATTGCACCTACCTGTGTGTGGGACTGGTACGATGCTTCTGGAAATATTATGCACTATGCTGATGTTCATTGCGAAAAACAGCGTAATGCACTTCTTCCGTCACTAAAATTAGCTCAAGACATCTTTGCTAAAACAAATAACTTTTATGCGCCTTATTATCGGCAAATTACACTGGAATCTTGGATGAATGGAGACAGTATTATAGAACATCGTTTTGCTTATGCTATGAAGGATATAAAAAATGCATTTTATCATTACCTTACCCTAATGAATTATAAACGTCCTTTTATCCTGGCAGGATTCAGTCAAGGTGCCAAAGCTGTAGTAGAATTAATTAAGACATTGCCAGATAGTGTATGTTCCCAGCTGGTAGCTGCTTATGTTATAGGTTATAAAATTACACCTAAAGAACTATTGCAGTATCCAGCTTTAAAGGCTGCACGTGATTCAATGGATACAGGTGTTATAATTTGCTATAATTCCGTATCCTCGGTCGAAGCACTATGTACAGCACTATCACCTAACGGTATTTGTATCAACCCGACAAATTGGAGGACAGATACCATATCAGGACAATTGAATGATTCGGTTTCAGTAAAAATAGATACTTTACATCATGTACTTTTGGTAGAGGGATTAGATAAACAAAAATATTTTCTGCCTTCTTTAAGTAAATTATTCAAACCTGGGAATTTCCATTTACAAGAATTATTATTTTACCAAACACAATTAGAACAGAATGTGTCTTTACGAATAAAGAACTATTTGCAAATCTCAAATAAATAGGGTAAATACACAGATTGGAGATAATCTTTATAAAAGTTATATTGTAAAATTACAACCTCAATTGGTAAATAATTCGTAAAATATGGTTGATTTGTATGGTAGGATAAAATATGATATTATCAATATTGTGTATTGAAAGAAAATAATTATTTTTGCGCAGTTTTTTGTTAAATGTGCAATTGATACACAGAAATGTCTAAAACACGAGAAATACTTGTAGATGTCGCAAGACAATTATTTGCAAAGTCGGGCGTCGAAAATACGACCATGAACGATATTGCAGTGGCATCTCAAAAAGGTCGGCGCACATTATACACTTATTTCAAAAATAAGAACGAGATATACAGAGCTGTAATCGAAACTGAACTGCAACACCTGTTACAACGGTTGACCAATATGGCCAACAAAGACCTCCCTCCTGAAGAAAAATTAATGGGATATATTACAACCAGACTTGATGCAATAAAAGAAACCGTAATTCGGAACGGTTCTTTACGGGCTGAATTTTTTAGAGACATCTGGAAAGTAGAGCAAGCTCGGAAAAATATAGATTTGCAAGAAGTGGAACTGTTAAAAAAAATATTGCAGGAGGGTATTAACACCGGTGTGTTCCGGATATTCAATGTCACAGCAATAGCTAACGTATTACATTATTCTCTCAAAGGGCTAGATGTTCCTTACATTAGGGATAATTTCTCAGATTTAGGAATAGAACGTTTTCGTTTAAAAGAGTATATAACGGATTTTATTTTATACGGAATTAAAAAATAATAATTTAAGACAGAATTTATGTTTATTAATGCTACCGGATATTTTATCCCAGAAGGGAGAGTGTCGAATGATCATTTTTTTGAAATAAATGGGTTGACAAGTGAATGGATATTGCAACGTACTGGAATACAGACCCGATCAAAAGCAGAAAATGGAGAAAATGCAGAGACAATGGGTATAAACGCTGTAAAAAATGCAATGCAACAATTACCTTATCCGATAGAAGATGTAGATCTTATTGTATCAGCTTGTTATTCTCCGAGAGACACAGTTGCAACTTTGGCCCATTTGATTCAAAGAGAATTTAAAATAGAGAATGCTAAAGCGATGTATCTTTCCTCTGCTTGTTCTTCTTTTGCAAATGGATTGGAATTGGTCGAAGGATATTTTGCAATGAACAAAGCCTCGAAAGCTTTGATTATATGTTCGGAGCATAATACTTATTACAGCAATGAATCTGACCCTAAATGTGGACATTTATGGGGTGATGCTGCAGTAGCTTTATTTGTATCAAAAGAAAAACAAAATGAAGATGAATCTCAAATTCTAGATGTATATACTCGTGGACTTGGTCATATAGGAAAAGGTCCAGATGGTGTGCACTTGCGTCCCAAAGAAGACGGGATTACTATGCCGGAAGGGAGGGATGTATTTATACATGCATGTAAATACATGATTGAGGTTTTAGAGCATTTGACCAATAAAAACAATATCTCCATACCTGATCTTAAATATATCATTTGTCATCAGGCAAATATGAGGATTGTAGCAAATGTCGCTCATCAGTTAAATTTAGATATGAATAAATTCCTAAATAATATTCAGGAATTGGGCAATACTGGATCAGCCAGTGCAATGTTGGTATTGGCACAACATATTCACGAACTGAAAAAAGGAGATCTTATCGGGCTTACTGTTTTTGGCGGGGGATATTCCAGCGGGGGATTTTTGGTCAAAATTTGATTCGTAAATTAATGTTTTAGTTTAATATAAAAAGTATGAAATTATTAGAAGGAAAAGTTGCCGTTATTACAGGGGCGGCCCGTGGTATCGGTAAAGCTATTGCAATTAAATTCGCAAGTGAAGGAGCAAATGTTGCTTTTACAGATTTGGCAATCGATGATAATGCAAAGGCTACAGAAAAAGAAATTGCTGCAATGGGAGTAAAAGTCAAAGGTTATGCTTCAAATGCGGCTAATTTCGAAGATACACATAAGGTAGTGGAAGAAATTGCAAAAGATTTTGGGCGTATCGATATTCTGGTAAATAATGCAGGTATTACTCGTGACGGATTGATGATGCGCATGACAGAGGCCCAATGGGACATGGTCATCAATGTAAATTTGAAGTCTGCATTCAATTTTATCCATGCAGTAACTCCGATTATGATGAGACAACGTTCCGGAAGTATAATCAATATGGCTTCAGTCGTTGGTGTATCAGGAAATGCTGGGCAGTGTAATTACTCTGCATCTAAAGCTGGTATGATAGGCTTGGCTAAGTCTATTGCTAAGGAATTAGGTTCTCGAGGTATACGTGCGAATGCTATTGCTCCGGGATTTATCATAACCGATATGACTGCAGCACTCTCCGATGAAGTAAAAGCCGAATGGGCAAAGCAAATTCCATTGCGTCGTGGAGGTACTCCAGAGGATGTAGCGAACGTATGTACATTCCTTGCCTCAGATCTGTCTTCGTATGTAAGTGGACAAGTAATTCATTGTTGTGGTGGAATGAATATGTAATAAAAATATGTATTGAAGATAAAGCACCTGAACATTAAGTTCAGGTGCTTTTTATTATTACCTTTGTAATGGAAACAGAAAAAATATCAATATGGATGTAATATACGAAGACAATCATATTATTGTTGTAAATAAAACCTCTTCTGAAATAGTACAAGGTGATAAAACTGGGGATATACCGCTCTCTGAATCTTTAAAATTATGGTTGAAAGAGAAATATGGCAAACCTGGAAATGTATTTATCGGTGTAGCACACCGCCTTGATCGTCCGGTAAGTGGAATTGTAGTATTTGCAAAAACCAGTAAAGCTCTTACTCGATTAAATAACATGTTTCGTGATGGTGAAGTTAAAAAAACATATTGGGCAATCGTAAAAAGTTGTCCTGAAGAAAAAGAAGCAACATTGACACATTATCTAATAAGAAATGAAAAGCAGAATAAGTCTATTGCATATGAATCAATGAAACCTAAATCGAAAGAAGCAACTTTGTCATATAAGGTTATTGCTCAAAGCAATAATTACTATTTGCTTGAAGTTGATCTTAAAACCGGTAGACATCATCAAATACGATGCCAGTTGGCAAAAATAGGTTCTCCGATAAAAGGCGATTTGAAATATGGGTTTAATCGTTCCAATCCTGATGGAGGAATATCTTTACATGCCCGGTGTATAAGCTTTGTTCATCCTGTATCCAAGAAAATAATAAATATTACAGCACCAGTTCCTGAAAATAATTTATGGAAAGCATTCGAAAATATTATTGAAAAACAAGAATAATACTTTTTGACAAAAAGTGATGAAAGGTATTACAGTGGTTATTTCCCAAAGTACTTCTTAGTCAGAATCTGGAATTCCGGGCTTTCTTTTATATCTTTCAACCACACATTCAGACTATCAAGTAAAACAGGTGAAGTTTTTCTTAAAGCCCAAGATTGGAATTGAGTAAAACTTATATCTGTCTGGTAATCAATCTCTGGAAATTCTGACGCCATCTGTTGAGCAATATTTTCATTTATCACAGCAAATTCGATATCACCTTTAGCAACCATTATGACCAGCTGTTCGGCACCATATTTTGTTTCCTCTTTTACATATATCGTATCACCGATTTCGTGAGCAAGATTTTCGATACGGTAACGAGTAGGAGCATCACTTATAATGTAAAGTGTTTTACGAGCCAAATCAAGTTGATTGCGAATAGGTTTTGTATTATTATTAAATTCAGGTTTTCTCTGTATCAATACTTGTTTATTCAATAATATAGTTTCAGTAAAATTGTATTCTTGTTTGCTTTCTGTAGTCACGGGCAAAGTTCTTCCGACAATATCATATTCATTTTTGTTCAAACCTTGCAAACTTTTACTAAGACTTACTTCCGGGAAAACAAGCACGGCAAGTCCACTACGTTTACTAATCAGATTGGCCAATTCATAGTCAAATCCGATGATACTATCTTGTGTTACATAATAACTCAAAGGATTATAATCTGTTACAATACGTAAAGTATCTTCTTTTAAAATTTCCGGATAATCACGAATTTGGGAAGTTTCTGATTTTAAATTATTACGTAATATAAACATAATAATCAAACAAATTATCAGAAGTGATAAATACATAACCATTTGCTTTCCATATACAAACCGCATATCTTGAAATTTTAGTTGGCAAAGTCAATAGAAATTCCTATCTGAAGCATCGATGGAGGTAATGGATAATGGGGTAGTGTAAACGAGTTTTTCCCACCGAACAAACCTTGGTTCGCATGAGAATACATAACATAAAAACGTGTTTGCTTCAATTTCATATTTATATAGGCATTCATGAGAGGATATCCTCCAATTTTCACATCATTTTGAGTATGAAATGATAATGTAGCTGGTTCATATGCTTCTCCGTAATATTTTGTATAATACCTGAAATCTGCCCCCAATTGCACATGTAAAACTTTTGCTATTCGAAATAAAAAATACAAATTACTATATACACTGAAATCGGGAAGAGGTATTACAGAGGATTTGCTTGATTTTTGATATACCAGTTGGTTATCCAGATTAAATGGACCAAAGTGAAAATCTTGTTGCAATGTCGCACTAAATACTTGCAATATACTGCTTTCTTGTTTAGGCAAACAATCGTTTCCAAAATAAACATAGTTTTGAATATTCTCTATTCCCACGTTCAGGCGAGTACCCCATCGAGGCACAGAAAATTCTCCCCCAACACGGAATCTCCTAATTTTTCCAAAATTACTATTATCCCATACAAAATGGTTAGACACATAATGTTTATAATAAAAAGCTGGCTCCGTATTTTTAAAAAAGCCGTATGCTCGTAACTGGACTGTATCTTTGAATATTGGAAAGCGTGTATTGATATGTCCATCAATATCTAGAGAGCCTGCCTCTGGTCCAGTCAATCCAAGCTGTCCTTTTGCGTAATAAGTCAAAACTTTACCTTGCTGTTTCGAAACTTCAGCACCTACCCACAATATATTATCTGTATAATATTGACTATTTCTCGCATAAGAATACCTATAAGAGTCTCCGGTCAAAGAAGGAATCTCAGGCTTAGATATATAATCAATAGGTATAGTGTCTGCCATAAGTTTAAATCTTCGTACCTCGTACGTCAAATAGGCCGCTAACCCCATCTTTGCATACTTATTAAACCCCTCTAACAAAGATATGCCAAAAGTATTTTTTAATGACCAATATGATGTAGAATCATTTGTACGATTATTATTTAAATATGTATTCTTGAAATATTTAGCTCCTTCACTTGCATCATTATTGACAAACCGGCGCATATTATCATTATATTCTATAGTGTGGATAAAACTGGTGACCGGGACAAAAATCTCAACCTTGGATGTATCTCGTTCTTCTGTTCTATAAAAGCCCAGTTTATATCTTTGTGTTGCATAATAGTTTTTTCCTCTTACACGATTGTATGCATCTGTTAGGTTCACATTTACACTTTTCGAATCTAACGTTTGTCCGCCTGCTAAATTTTCGGGATGCAAAATTTCATTATCGTCGGTTATTCCTCCGTTTTCCTGATTTACAAAATTTAGAGTATTAAATAATACTTGTAACTCATATTTCTCGCCTATATAACTCCCGAATAATTGCCAGCTAAAATCTTTAGTAGCTAAACTTTGATAATGACCTCGGGACAAGACATAATCCATGCTTGCACCAAAAGCCAATTGCTTATTGACATTACCTGAAAAAGTAGCTCTTAAATCTTCCTGTTTATTTGTCTTTGAACCTCCGGAAAGGTAAGATAGGAAAGTGATAGGTATACGGGAATTATAAAAATCAAAGTTTGCTGGAGTTTTGATCCAATGGCTATATGGTTCTTTAAATATAAACTGAGGCATTTCCGGACGTTCAAAAAATATTTTAGACAATCCCGGACCACCTAAGTTACCCGTATATCCATAAGCTGTTGAGTATGATGTTGGAAGATCTGTGCTATAATAATTCAACATCAATGTATCAACAGGTACACGGTAGCGATTTCCTAAAGGCTGGGTATTACGCCACGCATACGGGTCGGGACCATTATTCTTTTTCTTTGCAGAAATAGAGACGGTGCAAAGAAGAAATATGATTATGGCAAAATAAAATCTCTTCATACGGCTGCAAAGATAAAACTAAAATGCAAATATAAATAACGGATGATTTCTTTATTTATATAAAACTGCTTTATCCTCAATAAAAGGCGTTAAAATACAAACAGAAAAAGATTTATTTCATTTAACAAATATTATATCAGCAAATAAATCTAAATGGTAATGTGGCTTGTTATAGGATATATTTAGCTTACTTAAACATTAAAATAAATTATTATGGACATTACAACTTTTAATTTTTGGGGGAAAACAAAATATTGGTGGGTAATTATGCTGGCCGGAATAATTCTGATCCCTTGTGGGCTTTGGCTGTTATTTCAACCTATAATCGGCTATGCAGTTATTTCTCTACTTTTCGGTTGGGGATTAATTTTGACAGGTGTCGTACAACTTGTAGTTGCCGGAAATGTTGAAAAACGAGTCCATGGCTGGGGCTGGTGGCTTGCAGGAGGTATTATAGACATATTTATCGGATTCGTTCTGATAAGTAATCTTGCTCTTACGGAAATGACATTGCCATTCTTTTTTGCATTTATTTTCCTATTCAAAGGTATTAGTAATATTGTTTCTTCGTTTACAATGACATCCACATACAAATATTGGTGGTTGTACTTAGTAAATGGAATTTTCATGCTGATTATATCATTTTTATTTTTCTTTTCTCCATTCTCGGCATCATACACTATATTATTCCTTTGTTCTTTTGTTTTTATATATTGGGGTATATCGTTAATTGTTTTCTCGAATGATTTAAAACCAATTAAAAAAGGAGAAGCGTCCGCATCTTGAATATCATAAATTAAATAAGCCAATTGTTTTTTATATATTTCTATTATTGAAGAGTATTCTTTTAAAAGAATACTCTTTTTATTTATAATGATTCTTATTAATCTTTTTACAGGTTCTTAGTTAAAAACTATTTCTATTATAATAATATTGGATTATTGTACTATTTTTGTATAAAGGTGGGTGGCACATGCAGCTTCTTATACTGCATGTATCATCTACTTAATATCGATGAGGATTAGACTCTTAAAAGATATAAAAATAATCAGATAGGCTTAAACCTTGTGGATAAAATGACGTCGAAAGATTAAAGTAGATAATAAATTTTGGAGGACACAGTTATGAGAAAGACAAGATTATCCTCTTTAGTAATTTTACTATCATTGGGTAGTAGTATCACATTTGCCCAAAAGTATATACCGGAAGATGATATTTATTATCAGCCGGGAGATGAAAACCCGATAGTAGAACAGAAAAAAAAGGAAAAAGCTGAAGATGCGAAAATACATCGAACGATTATTATCAATGAGATGAAAAATAATCAGGAACGTGATGTAGATGAATATAATAGACGGTCAAAAATCAATGTAGATTCTCTTCTGCAAAATCAAGAAGAAGATTCGGTTGTATATACTATAAAAAGTGGAAATAATGATGATGACGGATACTATCTAAATGGTTTCAATGGAACCCAGAACGATTTTGAGTATGCCGAACGGATTCGTCGTTTCTATAACCCTAAATTTACAATCCATATAAGTGATCCGGCTTATACGGATATTTATTTTCTCAATTCAAATGATTGGAATGTATATATAGACGATTCTTATGCCTGGGTTACTCCCACTTGGACAAACCCGTGGTACTGGAATTATGCCTGGGCTCCTTATAGTTATACCAGTTGGTCATGGCGTTGGAATTTTGGATGGGGATTTAACTTTGGTTGGAGCAGCCCTTATTGGGGATATAACCCATATTGGGGGTACGACCCATATTGGGGGCCAAGACCTTGGTATCCGTCTTATGGATGGGGTGGGCCTCATCATCATCATCCGGGGCACGGATGGTGGAGCGGACCTTCGTATCGTCAATCAAATGTAGGCAGGTCTTCAGGTTATCGGGGTAGTAGTTATACAGGACGTCAAAGCGGTACTTCTAATTCCCATATTACAAATCGCGGTCGTACTTCGTCGACGTCCGTTTCGGGTAGACCCGTCCAATCATCGGGAAGGAATACATATACTAACTCAAGTAGAGGGCGGTCTTCATCTACAACTGTTACGACAAGACCGACAGTTGGTTCTTCGAATGATTACTACCGTAATTCAAATCGGAGCCGTACAAGGATAAGTAACTCTTCTTCATCAAGCAGTTCGAGCAGCAGTCGTCCGTCAAGTACAGGCACTTACAATTCGAGTAGAGGCCGCAGTTCTTCTTCATATGAAAATCGTTCTACATATTCTCCTTCAAACAACAGAAGTTCTTATAGCAGGTCTTCCGGCGTTTCGTCAGGCGGTGGAAGAAGTAGTGGAAGTTCTGGTGGTGCCAGACGGGGAAGATAGGTGATTCGTTTTCATATAGATAATCCTAAAAAATTGGAAAGATGAAAAAAATATATATTTTGACTACTGTTTTGTGTAGTATATCCTTGATGATATATGGGCAAGGAGAAACAGATGCATTGAGATTTTCTCAATTAGATATGAGAGGAACAGCTCGTTATATGAGTATGGCAGGGGCTTTTGGTGCATTAGGAGGAGATATTACAACTTTGTCTCAAAATCCGGCAGGTATTGGAGTATACCGTTCGTCAGAAATAGTTACGACTTTTGGATTTGATAATTTTTCCAACAATGTATTAGCATCTGGAGGTAAAGTTAATAGCTCGGATTTTCGCTTTGCATTTAATAATATAGGGGCAATAGGAACCATCAATACAGGAAATAATTCGGGACTGGTTAATTTTAATTTCGGATTTGCTTATAATAGGCTTAAGACTTTTAATCGTAACTATCGGGCTAAATTTGATAATTTGCAAACCTCTCTGACTAATTATATAGCTAATAGAACAGGAGGAATACCGGAACAGGATCTTATATTGACAGACAATTACGATCCTTACAATAGTGTCTCATGGTTACCGGTATTGGCATATGAGTCCTCTTTAATCTCGCCTTTACCTGTGGGTGAAAATGGAAATCAACAGTATTTCGGATTATTTAACGGACCCAATACGATAGGCTATTATCCAGAGGACCCGGATAGTAAGGGTTATGCCGACTTATACGTCAGAGAAAAGGGACGTATCGATGAATACTCTTTAAATTTGGGAGGAAATATTTCGAATAAGGTATATTTCGGATTGGGTGTAGGTATTGTAGACATAGACTATACGCAAAAAGCAGAGTATATAGAAAATATAACAAATCCTCGATATCCTGATAAAAGAATGGCCCAAGAAAGTGGAAACATAAATCTCTCCAACTATTTACAGACAAGGGGTACAGGTTTCAATTTTAAATTGGGGTTAATCGCACGTCTTACCGATTTTTGGCGGTTAGGTTTTGCATTCCATACTCCGACTGTTTATACTATGCGGGATGAGTATTGGGCTTCTGTAAATAATAGCGCGATATTAGAACAATCGAATCCGGGGGAGGCCGATAGCCCGTTTATTCCAATATACCGCACTACCCCGGATGACCATGTATATTACACAGATTATAAATACAATTCGCCGTGGAGAATAATGGCTAGTACAGCATTTATAATAGGGAAAAAAGGTATTGTCAGTTTTGATTACGAATATACTGGATATAATAAAATGAAAATGTCAGATGAAGACGGAGTTGCTCTGTATGGAGACTATGGTTACACTGTAAATGATTTGATACGGGAAGACTTTAAGGCTGGACATACATTTAAGATTGGAGGAGAATATCGTCTGACTCCGCAACTTAGTCTTAGAGCAGGGTATGCTAATCAATTATCGCCAGTCAAAGCAACAATTCTTGATATGAATACAGAGGTTATTACTGCGGGTACCCAACCTATGTACAATCTGAATCGTAGTACTCAGTATTTTACAGCAGGAGCCGGGTATCGTTTTGGTCAAGTCTATATAGATTTAGCATACATCAATAAGTTGCACAAAGAAGACGTATTTCCATATTCTCCCACATTTATTGGTGATAAGGCAGATTTACCTTCTGTTGCCAAGCTGACAGGTCATACTAATTCCTTAATGTTGACATTAGGATATAAATTTTAAAAATTAGGAATATAGAAATGCCAAGGTTCTATTCAATAAAGAATAGAACCTTGGCATTTCTATATCTTTCAGAAAAACAAAAACATTATTGGCAAATGTCTTGATAATTACAAAAATTATTATCTTTGATAATAATATTAATCTAAGTACAGATTTTGAATATCGATACAAACAATATTGAGTTTCAGGATGCTCTGAGCCTGATTCAGTACACATCACAATCCGTTTTTCTAACAGGAAAAGCCGGTACTGGAAAATCGACCTTCTTAAAATATATTTGTGAAAATACTCGAAAAAAGCATATCGTTTTAGCGCCTACGGGAGTCGCAGCTATCAATGCTGGAGGAAGTACTATACACTCTTTTTTTAAGATGCCATTTCGTCCTATATTACCGGATGACCCGGATTTAAGTTTAACAAACGGACGAATCTTTAATTTCTTAAAATATAGAAAAGCTCATCGCAAGTTATTAAAAGAAGTCGAGTTGATTATTATAGATGAGATTTCTATGGTACGTGCCGATATGATAGATTTTATAGATCGGGTACTACGAGTTTTTTCAGGAAATATGAGACTTCCTTTTGGTGGAAAACAACTGCTTTTTGTCGGAGATATTTATCAGTTAGAACCGGTTGTGACATCTGATGCAAAAGAAATACTTGAGCGCTTCTATCCAAATGCTTATTTTTTTTCGGCCAGAGTATTCAATGAGATAAAATTAGTTCCTATCGAATTGAAAAAGGTATATCGGCAAACAGATAAATCTTTTGTAGAAATACTCGACAAAATACGAAACAATACGATAACAAATTCTGATTTAAAACAATTGAACAGTCAGTATAATCCTGATTACGAATCTGATGAAAACGTGTTTTCCATTACTTTGGCTACTCGTCGGGATAATGTAGATTATATAAACGAAAAGCATTTGTCAGAACTTACGGGGCAGGAATATGCTTTTATTGGTGAAATTCATGGAGATTTTCCAGAAGCAAGCCTTCCGACACAGAAGGAACTGATTCTTAAAGAAAAAGCTCAAATTATTTTTATCAAAAATGATTATGAAAGGCGATGGGTAAATGGTACTATCGGTATTATTTCATCCATTTCTGATGAGGGCATATATGTTTTACTTGAGAATGGAGAAGAGCATCTGGTAGAAAAAGATTCTTGGAGAAATATACGATATACCTATAATGAAGAAAAAAAATGTATCGAAGAAGAAGAGTTGGGGTCTTTTATACAATATCCCATGCGATTAGCATGGGCAATTACAGTACATAAGAGTCAAGGACTGACCTTTAGCCATGTAATAATTGATTTTACGGGTGGGGCATTTGCTGGAGGACAAACGTATGTTGCACTCAGTCGTTGTACATCATTAGATGGTATAGTTTTAAAAAAACAAATTAGTCGTAGCGATATATTCATCAAACCTGAGATTATATCTTTTAGCCGGCAATTTAACGATAAAAAATTAATAGAACAATCTTTAAAATTAGCTCAGGCTGATCGGCTTTATCAAGAAGCGGTCAAATATTTTGACAAAGGAGATTTTGACAATTTTTTAAATGTCTTTTTCGATGCCATTCATTCTCGATACGATTTAGAAAAGCCTGTAATAAAACGCTTCATACGAAAGAAATTGGGAATTATAAATAAGTTGAGGAACAAGAATGAACACCTTGAATCAAAGCTTCATGAACAGGCTCAATCTATGAAGAAATATGCATATGAATATTATTTGTTAGGAAATGAATGTATTACAAAAGCTCATGATGCAAAATCAGCATTAGCAAATTTTGATAAGGCATTGTCTCTTGACCCGTTATTGGTAGATGCCTGGATACGTAAAGGTATAACTCTGATGGATATGAATGAAGACAATGAAGCTGCCCGATGTTTTAATGAAGCTGTCAGATTAAGTCCCCGTTATTTTAAAGCATTATATAACCGAGGAAAATTAAGATATAAGACGGGTGATTATGAAATAGCAATATCTGATTTGTTGAAAGCTTCAGATTTAAAGCCTCATAATCCTACAGTACACGACCGCTTGGGTGATGCCTATTCTAAAATTGGAAATATGGAGCAAGCCACACGGCAATGGTTGATAGCCGAAACAATAAGAGAACAAAAATCTAAATAATACAGATTATGAATACACGTGTAAAGAAAGGACTTAAAATTACAGGGATTGTAATTTTGTCATTTTTCATTTTATTATTGATTTTACCTTTTGCTTTTAAAGGAAAAATATTGGATCTTGTGAAGAATGAGGCAAATAAAATGTTGGAGGCTAGACTTGAATTCAGTGATTTGAATTTAAGTTTTATTTCACATTTTCCCAAAGCAACAATTGGATTGGAAAATATATCACTCGTAGGCGTCGGGGATTTCAGTAAAGATACCTTGGTATCGGCCAAAGAAATAGATATTGCTGTAGACATCTTGAGTTTGATAGGCAATGATGGAATAAAAATTCACCATATCATACTGGACAGGCCGGCGATAAGGGCAGTCAAATTATCCGATGGGAGAGTAAACTGGGATATAATGGAATCTGATAGCACGACACAGACAACAGACACGATAACATCTGAACCTTCAAATTTTGCGTTACAACTACAGAAATTTTCCATTAATAGCGGTCGCCTGGCATATGTTGATGACTCCTCGAAAATGCAGTTTAAAACTCAAGATTTAAATCTTAAACTTAGAGGTGATATGACAGTCAAGAGTACCGATATCGATTGCCAGATGACTACTGGAAAAATAAATTTTTTGATATCAGGTATTCCCTATCTTAGAAATGCTGAATTTGAAATGGACCTGAAATTAAATGCAGATTTCGAAAATAATAAATATACATTTGATGAGAATAGATTAAGATTGAATGCCATAGAAATGAATCTCGACGGATGGCTGACCTTATTGGAAAATGGTATGGATATGGATATATCTGTGAATACTCCCCAAATAAACTTTAAAGACGTTTTGTCCTTAATTCCTGGTATTTATCAGAATAATTTCGATGCATTGCAAGCTTCTGGAAATTTAGATATTAAAGCTGAAGCTAAGGGGCTGATGGTCGGGGAATCACTTCCCAAATTTGCAATAGGATTCAATGTGAATAACGGGATGGTCAGCTATGAAGGAATGCCTCAAAAAATAGAACAAATAACCATAAAGACTGCTGTTCAAAATCCCGGTGGCAATGCCGATAAAACGACTGTCAATGTCGAAGATTTCAGTTTCAAAATGGCAGGAAATCCTTTTAAGATAACCTTGTTTGCAGCGACACCTATATCAGACCTAAATTTTAAAGCTACTGCAAATGGTATGCTGAATTTGAACAGTATAAAAGATATATATCCATTAAGTGACTCTATAAAATTAAATGGTATTCTAACAACAAATTTGAATTTCTCTGGTAAAATGTCAGATATCGAGAAGGAAAAATATGAAAATATCAAAGGTGAAGGTAATTTGAAAATAGAGAAAATGAATTTGACAATGGGTGGTTACCCGGCAATTGCTATCCATACAGCTTCTGCGACCGTATCTCCTCAAGCTATGTCTTTAAATCAGTTGGATGTACAAATTGGAGAAAATGATATACATGCCCAAGGTGCATTGTCAAATTATTTATCATATATATTGAGGAACGAAACGCTAAAAGGTAATTTGGTATTGCAATCCAACAAACTAAACCTAAATGACTTCATAACAGATACTGCCTCCGGAGAAAATGAGATAGCAGAGAATGTGGATACAACTGCCATGACAGTATTTGAAGTTCCTGAAAATCTAAATTTATCTTTGAAAGCAAATTTCAAAGAAGTGATTTTTCAAAAAATTGACATTAAGAATTTAACAGGGAATATCACAGTTTCTGACGGAACAGCACGAATGAATCCGCTAAATTTGGATGCTTTTGGAGGAAATGTCTCTGCTTCGGGTTCATATAGTACGAAACAGAATAAAAAAAATCCTCAAGTTGATTTTTCTTTGGATATAAAAAAAGCATCCTTTGAAGAAACATTTAAACAATTGGATATGATACAACAAATTGTACCGATATTTGCAAAAACAGGAGGAAATTACTCTGTAAACGTTGACTTGAAAACACCATTAGATGAAACAATGAGTCCTGTTTTAAATGAGATATGGGCCAAAGGTGTCTTATCATCAAATGATATACATATCCAAAATATTGAAGTCTTCAATCAGTTGGCGACTCTTCTAAAAAATGATAAGCTAAAAAATATCGAAGCCAAAGATATTCGTATACCGTTTACTATTGAAAATGGACTATTGAAGACATCTCCTTTCGATATCAAGTTAGGAAATATCAACATGAATCTCTCTGGAACTACAGGTTTAGACCAAAGTATCAATTACGATGCAAAAATAGAATTACCATCAAATATTACTGGAGGGTATGTAAATAATGTAACAGCCCAAATTGGAGGTTCATTTACAAAACCTTCGATAAAATTAAATACAAAGGAAATTGCTACAGAAGCTGTAAAAAAAGTAGTTGAAGATAAACTTACCGAAATTACAGGAAAAGACAATTCCGAAAGAATTACAGCTCTTAGAAAAGAGGCTGATGCTGCAGCCGAAAAATTAGTACAAACAGCTCAAAATGAAGGTCAGAAATTGATAGATAAAGCATCTAAACCCCTTGAAAAAATAGCAGCTCAGGCTGCAGCAAAAAAGTTAGTTTCCGAGGCGGAAAAACAAGCTGCTAAACTGAGAGAAGAGGCAGAGAAACAGATTCAAAAACTTGAACAGAAATAAATTTGTCATGATAATAATTCGGGATAGGATGTATTTTGTTGTTCTATCCCGTTCTTTTGTTTTTCCTCTCCAGAATTTTTTCAGAATTTCAGTCTATTTTTATTGCCTAAAATAATTGTCATGAAAGTATTGATTATAGAAGATGAACTTAGTTTACAAGAGACCATGAAGCTTTCATTGGAAAGAGAAGGGTTTGTTGTGGAAACAGCAGGAAATTATTCCCAAGGTTTACTTAAAATAGAAGACTACAATTATGATTGCATTCTTTTGGATATTATGTTACCCGGAGGCAATGGGTTAATGTTGTTGGAAGAGCTGAAAAGAATGGGAAAAAAAGAGAGTGTAATTATTGTTTCAGCAAAAGATTCTATTGATGATAAAGTCGCTGGATTGAACTTAGGTGCTGATGATTATTTGGCAAAACCTTTCCATCTTGCCGAATTGAATGCACGTGTCAAATCAGTTATACGCCGGAACAAAGCTGGAGGAAGTTTAGAAATCACATTAGGGAATATGGTTGTGTACCCCGATTTGCAAACGGTAAAAATAAATAATAAAGAACTTGTCCTTAATCGGAAAGAATTTTCTTTGCTTTACTATTTTATCACTAATCCCAATCGATTAATAAACAAAATTGCATTAGCAGAATCGGTTTGGGGTGATCATATTGATCAAGCTGATAATTTTGATTTTATATATTCACAGGTAAAAAATTTACGAAAAAAATTGACTTTGGCGGGTGCTTCTGTTGAAATAAAGGCTGTTTACGGATTCGGCTATAAATTGGTTACCGAATAAATATGAGACTATTACATTATACATTATCTCGATTGACAATTATACTTTTTTGTATTTTGTCAGTCTGGGCATTTATCTTTTATCGTTTTATGATAGACGAAATAAACGATGAAACAGATAATATGCTCAGTAATTATAAAGAGCATATACTTCGAAAATTTCTGATACAAGGTGACGATAACAGCATGCAAGAGCAGATAATGGGCTCCTATAAGATCACTCCCATTCCCAAGGATATTGCTAAAGAATATTCAGAAACATATATAGATACAGTAATTTATGTAGATATAGAATCGGAATATGAGCCGGCAAGAGCTTTAAAAACTACATTTATGGGACCAGATGAGCAACACTATGAATTGATCGTATTATCTTCGGTCCTTGAAAAAGAAGATTTGATAGAGACCATCTGGTGGAGTGTGCTTATACTATATATTATACTGCTTATTTCTGTCATATGGGTTAGTGAATGGGTTCTGAAACGGAGTATGCAACCACTATACAGACTTTTGCAGTGGCTAAGTAAATACACACTGGGCAAACATTCTTTAGTCCAACCTTTAAATAACGAAACACGTATCAGGGAATTTTCAGATTTAAATAAATCTATATCTGAAATGACTTTAAGAAATGAAAAAATATATCAATCACAGAAACAATTTATAGGGAATGCATCTCATGAACTACAAACGCCCTTAGCTGTATGCATAAATAAGATAGAACTATTATCAGAGATGCCAGAATGTACAGAAAAGCAATTATCTATATTGAACGATATGTATGAAACTTTACAAAGGACTGTTCGTATGAATAAATCTTTATTACTATTATCCCGTATAGAAAACAACCAATTTCCCGATACAAAAGAAATTTCCATTAATGATAATATAAAGCTATTACTTCAAGAATTCTCTGAAATATACGACGAAAAGGAAATTATTGTAAATATAGAAGAAAAGGGAGTTTTGAGATGGTTAATGAACGAAACTCTAAGTTCTGTTTTATTGTCTAATTTGTTAAAAAATGCGTTTGTCCATACTCCTAAAAAGGGAGAAATTAAAATAATTATCTCATCCAAAAAACTGATTGTTGCCAATAATGGTTTTGCTAAATTGGATGAAAATAAAATTTTTTCTCGTTTCTATAAAGATGAAAACAAAAAAGAATCCACAGGATTAGGATTATCTATTGTATCAACAATAGCCGCATTGTATAATTTGAATATAAAATATAGTTTTCATAACGATATGCACCAATTTGAAATTGCTTTTCCTAAATAGAGTTATTTCTTTTTCCAGAATTATTCCAATTTTTGTCTATAATTTTGTCATAAACCTAAAAATGAATGTAACAATGAAACGATTTATCTTTTTACTACTTAGTGTAACATTAATAGTATCTTCTGCATGGGCCGATAGAAAAGATGTCGTAACAGACGACATTAGTAAACTGCCTCCTGCTGCAAGGACTTTTATACAAAAGTATTTTCCTAATATACCTGTTTCTTATCTGAAAATCGAAAAAGAATTTTTTTCAAAAACATACGATGTTATCTTAACAAATGGATATGATTTGGAATTTGATGAAGATGGGGCATGGATAGAAATCGACTGTAATAAAGATTCTGTTCCGGCTGATATCATTCCACAGAAAATTTATCAATACTATAAAAATAAATTCGCCCAATACAAAATTATAAAAGTTGAGA
>UMEI01038250.1_pt1 | contig 41887 bp, 24 predicted proteins | sample 1964711 | NCBI WGS metagenome assembly UMEI01 (sample SAMEA4836016, study PRJEB28245) | human gut metagenome | biome: gut microbiome; material: fecal sample | place: Denmark | collected 2008 | reverse complement strand
CCCGCCACATTTGCGCCGCCAGATCCGTTTCCGGAATACAGCGTGCCGATCTGTGTCCTTCCAAAAAAAGCGACCATTTTCCCCTCGCTAAAAGGCAGAAGATGACCGTCATTTTTCAGCAGCACGATAGATTCCTCCGCAATCTTTCTCGCAATTAACTTTCTGTCCATATCTGCTCCTTCCGGCCGCCGGCGCCGGGCCGGCAGGCCTTCTCCTGTTTTTTCTATTTTTCCAATTTCGTCTCAACCCCGGCGTAAAATGTCCGCTCTGCTCCGTTGATCCACTGGTCTTGTGTGATCCGAAATGTTCCCTTTAAGCGGATATCCTCGGAAGAGCTTCCAATTTCCACATCGATATCCCCATGCTCCACTTTCCAGCACATTTCTCTGTCAATAAACGCCGTCTGATCTGCCTTTACTGTAAATATCACCCGGATCTTCTCTTTCGGCTCTATATGGATCCGGCAAAACCCTGCAAGTTCTTTCACCGGTCTTGTCATGCTGGCGAAGCGATCCCGCAGATAAAGCTGTACCACCTCATCTCCTGCCCGGTCTCCCACGTTTTCTACCGTGCAGCTGATTTTTACTTCCCCATCCGGTTCAACCTCCGTCTTGGTAATCTCCAGGTCCGCATAAGAAAATCTGGTGTAAGACAGGCCGTGGCCGAAGCAATATCTGGGCGTATGGGGCAGATCCACATAGTTGACGAATCCGATGCTCTCCTGCTGATGCCATGCCGACCCGTTGGGATGGTTATAAAAGATTGGGATCTGTCCGGCGTTATATGCCACCGATACAGGCAGTTTTCCTCCGGGATTATAGGCGCCAAGCAGGACGTCTGTCACTGCCTGGGCTCCGGACTCTGCCGGGCTCCACGCCTCCACGATCGCATCCAGATACCGGTCCGCCGTATCGCTGGAGATCGGCCTGCCGTCAAAGTGAACGCCGATCAGAGGCTTTCCATACGCCGCCGCTGCACGGATAAATGCGTCCTGGCATTCCGGCAGATTGATATTTACAGCGTCCACGCCCTCTCCCATCGTCGCCATGGAACAGGTGCCGTGCTTTCCGCCCAGTGTCAGAATCACTGCATCGGCTTCTTTCACTGCTTCCAATGCTTCTCTGAATCCGCTTTCGTCCGTTCCGGCCACCGGATAGCCGTAAGCATAGAGGATCTCTGTGTCCGGCATCCGCACTTTAAGTTCTTCCAGCAGGCTTCTGCACTCCGGTTTCTGCCGACGCAAGATATCGTCGAAAAGCTTCGCCTCATCCGACTGGATCTGCGTCCCCGACACATACTCCACCGGCTCCCCGTCTGGAAGCACTGCACCACTGGATGTCCCAGACATCCCATCGCCTTTCGTGGGTTCTATATCCAACCGCCCCGACTCCGGGCTATCCTCCACTCCTGCGATGGAACTTTTCACGGCATAGACGGACTCCATCATACACAAATGGGTATATCCCCCGAAAAATTTCCGGGCGCAGTCTCCATGAGGTCCGATGAGGGCCAGTTTCCGGATCTTCCCTGGCAACGGGAGTGCACCGTTGTTTTTTAAAAGGATCATGGACTCTCTTGCAGATTGTAACGACAGTTCCGCCCCCTCTGACTTATCGAAGATCCTGTGCAGTTCCTCCCCTTCTGCCGCAAAGGGATGCTCAAAGAGCCCCATACGGAATTTGGCTTCCAGTACACCCAGAACCGTCCGGTCCAGAAGCTTCATATCCGCCTGTCCGCTGCGGAACATTTCCTTTAATTCTTCTCCATAACCGACAGCTTTCGGCATCTCCATGTCCATCCCTGCCTCCATAGCCAGCAGTCCGGTCTCTCCCATGGTCTCTCCGATGCGCTGTACTTCGTGGGCGTTACTGATCCCGCCGTAATCGCTGACAGCCAGTCCGTCAAATCCCATCCTGTCCCGGAGAAGTTCTGTCAAAAGACGGTGAGAAACGGATGCAGGCTCGCCGTCGATGGAGTTGTAGCAGGGCATGATGCCTTTTAATCCGGATTCCGTGATTGCAGCCTGAAATGGTTTCCCGTAGATTTCCTCTAAAAGCCGGGGCGGCGTGTCGCTCTGGCTTCCGTGGATACCTCCCTGAGAGTTATGGAATCCCAGGAAATGTTTCGCCACGCTCTCCGGTTTCCTGCCTTCTGCCTGAGTTGTTTGTACGCCCCTTGTATATGCTGCGCCAAGGGCAGCGGCAAGGGCCGGATCCTCTCCATAGGTCTCCCCCTGTCTGCCCATTCTGGAATCCCGGGAAATGTCAAGCACCGGGGCAAGGATATGGGTGATCCCGCAGGCAGCCTCCTGCTCTGCAACGGTCTGTGCAATCTTCTCCTCCAGCTTGGGATCCCATCCGGATCCCCTGGCGATTCCTGACGGGAAGCTGGTGCTCTCCTGGATAAATCCGCCGCACAGTCCTTCCATATGAAAGATTGCGGGGATATGGTGAGGGCTCTGCTCCATAACCTTCTCCTGCATTTTCCGCTGCCAAGCCGCCGCTTCGTCCAGGGTATGAATCCTCCGCATCTCCAGCGTACTTACCTGTCCGATTCCGTAAGGCATCGCCTCCGCCTGCTGTTCTATATCGTCAAAACCATCTCCAAAATGGGAGATGCATGTAAGCTGTGCCATTTTTTCATCCAACGTAAGTTCCTCTAAAAGCGCCTGCGCCCTCTCTCTGGGACTCTTTGTAATGTCTTTATATCCTGTATTCCCTCTGTCCATCATTTTTTCTCCTGTTCATTCAGTGCTTTTAATACCGTCTCATAGACCGGACGGATCTCAGGTGCAGAGCTGATGCCCTCTGAGAGCGTCATCCGTTTTGCATATTCGATCATCGGATTATGCACAAGCTGCGGCACCATCTGCTCCATCATCTGCATACCAAGGGGTTCTGCTAATATCTCTCCCAGTTTGCTGTCCAGCGTAAACCTAAGTTCTCTCAGAGAAGTCGTTGTCGCATATTCATAGCTGTAAGTTCCCGAGCCGAGTTCCAGCGCCTTTTCCTTTTCCGGCAGGTACAGAACTGCCGTCGTGTTTGCTGGTATCTGCACCTCCACACGGATTTTTCCCTTCCTGCAGCTCCAGTCGGAGACAATCTTCCCATAAGGAGATTCCAACTCTGTGTGTGTCTCCTCGATTCCCTGTACGAACATAGGTCTGATATAGAATCTGTGGTATCCCGCCTCAATCTGGTTGATACCGCCAATCTTCCGGTACATCCAGTCCCCGATGGCTCCGTTGGCATAGTGGTTCATGGAGTTTAATCCTGGATCCTGCATGGTCCCATCGGGCAGGATGGCATCCCATCTCTCCCAGAGTGTAGTCGCTCCTTTCTTGACTGCGTAGAGCCATGAGGGCAGATCCTCCCTCATAAACAGTACAGAGGCCGTATCGTGGGCGCCGTTATCCGAAAGGGCATGGCACAGGTAAGGCGTTCCCACAAACCCTGTGGTCAGATGGTTCTTATGGTTCTCTATATTCGTGACCAGAGCTTTCGTGATCGTCTCCCTGTCTTTTTCCTTTGCAAGTCCGAAATGCAGGGAAAGCACACAGCCGGTCTGTGTCTCACTTACGATGCGCCCCCGAGATGTATAATATTCCTCCTGGAATGACTTCATTGTCTCTTCTCTAAGCACTTCATAGTAGGCCGCTTCTCCCGGTTTTCTCAGCACCCGGGCGGTCTTTGCGACCAGATCTGTCACATAGATATAGTAGGCGTTCGCCACCAGATAAATATCCGTTGCTCCCACGCTCTTATCCCCCATCTCCCGGTCAAGGGCCAGCCAGTCGCCGTACTGATATCCGCTCATCCATAATCCGTTCTCATTGACGTGGTTACGGATATAATCCACCCACTCATGCATACACTTCCAGTTTTCTTCTAATATCCGCACATCGCCGTAAGTCTGATATACCACCCACGGGATGATCACCGCCGCATCACTCCATGCAGCAGAACTGTAAGTTCCCTGGATATCCGGCACGATATGGGGAACACCCTGTTCCAGGGAAGATGCAGCCGATACATCCCTCATCCACTTGGTAAAAAACAGCGCCGTCTCCCGATTGAATGCCGCTGTCCATGAGAAGACCTGGGCGTCCCCCATCCATCCCAGACGCTCGTCTCTCTGGGGGCAGTCAGAGGGGATATCGAAGAAGTTATCTCTCAAGCTCCATGCAATATTGCTCTGAAGCCGGTTGACCTTTTCATTGGAGCAGTGGAAATCTCCGGTTTTTCTCATATCTGAGTGCATCACACAGGCGGTAAACATTTCCGGTTTTGGCTCTTTTATCCCAGTCACGGCGGCATAACGGAACCCGTGGAATGTAAAATGAGGCATCAAAACCTGTTCTTCCCCGTTTAGAATATAGGTATCCTCGGACTTCGCCGTGCGCAGGGTATCGGGATAAAATACGCCGTCTTTATCGAGGACTTCCCCATGGCGGACCGTGATCTTCTGTCCTGCTTCTCCTTTGATCCAGATTTCCACTAATCCGGTCAGGTTCTGTCCAAAATCCACAAGGACATTTCCCGCAGGATCCTTGAACACCCGCTTCGCTTCCAGCCGCTCTGTTACCCGCACCGATTCATTGACTTGGGGCGTAAGTACCGCCGGGTCAAACTCCGGTTCCGATACAATTGATACGCTGCCTTCCCTGATGTCCGGCGCATTTGTATCGATAGTCTCGCCGTTGTATATCTCACTGTACCGGATCTGGCCGGTGCGCACCTGCCATGTTTCATCCGTAGCGATCACTTCCTCTGTGCCATCCTCATAGGTAACATGAAGCTCTGCCCATGCGGCGGTTCGGTCGCCGTACCGGTTGGGTTTGCAGTCGAAGCTTAAGATCCCCTTGTACCAGCCGTTCCCAACAGTCAGTTCCAGCAGGTTCTCCCCTGTATGGGTTTTCAATTCTTCTGTCACATCGTAAAACTGATACTGGAGGATCTTGTGATAATCCGTCCACCCGGGAGCCATATAAGCGTCTCCTGCTTTCTTCCCATTTATATATGCCTCATATACTCCATGTGCTGTGGCATAGAGATAGGCCGATTTCACTGGCTTCTCCAACTCAAATCTGCGAAAAAATACCGGACACGCCGTCTCTTCCTTCGGAAAATCATGAGTGATCATCTTTGCCCGGAAATGTACACTGTCAAATATACCCGTAGTAAAGGCTGTCTCTGCCTGTGCGCTGCTGCCGTGATTATCCGTGATCTGCAGGGATACCCGGTACTCTTTTTCTTCTTCAAGCTCCGTTCCGCAGTAGGGAACAAGAACGGACTGATCACTTTCCACTTTTCCGCTGTCCCAGACACAACTTCCACCGCAGTCCACAACGATCCGCCAGGAAGCCTGCACCACATTCTTCTCGTCTGATGCAATCTTCCATGAAAAACGAGGGATCCTCACTGCAAGCCCTTTTGGCTGCTCCCGGTATTCGATTCTGAAATCATAAATCTTCATTCTGTCATTCTCCTTTTACTGGCAAAGCCGGTGCTCCGGTCTCTCCGGAAGCGCCGGCTTTCTTAGTCTGCTCTTTCTCTATAGGGCGATCAGCCCATTTCATATGTATCTCTTATCTTGTCTCGTTCTTTGCGGCCTTTCTCGCTGCAACTTCTTCACGCATCTTCGGCAGTTTCTCTTCCAGATCAAACTTCAGGAAGATCACGAACATAATCAGGTTGATCACCACCGGAAGGTAATTCGAAAATCCGTAGATAGAATATCTCATCGATGTAGATGCCACTTCCAAAGACTTATCATATCTGCCGATTGCAAGGAATGCTGCCAGGATTACAGCCGCCAGACCGTTTCCTACTTTGCTTCCGAATCCAATGGCTCCGCCGGACATTGCCACCAGCTTTTTGTCATATTTCCACTCATTGTAATCAATGGTCATGGAAGTCAGCACGCCGTACAGGCTCATCATCGGAATCTGCACGAAGCTCCCCAGAAGACTTGTAATCATATAAACTGTAAAATTTGTCGGTGCAAAACAGCGAATGCCCGCAAGCAGAGCTGCTCCCAACAGACCGATAGAGATTGTTCTTTTGATTCCAAGTCCTGCGATGATCGGTTTGGATAGCACGAATCCAATGATTGTCGCCAGCATTCCTACTGCACCGATGATTCCTACAAGGTTATCGTTTCCGAAAATCCATTTACAGTAATATGTACCGCCAGACGGAATTCCGTTGGTGATGCTCGTGATCAGATTAAACAGAAGTATGATCACCCAGTATTTGTTTTTCAGAAGCATTGTCATTGCTTCTTTAAATGGCACCGGTTCTTCCTCTTCCTCCGGCTGTCCTTCTGTCTCTTCATCTTCATAATCACATGCGAATTTCGACTTCATACCGTTTCGGCAGCAGATTGCAAATAGTACTAAGACCAGGACTGCAAGCACTACGCCGTATTTAATCCATGCGGACTGTGTTCCTCCCAGCATATTTGTCACCGGAATCGTCAGGATCGAAATGAGCATTCCTGCGCCATAGTTGGCAACCGCACGGAACAGACCGATACTTCCCCTCTCGCTTAAGCTGCGTGAGCGGACCGTCATGACCGCTGCAAAGGGAGTTGCAATAAATGTATATAATCCAGCAGATAAGATCAGGTTTGTTACCAGTGCATAGATTACACCCGGAATCTGTCCTGCCTGGATTGGAACGGTAAACATCAACACAATGATAGCTGCAGCCGGTACAATCTGCGGAAGAATCCATTTAAAATACTTATGGTCACCGCCTTTTGAATGATCGATCATATTTCCTGCAATTACATCGGTAAATGCATCAATCACCTTTGAAATCGCCAGTATGATACCTACGCTTCCTACTGCCAGTCCTACCTTATCTGTATAAAAGTAGTTTAACTGTCCCACAATGTTTGCCATCAGTCCCAGCGCCAGCTGACCGCTGAAGTCTGACAGATAATCCCTTTTGCGCATTACACGCCTTGCCCCCTGCTTGTCGTACCGGGGTGCATTTTTGTCTTTTGCCATCTTCCTCTCCTCCTATCTCCGATGCACCTCCTGTACGCAATGTCTGTCCTTATAGCTGCCCTCATTTGGAGCATGCCCTCGGAAAATTTATTTTTCTCTGCGGATTTTTTGTCTGATCCGCCTCTCTTCGGTAATTACTATATCTCTTTACGAATCAAAATTATTGCAAAATAATTCTTAAAATTGTAATTTTCGTCATTCAGTATCATACAGATAAAAAATTTTCATAACTGCTTATCTTAATATGATTTCTACCTCGTGTGTACGTCCATCACAGAATATCGGAAGATATTCATAATCCCATGGAACTCCTTCCACAAAAATAACTGGTTTTCCATTCTCAATATGTTCCGGATTGCGGATCACGATATGGTAGTCTGCTCCCCGGAAATGTCTCGTCACTTCCGCCTCTTCCCACTCTGCCGGAAAACAGGGCCGGATCCGCAGTCCCTCATAATCCCGCTTCACGCCCATGATGCCTTCGTACAGTCCCATCAGGCACCATGCGGAGGTCCCGGTGGTCCAGGACTGGTAGGATTTCCCGTAGTATCCTGGATTGGTGGAATAGCAGTTGGTAAATACATAAGGCTCTGCTCCGGATCGTGCGGACGGGTTCTTCTCACTGTCCGGCATGATCTTTTTTAACGTTTCTATCGCTTTCGTTCCTCTGCCTGCACAGCAGTCCATCAGGATCTTGAAGCCTGTGGCATGGCAGTACACACCGCCGTTTTCAAAAAGGCCCGGCAGCATACCGGACATCCGCCCCACATGGGGATCATACTCCGGGTAAGGAGGCAGATTCAACGGAAACCCGAAGTCCTGTTCCATACTGTCCACCGCTTCCAGAACTTTCGGTAGCTTCTCTTCGTCCGCTACGCCAGCGAGCACCGCCCATGTCTGGGCGTTCAGGTAGATCCTGCTTCCCATGCTGTCTTTGGTTCCTATATTTCCTTTCTCGCTCAAGGCCCTTGCATACCAGTTTCCGTCCCATGCATACCGGTTGATGTCCGCTTTCAGTTTATCATATTCTTCTCTCAAGAAACGGGCATATTCCTTATCCCCTGCATACTCCATAAGCCGCACCAGCTCCCGTAGCGCCAGGCAGAACTGATGGGACAGCATCACGGACTCCGCCTCCGGATCATCTGTGACATTGAGTGCGTCGTTCCAGTCGGCAAAATAGATCTTCACCAGACCGTGTTTCCCCTTGTCTAAGATCAGACGGTCCACCGCCGCTTTCACATGATCTAACACGGACGCCTCGCCACCGTCCTGCCACTCCACGCTTTTCCTAAGGAGCGTACAGTCTCCTGTCTCCTTGCTCAGTTCGCATACCGCCCAAATAATCCAGAAGGGCTGGTCAGAATAACGTGTGTCATCATAAGGATACCATGTGAGTACGCCGTGTCCGTCCCGGAACTGATGCCGCAGGCACTCCAAGATTTCTTCCTGTGCTTTCTCCTGGCGGTAGTTTAAAAGGCCCACTGCGATCTGCAGATTGTCTCTTACGCCTTTCTTCCCAACGATGCAGAAATCCGCCTGTTTTTTCACCCAGTTGTTCATGATGTGATTGATCTTCTCGTCCGGCGTCTTCACCGAGAGAGACCGGATCTTCTCATAATTATATGCTTCCGCATCTATCCACTCCTGCTCTGTACTTTCCTCGTCCGCATACCGCTCCATCGTCCGGCAGGCTTCCTCACAGGATTCGCTGATCCCGAATACCACCCGGATCTCTTTTTCCTCCCCGGGCTTCAATGTGATCTTATGCTGCAATACGCCGCCCAGGATAAACAGGGACGCCTCCGAATCCGTACAGTCTCTCCCCTGCATGACCACATCCGGTCTCTGGAACAGGGCGCAGGCAGATGCGTCCGGCAGAGTCAGCGTGCCCGTGGTCCCGCAGAATTTCGTCAGATCCCCGTCCCATGCGTACACCGGTTCCGAAGAAGCCAGAAAGCCGTTGTACAGTCCATGGGGCGCAAAGGGATGAGAGGAAGCGCAGTAGACGCCATTTAACTTCTGGTCAAATCTTGTCTGCATGCAGCGGTACATCTCATAATATCTGGGATAGGAAAATCCTTCCAGGTTGAAGCTGACTGCGGAAAATACACTGAGATGCTTCTCTGTCTCCTCCGTATTTTTTAGTTTCATAGTCCATACCTCATGATGCCCTTTCCTGGGCACAAAGATCCGCCAGCTTCCCTGGACGCCGTTTTTCTTTGAACAGATCAGGGAATGTCCGATGCTGTGGGTGCAGCAGTAATCCTCCACCTCTGTATTCAGAGGCCCGAGGCCCATATTCCAGCACTCCTGGCTGTCCTCATCCCGCAGATAAACGTATCTTGCGTCGTCCCGGTTGGTCATGCACATCTCTGCTTTCTCGCTGAGATAATAGCTGCGTCCGTGCCCTACCTGGGAAATCTGGGCGCAGTAGCGGTCCTCATTCCACAGGTAGTTGTACCAGTACCGGGGCGTCCTCGGCTCATAGATCCGGCAGCTGTTCCCGTCTTCTGTAAATTCGTATAATCTTCTGTTCTCCGGTTTCTCCATACCAGATATCATGTTTCTTCCTCCTACGATTTATTAAATATAGGCTGCGGCTCTGGTCAGCAGCCGCAGTCTGATAGAAAAGTCTCTGCTTTTCATCGAAGCTGGATAATATTTACCGAATGGGGCTCCAGTGTATATTTCTTTTCCCCAATATTGCTCCAGGAGTTTTCTTTTAAGGTAACCGCTGTGTGGCCCACATCATTATAGGCTTCTGTACTGTCTCCGTTTACCGTTATAATCCGGTACTCTTTTAGTCCTGTTCCTCCGCTGTCAAGCAAAAGCTCTATAGTCTTATCCGGCGATTTATTAACAACAGCCACTGCATAGATTTCCTTTTGGGGATTATAGGTAGGCAGGATATCCAGAACGGCAGATTCTGTTATCTGGCCGTCTTTTGCCTTTACCTCCATAATGTTCCTGCCTTCTTCCATCCAGCCGTCCAAGACCTCATCTCCAAGATAATTTACATACAAGTCAAACACATGATAGGTACTCCGCAGTACGATCCCTTTATCATATGTAAAAATGCAGCCTCGGGTATTGACCACCGGCGCAAAATTCGCCATTCCTACAATATCGCAGTTTCGGCCGCACATGTTCAGAAAACAGGCGGTAAACACTGCATCAGCCATTGTGTATTTGGTATTATCATCATTTTTATCCCGAGGATACAAGTACTCTTCCTTTGTCCGGCCCTGGTATATGGTGTGAGCATTTGGGTGGTGCCATCCTCTGAGATTCCACTCGTCAAAAGCAATTTTTATTTTTTTGTCCAGTCCCATGGCACAGAGCAGCCCTCTCACTTTATGGACAATCTCAGAAATCTGGTTTGTATAAGCCATGGCCCCTTCGTAATCTGCATAATTGTTTACCTGATGGAGCTTATCCCAGTATTCATGTACGGATATCCAGTCAAGAAATTCTCCGCAGCTTTTCAGAAGGTTTACATTCCAGTCCAGATCTGCCAGTGCAGCGGCGGTCAGTTCTACTGTTGGATCCACATGCTTTATCATTTTAGCCGCTTCCAGAACCAGCCTTCCCCACTCTTCGGAAGATTTGGCTCCAATTTCCCATTTTCCATAATTCTCATTCCCGATGCTCCAGTATTTTACCTTATGAGGTTTTTCATATCCGTTCCGAATACGCCATTTTGTATATTGTCCTTCGCTTTCCAGGTTGCAGTATTCTACCCAGTCGCTCATTTCTTCTACAGTTCCGGTTCCTGCGTTTGTGCAGATATAGGGTTCACAACCGACCTTGCGGCACATATTTATATATTCATCCGTTCCAAAAGTATTAGGGTCCTCCACCCTCCATGCCTTGTCAAACATGGGGATTCTTTTTTCTCCCACTGCATCCTTCCAGTGATAGGAAGAAACAAAGCAGCCTCCCGGCCACCGGAGGATCGGAACCTTTATTTTCCGCATTGCCTCCAGCACATCTTCCCGCAGCCCGTCTTCATCTGAAAGAGGATTCTGAGGATCATATACTCCGCCATAAATCTGACGATGAAAATGTTCGATGAAATGGCCGTAGATCATTGGGCTGATCCTGCCAAGATATCTTTTACTGTTAAACGTATATTTCATATACTGCTCCCTTCTGCTTACTGCTCTTATCCGATCATCAGACGGTACTGTATCCCCGGTACGGAACCGTCCAGTACAAACCGAACTTCATCCCCCCGCTTCTCTCCGGACATTTCTGCGATCACTTTCCCCACTGGATTTAAGATCTCAAGCTTCGCAGCCTCCGCTTTTACACAGATACATCCTTCAAGTGTCTCAGCGTAGAGTTTCCCTTTGAATTCCACTGCGGCAAAAGGAATGCCCATCATCTCCGGACCCTGTCCATATACGGTCTCATCCATACCGGTAGTTCCCATTGCCGTCAGGATATACTCCTTCGCACCGTCAAGGGGCGTCTCATCTTTTGCGAGCAGCGCAAGAGAGATCCTCTCATTTTCCGCTTCTACGGTTATACGGTTTGACAAGTGGATCTCACTTTCCGGAGCGCCGCTGAAATAACCGCAGTACGGTGTATGTACGGCAAAACGTGCATGATCCGGATCAAAGACAATCTCTTTTGTATCCGAGATCAGTTTTCCGTCCACATATCCTGCGTCTTCCGGAAGGACTCCCCATTCTTTCATGGCGCCGTCCATGATCTTCGCCAGATTCCGGTAGTCTCCTCCTTCTGCCGTCTCTGCAATCTTGTCAAATACCAGCGCTTTCTCTCCCAGATGAACGCCCGGACAGATCTCTCTTGTATCTTTCGCTGCCTTTTTCAGGCGGTTTCCTTCTTTATATCTGCGGAACGCATCTCTGTATTCTGACCATGCATAATAGATACTGTGCTTTGCGTCAGAGAGGTCTGCCCCGTTGAAGAATCCGGCATTTACTGCCACATCTGCGCTTCCCTGATAGCTGTCCCCGCCGTCCAGGAACACGTTTCTCATAAATGTGATGTACGGGAAAAATGTCGTCGGCATGGAGTGGAACATGGGCAGAGACTTCAGGTCATTCTGAGTATACACCACATCCACGCAGTGCTTTGCCACGGACACCAGCCCTTTCAGGAATACGGAAGCCATGAATCCCCACTGGCACGCCACCGCCGGATCATTGTATGCGTCAAATACATTCAGGATCTCATCCGCCGGCTGATCATCCCATTTCTCAGAAGTATGGTGGTTGTAGAGGATCAGGCCATCCCAGTCATTTAGGCAGGCGTAGGCGATGGTCTGTACAAAGGCTGTGGAGTGGAAAGGATGCAGACCGTACTCGTTCCATTCGCTGAGCATGAACGGCTTTCCGTTTACCACAGCCACGGAGCCGAGACTCAAAAGCGTGGTCGCCATAGCTCCAACTCCTTTCTGCATAGTCAGCGGATTCGCAGACACATACTCTGCCGGTCCCGCCACCAGATAGGTATTTCCCTGGACGGGAAGCAACGGATGATTGAAATAGCAGTTGTTTTCCATCAGATCCCCGTCTGTGTGGCCGTATACGTCTGCCGCCCCGGCGATCAGGTTGCTGGTAACAATGGGTACTTTTGCACCCAGGGAATGAATATAATCTTTCATATCCTGATAGAATTTCCGGTTCATGTAAATGCCGAATTCCATAAAGTCCGCATATCTCGCCGGGCCTTCCGCTGCATCCCACTGTCCCTGCGGGTCGTTCACAGGCTGATAGAAGCTTCCCTCGATCCCCCGCACAGTTCCCTGCACCGGATCTTCCTCCTCGCCCAGGGCACAGCAGCCTTCATAGGTCCATGCCTCTCTGAGGCGCTCCCTCGTGTAATATTTCATCAGAAGGAATTCATTAAAACGTTTCTGCACTTCCTCCCGGTAAGGCTTCATCTCTTCTCCTGCATCGCCTCCCATATTTCCTTTGATGGCCGTATCCTCGTTGTTGATCTGGATTGTCACCACCGCCGGATCGTCGATCAGCGCCAGGCCTGTATAGGGGTTCACATGGCAGAGAAGCTCTTTTGCATATTCTTTCTGTAGCTGGATCATTCGCTCATTGTACATGTAGTATCGCTTCATACAGGAAGGGCCCTTCCCGGGATAATCCAGCCCGTCCGCCTCCTGGAATTCTCTGGCTACGATCAGATCGATATGCAGATAGATCCCCTTCTCTTTCAGCTTTGCGGCAAAGTAGTCGAAACGGTCAAGCCCCTCCGGGTTGAATTTTCTGCTTGTTCCCGATGAGTAATCAAGAAGGGGGGCTTCCTTACAGCTACTCCAGCTTCCCGGCTCTTCCCCCACCGGGGCATCCGCTGCATGCAAGCGGATAATATTGACGCCCATGCTTGCAAAGCGCTCTGCCATCTTATCCGCCGTCTCGTGATCCGGAGTGTTGGATCTTGCCGCCACGTTGAATCCTAAAAATCTCGCCCTTGTGCCGTCCTCAAAATACAGGTGTCCTTTCCTCGTCTCCACAAATCCGTGTTTTCCCGCCGGGGCGTCCAGAAGATGGGAATAGTCAAGGATTCCCCGGTTCGGCTCCGCTTTGTGGATATGTATATGCTGTTTCATCGCATTTTCCTCCTTTTCCGGTCTTCCTCTACACAGGTGCTTCCCAGAGCCTTGGCTCCGGATTACCGTCTGAGGTAACCTTTGTGAAGATATCATAGCATTGCTATTTCATATGATATTGCAATATTCTTCTCAAAATTGTAAGATAATGGATAAACAAAGAACAAAGAATAAAGAATAAGGGAAGAGGTACATTATGGAAATGGATTACATTGCCTTGTGCAGAAATTTTTATTCAGCTACAAATATCCCGGTAACACTAACAAAAAATAATCATGCCGTGTATTCTTCTTTAGATGATATCCTGGGCTCAACGCCTGTATATTACCGGGAGCTGTTCCCTATGGATGAGCAGCATAATCCCAGTTTCTGCGGAGATTTTCCAGATATTGAATACGGCCGCATTATGATCGAGGGCACTGGATATGACCTGATCCTGGGACCTGTCTTCAGCGTTCCCGTCACAGATGAGATCATCCGGCAGGCAGTAAAAGGCGCCGCTATATCTCCTGAACAGCGTGAACAGTTTATTGAAATGATGTACGCAGTGCCGCATCTCAGCCAGACACAGTTTGCCCAATACCTGGCGCTTTTGTATCAATGCGTCAACAATAAAACAGTCGATATGGGAAAGTTCTTCTCGGAGGATGACATTTATATCAGGAGCCGGAGGGAACAGCAGACGGATCGCATGACAGAAGATCAGGAAGAGCAAAACACACACAATTCTTATTATTTTGAACTGGAATTATATCAGCTTGTCAAAGAGGGAAATACAGGAAAGCTGAAAAAATTCCTGACAGCCACAAGGCCGCCCCTTAAAGAAGGAAAAATGGCGGCTTCTCCCCTGCGCCATGCAAAAAATCTGTTTATCTCTGCCGTATCAAAAGCAGGAATGATGGGGGCTATTCCGGGTGGTGTGGACGTTGAAAAAACCTATCAGCTCATGGATTATTACATACAGGAATGTGAGCAGATGACTACCATTGAAAGGGTCAATGAGCTTCAATACGTTATGCTCATGGATTTCTGTCAGCGCTCCGGCGAACATCACATTCCAGACGGCATTTCTCCTGACGTCTACAAGTGTATGACCTACATCCGGGAGCATACTAATGAATCTATTTCCATTGAGGATGCCGCCGCCCATGTGAATCGGAGCAGTTCCTATATGATGAAGCATTTTAAAAATGAACTTGGAATCAATATAGGAGCATATATCATGAGATGCAAATTAGAAGAGGCTAAAAGCCTTTTGACCTACAGCGACAAAAGCTTGGTTGAAATCAGTAACTTTCTCTGCTTCTCCAGCCAGTCCTATTTTCAGAATGTGTTTAAGAAGCAATACGGTGTAACACCACTGCAGTACCGTAAACAGACCAAAAGTCACCAAGTGTAAAATCATTTTATTACCATTTTTATTGTCTCTAAATATTTTCTGTGCACTTTTTCCTGCAACATTATTTATCATAAGACAAAATTTACAATTCCAAGAGGAATATTACAATACTTCATATATCTATAATGGTATTCTTCATAAAAAGACGGACTGCCACTAAAATTTGAAGTGGTTAGTCCGTCATGAGTGAGTTGCAGGTTTCATTCTATGATACCTCATCTAATATAGTGATAATTTCCGGCATATAAGTTTGTGTAAAACTCAACCATTTCTTTTACAAATGTTTTGATCTTTTCAACCATGTTTGTCACCTCCTACTATCTCTCTTTACACATACAGTATAGCCTGATTATCTCCAAAATGCTTGCCATATCATATTAAAAATTAGACATTTTTTGCGAAGGAGATTTTATAAATATGCTTCCATTATACGAAAATATAGAAGACAATCTGGAAATTTATACTGGAAAAGCTTCACACATTCCCCCGCATCTTCATAAGTCGCTGGAATGCGTATATGTAACAGAAGGAACTCTTGACCTCGGCATAGGGCTAAATATGTATCACATGGATACTCAGGATTTTGCAATTATATTTCCCGAACTGATACATCACTATCAAGTGTTTGATCCAGTTTCTTGTAAAGCCATCTATCTCTTATCCTCCCCTTCTCTTTCAGGAGGTTATTTTCCAACACTCCAAAAATCATGCCCTACCTCACCAATCATCAAAGCCTCTTCTGTTCATCCCGATATAAAATATGCTTTAGACAGTCTGTTGAAATGCCCATCACAAGAAGTATATTCACATGTTTTATGGCAGGCATACACGCAAATCATTCTTGCACGTTCACTGCCGCTCTACCAATTTACTGATAAAAATTCTATCGGAAGCAATGACATAATTTACCGCACTGTCAGCTATATCGCATCCCACTTTATTGAAAACATCTCCCTATCGCAGATGGCAGAAGACCTTGGATACAGTCCATATGTTCTATCAAGGGTTTTTTCTGGTACTTTTCATTGCAATTTCAATACTTATCTAAACAATGTCAGGCTAGATCATGCCTGCAATGCTCTTCTGCATACAAATCTTACTATAACCGAAATTGCTGAAAATGCTGGATTTCCCAGCCAGCGAACTTTTAACAGAGTCTTCCTGAAAAAATACCATATGTCTCCAAGGGATTACAGAAAATATTACTCTGAGTAGCCCAACTCTCCCTGGCAGTTTAACACTCCATAATAAGTAAAACTAATTTTTCTCTTTTCTCAGATCCATATTGACCCAAAATTCTTCTCACCTCTTCTTTCAATTTGGCTTTATAGTAAGAGCCACTCTTCCAGGGCAAGTTTCGCCTGCGTAACTCAAAACTCACTTCGTGATTTTTGCTTACCCGGCAAACTTGATGGGGATTTCGCTCCCCATACCCTCGACTAGCGCACATTTTCCTCATGTGCGGTTTTGGCTCCTATGTAACATAGTCGCAGCGTGGCTTATCAGCCACGGGAAAGGAAAGAAGAATATCTATGGCAAGACCAAAGAAAGAACAGTCGCTCCGGCGCTCCCATCCGGTTATGCTCCGTTTTACTGATACCGAGTATGAACGGCTCTCATTCCACGCAGAAGCCGCAAGGCTTCCTCTAGCAGAATATATCCGCAGGCAGGTTACGGGGAAACAAGTGAAAGTGAAATATGAGATTGTGGCAGACCTACCGGAACTGAAAAAGCTGATCGCAGAGTTTGGCAAGATCGGTAGTAACCTAAACCAGATTGCCCGCCACTTTAACAGTGGCGGCATCCATTCCCAGGAAATGCGAAAGAAGATTGACCAGGGGATTTCAGATATTTATGAGATGAAGTACGAAGTTCTGAAAATGGCAGGAGACTTTCGCTCCATCTCTCCGGGCGATACCGCTGTTCAGAAAGGAGACTCTTTACATGGCAATCCTGAAACATATCGCCAGTAAAAATGCAGATTACGGAGAAGCTCAGCGCTATCTCATGTTCCAGTATAACGAAAATACCATGAAGCCTGTCCGTGATGAAAACGGCAGACTGATCCCCCGTGAGGAATATTATCTGGACGGCATCAACTGTGATCCCTTTACCTTTGATATGGAATGTAAAGAGCTAAATACACAGCACCGCAAAAATCAGACCTTTAATGAGATCAAATCCCATCATTATATTCTTAGCTTTGATCCGAAAGATGTATCCGAGAACGGACTGACTGGAGAGCGGGCGCAGCAGCTCGGCTTAGAGTATGCCAGGAAAAACTTTCCCGGCCATCAGGCTTTGGTCTGCACCCATACAGACGGCAATAATAAAAGCGGCAACATCCATGTGCATATCGTCATCAACAGCTTACGGAAACACGATGTGGAGCGCCAGGATTTTATGGAGCGTCCATGTGATTCCCGTGCCGGATACAAACATCATCTCACCAAAGATTACCTCACTTATCTGAAACAGGACGTGATGGATCTGTGCCGCCGGGAACAGCTCCACCAAGTGGATCTGCTCTCCCCGGCAGAAAAGAAAGTAACTGACCGTGAATATTACGCAGGGCGCAGAGGGCAGAAAAAAATGGACGAATTAAATCAGAAGATGACTGCCGGAGGTATCACACCACGCAAAACGAAATTTGAGACACAGAAAGATTATCTCCGAAACGCCATTGATGAAGCCGCCGCTTCCGCCCGCAGTCTGGAAGAATTTCAAAAGCAGCTTTCAGACAACTATCGTATTACACTCAAGATCAGCCGTGGGCGGTTCAGCTATCTCCATCCGGAGCGTGGGAAATATATTACGGGAAGGAACCTGGGAAAACATTATGAAAAAGAATATCTGCTGTCAGTCTTTAAGGAAAATACAAAATCTCGCAGCGAAATTTCTTCCGATTTCTCCGCTTTTATATTTATCAAATCCGATCTCCGCCTGGTCAGAGATCTGCAGACGTGTGTGAAGGCCCAGGAAAGTCCGGCTTACGCACGGCGTGTTAAACTGACGAATTTACAGCAAATGGCTAAGACCGTTGCTTATATACAGGAGCATGGTTATGACTCGGAGGAAGCTCTGGCAGATGCTTTTTCTCAGGCCCAGGCCCAGACCTCTGACATGAGGAAAGCGCTCCGCTCTACAGAGAAGAAGCTGAAAGAAGTAAATCAACAGATCCATTACACAGGGCAGTATCTGGCGAATAAATCAGTGTATAAGCAGTATCTGACATCCAGGAATAAAAAGCAGTTCCGTCAGGAACACGGAGCAGAAATCGCTCTCTATGAGGCCGCCCGTAAAATCCTGAAGGACAGTGCCGACGGCGGAAAGCTGCCCTCGATCAAACTGCTGAAAGAGGAAAAAGCAAAGCTGATGGAACTGAAAAACCGCCAGTATGAAACCTACCAGAACCTCCGTGGATATGAAAAAGAGCTAAAGACTGTCAAGACTAATGTGGAAATGATCCTGGGGAAAGGGCAGGACAGACAGGAGCCAGAGCGGGAAACTTCCCGTTCCTGACGCCGCTCACTCCGCTACATCATACACATCTGCAGACACCTTATCTCCCTCATGCTCTATCTCCACCCAATAATCCCGGATCAGGCAGCCCTTATGCCAGTCCTGGAAGGAATAGACCTCCAGCGTCTGAAAGTCCACCAGGCAGAGTGGGATCGCCTCTTTTTCTTCGTATCTCCATTTGCGGAAGTCCAGAGTTTCCGTCACTTTGTCCAGGCACTCCTGGCAGAGATTGTTTTCCAGAATATCCGTCTGTAGCCGGAAGTCCTCCGGCAGAGTGACTTCGATAGATGCCATTTTGCCGGAATAACTCCCTTCTGAGGAATAAATGATCTCCCCAGTATTTCCGAAAGTGGAAGTCCTGTGTCCCTCCTCTGATGAAGGTACACTTTCATCCCGGCTTTTGATATGAAACTCCAGGACGTACCAATCATTCAGCGAGATAACCCCGATCCTGCCGGATTTACGGAACAAGTCCACCAGACTGTAATCACTACTCCCACAGAGATAGCAGCTCCCTTTATTCTCCAGTGCGGAAGTCAGGCCCTCAAACGTGACATCTTCCATTCCTCCACTCCGAAGCCATTTTTCATACAGTTCATCCTTAAAATACACCCCCAAAAGCAGCAGTATAAAAAGACCGACAGTCGGCCAGAATACTGTCGCCCGGATACGGTAGTACCTTTTTCCCTCATATTTTTTCATCATGTTCCTCTTTCCAAAATTTAGTGTACTTAAAACAAGTCCATTATTAACATAATAACAAACACTGCCCGTACTTAAAATGTACTTACTTTAACGAACTTATTTTGTACTTTTGTTCAACAGACAGGAGGACATTATGGAAAAGGATAAGCATATCGGTTTACGCATTGACTCAGAAACGCATAAAAAGCTGAAAAGCCTTGCAGAGTTTGATGGACGCTCCATGAACGGTGAAATCCTCTACCTGATCCGCCAGGCTATTGCACAGCATGAACGTCAGAACGGAGAATTAAAATGACCAAATCTGCATTGCATTTTTCAGACTTATCTTTAAAAGTGGACTCATTCTAGTCCCATTGTATCATTCCATGCCGATAAGATAAAGAAAAATCGGACTGATTTCAGTCCAATACAGGGAGTCTTATCGCATGGAACAGAAAATCAAACAGACCGGCATTGACATTGGCGGGAATATCCGCCGTGTCAGAAAAGAAAAAGGGATCGGACAGACAGAGCTTGTCCGGATGCTCCAGCTCCGGGGCGTAAACATGACACGGGAGACGCTGGTAAAAATCGAAAGAGGAATACAGCACATCACAGGTACGCAGCTCCGTGGTATCCGTGACTGTCTCGGATCAAGTTATGACGAACTGCTGAAATAGGGGCAGACCACTTTATATTAGTGACAGACAGATATAGATGTATCTTTTCCAGGTATTCCGCATATGATAACAGAGAACTGAATTTGCGGGATTGACTTTTCTGGCCAGTTTTGCTATATTTAGTTTAGTGATCGTACTGGAGAAACTTGTGAAGCCTCCAGTCCGGAAGGCTCCTGCGGGGGCCTTTCGTTATTTTACAGCAAAAGAGGTGGGGAAATGGCAAAGCCTTTCAAATCATATGAAGATTTACTGATCTTCTTACAAAATGACAAGAACCTGATTATCGAAGATTTTGATACGGCCAGGCATATTTTATCAAAGACAAGCTATTTTTCCCTTATCTCCGGATACAAAGATACTTTCAAAAATCCAACAACAGGAAAGTACATTGACGGGACGACCTTTCATGATATTTACCGTTTATATCAATTTGATAATGAACTGCGCAGCATTTTCCTGAAATATATTCTTATCGCTGAACACAGTGTAAAGTCTTCTCTTGCCTACCATTTTTCAGCTACATACGGGGAAGATCAGAAAGAATACTTATCTTTATCCCACTACATGGTTACTGGTTCAACACAAAAGAAGATACAGAAGCTCATCAGCATTTTCCAGTATCAGTTAAAACGGAATAATGAATACGCTTATATCAATCATTATAAATCGAAGCACCACAATGTTCCTTTATGGATCATGATACAGGTATTAACCCTGGGACAAGTTTCACATATGTTTGATTACCTGAAAGCCTCTGTTCCGATTAAAGTCTGCAATGATTTTAATAAAATCGGTAGAAAAGATATGCACTCTTTTCTTTCCATTATGACAAAGCACCGGAATGTATGCGCACATGGAGATCGCTTTTTCAATTACAGGACAAAAGACAGTATCACTGATACAGCCATACATGCAAAACTGCATATCCCGCAAGTCAGCGGACGCTATCAAATGGGAAAAAATGATCTTTTCTCAGAAGTCATTATTTTGAAATATCTTCTGGATAAAGAAGATTTCCGGAATTTTTATTATGAATTAAAAAACTGCCTGAAAAAACAGGCTCCCGGGGAAGATATTTTAGCCCTCATGGGATTTCCGGATAACTGGACGTCTATTCTCAGAATGAAGTGCTGACAGCCATTACAAAAAAGAGGAAGATGCCTGCTCTCCATAAGCAAAACATCCTCCTCTTTTCTTATTTTCTTCTCCGCTCCATGTCTTCTTCCACCGCCATCTGCGGCACAGGCTTCCCGCTCTTTCTGGCAATCTCCGCCTGTTTCAAATGAAGACGATCCAAGACAGAGATACGCTCCCCGATCTTTCGTGGTTTTAATGGCAGATTGTTCATACGCCCGTCAATCATATTATAATTCTGTTCTTCCGTAATCTCTGCGCTCCGCAGATATTCTCCATTTTCATAGGCTTTCTGCCAGTTTTCCAGCGCCGGCTTTTCCTGTTTGACCTCTGACGGTTCCTCTGTCTGCAGATGCAGATACTCCCGGATCTGCTGTTTAACAGTTTCATCAAAGCCGTGAAAAACATTGTCCGCTACCAGGCTTCCATCACTGTCAAGGACTACATTTGCCGCCTGCGCCCCGTAAGCTGTATGTTCCATCAGGAAAAATTCCCTGCCGTCTATAATGATACTGTCATAGGCAAGCCAGCTTCCTTCTTTCCCTTCGATATGGAAGTCTGTCGTATCATAGGAGATCAGCGCACCGGAGGAACCCAGGCGGATAAAACCTGCAATCACAACAAAGCCTTCTTTTTCCACATAGTAAGCGGTAATCTCGCCCGCACTGTTTAAGACCAGCACGTCACTGACACTGAGGGAATGGCAGGCAAAAGACCGAGGCGGACGTTCTTCCAGACGTTTCCGGATACCGGCAGGCGTATCCCCCCTTTTCATCTGTCCCAGGTATGCCTGCTCATAGTTCTCACAGCGCACCAGAGTATGCTGTTTCTGCAGTGTCTCATAAGAACGGAAACGGATTAGGCGGTTTTCCGGCGTAGGTTTTAGCTGATACAGGGCAAATTGATTGATCTCCACTACTCTGCATCCTCCATTGTCTCCTGTCGGTAAACTTCCAGATCTATTGCAGAGAACTCCTGATCTGTCAGCCGCTCCATCTTTTTCAGTGTAGCATTTATGAGATCGAGCATTTCCGCATCTTCTTTTATAAAGGGATGTATCCTGCGGATTTCCTGCATGGTTTCTATACGGCTGTTCTTTTCAAACATGGCAATAACAAATAATTCATCTTCTTCAAATCGGATATTCATAACACTGCTTCTCCTTTCCTACGTCCCGGTGTAATCTTTTCCGTTTTCTGCTCAGTCTTTTCCTGCGCTTTCTGTTTTGCCTGACGTTCCCGAAGCGCCGCAAGGACGGACTGGCGTACTCCCGTCGGCTTTCCCCCTGTATCCGGTGTTTTCTCCTGTTCCGTCTGCTCCGGTTTCTCTGCCTGTTCTCTCTGCCGATCCTGAGACATCATCTGCTCCAGGTCACTTACAGCTTTCTGCACCAGGGGACTCTCCTTATAATGGGGAACCAGGTCAAGCATATCTTTCGAGATCACACCGGCCCGCATAAGTTCATAATCCCCATCATACATGCTTCCATCTTCCAATCGGAAGCCAATCCCTTTTATCCCATTCATCCGTTCCGCCGGGATCTCTTTGTATTTCTGAAAGGCTTCTTCCAGTGTCAGATTATCATGGTATTCCCCCATCACGGGGAACTCCATGCACTCTGCAGCATAAAAACGGATGGATGGTTCTTTCTGCTCCTGTTCCTGTGCTTTTGCCACATTTTCCAGAAATTCCTCCGCATTGACCACCTGATACCCCGCAAAGGTTCCTCCTGTCTCGCCGGACAGAATATCTTCAATCGCTTCCTGTTCCGATACATCCGGATTGTCATAGATTCCTCCGTCAAGCGCCCGGTAATCCTTATCATAAAACGTATAATCATATCCCTCCGTTGCCGTCTGGATAAAAAAATACTGATTTTTAGGCTTTACCCAATAAGCGGTTTCCATATCCCGGTTATCCAGATAATGCTGCGCTTTCTGCATGGCGTCTGTCACTTCCGGATTTACCCACTTACCGTTTAAAGGAGCACTTTCAATATCTTCCACATTTTCAATCCCATTCTCACATTTGAGCAGCGTCATTCTGGAAGTGAAAGGCTCCCGGCTTTCCATCCCCAGCCGTTTGTCCAGGTGGTTTGGCACCAGGTGATACGCCTGGATTGCTTCATCCAGGTTTTCAAAATACTGATATTCCCGCTCCGCTTTCACTCCATAGGCGTCATTGACCACATAAAACTGTTTGATAAACGGCTCCGGCGTCTTCTCATATAAGTATTCTTTAATCGCTTCCATAGCGCCATCGTCAAATCCATGCTCCAGATCCTCCGCAACCAGCTTCCCCTCTGCGTTCACGATAATCCCCGCTACGGTATTTCCATATTCGTCATGCTCCATCCGGAAAAAGGATTCCCCAGCGATTTCCTTTATTTCCGCCGTATGCCATGTACCAAAATGGCCATCTACGGAAAAACCTTTTGTCTCCGGGCCGATCTGCCCTGGCGAATTTTCTTTTTCTAATCCCTGCTCCCTCATTTCATTCCGGGCAAGGCCAATAAAACCGTCCAGGACTGCCGGATGGCTTGTCACTACATAATCCGCATTTAAGTCCATACCCCGGCCGATATTCTCCGGGATTATGAAATCATCCGCCCACTCCTTTGTCTCTTTTGAAAATCGTCCGTCTGTCTTTAGGTGCTGAACCGTACAGGCAAGCACAAACGATACCCGCTCAGAGCCATATGTTTCCACCACGTCTGCCGCAGCGTCATGTGCCAGATGATACCCGTCAAAATGTCCGTTAATCGCAGCTTCAATCGCCTTCTTACAGTCCAGGTTCAGCTTCCGGGAATCCAGATAAGCGTCTGCATTTCTATGTTCCACAGCGTAGGAAAGATCCGACAAATAAAGCGGCGGATATTCTTTCGTCTCCGGATGTATTTCAGATATGGCCATTCTCTGCTGTGCAAACTCCGGCAGCTCCTGATAGCCGAAGCTGTCCACATAGTGAGCCGTCAGCTCCCCATCCTTTTTCATCACCACTACATCACTTATGGACAGGGAATGTCCCGTATAATCTGCCGGATGATCCATATTGAATTTCTCATATATGGATTCCAGAGTATCTCCTTCTTTCAGTTCATCGCCATAAATAAACTGATAATCCTCTCCGGCTACATTCAGCCCCTTTTCCTGCAGATAGCTCATTCCCATAAAGCGGTACTGATCTCCTTTACTGCCGTCTCTGATCTGATAAATCCCATATCTGTCCTGTTCGTTCTGGAAAAGCGCTGTTTCCTGATGACGCTGGGCTTCTCTCTGGATTTCCTGCATACGTTCTACCATCTGATCAATAAACTCTCCGGAAACTCTGCGGATCGTATCCATAGAAGTGCGAAGCTCTCTCATATCCTTATCACTGCTCCATCCGGCAATGTAGGGAAAAGAATAATCGGACGTATCCAGGCCGAAATACTGGCAGACTGTATAAGCCACGCTTTCTGCTTCTACTTCCCTTGTCAGCTTATCTTTTTCCTCGCCCATTTCCTCCATAACGTCCCGGTCATGGAGCTTTGCATGGATAACCTCATGGATACCGGTTTTCATGGTCTGGCTTTCGCTCATGCCGTTCTGGATCACGATTTCCTTGTCTGTATTACTGTAATACCCTTTTGCTCCGCTCTCAATTTCATCAAAGCGGATGGGAACCGGAGAAACATCCCGGATAGCCTGCATAAATATTTCATAATTCTCTACACTTCCCATCAGCTCCGGCGTTTCCAGTTCCAGCAATGGTTCTCCCTCCGTCTGGGATACGTCAAAGACCGTAGTAATCCGGAAACGTGGAATGGTATACTCCACTTCCTCCGTCTCCGGCGTACCATCCGGCTTTAATACCGGCTCCATCGTTGCAGGATCGATCTTCTCAACCTCTTCTTTTGTCCGGATCGGAGCCGGAGCGATGATCTGTATTCCCTTTTCCCCACGCTTTACCTGGCGATGGAATTTTTTCTGCCACGCCTGATAACCGGCCACCAGGCTTGCGTCCGGTTTCTGCATATGGATCAGAAGCGTATTATTAAAGCTGTAGCTGTGGAATTGGGACATGGTTTTCAGATATTCTGTATACATTTCTGACGTGAAAATATCCTTGACTCCCTGTTCCAGCCGCTCCGTGATCTCCTTCATCCTCTGGTTTCTGTCTTTTTCCGCCATATCTGTCTCCCCCCCTACTTCAATAAACTTGTATCCAGGTATTCAAATTCCAGTTGCTGTTTGCAAATCCCCTGGCAAAGATAACAGCTCTGGAATGGAACCCTCGTGCCTTTTCTTTGGCCGTCTGTATCGTAATTTACCCGTGGATTAAGCCAAAGCAGCTCTATATGCTGCTGTCGGAACATTTCAAACCTCTCTCTCTGATCGAAAATCCCCTGAAAGTTAATCAACATGGCAAAAGGAATCTGCAGTTCAAATAACCGCTGAAACACTTCCCCTTTCCGGCTGTATGGCGGATTACTGATAATATAATCGCAAGGGGGAACAGGAAAAGTGAAAAAATCCTGCCCCGTCTGGATATGCCCATAAACCACCCGGAAACCATACGCTTGAAACACTTTCACAAATTGGCTGTCGTTTTTATCAAAAGGACACCATATAGATGTTTCCTTTTTCAAGCGTTTCAGAATTGGATACACCGCATAAGCCGGTGTACGGTACTCGTCATTTTTATGAAAACTGTATTGTATCTGTGACATTTACGATCCTTCCTATCATAAAATCCCGCCAGATTTCTGACGGGATTTCTATATAAATTAAAGTTCCACTGCTTGTTTCCGCACAGTTGGGGAATGGCTCCCCTGTTGTTTCGCATTCCGGATTTTCGCATTTTCCAGTTTTTTTAGCACCGACGGTCTGCGGGGGCTGTCCGCCACAACCGTTTCCTCTGCCACCCTGCCGGCATAATTTACCGAGCCTCTCACCAGGTCTGCCGCCGTCACGTCCTCTGCCCCAAGGGCTTCCGGCGGGCCTTTTTCGTCCATGTTCAAAAGGGAATTTAACTCCGCCAGCCGCTCCGACTTCTCTGCCAGCTCCTGTTCTTTCTCAAAAGGCTTCGCTACTTCCTCCTTCGCTGTCTCTAACTGCTGCTGTAAAGTTTCCAGTTTCTGCTGTGTCTCTGCCACTTTCTTTTCAATACCGGACAGAGCGTTGCTAATCCTCTGCAGATTCCCCAAGGCATCCTTTCCAATTTCCACTTTATAGCTGCACTGGCGTTTCAGCGTTACCAGATATTTCTGGTTGAAGCTGTCAAACTCCGCACTCATCTGGAACCCGTAAAATTCTCCGACCTGGCCGGAGGTTTTCACCGCTTTTAACCCGGCGCAGGCAGCGATCAGCGCTGTCCCCGCCTCTTTCCTGTCGGTGTATTCCTTGCCTCCGACAGTCATAGAAAACTCGTCCTTTTCTTTACCTTTTTCCAAAAGCGGCTTCACCGCCTGGGCGTCTGCCTTCAGCCCCTCCAGACGTTCTTTCGCCGCTGTGATCTGCATGGGATAATTTTTCGCTATATCTGTCTCCAGCCGGTATTTCTGGCTGGTATGGTTAGCCTTTATCAATTTCAGCTTGCTCACCTGGATGTCCAGATCCATCTTTTCCTTGATATAGGGATTGCCCGTAGCCAGGGCCTTGATCTCCGCATAGGACAGGGCCGCATCGTCCACATCCTCACAGGCACGGACAGGGCTTTTGCTCGTCATGATCTGGCTGATGAATTTCTGCTTGTTCTCCAAAATCTGCCACATATACGCATCAAAAGTATTTTCCGTCACATACCGGAAGATCTTCACCTTCTTATTCTGGTTGCCCTGGCGTAAGATACGCCCCTCCTGCTGTTCCAGGTCTGCCGGTTTCCAGGGGCAGTCCAGGTGGTGCAGGGCAATGAGCCTGTCCTGGATATTCGTCCCGGCTCCCAGCTTTGGCGTGGAACCCAACAGGATACGCACTTTCCCGGAACGTACCTTTGCGAACAGTTCCGCCTTCTTTGTCTCCGTCCCGGCTTCATGGATAAAGGCAATCTCCTCCCTGGGGATTCCTTTTGCCGCCAGCTTATCCCGCACATCGTCATATACATTAAAAGTGCCGTCATTCTTCGGCGTGGAAAGGTCGCAGAAGATGAGCTGGGTGGAACGGTGATCCGCTGTCTCCTGCCAGATGTCAAAAGCGTTTTTCACACAGCGGTTTACTTTGCTGTCCGGGTAATCCGGGAGCATATCGTTGATGAGCCGCTGATCCAGGGCGCACTTGCGCCCATCGTTGGTAATCTTCAGCATGTTGTCCTCACGAGGTTCCACAGCTCCTGCCCGTACCATTTCTGCCCGTTCTGCAAAGGTGCTGACAAGCTCCTGCTGTTCTTCACTGGGTTTTAACACTTCATTGATATACTCTGCTTCCGGCACAGGGAGGTTCAGCATATCCGCTGTCTGGATGTCGGCGGATTCTTTAAATAAAGAAATCAACTCCGGAAGATTGAAAAAACGGGCGAACCGTGTTTTTGCACGGTAGCCCGTCCCTTCCGGTGATAGCTCAATCGCCGTTACCGTCTCCCCAAAAGCAGCGGCCCAGGAATCGAAATGCCCCAGCCCCATTGCCTGGAGGGTGTCATATTGTAAGTAGCGCATGATGGTATAAAGCTCATAAGGTAGGAAACGCCACGCCATACTTCCTTTCGTCCGTGGTCTTGGCGTAACCCCCTCCAGAACCGTGCTTACACCTCTCGATGTACACGGCTCGCCATCTTTCATAGTTTAAGTGATTTTGTCTTTGCTTCTTCGTAGCATTTCGGGCAGAGAGCCAATGACTTCCGCCTTTTCAGTAACATCAGTTCATCAAATTCATTATCAGCGTTCAAATCTTTTAAGCGCTTTACATGGTGCATATACACTTTCACGGGGTTTGCTCCGCACATCTCGCATTGTCCGCTTTTTAAACGTCCTGCAAGACTATTCGGTTTTATCTGCCCTCTGTATTTCGGCATAATGTCTACAAATTCAGGTGCGATATTGTTATTACGCCTAAATCCTTCATTGTAAAACTCACACCGCTTTGTTCCACTCTTGGTTTTGTAATCTGCGCCAAAGTCGCCCTTTACGCTACGGTATTTCTTATACATCTTCATAACAGAAGAATTATATTTTGCCGCCAACGTCTTTAAACAGCTTCCACGCATGATAGAATGAAATTTCCCCAGATTGCATACATTGATTGCTAACCTGTAATAATTGTACAATCCTCTGATTTCAGAATTATATTTACTGATGATTGCCACATCGTCTAATGGCATAAGCGCCCCTCTGTGGAGTGGCTTCCAAATCTCTTTGCCGTTTTCGTCTTTTTTGATTTTAAACGCACCGTATTCGTGCAGTTTCGCAATCCATTTTTCTTTCGGCATATATAACTGCACTTTTCCATACCACACCCGTTGCAGACCTTTTTTCGTCCGCTTTGTGTCCTGACTTCTTGATATTCTTATGTCGTATCCAAGATACCGCACCTTTTCAGAGGAATGGGTAACGTGAGTTTTCTCCTCCGACATTGTGAGATTTAGCTTGTCTTTTAGAAATATCTTTACCTGTTCCTTGATATTTTCAGCATCCTGCTTTGAACCTGTTATTGAAATCAGGAAATCGTCAGCGTAACGGTTGTATTGAAGTCTTTTGTAATTCTCATCCATCTCGTCTAAATGTGGTGTGGACAACATCACTTTCCTTGCTTCTTTAAATGCTGCTAGGTTTGCTTCTGTGCGCTCTATTTCCAGATTTTTCTGCGCTTTCCGATAAGCCCAGCGTACCTTATCATGGTCTTTGTGGACTTTACGGCTTCTTGTATCGCCTTTGTCAAAACTCTTTTTCATCCTTGCCATGAACTCATCAAGTTCATTCAGATAGATGTTGGCAAGTATCGGACTGACACCGGAGCCTTGTGGACTGCCGGAGTACGTTTCATGGTATGTCCACTGTTCCATATATCCTGCCCTTAGAAACTTCCACATCAGCGATATGAACGCTTCATCTTTTATGCGCTTTCTCAAAAGCTGTATTGTGATATGGTGGTCGAAGCTGTCAAAACAAGCCTTAATGTCTCCTTCGATTATCCACTTTGCACCAGTGAACAGCGTTACGATTTCTTTTAACGCTGTGTGGCAACTTCTTTTCGGTCTGAAACCATGTGAATTATCAGAGAATGTCGGCTCATAGATTGCTTCAAGTATCATACGGACAACTTCCTGTAACAGTTTATCGTCCGTTGACGGAATCCCCAATGGGCGCTTTTTACTGCTGTTTTTCTTCGCAATATAAACACGCCTTGCAGGGTTCGGCTGGTATGAGTGGTCTCTCAGCTTCTGAATGAGCTTTTCAATGCGCTCCATGCTCATACCGTCAAGAGTGAATCCGTCTGCACCTGCCGTCATGCTCCCCTGAGAGGTCGCAATATTCTGGTATGCAAGCAGATAGAACTCTGGGTTGTACAGGTTACGGTATAATCTCTCGTACCTGTACTCTTTGTTTTTTGCTTTTTCACTTAAACTTTTCAATACATTTTCGGGACTTCTCATAATGCCTCACGCACCTTTCCTTATTATTTGTATTGAAGAAAGACTGTCTCCCTTCGCCATGTGGACGGCTTTCCCGTCCTCGGACTACTACGGAGACTCTGTTGCCATAGTAAATATTCAGAGTCACTTTTCTCATAGCACTCATAGCCGATTTTCGGCATTTTACCTTAGGCAATCCCCGTTTAGAACTGTAATAACATAAGCCTGTTATGATTTCGGATGTGACGTTCGTCGTTTTCCATTATCCTATGGCTGATTTACTCTGGGTATCTTGTGGATACGCATGGCCGACTCATATCCACCAGAGTACATGCGAGTATAACTTCCTTACGCATGGAGCAACATTTTGCCCAATCTCCGACTGTCATTCAGGCAGTTTAGCTTTCATCCTTATTCATAACTTTTCGCCACTACCACGCAAACACTTTGGAAGTTTCCGTGTTTCGTGCCCTCCGACATGCTACACTCCCCATCGGGTTTCCCCTTTTGGATAAGTCGGGTGACGATAGGGTGCGGATTATTCCGCTTTGATACCTTGCCCTATTACTTGCTCAAGGTAAGATTATTACAGCCCCTTACGGGCGCACCACCATGCTGTTGGAGACGGGTGTTCCCGTGGCAAACGTCACCCCTCGCCCGCCGGTGATCTCGTCCAGGTACTGGCACTTAGCGAACATATCTGAGCTTTTCTGTGCGTCCGTCTGTGCGATCCCCGCAATATTCCGCATTTTTGTATAAAGAAAAAGGTTCTTGTAAAAATGACTCTCATCCACGAACAGCCTGTCTACGCCAAGCTGTTCAAAGGTCACCACATCATCTTTCCTGGTCTGGTCATTGAGCCGCTCCAGTTTCGTCTCCAGGTTTTTCCTGGTCTTTTCCATCTGCTTTACAGTGTAATGTGTACCTTCCTGCTCCGCCGCTTCCTCAATCGCCATCGTGATCTCATCAATCTGCTTTTCAATGGACATTGCCTGCCGCTCCCTGGAAAGGGGAATCCGCTCAAACTGGCTGTGTCCGATAATAATAGCGTCGTAATCCCCCGTAGCGATCCGGGAGCAGAACTTCTTCCGGTTGGCAGGCTCAAAATCTTTTTTTGTCGCCACCAGCACGTTGGCATTCGGGTAAAGCCGCAGGAAATCGCTGCCCCACTGCTCTGTCAGATGGTTTGGCACCACATACAGGTTCTTCTGCGACAGGCCAAGCCGCTTGCTCTCCATGCCGGCGGCAATCATCTGAAAGGTCTTGCCTGCGCCCACGCAATGGGCAAGCAGTGTATTATGCCCGTAAAGGATATGGGCAACGGCATTTTTCTGATGGGGCATCAGCGTGATCTCCGGCGTCATGCCCACAAACCGGATATGGCTGCCGTCATATTCACGGGGTCGGATACTGTTGAACAGGTCATTGTATTTTCGGCACAGTGTCTCACGCCTGTCCATATCCCGGAAGATCCATTCCTTAAATTCCTCCCGGATCATCTCCTGCTTTTGCTGTGCCAGCATAGTTTCTTTTTTATTCAGGACTCGCTTCTCGTGTCCATCTTCCTCCACCGTGTCATAGATCTTCGTATCCCGCAGATTTAAGGCGTCCTCTAAAAGCCGGTAGGCGTTTGCCCGCTGTGTACCATAGGTGGCGGTTACACGGGGATTGCGGTAGTCCGCATTTTTCCCGCTCACATTCCACTGGCCGTTGACCGGGGCATATCGGACTTCAATCTGCCGTCCAAGCAGATAATCCGGCGTTCCAAATGTCTCGCCCATAAACTGTGTGATATACTCCGGATCGATCCAGGTAGCGCCCAGGCGCACCTCAATCTCTGACGCATCCAGGTCTTTCGGCTGTACCCGTTCCAGTGCCTGCACATTAATCCCATATTCCGGGTGGTTTTCTGCGAAGGTTCTCGCCGTTTCCAGCTTCTCCCGCACATTGCCGGACAGATATTCATCCGAAGTTTCCCAGCTTTCTGTCACCGGGTTTTTAAAGATGACTCCGGTCAGTTCTTCCGTCACTTCATCCTCTGTTTTCCCGGACAGTTCCGCCATAAAAGGAATATCTACTTTGGCACGTTCCCCGATAGACACGGCTAAGGCTTCACTGGCCGTATCTACGGATGTCACCGCCTCCGGCTTCCGGATCGTCCGTTTGGTGAAAATATCCGCTTTCCGTTTCAGGTTCCCGCTTTCATCCAGGATTTCCAAAGAAGAAAGCAGGCAATAGCTGCTGTCCTGGGAAAACGCCCGCTTGTTGGCATTGCTGCTAATCAGCCCGTATCTTCCAGTAAACTTATCGTATGTCTGATTTAGCTTTTCCTGAAGGGCATGGACTTTTTCGTCACTTCCGTCCTCTAGCTGGCACTGGAGAAGTTCCTGTGTCAGATCACGCAGCTCAATCATCCCCAGGACACGCTCTGTTGTCATAGCGGGCAGTTCCATCCGGTTCATCCGGGAATTTTCCCGGTAATACACAACGCCGTCCACGTTGGCAAAACTGAAATTTTTAATAGATGGATCTGCCGGTATGGAAGTGTCAATCTCTTCTAAATCCGAATCCTCCAATTCCATCTCCGTGATCGTGCCGTGGATATGGCTGACCGCCTCCTTTAACTGCTCCGCCAGGTCAGCGCCTTCAATGGGCTTACAGATAAGCTGCGGCCCATAGGGGCCGGAGACAATCTTCTGCTCTCCCAGCACCATCTCCGGATGGTTCTGGAAATAGCGATTGACGGTGATAAAGTTATAGGAGGTTTCTCCCTTGTCATTGGTATATTCTTCCCGCAGAATTTCATCGGTCTGCACCCACTCCGGCAGTTCCTTTCCAAGTATTCTGGGAGCATCCAGCTTCTGCAGGAACAAAATATCCGTATTCATCTTTGTACCGGCATTGGCCTGGAACGCATTGTTCGGAAGGCGGATCGCACCAAGCAGCTCACACCGCTGTGCGATGTATTCCCTTGCTTTAGCGTCCTGTTTGTCCATCGTGCCGCCGCTGATCCCGTTGGAAGTGATAAAGGCGATCACACCGCCGGGCCGCACCTTGTCAATGGTCTTTGCGATAAAGTAGTCATGGACGAAAAATTTCTGACGGTCATAGCGCCGGTCAGCGAGCTTATAGCTCCCAAAGGGAATATTCCCGATTGCCACATCAAAAAAGCCGTCCGGGAACTGGGTCTTTTCAAATCCACTGATGGTAATCTCCGCTTCCGGGTAAAGAAGTTTTGCGATCCTGCCGGAAATGCTGTCTAACTCCACGCCATACATGTTCAGCCCGTCCATGCCCTCCGGCACAAGCCCCAGGAAGTTCCCGATCCCACAGGACGGCTCCAGCACATTCCCTTTCTCCAGCCCCATATTTCCCAGGGCTGCATACATGGCTTTGATCACCACCGGCGGCGTATAAAAGGCGCTTAACGTGGATTCCCGTGCCGCCCTGTATTCCTCCGGGTCAAGCTCCGTATACAGCTCGATAAACTCTTCCGACCATGCTTCATTCCGTTCCTCAAAGGCTTCCTGCAGGCCGCCCCAGCCCACATAACGGGAGAGAATCTCCTGTTCTTCCGGCGTGGCGGTTGCCCGACCTTCCCCTTCGATCTGGTGGAGCAGCCGGATAGCCTCCAGGTTGGCACGGAACTTTTCTTTCGGAGTCCCGGTTCCCAGGGCATCGTCCGTGATACGGAAATTTACAGCCTTTTCCTGCTGTCCGGCAGCCAGAGCCGGCTCCTTTTCCGCTGGTTCCAGAGGGATATGGTAATACTGCCGGATGGTGTTGATGGTGTCTAAGGACATCACCTCTGTGGTAAGATGTTCCAGTTCCCTCTTTACAGCCGCCTGGTTGTCTGTCTCCAGGCGCTCCAGCACGTCAAGAATCAACTGCATCTGTTCCGGGGAGAACTCCGGGTTTACAACCGGCGTCACATCCTGTCCCTTTTCAGCGGCAGCATAGATCACGTCCACCTGCTCCGGAGAAAGCACATCAAAAGATACTCCCGCTTTCTCCAGAGTTTCCGTAATCTGTTCCTCAATGGCAGTATAAACGGTATCCTGTTCTTCTTCTGTCAAAATTTTCTCTGACTGCCCCGGTTCCCGTTTTTCCAGTTCCGTTACCGTTTCCGGCTCTGACTCTGATATTGTTTCCAGCTCTGTTACCGTTTCTGGAATTGTTTCCGCTTCTTCTGTCTGTTCCGCTGTAATCTCCTGTGGCTCCTCTTCCGGAACACTTTCTCCCATAAAATCAAAGAGAGACAACTGCTGTCCTGTTGCCTCCACTTCTATGTCTTTCTTCTGATCCGGGAAAATCGTATATGTTCCGTCAATATAATCATGGATCACAGAGAGGGTATCCGCCCTTTCGTCATATGACGGGAAATCCAAAGGTAAGGCAGCAAGGGCGGCGTCCATCTGTGACACAAGCCTTTCCGCTGTCTCCGGTTCTTCCAGAAGTTCTGGCAGTCGTTTTATTGCATCCTCATTCAGAAGATCTTCCTTAAATGGACGCTCAATCTCCTCCGGCATACGGGAATAAAAACGGATGATTCTCCTTGCCAAAACTTTCCGCTCATATGTCGGCATACGGGAATAATCCCCGGCTTTCAGGTACATCCCCTGATCTATGAGCTGTTGGACTCGCTTTGCCGCCTGGGGCCATTTCAGAAGTTCCGTAGCCGACGGATTGATATAATCGCCTCTGCATAGTTTGATCCCTTTCCCGTCATAGTCCGCATGGGAATCATCCGCTCCGCTTAAGGCATGGCTGCATCCCCCGATCCCATACTGCTCTTTCAGGAAATCTGCCTTTTCCTTTGCAGTTTTCTCCTGGATAAAAAACGCATAGGTGGAAAGCCGCCCATCAGAATACGGCCCGCCTCTGGTAAGGAAAGCGTCAATTTCATCCTGGGTAATAAAAATGTCATGTTCCTGCCACTGAAATCCTTCTCTTGACTGATAAGGAACCGCTTCTTTTGCGAATTTCTGGAACTGTGCCGCTACTTTATCTGGACGGTACCAATGGAAACGCATAATCTCCGGATCTTCTTCATAGGCTTCCGCCAGTCCCGCCAGACGCTCATTTAAATCCGCAAGATACTCCGGCTGGTCTAACAATGCGCTGACTTTCTCTACCATATCCGGAAAGCCTCCACGGAACGGCTCCATGTCCGCAAAGACAAGCTCTGCCACACCTTTTGCAAGATCCCGTTCCATATAAAGCAAAACTTCCGCATGTTCTTTCAGAGCATTGCTTCGGGCGGCATCAAGCACAGACTGGGGAGCGTATTCTCCCTGTTTTAAAAGCTGATGGATTCTTCCGCTCACATCCTCCCAGGACAGAAAGGTCTTATCCAGAATCCGGTCTGTCACTGTATGCCCTACAGCAATCTGCATCCCCAGCTCGTCATACCAGACAGAATATTCTTTCCCGCCGATCACAAGGCCAATACCGCCGGTGCCGTATTCCCGGCGCACAAAATCTGTGTATTCCTCCGGTGTCTGCTCGATCATAAAGTTATAAATCATCCGCAAATGGCTCCTGTCCCGGTTTCCTCCGTGTCTTAAAACCTCATCAATCACATCCGCAGGGATGGCTGTCTCCCCGGCATACAGAGCCGCCTGCCGCTCCTCAATGGAACGGATCTGCCGTTCCACCGTGGGCAGTTCGAGAAAAGAAAAAGCAGAGGCTTCTGTCTCCTCTGCTTCACTCAAATCCTGTTCCACTGTTTCTTTCCTTAGCTGTATACCAATTCCGTCAATACGGTTTCCTCCGCCATCTGTGTCAGGCTGTTCATGTGTGCTGTCCACGCCATCGGATCTGTCTCTTTGTCCGGTGCCGGATAGGTTGTTAGAAGCCCGTCCATCAGGTTCTCCATTCTCCCCTGTGCCGATTTCTCGATCTCCTGCAGATGGCTGTCCAGCTTCCCGCTGATCAGAAGGCTCTGATACAGGTTCTTCCTGTGTTCCTTCAGGTATGTTCTCCGCAGCATCCCGTATTTCCCGATCTGGACGGATTCTTCTGCCAATGTCAGGTTCGGAAACAGATAATCCCCCTTGCGGTGATAAGTCAGCTCCATTTGGTTCCCCTCCTTCTACATTTTCACTTTCACAAATTAACGTGTTAAATTCATTATAAGGTACTTCCTGAGTTTTTGCAACCGTTTTCTCCGGTTTTTCATGGATTTCGTCTGCCTGCTTTCTCCATTCCTCCAGTTCCATCTGCCGGATCGTGCGCCCAATGTCACGGAGTACCGGCTCTACAAGCTGACTGGTGGCATTTCCCAAAAATGCCAGGACAGACAGGTCATTGTAATCGGTGATCCCGGAGAAATCTGCTTCTTCTAGGTATTCCATCGGCTCCAGGCCGCAGCGCCGTGCCATGGAGTAAAAAGCGCTGTTTGTAAGGAGCGTGCGGAACTCCACCCGGATGGTATCTTCATCCAGCCCCTCCAGGAAAGTGCCGGGGATGGCATACCCCATGCCGTCCATGGTTTCTTCCAGGCTGTCCGCCGCCACTTCCTCCGCAATCTGCCGCAACGCCGCAGCCAGATCAGAAGCTCCTTCCCTGTCCAGCCCATAAGTGTCCGCCAGATAGTTCAGAAGTTCTTCTCGCTGTCCTTCTTCCAGCCTCCACAGGTACGGTGTCCTGCCGCCCCGCACCGGATGGGTGTCCGATACGTCAAACACATACCGCAGCATACGCCTCGGCCCGGTATCGTCAATCAGGGCAATCCCTTTCGCTCCCCGGTTCACCCACCGGCGCATTTTCTCATTCCACACTTCCAGCTCCGCACAGGCCGTAGCGTCCGGACGCTGTGCATGGATCAGGAGCGTGTCAGAAAAAGGATACCGGTACAGCCTGGAAGCCGTGTCCAGATACCCCATCCAGTCCCGTGGGGAACCGCTGACTTCTTTTGCCGTCTCCCGTGCCAGGAAACGGATGTCATTGATTTTTGCCATATAGATCCTCCTGCGTTATTTTTTCTTTCCTTTCTTTTTCGGGAACTCCAGCCGGAAACTGGCTTTTCCATCTTCCGTATCCATGCAGAGATAGGCCGCAAAGTTTCTCCCTTTTTTCTGGGAATACAGATCCGGCACATATGTCCGCCCGTCTTTTAAAAGCTCTGCCGCCATTTTTTTATCAATAACTTTCCTCATCCCGGACAGATACCGGTTCTCTTTCCAGAGAGCAAAGGAACACTCCCGCCTCCCGCAGAAGAAATTCCGCTTACTCTCATAGACCGGACTGCCGCAGACCGGACAGACGCCGATCTGCTCCCTGGGATAAAAGCGGTTCTGCTCCTCCACGGACAGTTCCCCGCACTCCAACAGCATCCGGTCAATCAGCTCTACAATGCCGTCCAGAAATTCTGCGCTTCCAATTTTCCCTTTCTCCATCCGAAGCAGCCGATTCTCCCATTCAGCAGTCATGGCTGCTGACCGCAGGTACTCCGGCAGCACAGAGATCAGATCCGCCCCATCCTTTGTTGCCACGATCTGTTTCCCTTTTCTCTCCGCATAGCCGGAAGATACCAGCTTTTCAATAATGGACGCCCTAGTCGCTGGTGTGCCAAGACCTTTTTTCTCTGTCTCCTCGTCAAATGCCTGATTGCCGGCGGTCTCCATGGCGGATAGCAGGGTGTCCTCACTGTATGGCTTCGGCGGCGTTGTAAAATGCTCCGATATACTGGCCATGACCGGATGGAAAGTCTGCCCCTCTGTCACGGCGGGAATGGTTCGCTCCTCCCCGTCCTTCCGGCTTTTTGCGCCTAAACGTTCACGAAACGCTGCTTCTACTGCTTTCCAGCCCATTTCCAGAACGGCTTTCCCTTTTGCCTGGAACATTTCTCCGGCACAGGACACGGTGATCTCCGTTTCCTGATAGACGTGCTTGTGCGCTCCGGCACAGAGAAGTCGGACGCTGATCAGCCGCAGGATGTCCTGCTCCCCTTTGGACAGCTCCTGAAGGTCATAGCCCTTTAGCTCTGCCGTAGGGATGATCGCATGGTGATCCGAGACTTTGCTGTTATCCATGGTGCGCTTTACATCCGGTTCCGGTGGATATACCTGGGAGAAGCCATATTTCTCACACGCCATTGCAATCGCCTGCCCTGCAGTCTGCTCCATGTCCTCTGTCAGATACTGGCTGTCTGTCCGTGGATAGGTTACCAGCTTTTTCTCATAAAGGCTCTGGGTAAAGTCCAATGTCTCTTTTGCCGTGTATCCAAAGTAACGGTTGCTTTCCCTCTGGAGTGTGGTCAGGTCATACAGCTTCGGCGGTGAGACAGCCTTTTCCGTTGATACGCAGGATTCCACGGTAGCTGTTCCGCCCTCACAGGCTTCTTTTATCCGTTTTGCTTCCCCGGCGTCAAACAGCTTTTCTTTGACAACCTCCAATCCGTCACAGTCTAAATGCAGGTTATAGTATTTTTCTTTCTGGAAATGTGCGATCTGTCCTCCCCGCTCCACCAGCATAGCCAAAGTAGGCGTCTGTACCCGCCCCACCACCAGCCGTTTAAAATATTTTGTGGTAAACGCCCTGGTAGCGTTCATCCCAATCAGCCAGTCCGCTTTCGCCCTGCAGACAGCCGCTTCATAGAGATTCTGGTATTCTGCGCCATCTTTCAGGTGGTCAAATCCTTCCCGGATCGCCGTATCTTCCATCGAACTGATCCAGATCCGCTTGACGGGGAGACGGCTCCCGGAGAATTCATAGACACGGCCAAAGATCAGCTCTCCCTCCCGTCCGGCGTCACAGCCGTTGACCACATAATCCACATCTTTCCGGTTCAGCAGTTTTTTTAACACAGCAAATTGCGCCTTTTTATCTTTCGCCACAGCCAGCCGCCATTCTTCCGGCAGGATCGGGAGATCGTTAAACTCCCACTTCCGGTATTTCTCATCATATTCCTCCGGCAGCACATACTCCGCCAGATGCCCCAGGCACCAGCTTACCAGCCATCCATTTCCCTCCAGATAGCCGTCCTGCCGTTTCTTCGCCCCCAGCACTTTCGCATATCCTAAAGCCACACTGGGTTTTTCCCCTAACACTAAATACATCCATACTCCTTTCCGGCTTTGCGCCTGTATAAAAGAAAGCAGCCGGCTTCCCGGCTGCCCCGTTCCTTTTTCTTCTTACTTTGACTGCGCTTATGCTTCTTTCTCTTCTTCGTCTGCTGTTTCTTCTTTTTCTTCAGGATCTTCATTGACGTAAGCGCCGCCGTCATAGAACTCCAAGTCCTCGCCTTCCTCCTGGGCTTCCTCTTTCTTCGGCTTCACGACCTTAAAATAATAGCCGGCTCCGATCCCGCCTGCCGCCAGAAGTCCAATCGCCAGGAGCGCCCCGGTGTTCATGCCGCCATCCTCTTCTGGCTGTACTGTTTCCGATCCGGTTTCACTCTCCGTCCCGGTTTCTGCCGGCACTTCCGTCTCCGGAATCACTACCTGGGGCGTCTCCTCCGTCTGCGTCTCATCCATAAACTCCGCCAGGTCATTCTCGTCTACCATGGAGAGCATATACACATTCTCTGTATTACTGGAACGGTCTAACACCAGGAAAAAGGTATTGCCGTTTTTCGTCTGGATGGTCAGGAACTCCTTTGTCCCATCCTCCTGTTTATCGTCCAGCACCTCCCCGTTTCCCGGAATGGAAAAAGGCATCCCCTCCCCGGCTGCCTGGGTTCCTGACTGGGCATTCCCTTCCGTCTGTCCGGAATCTGCCGCCTGTTCCGGAATCACCGTCTCCGTGCTTCCCTGTGCTGTTTCCTCTGCCGCTGTCCCTTCCTGTTCCACATCCCCGGTATAGGCAAAGGCAGTCATAGCGGTGGAGGAAAGTACTCCCGCCGCCATTGCAAACACCATAAGCCATTTTTTAAGTTTCCTCATCGTCTTTAACCTCTCTTTCCGGCGCTGTTTTCTGCGCCATTTCTTCCGGATGGCTATCCGGCCCTGTACTGTTTTCCCCGTCTGCAGTTCCTGTCTCCGGTTCTTCTGCCGGGAGGGGAATGGAAACTGTCCCCTCCTGAATCCCCTCCAAAAGCTCTAACATCCGGTGGCTGTCCAGCTTCATAGACCGGATGGTTTTTACAATCTCCTGGTTTTCCAACTGTTCCGCCAGAAGTTTCAGTTGTTTTAAATGTTCCTGCCACTCGGCAATCTTCTTTTCCGTTCTCCGGATCTCGTCCAGAACCCGGTGCAGTTTCCGGTTCATATCGCTCACCTTCTCTCTTATCCATGAATCCGTCCAAACGCCAGGAAATGCTCCTGCCAGTAAGAGGACGCAATGCTTGTATACTGGATGGGATTTCCACAGTGGATCATCATGTTGTCCCCCACATAAATCCCTACATGGCTGGCTCCCGGCGTATCGTAAGTCCCCTGGAAGAAGATCAGGTCTCCCGGTTTTGCTTCTGCCGGGGAAACTTCGGAACAGTATCCCATCAGTCCGTCTGTAGTCTGCCTGCCGATGTTCCAGCCGTTCCCGCAGTTATTGATCACCCAGCTTACAAACCCGGAACAGTCAAAGCTGGTAGACGGGGAACTGCCACCCCACACATAGGGATACCCCAGGTATTTCTCCGCTTCACGGATCATGTTAGCGAATTTCTGGTCTGTCAGAGCTTCCGCCGGGATCTCATAGCCAAAATCACCGCCGCCTCCCGGAAGGGTTTCCGTATCAAACAGATAATCCCGGTTCCCGTATGTACCGTTATAAAGGTCATAACGCCCTTCCTCGTTCTCGTCCATCAATTCCCGCAGTACGGCGTCCAGCCCGTGGTTGGTCAGCGTCACGTCCAGCCGGTTCACTTCCTGTGTGGTCGTCACTTCTACTTCCTGGCTGCCATTGTCATCCGCAAGATAGGCTTCCCAGGTCTGGTGTCCGTGGGCGGATGCGGCGGCATGGTCGCTGTAATACACATCAAACTGTACCCCGTACCGGGCAAAGGCTCCTGTATCTTCCACCACATACTCCACGCCGTTCATAATGACTTTCGTTCCAATCGGCACAAAGGGATTGCTGGCATCCACGGCAATGGTATGGTTAGCCGTAGGATAAACGCCGCTTGCCGTAGGGCCGCCGGCCCACTGGCCGCAGCAGATGGAACAACTGCAGTACCCGCTGGTTACGACCTGCCCCAAAGATTCCCCCACCCGCACCATCTTTGTCTCTGTCACTGTCTCCCGTGTGCTTTCCGTAGTAATACTGTACTGGCGCTGAAAGATTTCCTCGATCTCATCCTTCACCTGTTCATAGGTAAATTCCCCGTACTTTGCGGAAAAATAAGAGATCAGGTGATACGGATTGTGAGAAATCTCGTCAATCTGATAACGGTACTCGTCATAGCCGGGATGCCGGCTCTCCATGCTGTTAATCTGCTCATTTAATGCCTCTTCCAGTTCCAAATACGCATCCTCCACCGCATAAATATCCTCGTCCGTACTGGCATAGGTCGTGCTGACAATGGTAGATGCCGCCCCGCCCTGAATAGAAGCGCCGCAGCTTGCCAGAAGGGAAGCGATCATTACGAAGAACAATCCCACCGCTACTACTATGGCAATGATCCCCTTAGTTCTTCCGAGAACAGCAGAAACTACACCCCTTGCTTTGGAAGCCATAGTCTGTGTGGCTTTTGCCGTCCCTGCCGCCGTTTTTCCTCCTTTTTTTGCCGCCTGATACGCCTTCTTATACTGGCGCTTCTGCCAGAACTTTTGCAGGATTCCCTTTTTTGCCTGGTCTGCGTCTCGTGCCGCCTTGCTGGCGGCTTTCTCCCCGGCTTCCTGTGCTGTCCCATAGAAAAAACGGCCTTTTCCTTCCTCTGGGGAAACCGACTCTTTCAGACGTGCATTTCTCTTATGCAGGCCACGGCTTGTCCGGTGCATGGCGTACCGGAGGGCGCTTTCCGCCATCAGCTCTGCCCGGTGTGTTCCCTCCACGGCAGCGTTTTCCTGCTCCGCTTCATGGGTTTTGCCATGGACGTAAACAGCGGCGGAACCTGCCGCCGCTGAAACTGCCTTCTTTGAAATCCCCATACCGGCCCCACGCACCATGCCGTTTTCTTTATCAAAAGATAACCGCCCCGCCTTTTTCTGCTCTTTCTGGATCTGCTCCCGTTTGGTTTTCCCTTTGATCTCCTCCCGGAAGTCCTCTATGGTGGCAGCATCCTCCGGCTTCCCCTGCCCTTTCCGGGCGTACTCCTGCACCATCTTTTTCTTCCGCAGGTGGGAAACCTCTGACACAGATTCCAGCAACGCTGACGTATCGGACGGGTGCCCCCGGATGTTTCCGGAGCGGAAGGACTGTTCCCGGAT
>UMEI01027723.1_pt1 | contig 43825 bp, 32 predicted proteins | sample 1964711 | NCBI WGS metagenome assembly UMEI01 (sample SAMEA4836016, study PRJEB28245) | human gut metagenome | biome: gut microbiome; material: fecal sample | place: Denmark | collected 2008 | reverse complement strand
GCCATTCTTGAGGATATAGATTATTGGTTCTGTTTCCTATATTTTTTATCCACCCTAAAGGAATATTCTGATAGGTTACTAATATATGACCTCGAGGAATATTACCGGAGATTTGTATAGATTCTCTTTTTAGATAAGTAATTGCGGTAGAGTGACTTATTTCGATACAATAAAATGCGTTTCTATTGAGTTCGAGGGATGTGGCTAAAGCATGTTCGGGAATATAATCTTTACCTCTGAGATAACATAAAGGGATACCTGAGTGCAAAATATTTAGGCGAGAAGATAATAACCACAAATCATCTTTGTAGTGTAGAGGGAATGCTTGAATTCTATCAGAAGATGTCCATGTATAAAAAGTTTCAGGGTGATTTATCCATGTTTTTATTTCTGGTAGAATAGATATTTTTGAGTCTTTTTCTGTTTTTTTTCTGTAATTATGCTTATCATAAGAGAAAGAGTTCTCATGTCTTTTTTCTGATGTTTCAGGTTTATGAACGACAGCCATAAAAAATCCTTCTCCTTTAGTAATATGAGGCATAAAACGGTATACGGGAAAATTTCCTTTAATAGCTTTTTTTATATACCAATCAGGAAGTGTTTCGACAGGTAGGATTTCAGCGGCATAGTTTTGATGTAAGAACTCAATTATTTCTTCATCCTCTTCTACATTATAAGTACATGTGCTATATATCAATAATCCTCCGGGACGTAAAGCTTCCCAAATATGATGTAAAATTTTTTTTTGGCGTTCAACACATTTTTGAACATTTGCAGTAGACCATTCATTTATAGCATCTGCATCTTTTCGAAACATACCTTCTCCAGAACATGGGACATCTGTTAATATTACATCAAAATAATTTTTAAAAAAACTGAAGTCTTCAGCGCTGTTATTGGTGACAATACAATGGCTGTTTCCCCATTTTATAACATTTTCTACTAAAACATGAGCACGATTTTTTAAAATTTCATTGCTAACTATTAAACTTCCTTCGGGTAATGTAGAGATGGCATCTGTCGTTTTTCCTCCTGGTGCAGCACATAAGTCAAGATAGCGAACAGGAGTTTTTATATATTGTTGAATGACATGTCCAAGAAACATAGATGAAGCTTCTTGTACATAGTATACTCCAGCATGAAAAAGAGGATCGAATGTAAAATTGGGGCGTTTATCTAAATAAAAACCATTTATTGACCATGGTACTTGTTTACTTTTATTTAAAATACCGGGAGCTTTTGATGGATTTAGTCGAACGCTTATAGGGCTCTCTTCATATAGGGCTCTTTCAAATGCGGGATATTCATCTTTTAGTAAATCTTGTGTTCGAGAGATGAAAGCTTTCGGTAAATTCATTTTGTTTCGTTATTTTTTAAACAAAAATACGATAAAAAGTGCAATAAAGAAAATAGCTGTGGTTTTGAACATGAACTTTGTAATAAAATTTTGATATATAGGTTTGAAAATTCGTATATTTTATTAATCTTGTTTTATGATTTTTCAATTACTTATTTGAAAAACGGATTCACTGATTTTGCTATCTTGCCGTGTGGATGTTTATATTTAGTGAATCTATAAAAATTGAATACTCCCATAAATTCTTAACTTGCCGTTTATCTGTTATTTTGTTACTTTTGCGAGTAAATAAAAATACGCAAATGAGAATACAACTTCTTACATTTTTAATGTTGATATTTATCAACTATATAGTCGATTTATATATTTATTATAGAGTAATATGTGCGTGGTGTAACCGACGGTGGATGAAGTGGAGTTTTTGGACAACAAATGTCCTTATTTTAGGAATGGTACTGGTTTCTGTAAATGCCATTAAAAGCGGTTATAATGAGCGGTGGGACTATCTTTTGTTCTGGTTTTTGTTTCTCTATTTTGCTTTGTATATGCCTCGGCTTATCTTCTTTGTCATATCTTTATTTGATTATTTACCATTACTATTTAGGCATAAAATTACTCGGTGGGGTTCAAAAGTAGCTTTGGTAATATCTTTTATTGCATTTGTGACAATGTTGTCCGGTGCATTTTATGGGAGATTGCATCCTGTTATAAACGAAGTCGAAGTTGTATCCGATAAGTTGCCAGGAGCTTTTGATGGTTATCGTATAATTCAGATTTCAGATTTGCATTTAAGTAGTTTTGGTACCGATACGGCATTTGTATCACAGATTGTAAACCAAGTGAATGAATTGCGTCCAGATATGATTGTTTTCACAGGAGATTTGGTATCTCGAAGAGCCGATGAGGCCGATGCTTTTACTACTGTATTATCACGTTTTCAAGCAGGAGATGGAGTTTGGTCAATCATGGGAAATCATGATTATGGTGATTATGTAAAGTGGAATACTCCGGAGCAAAAAATAAGAAATTTATCGGATATTAAACGTATGCAAACCGATGCAGGATGGAAGATGCTTAATAATGCATCCACTTTTATTTTTAGGGGAAATGATTCTATTGCATTGATTGGTGTGGAAAATTGGGGTGAGCCGCCTTTCCCACAATATGGTAATCTTAAGGTAGCTTATACAAATCTTAATGATAATAATTATAAAATTCTGCTTACTCATAACCCTATTCATTGGGATAAAGAGGTTATTCCTGAAACTAATATTGATTTATCTCTTTCCGGTCATACTCATGCTATGCAGATGAAAGTGAAAATTGGTCGTTGGCAAGTATCACCTTCATCTTTACGTTATCCGCGTTGGAGTGGTTTATATCAAGAGGACAATCAGTATTTGTATGTGAATGAAGGAATAGGTTGTGTTTTCTATCCGATGAGAATAGGTGCAAGACCTGAGATTACAGTACTAACTTTGAAAAAGTAAATGGAAATACAAAATGAGGAGAATTGTATATTTGATTCCTGTTATTTGTTTAGCTTTAACTGTAATAATCGGAGGTTGTTGGCAGAAAAATGATAAGGCCTCAATGAGTAGTTTACGGGTAGCTTTGTTGAAAGGGCCTTCTGCAATGGCTTTTATATCGTTGTCTGACAGTGGTAGATATCTGCAAGATAAATCATTAGATGTTGATTTGTATGATTCACCGGCACAGATACAAGCATTGATGACTCAAGGAACGGTTGACATCGCGGTGCTACCTATGGCTTTAGCTGCTAATTTGTACAATAAAGGGGTGGACTATTCTTTATTAGGCTGCCCGGTGTGGGGAAACTTATTTTGGATATCGAAAAAAGGTACTCTATCGGCAGACAAGAAAGAGGTGTATATATTCGGACAAGGAAGTACTCCTGATTTGATAACTCGTTACCTTCAGTGTCAAGAATCATTGATTTCTGTAAAAAATTATCATATTGTATATACTTATAACACTCCTCAGGAGATTGTTCGAGGGTTATGGGGTGGGATAGTTACAGATGCAGTTTTACCTGAGCCTTTTGTCTCTATGTCATTGCATAAAGATAGTTCTTTGTATATACGCTATGATTTAGCAGAGTTATTTTCTCCAGGAGGTTTCCCTCAAACCGCAGTCCTTTTACGAAATGAGTTGAGAGATGATACAGTTCTTATACGTAGTCTCGACTGCTTATTTAAAGAATGTACAGTAAATATTAATAAGTATTCTCCCGATTTAATAAATAGATTGGTCAAGAAAAAATTGATATCAGATACGGTTGGAGTAAAATCGTTGATACAACATTGTCGTATAATTTATAGACCGGCATCTTTTATATATGAAGATATAGCAGATTTAATGAATTTACTATATCTTTACCAACCAAAGTCAATTGGAGGAAAAATTCCGGATAAGGAATTTATAATTTATCATTAGACCTGACCTTATGCGGATAAACGTTTTTGATAGACGAATGCAAAACCTCAAGGGAACGAATGTACAGAATAGATACTGGTCATTGCCGTTTTGGGGACATAACAAGCGTGTTGCAATAGTGTTTTCGATTCTTACTTTGTTGGGTTTATGGGAAATCCTTGCTCTTTATTTAGATAATTCGTTGTTATTTCCTGGTATTTCCGATTTGTTTTCGGCAATTTCGGGATTATTTTTTTATTCTGATTTTGGGACAGATATTTATGTTACTCTGATAAGAGGGATGTCAGGTATGGTTATTGCTTTATTTATTTCTTTTGCATTAGCTCATCCGATGGCTCATAATCTGTTTTTAAAATCATATATTCAGCCTTTTCTTTCAATATTTCGAGCGACTCCTATCATATCTATTATACTGTTGTTGCTTATTTGGCTCCGCCCGGAACAGATACCTTTTGTTATGGCATTGATAACGATGGTCCCTGTAGTCACAGAGAATTTAGTTGCTGGTTATGAAAATTTTGATATACAAATGCGAGAAATGATGACGCTTTATCGTATACCTGTTATCATGCGTGTGAAATATTTTTATTATCCATCGTTAAAACCATATTTGTTTAGTGGGCTTATTTCTGCTTCTGGATTGGGTTGGAAGGCTATTATTATGGGAGAGGTATTAGCACAACCACAATGGGGTATCGGTGTTTCTTTAAAAGAAGCTCATGGATTTATCGAGATACCAGTACTTATAGCATGGACGTTAGTTGCTGTATTTTTGAGTTATTGTATAGAACAAATATTGCGTTTTTTGAGTAAAAAGAAGTTTCCTTTTCATTTTTCTGGAGTTCCAGTTCAACGTAATAAATTTGTTGCGCCTGTGTCTTTTAAGAACGTTACGAAGGGATATGGTAAGCATGTAGTATTTCGAAATTTGTCTTTAAAAATTCCTCAAGGAAAAATAACTTGTATAACCGGTCCTTCTGGTTGTGGAAAGACTACCTTGTTGCGTATGATTGCTGGTCTTGAAACTCCTCAATCTGGTATTATAGAAAGGTCAGGGAACAGCGTTTCATATTTATTTCAGAAACCTGTTTTTGTATCACAATTAACTGTATTGCAAAATATACTATGGCCATTGTCCAGACATATGAGTATAATGGAAGCTACAGATTTAGCTATATCGGCTTTGGAGCGTATGGGAATTGAAGATAAAGCCCATTGTATGCCGGAGACATTAAGTGGTGGAGAGCAGCAGAGAGTAGCATTAATACGAACTTTTTTATATCCAGCTTCTATAATTTTGTTGGACGAGCCTTTTACAGGGTTGAACCAGGCACTTAAAGAAAATATTATGGATATGATAAAAGTGTGGCATCAAGAACATGAAACGACACTTCTTTATGTGACACATCATGCCGATGAAACCGGCATGGCACAGAATCATATAATACTAAATAACATGTGTGCAAAAGAATATGAATATACTATTTAATAAAATTGTTTCTTCGACTTTAAATATCTCCGAGAGACAAGTTGAAAATACAATTCGACTTCTTGATGAGGGGGCGACTATTCCCTTTATCAGTCGATACCGTAAGGAGGTAACAGGAGCTCTTGATGAGGTTCAGATTAGTAATGTTAAAGAGCAGTATGACAAATTACGAGAACTTGAAAAAAGAAAGCAGACTATAATTACTACGATTGGTGAACAAGGTAAATTAACTCCTGATTTACGAACTCGTCTCGAAAATTCTTGGAATGCGATGGAGATTGAAGATATCTATTTGCCGTATAGACCTAAAAGACGTACTCGTGCTGAGGTAGCTCGTGAAAAGGGGCTAGAACCTTTGGCAAAAATTTTGATGATACAGACCGAGAATAATTTAGATATAAAGGCTCAAGCTTTTGTTAAAAATGATGTTGTTGATACGGAAGAAGCGTTGAAAGGTGCTCGAGATATAATAGCTGAATGGATAAGCGAGAATGAACGTGCTCGTAACATGGTTCGCTCTATTTTCAGAAAAGAAGCTATTATATCTTCTCGTGTAGTGAAAGGTAAAGAGGAAGAGGCTGCTAAGTACCGTGATTATTTTGATTGGAGTGAACCTTTGCGCCGATGTTCCTCCCATAGGCTGTTGGCTGTCAGGAGGGGTGAATCTGAAGGGTTTCTGAAAGTTTCTATCGAACCGGATAGCGAACTTTGTATTGAGCGGCTTGAAGGCCTGTTCGTAAAGAATGCAACAGCATCCGCAGCACAAGTGAACGAGGCAGTTCGTGATGGATATAAGCGTTTGCTTAAGCCTTCGATAGAAACGGAGTTTGCCGCATTGTCGAAGGAGCGGGCAGATGATGAGGCTATACGGGTATTTACCGAAAATCTTCGACAATTATTGTTGGCTGCTCCGTTGGGGCAAAAGAGAGTTATGGGTATCGATCCCGGATACAGAACCGGATGTAAATTAGTCTGCCTTGATGAACAAGGGGATCTTTTACACAATGAGACAATTTACCCACATCCTCCTAAACAGGATGTGGTAGGAGCTTCTCGAAAAGTTACTAAATTGGTTGAGGCTTATAATATACAAGCTATTGCCATTGGGAATGGTACAGCCAGTCGAGAGACGGAACGATTTATAGCTAATCTGCGATATGACCGTAAATTACAGGTATTTATCGTTAGTGAAAATGGAGCATCTATTTATTCGGCGTCAAAAGTTGCTCGAGAAGAATTTCCTAATTATGATGTTACCGTTAGGGGGGCAGTTTCTATCGGCCGTCGCTTAATGGATCCACTTGCTGAATTGGTGAAAATTGATCCTAAGTCTATAGGAGTGGGGCAGTATCAGCACGACGTTGACCAGATGAAATTGAAAAGAGCACTTGATCAGACAGTAGAAAATTGTGTCAATCAGGTGGGAGTAAATGTAAATACAGCTAGTAAGCATTTACTTACTTATGTTTCCGGATTAGGACCACAGTTGGCTCAGAATATTGTTGATTATCGTCAGAAGAACGGGGCATTTACTCAGAGAAAACAATTGATGAAAGTACCTCGTATGGGAGAAAAAGCTTTCGAACAATCGGCAGGTTTTTTGCGTATACCGGGAGCGGAAAACCCTTTGGATAATTCAGCGGTGCATCCGGAAAGTTATGCTATTGTAGAACGTATGGCAAAAGATTTGAATTGTACTGTACGAGAATTGATAGGGAATAAGGATTTGAAGAAAAAGCTTCATCTTGAAGATTATATATCTGGTACGGTAGGGATGCTTACCATAAATGATATTATAAGTGAGCTTGATAAGCCGGGGAGAGATCCGCGGCAAACAGTAAAGGTGTTTGAATTTGATCCAACAGTAAGAACAATTGAGGATTTAAAGGAAGGACAGGTATTGCCAGGTATAGTAACGAATATTACTAATTTTGGATGTTTCGTAGATATAGGTATCAAAGAAAATGGGTTGGTGCATATCTCTCAACTAGCCAATAAATATATTTCTGATCCCACGGAAATAATTTCTTTGCACCAGCATGTGACAGTCAAAGTAATTGGTATAGATTTAGAAAGAAAGAGAGTGCAATTGTCGATGAAAGATATATAAAACAGATATGAACAAAGCGATTATAGGATTAGGATCAAATGTGAATGGTGGGCTGCTCTTGTTGAAAAAGAGCTGTATGGAGATAGCTGCTATGGCTGTGTCTGCCCGCTTTTCATCTTGTTATGAAACAGTGCCTGTGAGTAGTATTCCTCAGCCTAATTATCAAAATTGTGTAGGAATTATTGAAACCGAATGGGATTATGATCGATTATATCAACATTTTAAAGCGATGGAAAAAGCTGCTGGTCGTTTTCCTCAATCAAAACTTTCCGGAGAGGTACCTCTCGATATCGATATTGTTGTTTGGAATGATGAGGTCAAACGTCCTCGTGATATGGTCCAAGATTATATGCAAATAGGTTTGTTGGAATTGAAATAAGGTTATTTATTTCCTTTTAAACCTGAATTTTTAAGTGATATTCTAAACTGTGATTTTTTATGAAATAGAAATAGTTTAAGAGTATGAATTGTTTTATTGTTTTTATATAAATAAGGTTGACAGATGATATATTTTTTTGTATTTTAATAATGTGAAAAAAAATTCTTTTATTTAATTTATCATATCCGGTACGATTAAAATGTAAAAATCTCATTTTTATCTTTTTGTTTATCCTTTCATATAGGTAGACGATTTAAGAGAATAAATATTTTAAGAAAATGAAAAATTAGTTTTGAAAGTTATAATTTTTCTATTTGGTAAAGTTGATAATTCTACAATCTTTCGAATAGATTTGTTTTTGAAACTGTCTTTTAATTTATGTATCTTTACCATTCTAAAAAATGTCATAATGTTTCATTCGTTTACGAAGACAATTTCTCATATAGTTTTGCCGGAAAAGTTCACTTTCCCATTTTGTTATACGCCTCATCCTCTTTGCATAGAGGCTGCCAATGAATTGCAAGAATATATAAAATCACAGATATTGTGGGCAGAGGAGTTGAATCGAGGTAAAATGTTTGGAGTGTTAGTTGTACGGACAGATACTGGTGAAATTGGGTATTTAGCTTCGTTTTCAGGTACTTTGGCAGGAAGTTATAACCATCCGTATTTTGTTCCTCCAATATATGACTTGTTACAACCAGATGGATTTTTTAGAATAGAAGAGGAAAATATATCTACTATCAATGCTAAAATTGAGCAGATTAGGGATGATGTTTATTATCGGGAGTGTAAAGATTTATTGGAGAAAGAGAAAGCTTATTCATTCCAATTATTGAATGATGCTAAAGTTTCCTTAATAGAAGCAAAGAAGACACGCGAGATTAGGCGAAGTGTTCATCCGGAAGAGACAGAGTTGCGAGAGATGATACGTGAGAGTCAATTTCAAAAAGCGGAGTATAAAAGATTAGAGCGATATTGGAAAAAAAGAATCTCAGATTTGCATGAGCGTGTAGATGCATATGAAAAGGAAATAGAAAGATTTAAAGTAGAAAGGAAGAGACGGTCGGCAGCTTTGCAGAAGAAACTGTTTGCTCAGTTTAAAATACTCAATGTCCGGGGGGAAATAAAAGATTTGTGTACTATCTTTGAAGAAGAAGTACATAAAATTCCTCCAGCTGGAGCGGGGGAGTGTGCAGCACCTAAGTTATTGCAATATGCATATTTAAATCATTTGGAACCTGTTGCGATGGCAGAGTTTTGGTGGGGTGATTCTCCCAAAACAGAGATACGACGTCATGGATATTTTTATCCCTCATGTAAAGGAAAATGTGGACCGATATTAAAATATATGTTACAAGGCTTGAATGTAGAGCCGAATCCCTTATCAGATGCCTGTGGAGTTGAAACTGAATTGGAAATCGTGTATGAAGATGAATACCTGCTTGTTATAAATAAACCTGAGGGATTGCTTTCTGTACCCGGAAAAAATAATGCAGACTCAGTTTTTCGACGGATGCGAGAACGGTATCCCGATGCGACGGGTCCCATGATTGTACATCGGCTTGATATGTCTACTTCTGGTTTGTTACTTATCGCAAAATCTAAAGAAGTGCACCAGAACTTACAAGCTCAGTTTAAAAGAAGGACAGTAAAAAAGAGGTATATAGCTTTGTTAGACGGTGTTATTTTGAATGATGAAGGAGAAATAAACCTCCCTATATGCTTGAATCCTGACGATAGACCGAGGCAGATGGTTAGTTGGAAATATGGAAAACCTGCAATGACACAGTATAAAGTTCTCGAACGTTTGCAAACCCGTACACGTGTTACCTTTTATCCGATTACCGGGCGAACTCACCAATTGCGGGTACATGCTGCTCACCCGCAAGGGCTCAATTGCCCGATAGTAGGAGATCGACTGTATGGCAGGGAATCCGATCGGTTATATTTACATGCTGAGTATCTTGAATTCGAACATCCAATTTCTTCCGAAATAATTCGAGTGGAAAAATCTCCTTCATTTTAATTCCTTAATGGTTATAATATAAAAGGAATTATTGAAAAATTAAACATTATTATTTGTCTGTTTAATTATTTTTTGTTCTAATAATAATGAAACCGGGATATTTCTATATAAAGATATCCCGGTTTCTATTATTATTTATTTGATTATCAGTAACTGATAACTATTTTTTTATCAATCTCTTACTTAGGACTTCTTTTTCAGTAGTAATTCGTACTAGATAATTTCCAGCTGTCAAATCTTGAATATTGATAGGTTCCTTAGACGAAGAGATGTTTATACTTTTCACTAATTGTCCATCAATATTGAAGATTTCTATTTGAGCATTGATTTCAGTATTTACGTAGAAATAATTAGTTGCAGGGTTAGGATATATTGAAATAATATCATTTGATGTATCCTCGACGCCTACAGCCGGTTTTTCTTTTACGTTGACTGTGAACTCTGTTTCACAGAATTTTTCACCATACGTTTGATGGCTAACCGTTTGACGTAGCTTTATTTGAGCCTTTCCGAATTTGCTTTTTCCAAATGAAAGAACCAAATTGTCATTTTCGATAGTTGCAGAAACCAAATCTTCGTTATCATTGGTTTCTACAGTCGTCATGAATGTCAGGCCGTAAGTACTACTTCCCGGATAGCTGAATATATTTTTTATAGGTATTAGCATATCTTCTGCATCTTGTATGGCTTCAACATCTTTAGCAATGCTCACAGGCATATAGACTCTTGGCTTTATTGTTATTTCTACATCTCGTATTACTGAATAGCCTAAATGATCGATAGCTTCGATAGAAATGGTAGCAATGGAATCGGTTGCTACATCGCCTGTATATTGGGCTAATAGTTGTAGATTACCGTTTGTATTGTTATATGTATTATCCAAACTCAGCCAGTCAGAATGTTTGTCCAGATCACGAGTATAAATAGAAAAATTGTTTTCTCTGTCGGTAAACCATTGTTTGTTGATTGAGAGTTTAGACGCTGATGTTGCACGTTCATAGCAACTAAGATTCGATTTGCTGCTGCTTATCGTAGGTATATCATTGTCATTTATAGTTGATAATATACTCATCATTTGCGGATGGTTGCCGATGTTCTCGATTTCTTCTAATTTGTTGAATTGATTATCGAATATTGCCGCTTTCTGTTGAGTACCGTCTTCGCTACAATAAGCTACATAATATTTATTTTCTTCAGCATCATAAACAGAACCCATGGGGAATAAGTCGTATCCCAATTCCATGAATCTTCCATCTTCTATTTCTTTTGTAGTAATATTATATTTTACGAATGCATTACCGCTGACTAACATGATAAAGTCTTCAGATAATGGAGTCAAAGCAATAGGAGAGGCCAAGAACATCGGGTATTCCGTTACCCAACTGTCAGATGATATTGTTTTGTTCGAAATATCATAAGAGAATATATTATAATCAGAATTATCATTACATCTGCCGATGGCATAAATAATGTTGTCTTTTACTGTTATGACAGATACATTTAATGCTTTTTTCTCCAATTCTTGCAGAGAGATTTCAAAAGTATTTAAATCAATTGTTGCAAGATTACTTGATTTCATTGCTACATCATTGGTTATAACATATGCATTATTACCAACTACAGTCATAACTTTGGCAATGTCGTTTATAGACACTGTACCAACAAGTTTTAAATCTGTTTTATAATATATCTTCAAATCTGTATTGTCTCCGTTAGCATCGGTTACTAATAACATATTTTTATATAAAGCCAGTTGGTGTTTTGCTTTTGATTTTAATGATATGGAAGCGACAAGTTCCTCTGTTGTGATGTTGTAACGGGATATGGTGTTACCTGCAGATACGTATACGAAAGCACCGTCATTCAACATATTGCTGATAGAATCTGCTTGTATGTTGCCAAGTAGTGTTTTTGTTTCTTTAGTATTGACTTGGTATCCCATAATTGAGCTGTTTCCATTTCCGTTGTTATCGGTAAATAGAATATGTTTACTCATTCCTTCGTTGTCGGGAGCATATATGATAGGTATTTCTATCGTTTTTTCTTGTTTGTAGCATGTTATACGGAAACGAAGGACGTCATTACAATATTCTCCTGTGTTGAATGAGTATTTTAAGACATTTTTTTCTAAGGAAACTTGAACTTTTCCGTTAACGGCAGTTACTTCTTCCATATATACGGTAGCATCGTTTCCTGTAGTAAATAGCTCTGAATTAGAAAATTCTCCTTCAGGTTTGTCATATGCAATCCGAATAGGAGAGTTCACCGGTTTTATTTCCGGAATATCTTTTACAATGACAAGAATCGTATCTGATAGAGTTGGGTCACTCGTAGAACGGACGATAACTTTGGTTCTTCCAACTTTATTGGCAGTAAATGAACCATTTTTGATAGTTCCGATTTCAGGATTTGATGTTGTCCAATCAAAAGTTTCGTAAATATAGCGATTAGCAGTATTTCCGTTTAGGTTTTCATCCCGGCTATCTTCACACTGTGCATTAATAAAGATAGTTTCATTTACAATCATAGTTGTACTGTCGTTCGATACGGTGCTGGCATTACCTTCCAAATCGATAATTACTTTTTTCAGTTTTACGACACTTATTTGGATAGAGTCTTTGGCTATATCATCTTTTTGGCTGAAATATATCCATGTTTCCCCTTCTTTTGTCGCTGTAAATTTTCCGGTGTTATCGATGTTTCCGATAGTATTGTCAGATAACCACCATCGTTGAGTCCCTTCTTTTACTGGACGACCGTTTTTGAATAAAAATCCTTCATACTGACAAGTTTGCCCCTCGATTACTTGTAGTTGAGTGATACCGATGTAATTGAGGTAATAGTCTTGTGGAACATAGTTGGGGTCTGGTGTGGTGATGGCTGCGCCTAAAACTTCGGTCGACCATTCGCCTAACCATCCGGCATTGGCACTTCCGGCGCAATAAACCTTTACGAAATCAACTTGGTCCAATTCTACGTGATTGCCATTTTTATCTACTGCCCAACTAAGGTCAAATCCATCTGTTGCATTTCCGTTTTCATCGTTATAATATGGGTTGTGAGCAACGGTAAGATCGGTTTTGTCATATCCTCGATTGTCGCAGTATCCGAAGGCCGGAGCTCGGTAAAATTCGATATAACTCGGTGAGCTCATGTCGATGGAGCTTCGTATAATATTTCCTGAAAATGTTACTTGCTCTCTTCCGCATTCGTATGTGTAGGGGTCAGGGTAATAAGATTGATTGTGGAACTGATTGGTTAAAACGGCACCGCTTTCTCCCTGATTAGTTGTCCAAGGTACAGTATAGCGTTTATTATAACTCGGATTGTAATAGGTCATTTCTACGTTACGTTTTGTTGTACTCAGCCAATAATCAGACCCAGCCAATTCATACCATTCTCCATCATCGGGAATGCCATTTCCATTTAAGTCTTTCATTACCTGTACAGCTCCAGGTTCAGACCATACTCCATATAAATTGGCAATAAAAGAGTTTCCTTTCAGAGTAAAATCTACACCGTATGGGTTACAGGGATCATTTTTTATAGGCTGGTCAAAACCTAGGATAACATAACCTCCGAATGCCCCTAGGCTTACCATACCACCCTGTGTTCCTAAAATAACAGTGGGGTCATCCATTGTATTGGTAAATTGTCCTGGAGCCGGTAAATATCCTAGTATTTTAGAAGCATAAGGATTTAAGTGTATATTTATTTTTGCTGTAGCTGAAGACGTTTCTCCTGTAGCTAAGGTAACGGTATATTTTAGTTGGTCAAAAGTGTAGTTTTCTGTTTCTGCATCGGGTACGTAATTGATTACGGGGTAGGACGTCCCTTTTATTACCGTTGCCGTGCCGTATTGGGGCTGTTCGTCAATTGTAATACGGGCTGTTTTCATGTCCGAATTATTCATCCATTGGTCATTTTTCAAGACATCTGCTGTTAGTTCGCTTTTAGGTTCTACGACAAAAGAGTCGTCTGTTGCCAAAACTTTTTTCAATGAAATATGTATGATATTTTCAACGGTTTCACTTTGGTAAGTTAATGTTACTTTTACATCAGCATCTCCGGCTTTATTAGGCATAAGCCATAAATATAATGTCTGGACTTTGCCGTAGTTATAATATTCATATTTATATAAATCGGTGATTTCCAAATCACTTGACTCTATTTTGACAATAACGCCCAAATCATCTAAATTAGCACTTTTGTCTATGTCGTCAGGATATTCAAATATGTCGGTCATAGATAAGTTTAATGTCACTTTTGAAGTCTTGGCAATGTTCGTAAATGAATAGTTTTTAGGAATGAATTGGTTCCCCGCAAATATGGAGGATACCATACATAGTAACATCAATGTCAACCATGTTTTTTTTCTGTAAAAATTTCTCATAATGTTTAGTTTGAATTAAAGTATGATTTTATGTATCTGATTTTTTATTTTTACTATATATATTTGTTTAGGAGATATTTCGGTGATAGTACAGCCTGAAGACAATGTATTTTTATATATCAATTGGCTTTGCATGTTGTATATTTCTACTTCGGTCGATGGTTCTATACCGAATATCTGTATGATTCCGTTTCGGGCAAATATGTGTATCGGGTCAGATTCTGTTTCTTGGATGTATGTAGCTGTAGAAACCTTAACTGCTAAATCTCGGTCTTCACATTTCCCGTTTGAATTGAAGCGTACGGTAATCGAAGTTTCTCCGGCTTGTAAGGGGGTAAGTATGAGTTTGTTATTTTTTATTTTTGCCGAAACAATATTTTCGTTTTTTATTTTGGTTACTCGTTTAGTGATAGAGGTTATCGGTGTATCCTCATCTGTTGCCATGTTAGATAGGTCTATTTCCTGTGTTGTCCCATTTAATTCTACCGGTGAAAAATTTTTTATGACAGGAGCCTGATTATCAGGAAAAATAAACATTGCTGGATACCAGTATCCACTAATAGGTTCATATTCATTCAAGAGTTTGCCATTTTTATCCAATTGATAGTATAGAAAATAATTGTTTGAAATGAAGCTGACATATAATGCTGCATATATTTTGTCATCTGCCGGATTTATACGCATTCCGGCTCCATAGAAATAACGGTCTTCGGGAGTACTGTCGTAAATGAGTTCACAAGTACCCTTATCTATATTATATTTATACATGTGTGCTGTCGTAAACCAGGATGCTTGTCCTTGAGATGAGTTTTCATTGTAAATGAAATAAAGAATGTTTTCTTTAGAGCTTGCACATAAAGAACCGGCTGTCCATGCATACCATGTTTGGTTTATGCCTCCTCGTGGCAAGTCGATTTGTTTTGTTTCAAAGGTATATGGGTCTATTCTCAATAAAGCATTTCCTATCCATTCTTCACCGGCCGAACCGTATGGATAATGCAGGTATTCTTCATTCCTATTGGTGTTGAGACCAACCCATACATAACCATCTTTACTTTGAGTCATAGTACTAAAACATCCGGGAATAACCTGTTCTATTTTGTCTGTTTCAGGATTGATTACCAGAATGCCTTTATCCTGTTGTATTGCCAGCACATGGTCTTGAGTGCGTATCATCATTCCTATCTGGTTTTCGTATAAGGCTCCTAATCCGGTAGATGGTGATTCATCGCCTGTAATTAGAGGATTTTCACTACCTTCGATAATACCGTTTAACATATAGGTGTTCAAATCTAATATGTAGATGCCATTTGAGGTGCCTATATAGCCTTTATTTTCGTCTACTCCGACAAAGCTTCTTCCATCGGCTATCGATTTCCCGTTCTTTTCTGCTATTATGGGTAAACGATATAATACCTGCATGTTTTTAGCATCCAAGATGACCAGTCTTCCACCTTGTTTTTCTTCTGCATTTTCTCCCGGATCTTGGTTTTGTTTGGAAATAACATACATTTTATTTCCATATATAACTCCGTATTGTGCGGTACAACCTAATGTTTGTATAATGCTCCCATCCATATTGGCAGGATTAGTCTGTACCAAATAATAATCTATAATTCCAGATTCTGGGTGCAAAAAGTTTATGGAGCTATTGTTATGTCCATACCAGTCTTCGTTCAGTACAAATACACCATCCGTATATGTCTGTCCGATGATAGGAGCACTTCCGGAGAGAAAAGCATAAATAAGTAAATTTTTCCATTTCATAAGCGATGAGTTTTATGGGTTGGGTAAAGCAGAAGAATCGTCTATATGCAAGTCTTCGGCTCTGGACAATTCGGTTGATGTTTCTCCTAACCAGCCACATTGTTGGTTTACGCCAGTATATACACGTATGAAGTCTATTCCGGGTAGGTGTACTTTATTCCCGTCGGAATCAACAGCCCAGTCTATATCGAAGCTGATTTTGTCGTTTTTTTCGTTTGGGTGGTTGTCCACGTATCCCCAATCGTATGTGTATAGAACATAATATGTCCCTTTTCCGCTTTCATCGACGGCATTATCTGCAAGTTTTGTCCCAGAGAATGATATCTGGTCTTGTGGTATCCATTTGGGATAATAGTCTTGTCGATGATAACTGTTTTTGGCAATGTAACCAGATGTTCCGTCATTGGCCGTCCAAGGGATATAAGTGGAGTCTGTGATAGGTGTTCCTTTGTCTGGGGTTGCGACATGGTCTGCTGCTGGGCGGCTATAAGTGATTGTATAATGATGTTTTGTTTCAGGTTTATTATATTCACTTCCGGCCAACTCGTACCATTCATCGTCGGGGACTCCGTTACCGTTTCGGTCGAACGATACCATAACGATACCTGGCTCGGAACTACCTCCAGATTCAGGGGCATCCGGATTAGGATTAGCTGCTGCATAAAAAGCATTTCCTAATATTTTGAAGTCATTTTCCCCTGGAATATTGACGACAGTGTGGTCAAATCCAAACGTTATATATCCTCCATAACCTCCCAAAGACACTAATACATCGTTTTTCCCGGAAATACTTTCTTCTGCCTTTTGTCTCATGGTCTCTTCTGTGTCTCCCTCTTGATATAAAGGCAATTCGTTGACAAATTGTCCTGGAGCTGGACAATATTCATATACTTTCGAGATGTAGCGACTATAAGCGACACTTTCTTCCCAAACGGTAATATTTATTTTATGGTCAACTGGATTTTGAGAATCAGCAATGTGCAATTTTATCTGAAATTGTCCAGTGGTAGCACTTAGAAAAATATAATCTTGGTCGGTTGAAACAAGAGAGTCATTTCCCTTACTATCTTTCATACTCCATTCATATCGTTCACCTGGGAATTCAGGATGTAGAACCAGAGCTTTCATTCGCTCGATTGCATATACATTATCTATACCAAGGCTTACCATGGGTATGTCTTGTTGGCATGATAGCATCGAAATGAAAGTAAAGAGGATAAAGAGTATATTTTTTTTCATAATCAACGATTTAGAAATACCATATGAGCCGGTATGTCTCCGGCTCTTACACTCCATTTTTTTCGTCCGTTGCGACTATAACAGTGCAATGTTCCGCTCGATACATAATTTTTAGCGTCAGTAACATAAATGTCTCCATTTCTGGGGTCTATTTGTATGCCGTAAGGAATGGTGATATCTTTTTCTGTTCCATCAGTTATAAAGTGGTCAGTAATTAGTTCTTTAGTTTTTACATTGATAATTCCGTATGAAACGGTATTTTCTTCAGATTCTTTATTCCATTCTACACTGTAGAAATAGAGAGAATCACCATGTATAACCATTTCAGAACAGGGAATATCTAAGGTATCTTTTACCTCCATTTCTTTTGAATTTTTATTTTTTCTGTCCAGAACGAAAAGACGAGAAGGTATAGAACCGTAGTTCCCTCGGGATGAAACCCACAATTTTCCGTATTTATCTTTTCTGATACGGTGAAGATTTATTGCTACCGGAATTTTCTGAACTTGTTTCATTCCGTACATTTCAACAACAGAAACGGTAAAGTCATAGTTCGGAGCCCGATACCCACCTGAGTTGGCGACATATATGTATTCACCTAAAATTTCCAATTCGTCAGGTTGGTAACCGACGGTTACTTTCCCGGTTACTTTCAAGGAAGTAGTATCGATTCTATAAACTGCACCTAATTGAGCATTTGGATCCATGGCTACAGGGCCGACATAAGCTGATACATAAGCTTTGCCTTGTGCAAAGCGAATATACCGACAGTTTGGAATATCAATTTGGCCGATTCGTATCAAAGTATGAGCATCCATTACTTCTACTTTGTGAGAACAGTTGATGACGGCGTATAACTTACTTCCGTATATTTGTATATCATTACCGACATCTCCCAGCTCTTTAATGACAGTTGGGTTGCGTTCAGCGTACATATTGCGTACATATAGGGCATTTTTAAAATCGACAAAATCGATAGATGCTTTATTGCTACCCATATTTCCTTCATTGAGTACATACATCCCTATCGGATTGCTGTCGGGATTCATCTCGAAGGGTAGAATATCATATTCGGTTGGTACTACTAACTCGTCTTTTCGACAAGCCGGCAGTAGAATGAGTAGAGTGAAAAATATAAATATTGATATGTGAAAATACTTTTTCATTATCATGCTGTGATTTTATAATTCGACTGATATCCCAAATCGATAATTACGTTTTGGCATCGGGTAATTCAGTATTACATCGTAATCTTGGCTTAAAAGGTTATTTACCTCAACAGAGGCTTTTAAGTGAGTTTTTTTTATTTTAAAAGTTTTTATTAACGATACGTCACTGGTATACCAAGGTTGTGTATAATTGTATCGAATATTTTCCTGCTGGTTATATCTGTGTCCTACATAGATGAAACTGTAGTTCAGATTCCACCCTTTCCAACTGAGCATTGCTATAGCCGAACCGCTATGCCAAGGAATATAGGGTATTTGGTCCCGATAATAATTATCTGCCGGATTGGTTATATCGATAGCTTTCTGATAGGTATATTGTAATTTGGCGGTTAGTTCTATTTTATAGGGCAAACGGAAAATGGCCATGGTCTGAGCATCAATTCCACGAATATCTACTTCTCCCAAGTTTAGCATTGTCCAACGAAATTGTTGCCCTTTAGGATAGGCTACAATTTTATCTTTGACCCGGTTGTAATATATATCAGCTCCTATTCTAAAAAAAGAGAATGTGTGTTCTTTTCTATCTATATCATATAGAAGACCGAGATTATACTGTTTGGCTGTTTCCGGACGCAGATAGGCATTTCCCATATCGGTATAATACAAGTCGTTGAATGTTGGCATTCGATAACTGTGTTTATAAAATGCTCGTATTATGAAATCTGCTTTTCGGATGGGTTTATATGATAAAAATATGGCAGGAGTTACTTTTTTCTTGTTGGGAGCATTTTCTCTTTCCCGAGCTTCTTCATCTACGATAGTAGCTAAAGCTGCAGCCTGTACTTTTAAACAATTTTTGATGGAAAAAGCTGTTGCAGCAGAAATCCAGTGAGTGTTCCTGAATACTGACGTGTATTCGGAAAGACCATTCCATTGATAGTCATAGGCAACAGATACATCCCAATTGGATAATATACTGTATTTGTTGGCCCAAGATATATAACCTTCTCGCTGTTTGTATATGTTATCGACATGTATTAGTTTGTCGTCATTATTTACGTATCGGGTATAATCAAATGCGTATTTTAGATTTACTTTCGTACTTAATTTAGAGGTAATGTCATATTCAAACATCCCTTGTACGAACGAATTTCTATCCCAAAGTCGTTCTCCGCGCCTCCATACGTTATTGACAATAGCACCGGGAACGCCTCTTTCGGAAGTATAGTGATACATATAAGCTTTCCATCGTCCATTGGGGAAATATCCCTGTAATCCACCTTCGATTCGAACTGCATCTATATCCCCATTTTGACGAGTTGCCGTAGTATCATAAGCCAGTTCACCGGAGGGAGTTACTCTTCTATAGCGAAACTTATATTTACCACTTGCATTTATCCATTCGGCATTGAAACTGGCGCTTAAATTATTGTTTAATTTGTATTCAAATAAGACAGATGGATTAATATAATCGAAGGAACCAGCTTTCAAACCAGCTTTTAGGTTTGCTGTTTTTCCTTCTGCAAATTTGGGACGGCGAGTAGTTATGTAAATAGACCCGGCCGAACCGAATTCGCGTGCCGATTGGAATATTTCACTTTTTTGCCCGTTGTATAAAGATATTTCTTCAATATTTTCCAGTGAATATTTGCCTAAGTCTATTTGTCCGTTTTGTGCATTTCCTAGTTGTATTCCGTTATAGTAGACGCCCATATGATTGGTACCCATACTACGGATATTTACGGTTTTTATACCTCCTACACCTCCATAGTCTTTTAGTTGTATGCCTGAAAAGTAACGTAAAGCATCAGCGATAGATAGACTATTGAGATTTTCTAATTCTTTTCCGGTTAATTTTTGAGAAGGTATGACTTCATTATATCGGTTACCGGTTATAACGACTTCGTTGATGTGTTGTATTGAGTCTAATTTGTTTTGGGCGGAAAGTAGTGATACTTGTATATTTATAGATATACAGTATATTATACTACATATTTTTACGAATGAATTCATCCTGAGGTATGAACTGTTAACATAGTAAAACAATACAATAGCCCAAGAGGGATAAATGCAGTATGGTACGAAAAGATAGATGCCGGATCCTGCCGGAATACTAAACACGAATCAATTTGCTCTTTCCTCGAAAGCTATTGAAAAATATTAGCATGGCAGGTCTTCTGACTTGTTTCCGTTGGTAAACGCCTTCCCGAATTTTTTGATTCAGTGGCTATTGGTACATGCTTACAACGTTTGTATGAAACTTACAGCAGCGGGACTGTTCAGGATTTCCACCTGATTCCCTTTTAATCGATTCCTCTGAATAAAGGTCTCGAACCAATGCGAGGCAAAGGTATGAAGAATAATTAGAAATGCAATTTTTCATACATGAAAAATTGCATTTTTAATTTGTTATATTTCTATTTATGAAATAATTGTCAGTATTTGTTTTTAGAAAGATTTTTATCTTTATGGGTTGAGTTTTATTTCCATTCCTAATGCTACAATTAAAGCTGTTGCCAATATGGAGCATACCAAAAGCAATAGGAGATTTATATATTTGCCTTGGGGCTTTGTATCGGAGGAGGATTGCTTCAGGAAAAAATCTTTCAAAAAAAAGTATAGAGCCGGAATGGTTGCACCAGATAATAAAAAGTCTTCAGGAATATCGAAAGAGTATGTTTTAGAAACTCCAATAAATGACCAGTGACATAGAAAGAGCACGATAAACATATTTATTTTACGTGAAAACATCAACATCAATCCTAAAGTGAATACTGCGACAGAACAAGGCATTACTGGAGAAGTCATAGCAGGAAATGACATGCCTCGTGCTAATGAAAATATTGGGTATATAAAAGGCAATATTAATAAAATAATGGACAATAGACGATGTTTGCCTGTACTTTCAAAAGTCGTGTATCCACTTATTGTATCCCATAACCAAATGATGGCCATTATACCCCAATAGAGAACCATAGCTATATTATAACTTCTTTCGGCACAAAATATGTAATAATAAATGAGAGAAATCCATAAATAAGTGGTGGTTAAATATATTTTCATCCCGGTTTTGATTATTCGGGAAGGTTTATATATCAGTAGAAGTGTTAATAATATACCGATAGTTATAAAAATTATCTGGTATATCCAGGTTGCCAAATTATAATTTGCTATTGTATTCCAAAAAATATTCATGAACGTCTTCTTTTTCGTATTACATTATGTCGGGTTAAGGAGAATGCTTTATGAGGCAAAAGGAAAATAGGTAGTGTAGCTCCTACAGCTAACATGAAAATGACTGAAGAAGTTACTATTCCATTAGAAAAGAACATTTCCATATATTTAGCCCTTTCTGCCGGAGTATCCATTGTTTGTAAAAACATTAGTAGAGAAAATACCATATTGTAGGCAAATTTCCCAGGAATCATGGGTAATAAAGCTGGTATATAAAGAACGGTCATAGGACAATATATTTTTCCTCCCAGCCATAAACTGCCGAATCCGATAATTACTGCTCCGAAAAGAGAAGCTGTTGCGATATCAAATCCTAAGAAAGTCATTAAGCAATAACGACAAGCATGGCCAATAGCTGCAAGCATGGCTATCGAGGGAAAAGCCCGCATAGGAGGGTCTGAGATTGCTCCAAAACCGATACCGGCAAGTGCCGCAAAAAAAGCATCCGAAAGTATATCTATAGCTATCATATCAAACTATCTTTAACTAATAATAAAGTGAACGAAAGCCCTATGGCAATACATACGACTAAGAGTAAAGCATCTATCAGGCGGGCACAGCCGGTAAGAATATATCCTTCTACAATATCGATGACTCCATTAATAAGTGGAACACCGGGAATCAAATATAAAACACTGGTAGCTAAGGCTATTTCTGATGTTGTATTAAAAATCAGAGCGGTAGAAGAGCATAAAGATGCTACAAAGGCTGACACGATGAAAATTATATAGTGGTTATATTTTTGTATCTGCATTTGTTGTTTCAGAAATAATCCTGTAATTGTTGCTGAAAACACGATGCCCATGGAACACCAGTCTCCACCAAAAAGCCGACAAAATGAAGCGTTGGCAAATCCCGCAAGGATAAGAACAAATAGAGGGTTCATTCGCGGGGCGGAGATAATTTCGTTATAGCGTTTCTTCAATTCAGTCAAAGAAAGACGCTCATCATGGGCCTCCCAACTTAAAGCACTTAATTCCGAGTTTCGTTCGAAACTGATGGGGTAAGCAGGAATATCGATGACTTCACTATAAGCTTCTTTCGTTTCTTCGTCATAAATAGTTAGAATAATGTTTTTTTGAAATACACTTATTTTTACTACTAAATCGAACGATTCGCCTATTCTTTTGGCACTACGCACTACACGGGACGTATGTACGCCATTTCCCATCATGTAGGCCGAATATTCGGCTATGAATTTGGCAACTTCTACCAAAGACTCATTAGCATTCATCTATATGAATTTTTGTTTCGTAATATTTTATTTAGCTTGTTTTAGTATTGGGATTATTCGGAAAACGACTGCAAAAGTATAAAATGTTTTTTAATAAAATTACCTGTTGATTATAATTAGCTGTAATTTTAATAGTAAATATTTCATTGTACATTTATTTTCAGTCGTTTATAAAATGTAGATTGTTGATTTATTTAGCATATATAATGGTTTTGATATTTATGATACGTTTATTCCTATCTGACTACAATTAAAATGACGTTAAAAAGCTATATACTATGAAGTAATTAACGTTTGACTGGTGAAGATAAAACAAAAGAGTGGTTATATTTGTAATAAGAATAAAAAATGAGTCGATATGAAAACGATAAAGGATATTTTGCTTGGACGTACTTCTGTACGGCGTTATACACGAGACAAATTGAGTCAGGAAGAGTTGGATTTTATTTATGAAGCTATTCAAAATACGCCGACGAGCTATAATGGACAGCAGTTTTCTGTTATCTCTGTGACTGACCAGGATGAAAAAGTGTTATTGTATGAGATAACTGGACAGAAGCAAATTAAGACTTGTGCTGCATTTTTGGTATTTTGTGCTGATTACAATAAAATAAGGGTAGCTGCCGATGCTATAGAATGTCCATTCCCTGCTTTTCCTGATACAATGGATGGTATTATGGTTGGGGTTATTGATGCTGCCTTGGCTATGCAGACTGCTTATATATCAGCTATATCGATAGGGTTAGGGGGATGTTGTATTGGTTATACTCGGACTTGCGATCCGGAGCGTATTGCAGAAATACTACAGTTGCCGAAGGGGGTATTTGTTGTTTGTGGATTAGCTATAGGGTATCCTGCCGAATCACCTGATTTGAAGCCTAAGCAACCGCTATCGTTGGTAATACATCAGAATCATTATAGAGATAATGATATGCGAGATGATTTATTGGCTTATGATAAGACTATATCTGCGTATAATCGTAATCGTAGTGGGGTAACGACAGATAATGACTGGATATCTCACATTGTAGATTATTATAAGGATGGTATGAAATATGATATTGAGGGTTATCTTAAGCGTCAGGGATTTGAAATGAGAAAATAATTTCTTTATTTATTATTTGTTTTTTTGTTTTTGATTGGTCAGATAGTATGTCAGAAAGAAACAGATAAAATTTCAATTTAAAAGGAATTTTTTAACATGTCAGGTTTGTATATTTAGTGATATTTTTTATTTTTATTCTTCTTACTAAAAGTTTTATAAAAAGAAAATTATTTGTAACTGAAAAATAGAAAAGTTTTCAATTTTTGAAATTAAAAAAATTGATTATCAATATTATAAATATATTTTAATGTCAAAAAGTTTTCTAAAATAGAAATTTTATTGCATAATAAAGAATAATTTTTTTTACCTTTACGACAGTTTTAGAACAAGAAAAATATATAAAATCAACCTTAGTTTCAAATAAAAATGATACAGACTGTTGTAAAGCGTGACGGACGCATTGTCGGTTTTAATGAGGAAAAGATTATTGCGGCAATTCGTAAAGCAATGTTACATACCGAAAAGGGTGAGGATATGAGCCTTATCCGTCAGATAACCGACCGCATTGTTTGTCGGGGAGATGAGCAAATGAGTGTGGAAGCTATACAGGATTGCGTAGAAAGAGAGTTGATGAAGAGCAGTCGTAAAGATGTGGCCCAACGTTATATTGCTTATCGGAATCAAAGAAGTATTGCTCGAAAAGCGAAAACACGTGATATTTTTCTGGAAATTATTGAAACTAAGTCGAATGATGTTACCCGCGAAAATGCAAATATGAATGCCGATACTCCTGCCGGTATGATGATGAAGTTTGCAAGTGAGACGACCAAACCATTTGTTGATGATTATTTGTTAAGCGATAAAGTAAAGTCTGCAGTTGTTGATAATTATATTCATATACATGACAAAGATTATTATCCTACCAAAAGTTTGACCTGTGTGCAGCATCCGTTGGATAAAATTTTGAAAAATGGTTTTTTTGCAGGACATGGAGAATCACGTCCGGCTAAACGTATCGAAACGGCAAGTATTTTGGCCTGTATTTCTATGGAAACAGCCCAAAATGAAATGCACGGGGGACAGGCAATTCCTGCTTTTGATTTTTACCTGGCACCATTTGTCCGTAAAAGTTTTATTGAAGAATTGAAAGTATTGGCTGATATAAATGCAACAAATTATGAGCATCTTTATGATGTGCATTTAGATGATTATATTATTCGGGATTTGACAGGTTTGTGTGGAGAGAAACGGGTTATTCAACATGCTGTGAATCGTACGGTTAGTCGTGTGCATCAATCAATGGAAGCATTTATTCATAATATGAATACGATTCATTCGCGAGGGGGAAATCAGGTCGTTTTTTCTTCTATCAATTATGGTACCGATACTTCAGCCGAAGGTCGTTGTATAATTCGAGAAATATTATTGTCTACATATGAAGGGGTCGGAAATGGAGCAACTGCAATTTTCCCAATACAGATATGGAAAAAGAAGAGGGGAGTGAGTTATTTACCGGAAGATCGTAATTATGATTTGTATAAAATGGCTTGTAAAGTCAGTGCAAGACGCTTTTTCCCTAATTTTTTGAATCTTGATGCGACTTTTAATCAACACGAAGATTGGAAAGCTGAGGACCCTTTGCGTTACAAATATGAAGTGGCTACTATGGGTTGTCGTACTCGGGTCTTTGAGAATCGCTTTGGAGAGAAAACTTCTATTGGCCGAGGAAATCTTTCGTTTACGACGATTAATATCGTTCGTCTGGCTATAGAATGTATGAATGTTGTAAATAAGCAGGAGCGAATAGACAGATTTTTTGCCCGTCTTGATGAAATATTGGAGATTACAGCACAGCAATTGCATGAGCGATTTGAATTCCAGAAAACGGCATATGTTAAACAGTTCCCTTTGTTGATGTCTTCATTATGGAATGGGACTGAAAAACTAAGTCCGACTGATAATATATCATCAGTGATTAATCAAGGGACTTTAGGTATTGGATTTATCGGTTTAGCTGAGTGCCTTGTTGCTCTTACGGGAAAACATCATGGTGAAGATAAAGATTCGCAGTTATTAGGGTTACGTATTGTAACTTATATGAGAGATCAGGCAATCCGTTTTTCAGAGCAGTATCAGCATAATTATAGTGTATTAGCTACACCAGCCGAAGGTCTGTCTGGAAAATTTACAATGAGAGATCGTCGTACTTTCGGGATGTTGCCAGGTATTACAGACCGTGATTATTATACGAATTCGAATCATGTGCCGGTATATTATAAATGTTCTGCTCGTCATAAGGCAGAAGTGGAGGCCCCTTATCATGACTTGACTCGTGGTGGACATATTTTTTATGTTGAAATAGATGGCGATGCTACACATAATCCTGATGCAATTATGGCTGTTGTTGATATGATGGATAAGTATAATATTGGATATGGATCGGTGAATCATACTCGTAATCGTTGTTTGGATTGTGGTTTTGAAGATGCTTCTGCTCATTTAGAAGAATGTCCGAAATGTGGTAGTAAAAATGTAGACCGATTGCAACGTATAACGGGTTATCTGGTGGGAACTACTGATAGATGGAATCATGCTAAATTATCTGAATTAAATGATCGCGTCACGCATAATTGAGAAGTCTTAGATAAAAAGTATTGTTCTCTGTTACTTCAATAAGGGATGATACTATTATAGTATAAGGTTTAAAAAGGTATAGGGGATGGATAAAGAAATGTATGATTCGTTGGTGATAGTTGATATTCTCGAGGATACTGTAGTTGATGGGCCTGGTTTGCGGACGTCTATATATTCTGCCGGGTGTCCTCATTGTTGTCCAGGGTGTCATAATCCTGAGTCATGGGATATAGAACAAGGGAAAGTGGTTTCTTTAGATTATATTATGTCTGTTATTAAATCATCAGATTTTGCTGATGTGACTTTTAGTGGCGGAGATCCTTTGTATCAACCTGAAGCTTTTACTTGCCTTGCTCGGAGAATCAAAAAAGAAACAGGCAAAAATATTTGGTGCTATACGGGCTATCGTTATGAAGTTGTTTCTCGGACTCCCCGGCTAGCAGCTATATTGCCTTTTATTGATGTTTTGGTAGATGGTCCATTTATTCAAGGGCTTCGAGATGTATCTTTGTTATTTCGGGGGAGTAGTAATCAGCGTCTCATTGATGTTCAGACTTCTTTGGCTGAATCTCGTGTCGTAGAGTATGAATATCAACCGTTTTGTGTGTAATAAGCATATTTGGGGGAATATGTAGTAATGAGATTTTTTAATCTTGTTTTATAGAATTGAGAGTTATCTATTTCTCTACATCTTTTGTTTCAAAGTTTTTTGGTTTTGAATAAGAATAGTTATATTATTTCTTTTTTATTCGTATTTTTGTTATATGGATAAGATAGCAAATATGGAATTACGTACAGCTAACGTAACACGATATATAATGCCTTTACGTGAGGGTGGTTCCTTACCCGCATTGGCGGAAGCTGATGATGGTTTTAAATATGTATTGAAGTTTAGAGGAGCCGGTCATGGAACTAAAGCTCTTATTGCAGAATTGCTGGGAGCAGAATTGGCACGAGTGACAGGTTTGCGAGTTCCTGAACTTGTTTTTCTTAATTTGGATGAAGCTTTTGGCCGTACAGAAGGGGATGAAGAAATACAGGATTTGTTGCAGGCAAGTCGGGGGTTGAATTTAGGACTGCATTTTTTGTCTGGAGCTTTTACATTTGATTCGTTAGCTGATAATGTAAATTCAGAGCTCGCTTCAAAAATTGTATGGATAGATGCCTTGCTGACAAATATCGATCGTACAGTAAAGAATACGAATATGCTTATGTGGCATAAGGAGTTATGGTTAATAGATTTTGGTTCATCTCTATATTTTCATTATACTTGGGACAATTGGCCGACTCATGTTTTAAGTTCTTTTAAACAGGTCAGAGAACATGTATTGTTGCCACAAGCGGGATGTATTGACAAGATAGATATTCAAATGAAAGAGTGTCTTACTTCAGATAAGGTTAAAGCTATAGTAGAGCTTATTCCTGATGATTGGTTATGTTGGAGTGATGCGCAATTGACTTCAGAGGAAATAAGGGATGTATATTATCATTTTCTGACAGAGAGAATTGCTAATTCAGATATATTTGTAAAAGAAGCTTTGTATGCCAGAAAAACACTTGTATGAATATGCCATCATTCGGTTTGTGCCATGTATCGAAAGAGAGGAATTTATAAATGTAGGTATTATTCTTTTTTCGAAACGACAGAAGTATATTCGGGTTGCATATCATATTGATGAAGAAAAAATAGCTTTTTTTGCTCCGGATACCGATATAGAATCATTGTGTTGCCATTTACGCGTATTTGAAAGGATATGTAGTGGTGAAAAAGAAGGTGGGGTTATTGCTTCGTTTGATATTCCTGAGCGTTTTCGTTGGCTTACTGCAATGCGTAGTACTTCTATACAAACGTCACGACCTCATCCGGGATTCTCGATAGACCTTGATAAAACATTTGAATGCCTTTTTCGAGAATTAGTATTATAAAAAGATAAAATGGATTGTATGATTAGGACGGTAAAATTTCAAGATGCGAGAGCTATAGCAAATATTTACAATGAATATATCAAGCATAGCGTAATTTCATTTGAGACGGAACCTTTATCATTACAAGAAATGCAATCACGTATTGTAGAGATTTCGGCACATTTTCCGTACTATGTTTATGAGCAACAGGATGGAGAAATTTTAGGGTATTGCTATGCTCATTTATGGAAAGAACGGGATGCTTACAAGCATACATTGGAGACGACGGTATATTTATCTCCCGAACACAAAGGAAAAGGCATAGGTACGTCTCTGATGCAAAGATTGATTGGGGAGTGTTGCAGACAAGGTTATCATGCACTGATTGCATGTATTACGGAAGGAAATGAAGCAAGTATCTTGATGCATTCGAAATTAGGATTTAAACAGGTTTCTCATTTTGAAAAAGTAGGTTTTAAATTTGGCCGTTGGCTTGGGATTGTAGATTATGAATTGTTGTTAGTCCCTTAGTATAAAGAGGCTGTCTAAAAAGGCAAAACTGAATTGGCAAAAGTTACAAATTATAACAGAATAAATAAAGAGTGCCACTTTACACCTAATTTTCATAGGTAAAAGTGGCACTCTTTATTATAATCGAACCCTGTCAATTCTAAATTGAAAGTTTAAATTTAAACTTTCCGACTTTTTAGACAGCCTCTTTGGGTATGGATAAATGGCTTATTGAAAGAATTTTCTGTAGGATTTTTTATTGAAACTTCATCTTTAGAATTCTCATTGAATTGAGGACTGCAATCAAAGCAACTCCGACATCAGCGAATACAGCAGCCCATAATGTTGCAAAACCAAAAGCTCCGGCTAATAATATAAGTGATTTGGCTCCGATAGCCCCTACAATATTTTGCATTATGATGCGTTTTGTTGCGTAACCGATAGATATAGCTGTCGCAACCTTTGATGGTTGGTCTGTTTGTATGACTACATCGGCTGTTTCAATAGCGGCATCTGATCCTAATCCTCCCATTGCTATACCGACATCACTTAATGCCAATACGGGGGCATCGTTCATTCCATCACCGACGAATGCGACAGATTTATTGGGTTCAGTTGTCATTTGTTCTAAATAATGAACTTTATCTTCAGGTAATAAATCTCCAAATGCTTTATCTATTCCTAACAGAGAAGCAAAATTATTTACAATTTCCTTTTTGTCACCAGATAATAATCGAATATCGGAAATACCAAGTTTTCGAATATTTTTTATTGCTTTGCAAGCATCATTTTTCAATGTATCAGATAACAATAAGTGACCTACGTATTTTTCGTTGACGGCACAAAGAACAATTGTAGATGTACAGTTTTGAATTTCTTGGGGCAAATTGATTTGGTATTTTTTCATCAAACGGGCATTTCCGACAAGGATTTTTTTCTCGTTTATTTCAGCTTCAATTCCCAATCCACTTAATTCATGTATTGAGTTTTCGTTTGATATTTCGATTCCTTGCTTTTTTGCATAATGGACTATAGCTTGGGCTATAGGATGATTGCTTTTTTGCTCTACTGATGAAATAAAGTAAAGCAGTTGTTCTTGAGTTATTCCTTCATGTGCTACGGAGATTACTTCGAAACTGCCTGTTGTTAATGTTCCTGTTTTGTCAAAAGCTATGGCATTGATATGGGTAATAGCATTCAAAAAATTTCCGCCTTTAAATAATATTCCATTTCGAGAGGCGGCACCGATTCCTCCGAAATAACCTAATGGAACACTAATGACCAAAGCGCAAGGACAAGATATGACAAGAAATACCAGCCCTCGATATAACCAATCATTAAAGATATAATGAAATGATGGATTTATGATAGAAATAAGAGCAGGGATAATAATGATAAGGAGAGCTGACAAGACGACAACGGGAGTGTAGATTCGTGCAAATTTGCGGATAAATAGTTCAGCGGGAGCTTTTCGTTCTGAAGCATTTTGGACTAATTCTAATATACGGGCTAAAGAACTATTTTCGTATGTTTTTGAAACCTGGATGTGGACAGCCTGTCCAGAGATAATCATTCCAGCAAGAACTTCTTCATTTTTAGATATGGTCCGAGGGACACTTTCCCCTGTCAACGCTGAAGTATCGAAAATAGCCTGAGAATCTTTCAATATACCGTCTAGTGGGATACGTCCTCCAGGTTTTATTTCAATGATTTCTCCGATTTTTACTTCACGAGGTGAGACGGTGTGGTACCTACCGTTACGAAAGACTTCAACTTGTTCGGGGCGTACGTCAAGTAGTTGCCGGATATTTCGTGTTGCTCGGTCGACGGCCTTATCTTGCAATATTTCTCCGATTGTATAAAATAACATGACAGCTACAGCTTCGGGATATTCTCCGATAGCAAATGCGCCAACAGAGGCAATAACCATCAATGAAAATTCATTAAATAAGTCTTTTGTCAAAAGACTTTTCCATGCTTCTTTCATTACAGGAAAACCTACCGGTAAGAAGCTACATAAAAACCATATAAATTGAATATTTGTATTTTGGAACCAAGTAGATTGATGTTGTAATATTATCCCTGTTATTAAAAGAGAAAACGAAATAATAGGGAGTATAAAAATTGTATATTCGTGTGAGTCTTCATGGTGCTTGCTGTGGCAGCAGGAATGCATGTGTTCACAGTGGTGTTGCATTGTTTCCATAATCTTTCTGTTTTTTGATTTGATACAAAGATATAGTTTGGAATATGCAACTTTGTTGCAAATATATTGCGTGCAGGTAGCATGTAATAAGCTGCGGTCCTCGAAAGAGTCGGCTTTAATAAATTTACCCTTACCACAAATATATGGTAAGGGTAAATTTATTTTTCGAAAGCTGTTAATCGTTTCTTGTATCTTACCGTTTTGAGTTGCAAGAAGGGCAGATACCTTTAACGGTATAGTTGATACTATCCATGACGAAACCTTGAGGGAGTTGTACTATGGGAATATGTATGTTGTCCAGACAGAATGTATGCCGGCACTCTTCACAAAAAAAATGTATATGTCGGTTTTGTATCGGGCAATTGCTTTCACTGGTACATATTTCATATTTAGTAGATCCACTTCCGTCTTCGAATGCGTGAATAGCGTGATGTTCAAGGAGTACTGATAAAGTCCGAGAGATAGTAGATTTATCGAGTGTGTCGATTAAAGTTTCTAATTCAAGAAGAGATACCGGACTTTCCTGCTTGGACAGTTCTTTGAAAACTATGATGCGAGCTGCCGTTGGTTTTATACCCCTGTTCTTTAATTTGTCTACACATTGATCTGTTGACATGGCTAATAATTTAGACAATTTATACGTTTGATTTTGTATAAATGTGACACAAATATACAGGATTTTTTATGCAACTTGGTTGCATATTTTTTTATTAACATATTACGTTGGACAGATGGAAATAGAAGTGTGCCATCATAGTTTCCAACCGGCTGTTTTTTCCTGAATTGTCCAAAGTTTGCAATATAGTCCATTTTTATTTATCAAGTCATTATGTGTACCTTGTTCAACAATCAGACCTTTATCCAATACGATGATTTTATCTGCATTTTTGATAGTTTTTAAGCGATGGGCAATAACTATAACGGTTCGTCCTGTAATGAGGGAATTTATAGCATTTTGCACGTCAACTTCATTTTCAGGGTCAAGAGAGGCAGTTGCTTCGTCCAGTAGTACAATTTCCGCATTTTTTAAGATAGCCCTTGCAATGGATATCCTTTGTTTTTCTCCTCCGGATAAGGTACACCCTCCTTCACCAACCATCGTATCATAACCATTGGGAAGCTTTAAGATGAATTCATGGCAGCAGGCCTTTTTAGCAGCAGCTATTATTTCTTCATCAGTTGCATCGGGTTTACTAAATCGAAGATTATTTTTGATTGTATCTTTGAACAAATAAACATCCTGAAAAACCATGGAGATATGTTTCATTAGAGATTCTGGGTCAATATTTGACATAGGGATTCCATTAAACAATACTTTCCCTTGTTGAGGGTCGTAAAACCGGGCACATAACTTCATCAATGTACTTTTCCCACTACCAGAAGGCCCTACTAAAGCTGTTAATGTTCCTTGATGCATAGATGTATTGATGTCGTGAAGAACCTCTTTCTTCTGATATTTAAATGATACGTGTTCGAAAATTATATCTCCACATTGGGGAGCTTCTTTGTTTCCTGTCATTTCTGGTTCATTCATCAATTGAAGAATACGGCCTCCTGCAATAGAGAAATAACGAAATTCAGCGAAGTTAGTTAAGGCTGAAGTTAGTGGATCAAATACTCTTGATCCTACGATAAGGAATAAAACGAAGGTCAGTATTGAAATATCTCCGCCGATGAGCAGGTATGTGCCACATAGTATCATTAGAGTCAGGCCAGAGCGAATCACAGTAACAGAAAATAGTATGAATGGACCGAGGATAGCTTCTTGTCGGATACAGGCACGCCGCAATTGAGAAAAGGCATCTTTGAGTCGAATGAATTTGTCGCCTACCAAATTATAGGCCTTCATAACACGAATGCCTTGTAAATATTCTTCTAACCGATTACCAGCATTGATTTTAGCTTCAATTTGTTTATTACTTAGTTTTTGTTGTACTTTTGTACTTATCAAGAGGATACCTATAGCCAGAGGTAAGGCAATAAACATGGCTATAGCCATACGCCAATCTATCCAAAGTAAAGTGAAAAAAGCTAATATTGGCATAACTAATGCTCCCATTAACTGTGGTAAATGATGGGAAATACCTGTTTCCGCCATGGCAAAGTCTGTTATTAACATGGACGATAAATCCCCCGGATCATGACGAGAAAAAAATCCTAAGGACAGTTTTCTGAGATGCTCTGCCAGACTAATGCGTCCTTCTGCGCTCATTTCATACGCTCCACGAAAATTGGCTCGATAGGAGGCACGTTCTGCTATAGCCATAATAATCATATATAGGACTAATATAATGAATATAGACCATAACCGAGTTATGTCAAGAGATGTATTGGTCCCGTCGAAAGCTCGGAATATGACATTTACAGCTTCTATGGAAAGACAAAACGGAATAATGTTGACCAAGTTAGCGAGCATAGTATAACCCACTGGTTTATAGAGTCGTTCGGTATGACCTACCGAAATATTTTTTATTGCATTCATGATTTTTAGTTTATTTTTGATTGTTATTTAATTGCCAAGCGAAAGCTTCAGTATAGGCATTCCACATTTTTTTATAAACTCCTTCTATTGTACTTAGTGTTTCATGGCGCCCCTGTTGTACCAATGTACCATCTTTTAATACTAAGATTTGTTGTGCAGATATAATGGATGATAATCTGTGTGCAATAATAATAACGGTCTTATCTTTTATTAAATGTTGTAATGCCTGCTGCATTTTGTATTCGTTTTCAGGGTCAGCAAAAGCTGTTGCTTCGTCAAGAACCAGTATTGGAGCATTTTTCAGTATAGCTCTTGCAACACATACTCGTTGGGCTTCTCCTCCAGATAGGTATACACCTGTATCTCCAATAGTTGTATTATATCCATTGGGCAGATTTTGGATAAAGTCATGGCACTGGGCGGCTTGTGCTGCAGCGATGACTTCTTCTTGAGTGGCATCGGGACGCCCTACTCGAATATTTTCATATAAAGTGTCGAAAAACAAAAATGTATCTTGAAAAACAAAGGAGACCATGTTCATTAATTGGCGAGTTTCGATATTTTTGATATTGATACCTCCGATAGATATTTCTCCTTGAGAAATAATATCCCAAAAACGGGGTATTAAGTTGGCAATTGTTGATTTTCCAGAGCCTGAAGGACCTACTAAAGCAGTTATTTCTCCATGTTTCGCAACGAATGAAATATTTTTCAGGGCTTCTGTTCTGGTACCCTCTTTTATGTTTTTATATGCGAAACTTACATTTTTGAATTCTATATCATAAGATGTTGGTATTTTAGGATATGGAGTTTCTGAAACAACCTTTTCAGCAAAGATATTATCAATGCGATTGACGCCTTCGTTTATTTCTTTTGTGCCAGACCCTAAAAATGTAAGTTTGTAAATCGGTGATGCTACACCGGGTCCCATAATAATAAAAAAAAGCCAAACGGTGGCTAAAGCTATGTTTTCAGGATTGCCACTTAGTAGTAGTAATCCAGCTGGTATAATGAATGTGACAAGAGAATTAAGTAGTACTGTAAATGTAATCATTCCTGGTTGATAAGTATCGCATACTTTCAGGGCGTATCTTTTGTAGGTTTCGATTTCTTCATTGAACTGGCAAAAGGAACGGACACTTTGTCCAAAGATTTTAACTATTGGCATTCCTCTTACATATTGGACAGCAGAAGCACTCATTTGTTCTTGGGTATCGAAATATGTTTTCATAAATTCATTTGCCTTCTTCCCAAAGAATGTAGCGAATTGTAGCCCTATACTTAGTATAATACAAGTGAGACAAATGGTAGCCATCCAGCCGTTAAGCGAGAAAAAAATGAAGAACATTAATATTACAGTAGCTGTTACGTTTACTAAATCAGGAATGGTATGTGCAATAAAAGTTTCTATTTTTTCAATATTTTGTTCCATTGTTTTTTTTATGGCCCCTGTTGAGGAACTGTTCAGATAGCCTAACGAAAGTTTTCCGAGATGTTCCGCAAGTTTTATACGTAGTCCGTAAAGAATACGGAAGGCTGCAACATGGGAAAACATTAGAGAAGCATAGAGAAGGATTAAACCTATTATTAGGCCAATAAATGCGATCCACCCCCAATGTATCAATATATTACTGTCTATATGATTCAAATCGGTATTATAATATAGTAATTTACTCAGTATTTGATACACTGCCAGATATGGTATAAGCATGCATGCAGCGCTTCCCGCTGATAATATACCAGATAGAATCAATAAACCTTTACGTTCGCCGGCGATTTCGAAAAGCCGGGCAATTCCTGTTTTCTTTTTCATTATTTTTTTATTTTATACCCTAATATAGAACTGAATTTGCAAGTAAATTTCGGAAACATCCGGAAGATATAACCGGATACTCCCCAACGTTTTTTGGCATAATTCTGATATAACCATTGTCCTGTTATTTCGAGTTGAGGAACCCATTTTTCTACTATTTTCCCATTGGAAATTCCGCTTCGTATTTGAGCCTCATTTTTGCGTAAGGAATCTGGTTTTAATTTGGTTTTTACCATCATCGGGCCACATACATCGAAATAAATTTCTCCGCCAGGAAAGCGATTAGCCAGATTTTTTAGAATATCTATAACTTGTTTTTCGTAAAAATACATCATAACACCTTCCATAGTGAAAATAAAATGGCTGTCGGGATGTTTTTCCTTTAATTTATCCATCCAGTTATTTTCCAAAATTGAGCCCTCTATATAAAAATCATTTTTGGGTTCTGGGATAAAATGTTTTCGTATGGCTATTACTTCAGGAAGGTCGATTTCGTAAAAAATACAATTTTTTCGTTCTTTTATTCTTTGGTAGCGAGTATCTAAACCACATCCGATATTTACGGTTATGGGGTGTTCTTCTTTCAAAATAAATTCTTGAACTTTTTGGTCGAATAAGCGTCCTCGGATAACACATCCCAAGGCACTCATCCAAGCATTGTCAAATTTTGAATAATCATAGTCAATATTATTTACCAAACTCTCGGCAAGAGGGTCTGATATGATGATGTCTTGACTTTTGCGTTTGCTTTCCTTTGCCCGCATGTAAAGAGGAATGAGTAATGTCTCTGCAACTACATTTTGGAATTCAAATTTTTCTTTCATTTATATATATTTTTAGTTTGTCAAAAATGAACGATGTTCTATTTTGTTCAAAAAAAAAGAGAACTTATATTTTCATAAGCTCTCTCCATCCTATTACTTCGAATTGTATATATTCTTTTATAATTTGTTCTGTATCTCCAGGACTTATTTTATGCATAATAATTTCCTCAAACAGTGTGAACATCCATACGGTATGTAAGTGGATTGAGAAATCTGATATATCAATATTTAGTTGAGGATGTTTGGCTTTCATATTTTGAAGATAGTCTTTTACTAAAAGTGTAGAACGGTTGGTAAAGTCTTCTTTGTAATTTTCTAAGGAGGAACCTAGTGAACAAAAAAATAAAATTTTCAACAAATTACGATGTTGATGTATTATGTATATATATTCTTGGATAACGTAAAGGAGATATGAGTCAGAATATAACTCTAAAATGTCGGCACTACTATGACCATGATGTTCGTGGAGCATCTTATCAAATGCATAAGTTACCGGTCTTACAATCTGGCAAAATATTTCGTCTTTGTTTTTAAAATAATTATAAATATTGCTAAGTACGACATTTGATTTTGCTGCAATTTCTCTCATGGAAGTTTTTGAATATCCTTTTTCCAAAAATATATTTTCTGCAGCTTTAAGAATATTGTTTCGTATGTTGTCTTTGGGTATTTGCATTAAAAAAGGAGTTTAAATCTTTTTTATAATACAAAGTTATGGTTGGCAAAAAGAGTAAACAATACCCAAAAATGGGGATTTTAAGTTTTATATATGAGAGATAAACGATTTGGTGAGGATATTATGGATAAACAAAAATCATAGAGAGTATTTACTCTCTATGATTTTTGTTTTTTTAATTATTTTTTTAAGCTAAAAATCCCAATAAAATTCCGGCAGCAACGGCCGACCCAATAACTCCGGCTACGTTTGGGCCCATAGCATGCATAAGAAGATAATTTGTCGGGTCATATTCTAAACCGATAACTTGGGATATACGCGCCGAGTCAGGAACTGCTGATACACCAGAATTTCCAATTAGAGGATTGATTTTATTACCCTTTTTCAAGAATAGATTGAAAAATTTAACGAACAGAACTCCTGCGGCAGTAGCAATAATAAAGGAAATTGCCCCTAAAATGAAGATTTTTACCGAGTTGGCTGTTAGGAATTGAGAGGCTTGTGTGGATGCACCTACTGTAAGTCCTAACAAAATGGTAATGACATCGATTAATGGACCACGGGCTGTTTCTGCTAAACGACGAGTTACTCCGCTTTCTTTTAATAGATTTCCGAAGAATAACATACCTAAAAGAGGAAGACCGGATGGAACAAGGAAACAGGTCAATAACAATCCGGCAATCGGAAAGATAACTTTTTCTGTATGGGATACTACACGAGGTGGTTTCATACGGATAAGCCTCTCTTTTTTAGTGGTTAGTAGCCGCATAATAGGTGGTTGTATTACAGGAACTAAAGCCATATATGAATAGGCTGAGATGGCAATTGCTCCCATTAGATTAGGCGCCAACTTTGAAGATAAAAATATAGCTGTAGGACCATCGGCTCCTCCAATAATACCAATGGCACCTGCTTGGTTAGGTTCAAATCCCATAGCTAAAGCAATAGCATAAGCTCCAAAGATACCGAATTGGGCTGCTGCACCAATAAGCATTAGTTTGGGATTAGAGATAAGAGCGGAGAAGTCCGTCATAGCTCCAATGCCTAAAAAAATCAGAGGGGGATACCAGCCCTGAGTTACTCCTTGGTATAATATGTTGAGGACAGACCCTTGTTCATATATTCCTAATTGTAATCCAGCATCTTTAAATGGTATATTGCCTATCAGTATACCGAATCCAATGGGAATAAGCAGCATCGGTTCAAATTCTTTAGCAATAGCAAGATAAATGAAAATGATACCACATATAATCATGATGAGGTTCCCTATTTCGAAATTTGCAAATCCCGTATAGGTAAGAAACTCTTCTATATTTCCACTTAGGAATTGAATAAATTCATTTTCCATACGCTTATTCTATAATTAGTAAATCGGCACCTTCGAGAACTGAATCACCCTTATTAACCTTGATTTCTATCACTTTCCCATCACGGTCGGCATTGATGACATTCTCCATTTTCATGGCTTCCAGTATCATGACTTTCTGACCGCGTTTTACAGTGTCTCCAACTTTAACGCTAACTTCCAATATTACACCGGGAAGAGGTGTCCGGACAGCTCCTGCAGCACTGGGTGAAGAGGGGCGACTGACTACTGGTTCTCCGGTTGGAGTAGTAGGAGCAGCTTGAGGACGTTTTAATGGACGTATTTGTTTTTTAGCAGGTTTATCTAATTCAACTTTATAAGGGGTTCCGTTTACCTCAACTTCGGCAATATTATCTACAACGCTGTTTACTGAAACTTTATAGAGATTACCGTTTATTTTAAATTTATAGTCTTTCATGTTGCATATTTTATATTTGACACTCTAAAAATATCTTCTGCTTGTAGAGAGTATCTTAGTTATTCAAATTATCTCTTTTTTATTTGAGGAACTTCACGTAAGCCGTATATTTTTGAGCTCCAAGGAGAGTAATTACGAGTAACTCTATGGATAGTCAACACAGTTTCTTCATAATCATGATCTCCGCCTTGATGTTCATTTAATGCCATTGTGATTGCGGCTAATACAGCTCCTGGTATTTCGGATTCTTCTCTTGCATCTTTTATTTTGCCTGAAATACCTTGAGCCTTCATAGCTCGTTTAGTACTTAATCTGACTGAGATTTTTCCAATTACCCGGAAAACGAGATAAAGCAATATTAGAGCTAAAAAAACTACAGACATTGCTGTTACAGCCATACCTATACCGTTAGGGTCATGTTCTGCAAATTTGTCAACTTTCGGATTGTTATTAATAACAAAATTCGAAGCTTCAGGAGTTGGATGTGGTAGTATTTTCAAATCTCTTGCTCCGTCTTGTGGTGCACCGAAACTTTGATCGGCTTCCAGCACCGGAACAGTAACTTCGTCTATTAAGTTTTTACCGCTTGCGTCGTAAAGAGCTATATAATTTTCTTTATCTGGGTCGAGGCTGAAATTAGTGTGGAATGTACCGTGGTGAGGATAAGAATCTGCCCAAAGTAAAACGACTTGTCGAGGACCTATTTGAGTCCTTAGGTCTCCTTTTGAAATCATATATTTTTTGGGATTGTTCTTATCGTTGGTAATAAAGCATCCAGCCATTTGTACCGTCCCAGCAGAATTATTATATATTTCGATCCAAGCACCTCGATTTCCGAATGGATCCATGTAATTTGAGACATTGTTTGTCAAGACCTCATTGATACGAAGTGCTGATGTCGATTGTGCATAAGTCCCACTGGCCAGCCCGATACTCAGTATTATACTTCCTATTATTTTCCTTATCATAATTTATGTTTTTAATAGGTTATAATGGCAGATTATCGTGTTTTTTTGCCGGATTAGAAAGCTTTTTGGTTTGTAGCTGTTGCAGAGCACGGATAATACGGAATCGAGTGTTACGTGGTTCTATAACATCATCTATGTATCCGTAACGAGCAGCATTGTAAGGATTGGCAAAAGCTTTCTTATATTCTGCTTCTTTCTCGGCTGCGGTAGATTTAGGATCCTCTGAAGCTGCGACTTCTTTAGCAAAGATAATTTCAACGGCTCCAGCAGGTCCCATGACTGCAATTTCAGCAGTTGGCCACGCGTAATTAATATCTCCTCGAAGGTGTTTGGAACTCATAACGCAATACGCACCACCATAAGACTTACGTAAAGTTATCGTTACTTTTGGCACAGTAGCTTCACCATAGGCATATAAGAGTTTTGCTCCATGCAAGATTACTCCTCCATATTCTTGACCGGTTCCTGGTAGGAATCCTGGAACATCGACTAAGGTGACTAAGGGTATATTGAATGCATCACAAAAACGCACGAAACGAGCAGCTTTGCGGGATGCATTAATGTCGAGAACTCCGGCCATTTTACAAGGCTGGTTGGCAACAATACCGACAGCCTGTCCATTAAAGCGAGCGAAACCTACGATAATATTTTGTGCATAATCTTTATGCACTTCAAGAAATTCGCCATTATCGATAATTCCTCCGATAACTTCATACATGTCATATGCTTTGTTCGGATCATCAGGAATTATATCGTTTAGTCCGTCTTCCAAACGGTCTATAGGATCTTCGCATGACATAAGGGGAGGTTCTTCCATATTATTTTGAGGTAAGAAACTAAGGAGATGACGGATGAGATTTAGTCCATCTTCTTCAGTGTCTACAGCAAAATGAGCTACTCCAGATTTTGTAGAATGTATGCTGGCTCCTCCCAGTTGTTCTTGGGTAACATCTTCTCCGGTAACGGTTTTTACGACTTTAGGTCCAGTCAGGAACATGTAACTGGTTCCGCGAGTCATGATATTAAAGTCGGTCAGAGCAGGTGAATATACTGACCCTCCGGCACATGGCCCGAAAATACCAGATATTTGGGGTATGACCCCAGATGCCAAAATGTTACGTTGAAAAATTTCTGCATAACCGGCAAGGGCATTTACTCCTTCTTGTATGCGAGCTCCACCAGAATCGTTAATACCAATAACTGGAGCACCCATTTTCATTGCTTGGTCCATCAGTTTGCATATTTTCATAGCAAAAGTTTCAGACAAAGAACCTCCGAATACAGTAAAGTCTTGGGCGAATACATATACTAAGCGACCGTCTATGGTACCAGTTCCCGTAACAACGCCGTCTCCCAGATAACTGTCTTTGTCGATACCAAAGTTTGTACAACGATGACGGACGAACATATCTATTTCTTCGAACGAACCTTCGTCAAGCAACATGGCAATACGTTCACGAGCTGTATATTTGCCTTTTTTGTGTTGAGATTCGATTCTTTTTTCTCCCCCTCCTAAACGGGCTTGTTCGCGAAGTGCGATGAGTTCTTTTACTTTTTCAAGTTGATTACTCATGGTATTTATGTTTTAGTTTATTTTTTATTCGGGTCTTCACATAATTCTGTCAACACACTGCAAGTTGATTTAGGATGGAGAAAAGCAATATTCAGGCCTTCTGCACCTTTTCGAGGAGCTTTGTCAATTAGACGCACACCTTTGCTTTCAGCTTCAGCTAAAGCGTCAGCAACATTATCAGTTGCAAATGCTATATGGTGGATACCTTCTCCACGTTTTTCAATAAATTTGGCTATGGTACTTTCTTCACTGGTTGGCTCAAGGAGTTCTATTTTAGTTTGTCCTATTTTAAAAAATGCTGTTTTTACTTTTTGGTCAGCAACTTCTTCGACAGAATAGCACTTTAGGCCTAAAACTTGCTCATAATATGGAAGTGATTCTTCGATGCTTTTTACGGCAATGCCTAAATGCTCGATGTGTGTTAAATTCATAATGTATGCATTTTTATGGTTAAACAATAAAAATAGGGTGGTACTCATTTTCTTAACCACCCTTTCGCTACAAATATAAAATATTTCATTTGAATAGAGAAATTTTTCTTTAAATAAATTGTTATATCACTAAGTGAGTGTTTATCTGATGTTTATTGGCTTTATTGAGAGTTTTCTGCCAAATAGACAGTAAAATCTGACAATCTTAAATTTTGTAACAAATGAAAGCTGACAAAAATTTCTATTTTTTACGAATATTGATTTGGCATACAATTTGAGTAATAAGAAGTGTCTGTTCGATACGAGGAAATAAAATTCAGAGATAGGGCAGATAAAAAAATAAAGAAATTAAACATTAAAAAATATAGAACAATGGGAAAAATTATTGGAATTGACTTAGGAACAACCAATTCTTGTGTGGCTGTAATGGAAGGGACAGAACCGGTTGTTATTGCGAATAGTGAAGGTCGTCGTACGACTCCTTCTATCGTAGCATTTGTTGATGGTGGTGAGCGTAAGGTGGGTGATCCTGCTAAGCGTCAGGCTATTACCAATCCTACGCGTACCATATTCTCTATCAAGCGTTTTATGGGGGAAACTTATGACCAAGTGCAAGGTGAATTGGCTCGTGTGCCTTATAAAGTAGTAAAGAGTGATAACAATACTCCACGTATAGATATTGATGGACGATTATATTCTCCTCAAGAAATTTCAGCAATGATTCTTCAGAAAATGAAAAAAACTGCTGAAGATTATATCGGGCAGGAAGTAACGGATGCCGTCATTACAGTTCCGGCTTACTTTAACGATTCACAACGTCAAGCTACTAAAGAAGCAGGAGAGATTGCAGGGTTAAATGTAAGACGTATTGTCAATGAGCCTACGGCTGCAGCTTTGGCGTATGGATTGGACAAATCGAATAAAGATATGAAAATAGCTGTATTTGATTTGGGTGGTGGAACATTCGATATATCTATTCTGGAATTAGGAGATGGTGTCTTTGAAGTAAAATCTACCAATGGAGATACTCATTTAGGAGGTGATGATTTTGACCATGTAATTATCGACTGGCTGGCTGACGAGTTTAAGAATGATGAAGGTGTCGATTTACGTCAAGATCCTATGGCTTTACAACGTCTGAAAGAAGCTGCAGAAAAAGCTAAAATCGAGTTGTCAAGTGCCACATCTACCGAAATTAATTTACCGTATATTATGCCGGTAAATGGGGTTCCTAAACATTTGGTAAAAACTTTGACGCGTGCTAAATTTGAACAGTTAGCTGATAAATTGATTCAGGCTACGATAGAACCTTGCCGTCAAGCATTGAAAGATGCAGGGCTGAGTGCTTCAGATATTAATGAAGTTATTTTGGTGGGTGGTTCTACTCGTATTCCGGCTATTCAAGCTATAGTTGAAAAATTCTTTGGAAAGGCTCCATCAAAAGGTGTTAATCCAGATGAGGTTGTTGCTGTAGGTGCTGCGATACAAGGGGCAGTATTAAGCGGTGATGTGAAAGATGTGTTATTACTTGATGTTACTCCATTATCTTTAGGTATCGAAACTTTGGGAGGCGTAATGACAAAATTGATTGATGCTAATACGACCATTCCTACTCGTAAGTCGGAAGTATTCTCTACGGCAGTAGATAATCAGCCTTCAGTAGAAATACATGTATTGCAAGGTGAACGCCCTATGGCAAAAGATAATAAAACTATTGGTCGGTTCCATTTGGATGGCATTCCTGCTGCAATGCGTGGAGTACCTCAAATTGAGGTTACATTTGATATCGATGCTAATGGTATATTGAATGTATCTGCTAAGGATAAAGGTACTGGCAAAGAACAAAGTATACGTATAGAAGCTTCGAGCGGTTTGACCGACGCAGAAATCAAACGGATGAAGGAAGAAGCTGCTGCTAATGCAGATAATGATGCTAAAGAGAAAGAACGTATCGATAAATTGAATCACGCAGACTCGTTGATTTTCCAGACTGAAAAGCAGCTAAATGAAATGGGTGATAAGATTCCAGCAGATAAGAAGAGTGCTATTGAAGGAGCTTTAGCTAAGTTGAAGGAGGCTCATAAAGCTCAAGATATTGCAGGCATTGATGCTGCTTC